>Ga0070741_10007615_pt1 | contig 22285 bp, 21 predicted proteins | sample Coa_R1_4_FD_66440 | JGI IMG/M metagenome (GOLD analysis project Ga0070741, IMG submission 66440) | Surface soil microbial communities from Centralia Pennsylvania, which are recovering from an underground coalmine fire - Coalmine... | ecosystem: Environmental > Terrestrial > Soil > Unclassified ... | reverse complement strand
TCGAGCTCAAGCAGGAGGACGGCTTCACGATCGTGCTGTTCCGGCACGAGGGCTGGCGGGAGCCGGTGGAGTTCATGTACCACTGCAGCACCAAGTGGGCCAGCTTCCTGCTGAGCCTGAAGCAGCTGCTGGAGACCGGCAAGGGCGAGCCCGCGCCGAACGACGTCAAGATCAGCAACTGGCACTAGGCCCGCGACGGAGCGCCGCGGCGGCGGCGTCTGCTCAGGCGCGCCGCTTCGGCACCGGAACGCGCATCAGATCCTCGGCGACGCGCAGCTCGCCGCTGTAGTGCTCGCGTGCCTCCCGGTAGAACGCCGCCGGGTCCTGGTAGCGCCGGGAGAAGTGGGTGAGCAGCAGCGAGCGCACCCCGCACTCGGTCGCCACCCGCGCGGCCTGACCGGCCGTCAGGTGCCCGTAGTCGGCAGCGAGCTTCGCGTCGGCGCCCAGGAAGGTGGACTCGATGATGAGCAGGTCGACGCCCTGGGCCAGTTCGTAGACCCCGTCGCACAGGCGCGTGTCCATCACGAAGGCCACCGACTGCCCGGGACGCAGCACACTGATCTCCTCCAGCGTGATCGTGCGCCCCTCGTGCTCCAACACGCCCCGGTGCTGCAGCTCGCCGACCACCGGGCCGCTGATCCCCGCCGCGGCGAGGCGGTCCGGCAGGATGCGGCGCGAGTCCGGCTCGGTCAGCCGGTAGCCGTAGGCCTCGATGCCGTGGTCGAGGCGTACGGCTGTCAGCCGGCCGAAGCTCTCGTCGGCGAGCACGGCGCGCTCCCCCTCCACCGGCTCCTCGGCGGGTTCCTCGCGCAGCACCTTCTCGGCGTAGTCGGGGTAGAGCCAGCGCAGCCGCGCGAAGGACTCCCGCCCGGAGGCCGGGTAGTGGCAGTGCACCAGGTGCTCGACGCCGTCGAGCGCTATGCGGGAGAGCACTCCGGGCAGGCCGAAGCAGTGGTCCCCGTGGAAGTGGGTCACGCAGATGCGGGTGACGTCGTGCACGGAGACGCCCGCGAGCGTCATCTGCCGCTGCGTTCCCTCGCCGGGATCGAACAGGAAGCCTTGATCGTCCCAGCGCAGGAAGTAGCCGTTGTGGTTGCGGGCACGCGTCGGTACCTGGCTCGCGGTGCCCAAAACCACCAGTTCACGCATATTCGAAGACTAACGCCGACCGACCTGACGGCACATCAGATTAAGCCGGACATGGCATGGAAACGTCAGAACAACGAGCTGAGCGCCGTGCCGTCCGGCGAGCCGAGCCCCGTGCAGGCGTCCCAGCCGGGACCGGCCCGGTACGCGCCGTTGCTGCCCTCGACCACGTCCCGGAAGCCCGGCTGCGCTACGCCAGGCGCGACGTTGGCGTACAGCTTCGGCTGCAGCAGCCCGAGCGGCTTGCCGCCGCGCTGCGCGAGCCGGCAGACCAGTGCCGCCCACAACGGCGCTACCGCGCTGGTGCCGCCGACGACGCCGGACTGCCCGTCGACGTAGATCTGATAGCCGGTCTGCGGGTCAGCGTTGCCGGAGACGTCCGGCACGCCCCGGCCCGACGCCGGAACGCCCGCGTTCGTCTGCCAGTCCGGCGTGGTGAACGACGTCGAGACGCCGCCGCCGGTCGCTCCGCCGCTGGTGCCGTCGTTCCACACGGTCTCGCCGCTTATGGCGCCCGAGCCGTTGAGTGTCAGCCGGGTGCCGCCGCAGCCGAGCACGTGCGGGCTGGAGGCGGGGAAGTCGCAGTGCGGCGCACCGTCCGACGCGTTGTCGCTCGATCCGTTGTCCCCGGCGGCGGCCAGGACGGTCGCACCGAGCGCGATGGCGTCGGCGCAGGCCTGGTCCAGGGCGTCGCGGGCCTGCGCGGTCCAGGAGTCCTCGGGGCCGCCCCAGCTGATCGAGATGGCCGCCGGGGTGGGGGTGGCGTGCGCGGCGGCGGTCACCGCGTCGACGAAGCCCTGGTCGGTGTTGGGCGCGAAGTAGACGGCCTGGGCCGCGCCCGGCGCCAGCGCCCCGGCCACCTCGATGTCGAGCAGCACCTCGCCGTCCGCGCTGTTCGGGTCGCCGGTGGGGCTGTTCGCGCCGCCGTCCACCGGGACCGCGGTGACCGACGGGGTGGCCAGGCCGAGCCCGCTGAAGTAGGTGTCCAGGTCGCTCTGGGCGTAGCCGCCGCCGAGCTCGATGATCGCGAGGGTCTGCCCGGATCCGTCGTACTGGGCCGGGAAGCCGTAGGCGGCGCCGACCTGGACCGCCGAGTACGACGTGGCCTGCCCGGCCGCCGGCGCGAACTGGAAATACGCGCGGGCCTGCGGGCGGTTGTCGATGCCGAGGACCGCGGTCACCACTCCGGAGAGCGCGTTCGGCAGGTTCAGCTGCCCGGTGCGGTAGCGGTGCACTACTCCATCCGGGGAGAGCGGATGCGGGCTGCGTACGAGCGAGACGGAGGTGCCGAATGCGTCGGCGAACGCTGACACGGGCCCTTCCGCCACGATCCGGCGCGCTCCCGGATCGGCGTCGACCACGTCGATCCCGTGCCGGGCCAGGGTTTCCCGGACGTGCTCGACGTCGTCGGGGTCCGCGCCGTAGTGGGACCGCAGTTCGTCGCGGGTCAGCCGGCGCAGTCCGGCGGAGACTTCAGCGGGCAGATTTTGCCGACGCCGCAGATATAGGCTCACCTGGATGCGCTCCTGCGGATCCACGGGTCCCAGGACCTCGGAGCGGGGCAACGGCCGGCGGTGCGATGCGGCGAGTTCCATACTGCACATTGATATCCCACGCCGCGTCAGTCCGCGACCTCTGCGGCGATCGGCGTGCCGTGCGGCATATCAACACACCGTCGCGGCCCCGCCGGTTTTGTCGCAGGTTGACAGCTCAGACAGCACCAGACAACTATTGAGGCTTCGCAGGCCGCCCTGGTTAGGGAGTACCTTGATATCCTTCGAGCGGGTGACGAAAAGGTATCCGGACGGCACCGTCGCGGTGAACGAGCTGAGCTTCACCGCTCCGGACGGCGCGATCACGGTGCTGGTCGGCCCGTCCGGCTGTGGGAAGACCACCTCGCTGCGCATGGTCAACCGGCTGATCGAACCGACCGAGGGCCGGATCGCGATCGACGGGACCGACGTGCGCGCCCGGCCGGCCGCCGAGCTTCGCCGCTCGATCGGCTACGTCATCCAGCACGCCGGCCTCTTCCCGCACCGCACCATCGCGGACAACATCGCCACCGTGCCGCGGCTGCTGGGCACCGACCGGCGCACCGCGCGGGCCAGGGCGCACGAGCTGATGGAACTGGTCGGCCTGGACCCGTCGCTGGCCAAGCGCTACCCGTACCAGCTGTCCGGCGGCCAGCAGCAGCGCGTCGGCGTGGCCAGGGCGCTGGCCGCGGACCCGCCGGTGCTGCTGATGGACGAGCCGTTCTCCGCGGTCGACCCGATCGTGCGCAAGGGACTGCAGGAGGAGTTCCTGCGCATCCAGGGCGAGGTCGCCAAGACCATCCTGTTCGTCACGCACGACATCGACGAGGCGATCAAGCTCGGCGACAAGATCGCGGTGCTGCGCGAGGGCGGCATACTCGCGCAGTTCGACTCCCCGGAGCGGCTGCTGGCCGAGCCCGCGGACGAGTTCGTCGAGCAGTTCCTCGGCCGCGACCGGGGCATCCGCCGGCTGACCTTCTACACGAGCACCGGCCTGAGCCTCCAGGAGGGCCCGGTGGTCGCCTCGGACACCCCGGCCCCCTCGGCGCGCGACGCGGCGCTGTCCGCCGGAACGCCGTGGCTGCTGATCGTGGACGCCGACCGGCGACCGCTGGGCTGGGCCGACCCGGCCGGACTGCCGGACCAGGGGCCGGTGGGCAACGCGCGGCTGACCGGGTTCGGGCACGCGTTCGTCCCGGGCGCCGACTCGCTGCGCGCCGCCCTCGACGCCGCGGTCCTCTCCCCCACCGGCTGGGCGGTCGGCACGGACGCCGAGGGCCGGGTCCTCGGCGTCATCAGCCAGGAGGCCATCGGCTCGGCGATCCGCGCGGCGCACGCCCAGGCGAGCACCGAGCGCGAACGCGCCGCCGAGAAGGCGGCAGCCGCCGACGAGTCGGCGAAGGGCGAGCCCGCGGCCGAGGCCGCGGCGGGGACCGGCGCCGACCCGGCCGGGTCCGACGCGCCGCCGAGCGACGAGGTGCCGCTGGAGCAGGCCCGATGATCGCGGCGAACGTCTTCGACCTGCCGAGCTACGTCCAGCACTCCTATCTCGGCCTGCTCGGCGAGCAGCTGGAGGTCTCGCTGGGCGCGACCGCGGGCGGGCTGCTGGTCTCGCTGCCGATCGGCCAGGCGTGCGCGCGCTGGCGGCTGCTCTACCCGCCGGTGCTCGGCCTGGTGACGGTCGCCTACTCCATCCCGTCGCTGGCCCTGTTCGTCTTCCTGATCGACTACACCGGCATCACGGACACCACGCTGTTCATCGCGCTCGCGCTCTACAGCCTGTGCATCCTGGTGCCGGGCGTGGTGGACGGCATCCGCACGGTGCCGCCCGAGGTGAAGCTGGCCGCGGACGCGATGGGCTACGGCCCGGCCCGCCGCTACTTCCAGGTGGAGCTGCCGATCGCCGCGCCGACCATCATGGCGGCCGTGCGCGTGGCCACGGTCTCCAGCATCAGCCTGATGAGCATCGGGGCGGTCATCGGCAACCTCGGCGGCTTCGGCCAACTGTTCACCACCGGCCTGCGCTCGTTCAACCTGTCGCTGGTCTGGCTCGGACTGTTCAGCCTCGTGGTGCTGGCGCTGCTGTGCGACGTGCTGCTGCGCCTGGCGCAGCGCCTGATGACCCCGTGGGCCGACCGCAGGAGCGCGCGCGCATGATCGAGTACCTTCGCCAGTTCTTCTCCGACCCGCGGTTCCAGAGCGGGTACGACGGCATCTGGCAGCGGATCGCGGAGCACTGCTGGTACTCGCTCATCGCGTTCCTGTGCGCGGCCGCGATCGGGCTGCCGCTGGCCCTGCTGACCGGCCACCTCGGGCGCGGCGACGGGCCCATCGCGGCGCTGGCCGCGGTCGGCCGGGCGATGCCGAGCCTGGGCCTGATCGTGCTGCTCGCGGTCAAGATCGGGGTGTTCAACTTCAACGCCGCGCTCATCCCGCTGGTGGCGCTGGCCGTCCCGCCCATCCTGCTGACCACGCACGAGGGCCTGCGCGCGGTGGACCGCGCCGTGGTCGACGCGGCGCGCGGGATGGGCATGCGGCCGCTGCAGGTGCTCTTCCGGGTGGAGATCCCCTCGGCGCTCCCGCTGATCCTCAGCGGCCTGCGCACGGCGGCGGTGCAGGTGGTGGCGACCACCACCATCGCCGCGGTGATCTCGTTCGGCGGCCTCGGCAGGTACGTCGTGGACGGCCTCTCGCAGTACCAGTACTACCAGGTCGTCGGCGGCGGCTTCCTCGTCGTGCTGCTCTCGGTCGCCACGCTCGTGCTGTTCTCGGCGATCTCCCGGCTGGCCATCTCCCCGGGCCTGCGCCGCAACCGTTAGGGACAGCGGCGTGGACACGCAGCAGGTGAAGCTTCGGAAGATGACGCCGGAGGAGTACGACGCCGCGACGAAGCACCGTGAAGCCGAGTCGGTGCGCGTGCTCAGCAGGCTCATGCCCGAGGATCTGGCACGAGAGCGGGTCCTGCAGGGCACGGCGCGGTTCCTGCCCGACGGGCTCGAGACGGCCGGACACCATCTGCTGACGGCGGAGAACGGCTCGGGGCAGGCCGTGGGGAATGCCTGGGTCGGGCCGGACCCGAGTCAGGCCGCGGGTGCCGTAAGCGCTGCGTGGCTGTATGACATCAATGTTTTTGCTCCCTTTCGGCGCCGCGGATACGGAGCCGCGATCCTCGCGGCCGTCGAGGAGCTCATCGCCCGCGAAGGCAGGACGGCCCTGGGACTGAACGTCGTCGGCGACAACGAGGCGGCCATCGCGCTGTATCGCCGCAGCGGCTACGACGTGACGTCGATGACGATGCGTAAGACGCTTTAGCGGACGCGCCTCTTAGCGGATACAAAGCGGCCCCCGGTTCGCCGGGGGCCGTGAAAGTCGTCGTGCCGTCAGGCTGCTGCCACCGCACGCGCGAGGGCGTGTTCGAGCACGATCACCAGCGAGTCGCGCACCGAGCCTTGGTCGCGCGCGTCGAAGGACAACACCGGCACCTCGTCGGCGACGTCCAGCGCTTCGCGTACCGCATCGAGTGGGTGCGTGAGGTCGCCGTCGAAGGTGTTGACCGCGACCGCGAACGGCATCCCCTTGCGCTCGAAGTAGTCCACGGCGGGGAAGCAGTCGTCCAGGCGGCGGCTGTCCACGACCACCAGCGCGCCAAGGGCGCCTTCGGTCACGTCGTCCCACATGAAGCCGAAGCGGTCCTGTCCCGGGGTGCCGAACAGGTAGAGCTTGAGCGTGGGGTCGAGGGTGAGGCAGCCGAAGTCCATGGCCACCGTCGTGGTGGTCTTGTTCGGGGTCAGCGAGACGTCGTCGATGCCGGCGGCGACCTCGGTGATCGACGCCTCCGTGGTCAGCGGCTCGATCTCGGAGACCGCGGCCACCGCGGTGGTCTTGCCGACGCCGAAGCCGCCCGCGACGACCATCTTGACCGGCAGCGGGGGCCGGACGGCCGTCGCCTGGTCAGTCGGCATCTCGTGAGCCGACGGAAGTGGGGATGGCGCGGAGCCCATCGATAACCCTTCGAAGTACGTCGATGTCGGAGGAGGTGCCGGAGCGGGGCACGTGCACCGCGAGCAGCCGACTGGCCCGCAGGTCCCCCGCGAGCACGCGGACAACGTTCAGGTGTAGGCGCAGCTTGACCGCCACCTCGGCGAGGGAGAGCGGGGTGCCGCAGACCTCGACGATGGCGCGCCGCTCGAAGGCGAGGGCGCCGAGCTGCCCAAGCCCTTCGGCCGTCGCGACGACCTGGGTCTCCACGGGCAGGCCGGCCTCGGCGGCGACCCGGCCCTCGGTGACCATGAACGGCCGGACGGCCGAGGCGCGCTCGGCGCCGTGCGTCGTCCCGACGGGGTCCGCCTCCTGGCGGCTCGCCGGGTCGGGCCGTCCGCCCTGCCTGGTCACCCCGACGCTCCGGCGGCGCCGACGGTGTTCTTCAACTCGACGATCAGCGCGGGGCTCAGGATCGCGCCGACCCGGTTGGCGAACAGCGTCATCTCGTAGGCCACGTTGCCGAGCTTGGCGTCCTTGGAGGCCACCACCCCGAGCACCGAGCCGCTGCCGATCGAGGAGACCAGCAGGTGCCCGCCGGCCATGTCGATGATCACCTTGTTCAGCGCGCCGAGCCCGTAGTTGCCCGCGGCCCCGGCGGCCAGGCTGGTGATGCCGGAGACGATCGCGGCGAGGCGCTCGGAGTCGGCCTGGTCGCCCGGGCGGGACACGGCTATGAGCAGTCCGTCCGAGGAGACGGCTATCGCGTCGACCACTCCCGCGGTCTCCGCGGCGAAGCGGCTGACCATCCAGGTGAAATCGGCCGCCGCGGCGCGAAGGCCGTCGGCGTCTGTGGTGGAGGCGGTCACAGCCTCTCTCCCTTCTCCTCGTCGATGTCCCCGGGCGGCGGCGCGGAGCGCGTCTCTCCCGGCGGCCGGAGCGCCAAGCCCGCCGCGCTGTCGCGCAGCGCCTGGTCCACGCCGGCTTCGAACTCCTCGATGGCCGCGCGGGCAGCCTCCGCGTCCAACTGCGCCGCCGGGGCCAGCGAGAGCCCCTGCCGGCCGCCGCCCTGGGCGGGCTGCGTGGCGCGGGCGCCGCGGACCCGGCGCGGCAGCGTGGGCGGCCGCTGGGCCATCGAGCCCTCCCGTTCCCGGCCGTTCGCGCGCTGCGGCAGACCGGCCGACACCCCGGAGGTCGCCTCCCGGCGCGGCTCCGGCATCGGCGGGGTGGGCACGGTCCGCGGCGCGGGGGCCGAGCCGCCGGCCGCGCGCTGGGCCAGTTCCACCGGGCCGAGCAGGAGTTCGTCCGGGACGGTGATCCGGGCGGTCAGTCCGCCGCCCGCGGTCTGGGCCAGCGTGACCGTAGCGCCGGTGCGCTGGGCCAGCCGCCCGACCACGAACAGGCCGAGCACCTTGGTGGGCGCCAGGTCCAGCCGCTCACGCCGGACCAGCAGTTCATTCTCGTTCATAAGGCGCTGCGTCGTCATCCCCACGCCGTGGTCGACGATTTCGACGACCGCGCCGCGCGAGGCGCTGCGTACCGCCACGTCCACGGTGCTCGAGGTCGGTGAGAAGGCCACCGCGTTTTCCACCAGCTCGGCGACCATGAGCGTCAGGTCGGCGAGCGCGGAGGGGGTGACCATCGCGTCGCCCTCGGCCCCGAGCACGACCCGCTGGTAGCCCTCGATCCGGCCGATGGCGGAGCGCACCACGTCGGTCAGCCGCATCGGGGTGGCGTCCAGCGCGGGCTCGCGCTCGCCGGACAGGAGCATCAGGCTGTCCGCGCCGCGCTGCAGGCGCACCGCGAGGTGGTCGATCCGGTAGAGCCGCTCGAGCAGCACCGGGTCGGTCTCGCTGCGCTCCATCGCGTCGATCAGGGCGAGCTGGCGGCCGGTCAGGTTGTAGATGCGCCGCCCGACGTTGCCGAACATCTCGGCGGTGTTGCGGCGCACCAGCACCTGGCGCTCAAGGACCCGCACCGCGGTCTCCTGCAGCCGGTTGAAGGACTCGGCCAGGTCGCCGATCTCGTCGCGGGTGGCCACCGCGACGTGTTCCAGCTCGGGCGGCTCGCCCTCGTGTTCGGGATCGTCCTCGGCGACGCGCTCGAGGTCCTGCTCGGCGACGGTGGCGATGCGGGTGGCCGCGCGGGTCAGCCGCAGCACCGGGCGGGCGATCGAGTGCCGGATCAGGACGCTGAAGACGATCAGCCCGATCAGCAGCACGATGGCCAGCACCACCAGGCCGATCGCGGTCCAGGCCGCGACCGAGGCGCTGTGCGCGGCCCGGGCGACCACCTGGCGGGTGATGCTGGCCTCCATGACCGTGCGGGCCTGGCCCTGGGAGAGCGCCGCGTCGGTGACCTGGCGCGCGTACCCGGTCAGCTCGTTGATCGTCTGCCGGTTGCCGGAGATGAAGGCGCTGGAGGCGGCGGCCTCGAACTGGTCGATGACGCCCTGCTGCTCGTTGCCCTGGATCGCGTTGTAGAGCGAGTAGTCGGCCGGCGGGATGAACTGCTGCAGCCGCTGCCCCTGCGAGGTGGCGATGCCGTCGAAGTTCTCCGCCAGCGGGTACTGGGTCGGGGCCTGGGCCGGGTCGTCCGCGATCTCGACCAGCGCCGCCTCGCGGGAGTTGGCGGCCAGGTCGGCCTGGAACAGGATGTCCAGCTCGGCCTCGGGCACCGCGGCCGGGTTGCCGTCGGCGGCCTGCTGGGCCAGGCCCATCGCGTCGTTCAGGTCGCGCATGGCGCCGGTGTACGCCTGCAGCAGGATGGTGCCGTTGATGTTGCCCTGGTGCACGCCCTGCCGCTCCAGGCTCAGGGCGTTGATCTCGTCGAGCGCGGCGCGCATCGCGGTCGGCGGGTTCTGGCCGTAGGCGGCCAGCACGTTCTGCAGCTGCTGGTCGGTGATCTGCGCGGCGCGGTCGAAGGCGGCCAGGTCGACCAGCTGGATGCTGCCGATGACGCCGAGCGCGTCCTCCTGCTCGGCGCCGAGGTCGTCGATCAACACGCTGACCTGCTGCGTGGTGCTCATGTAAGAGGCCGCGCTCTCCCAGGTGCGGGCGGCGTTCACCTGCTGGATCACCAGCGGGCTGAGCAGGCCCACGATCGCGACGGCGGGAAGGGCGACGAGTGCGTCGAGCTTGCGGCGGAACGGGATCCGGTCAAGACGCCGGCCCGACTTGCGGCTGTGTGCCGGACGTCCCAGTTCCTGCCCACTGCGCACAGCCACTGTGCCGCCTCCCCGGTGCCTGGGCCATTTGGGTGCAATTGGCGACCATGACACTGATGATCAGACTTCAGATCCGAACCCGCAGCACAGTATCGAATGCGGTGCCCTTTTGTCGCCATCCGGTCACTGGGCGAATGTTGCAACACAGTGAACAGTGACGAGGCGGGGCGGGATGGGCGCCCAAGCGATACCTATCGGTGATCGATCGTCGGTTGACGGCCCGTCGATCGGCTGGGTTGGATTGCCAGTGGGAACCATTGAGTTTTCCACGCGGGCACGGGGCCGGGCGTGGATTCCTGCGACCAAGGAGCCAGCGTGAATTCCTGGATTACCCGGCGGGTCACCGCCGCCTTCGGTGCTGCCGTGTTGACCGGTGCGTTCGTGGCCGGGTGCGGCAGCAGCGGCAGTTCGAACAACTCCTCGAACCCGCTGACCGGCGGGGGCGGCCAGGCCACCGGCTCCATCGTGGTCGGCTCCGACAACTTCCTGGAGAGCGTGCTGCTGGCGGACATCTACGGCCAGGCGCTGCAGGCCAAGGGCTACAAGGTCAGCTACAAGCTGAACATCGCCAGCCGCGAGGTGACCTACGGCCTGCTCAAGAGCGGCACGATCACGCTCAAGCCGGAGTACAACGGCGCGCTGCTGGCGTACTTGGACAGCCTGGCCAAGAAGACCACCCCGCAGACCTCGACCGACCAGGTGGACGCGGCGATCGCGAGCGAGCTCGCGCCGAACCTCGAGGTGCTGCAGCCCGCGCAGGCCCAGGACAACGACACCCTGACGCTGAGCAAGCAGGCGGCGGCGAAGTACCACATGACCGCGAGCTCCTCGATCGCGGACTTCGTGACCGCACTCAACGGCGCCAACGTCTCGATCGGCGCCGCGGCCGAGTTCCAGACCCGCTACCAGGGCATCCTCGGGCTCGAGCAGGCCTACGGGCTCAAGGCCTCGCAGATCACCTTCAAGTCGCTGGACGCCGGCGGCACGCTGACCGAGACGGCGCTGTCGCAGGGCGCGGTGGACGCCGGCGACCTGTTCACCACCGACCCGACGATCACCCAGAACGGCCTGGTCACGCTGACCGACCCGAAGAACATCTTCGGCCTGCAGAACGTGCTGCCGCTGGTGAACAAGTCGGCGCTGAGCTCCACCGGCGTGGACGCGCTCAACGCGGTGGACGCGAAGCTGGACAGCAAGACGCTGCTCGACCTCGACGTGAAGACCCAGGTGCAGAAGCAGGACCCGGCCGCGGTGGCCACCGCGTGGCTCAAGTCGGTCGGCCTGGTCTGATCGAGCACTGCTGATCGAGCGCTGATTCCGCTCCACCGGCCGAGGCCCGGACCCGCCGTCTGACGGTGCGCCAGCAGGCGCGGGGTCCGGGCCTCGCCGACAGAAGGCTGATCAAGATATTGTCATGCTGGCGGGAACCGGCCTATCGGTACCCGCACCTGGAGCCCGTGCGGGCGTCCACGTACCCTTGCGTATGGAATGGCTCTGCCGTCCGCCCTGTCCGGCGGACGGCAGAGCTTTACACAGGTGGCGAAGGGACGCATGATGCGGGGCGCGATGGGTGATCGGAGGGCGCGGCGGCAGTTCGGCGGGCGGCCCGCGCTCCTGGTGCTGGTGGCGGTGATGCTGTGCGCGCTGATCGGGTCGGCGGGCGCGGCGGCCGCGAGTACAACCTCTGGTTCGGGTGCCACTCAGAGCTCAGGCGCGATCGCCACCGGCAAGACGGCGAACGCGCACCCGCAGCTGGTCCGGCCGTTCACCGGAACCGGCTGCCACACCTATAACTACTGGAACGGCGCGCACGTCTGCATCACCGTGGTCGGCACCGGCCTGAACATGCAGTCGGCCAGCGGCGAGACGGACGGCCCCGACACGGACACGGTCAAGCTCTGGGACACCGAGGGCGTGATCACCATATGGGGCCACCCCAGCGATCACTACATGACGATCAGCTGGGCCTCCGGCGGCGGCGTGTGGCTGGCGAACGGCGACAACATGTGCTTCACCGACACCACGCTGAATCAGACCGCCTGCCTCACGATGCATCCGTGACCGTTTGACGGGTGACGGCGCAGGCACCCAGCAGCTCGGCGGCCGCCGCGTGGGCGGCCGCCGGGTCGGCGAGGATTCCGGGCGCGGCGTAGGGGCGGTCCGAGCCGAGCACGATCCGTGCGCGCGCAGCTGACGCGGCCTTAGCGTGCTTTGTCTGCCCGTGACCGAATCCCGCCTCCAGTGGCGTATCTCCGCCACCTGCCGCGTCCAACGCCGACCCGAGAGCGGCCACGGCCACCGGGCCGTAGGACGAGGTATCGAACCAGACCCCTGAGTCGGCGGTCAGGTCAGGCCCGCCGCGGGCCGCGGCGCGTTCCCGGTGAAGCGGCGCGAGCCCGCTCAACATCGCGAAGCACACCTTGAGCGTGGGGTGCGCGGGACGCCCGAAGGCGGCGAAGGCGTAATACGCCGCGTGCATCTGCTGTACGTAGTCCACGTTCGCGGCCCACCACGGTGGCGCTCCGGGCGAGGCCGCGCGGCCCGCGTGGATGAACAACGGCTTGTCGCGCTCCTGCAACGCGCGCAGCAGCGGCTCACAGCGCGCGTATCCCGCCGCATCGGCGAGTGCGGTAGCGGGCAGTTGCAGGCCGACGCACCCGGCGTCCAGCCAGTGCGTCAGGTCGGCGGGATCGGGGTCGGTCACGCAGGCCGCGGCCCACGCGCCGAAGCCGGCCGGCAGCGCGAGCGCGCCGCGGTGGTACGCCTCCAGCAACGGAGCGGCTTCGGCGGCGGGCAGGTGCTCGATGCCGAGCGGGCTAGAGAGGGAGACCAGCGCCAGGTCGAGCAGGTCGACGCGGTTCATCCCGAGGCGCAGCGCCGGGTCGTGGTCGCGCGGATCGACGCGGTAATCCGGCTCGCCGTCGAGGACCAGGGTCCACCCGTCCCCCGCCAGACGCGGCACGCTCGCACGCCCCCGCAGCGCCGCGATGAACCCCTCGGTCCAAAGGTGCTGATGGACGTCTACGCGCACGGCCAGCCGCTCTTGCCGGGTGCCTTCTCTTCGATCGACACGGTTTCCGCCTGACAAGGGTATTGCGCGCGTCCCCGCCGAGCCGACAGGCTTGTCCGGTCCCTGCCACAAGCCGGGACAACGACGCCATGCGCCCGTCCAACCCACGAGGACGTGTTGTTCACATGCGAATAACCCGACGATTGTCGCACACCGGTGCGATGCTCACGATCATCGCCGCCGCGCTGATCACCGGGCTTCCCGGTTCCGCGGCCGCCGCCTCAGCCCCCGTCGAGATCAACTACCAGAACCCCGCCTCCGCGCTGCCTCCGGTCAGCCGCCCGGCCACCCCGCACTGCACGGTCACCGCCATGCAGCACGACTTCGCCAACAGCTACGGCCAGCCCTTCGTCGGCACCCTCACCGCGCCGAGCGCCTGCCCGGGCCCGTGGTCGAAGGTGGTGCTCGACTGGAGCGGCAGCGTCGCCGGACGCCAGTACGACCGGCTGGCCGGGGTCTGGATCGGCGGCGCCGAGGTGTTTCGCACCAGCACCCCGGAGCCGGACCCCGCGGGCATCTCCTGGCACGTGGACGCGGACATCTCCCGCTTCATCCCGCTGCTGCGCACCGCGCAACCACTGGTCGTCGACCTCGGCAACATCGTCAACGACACGTACACCGGGATCTATCACATGACCCTGACGGTCACCTACTACCAGGCCGGCCACGGGTACCCCGCCGCATCGACCGCCGACCAGGTCGTCCCGGTCAGCCAGGGCGGCACCACCTCGGCCGGCTGGTGGTCGCTGACCGGCGGGCAGAGCGCCACGCAGACGGTGACCTTCCCGCGCAATCTCTCCGGCGCGACGCTGGAGGTCTTCGCGCGCGGCGGCGGCTGTGAAGAGTTCTGGTACACGAACGTCCCCGACGCCTATAACCAGGCGCATCCGAGCTACGGGCTGTGCGGCGGCGGACCGTATCGCGAGGTGCGCGTCGAGGTGGACGGCAAACTCGCCGGGGTCGCGCAGCCGTTCCCGGCGATCTACAGCGGCGGGATCAGCCCACTGATGTGGCGGCCGATCATGAGCGTGGACTCGCTGCGCACCCAGCCTTACGCGATCGACCTGACCCCGTTCGCCGGGCTGCTCTCGGACGGGCAACCGCACCAGATCACGCTGCTGCCGCCGACCGGCATCACCGACGTGTGGACCATGGACGGCACGCTGTTCCTCACCACCGACCACCACGCCGCGCACACCGGCGGCGGGCTGCTCACCGACACGATCTCGGCCGAGCCGACGCTTTCCTCCGCGTGGACGACGCCGAGCACCGGCACCGACGTCATCGCGACGACCGCGTCACGCGACTGGACCGTGTCCGGATACGTCAACACCTCGCGCGGCCGCGTGGTCACCACCGTCCGGCAGCACATGACGTACTCGAACACGGACACGGTGACCCAGTCCGGCTTCGCGCAGACCGTCGTGCAGAAGGACAGCGGTTACACGCAGATGAGTACCTCCGAGCACCACTCCACCGGCACGCGGGACGGGTGGTCCTACCCGATCACTGTGACGAGTGTGTACCAGCCGAGCTCGACCGGTTCCGGTTTCCTCGTGCAGGGCAACGCCGACGTGTCCAGGACCGAGACGACGCAGGTAGCACTGGGCGATGACTGGCTCACCACGACGAAGGCCAACGACCGCGTCACGGCCAAGGGCGTCCTCCAGCGCGACGACGCCGGCGCGGTCGTGCAGGCCGACGGCTCCGACGCGGAGGACTACTCCTCGCTCTCCGCACAGGCCACCGCCTTCGACAACGCCGGGTGCTACCACCACCGGATCGAAGCGGATCACGGGTACGTGACCTCGGATCGCTACCTGGGCTGCTGGGGCTGAACTCCGGCCGAAACCTGCCGAAACCGGCCGGAACACACCGGACGCCGCGAGGGCGGACGGCTCACGCGCGAGCCGTCCGCCCTCGCCCTGCCGGGTCCCCGGAGCCTCTTCCCGAGCAGGGGCCTTGCTGTAAGAATGCGAACTCAGCGCCGCTAAGGTGTTGGGAGCGCAGCACGCCGCGGCTGATCTCCGTGGCGCCGATCAGGGAGCCGGACTTCGCTCCGGCTTCGGGGGCGGAATCGGAGCTCGAAATGAAGCCATATCCACCCGGTGATCCGCCGAACCGCCGAAGAGACACCGCCGACCGCGAGCAGGAGCCCACGCCCACGACCGAGCCGGTGAAAGGATGCTCACTCGCCGACGCCGTCCTCGCGGTGGCCGGGGAGCCGGAGCCCGAGGCCGCGCTGCGCCGAACCGTGGAGAAGGCGATGATCCTCACCAGCGCGCAGCACGGAGCGGTCGGAGAGCCGCCCGCGCACGCCCTGGAGACCACCTGGCTCGGCACGCCGATCCCGTTGGGGGCGACCGTTTACACGCAGCTCTATCTGACAGACAAGGCCGACGGCACGCGGTTCACGGCGCAGGACGAGATCGCGGCCGGCACCCTGGCGCGGGCCGCCGGGCTGGCGCTCGGCCACGCCAGCGAACGCGAGCGCGCGCAGTTGGAGCGCAGGCGCCTTACCGCGATCGGACGGTTGGCGGGCAGTCTGCTGGCCGGGGAGCCGCAGTCGGTCGCGCTGGGGGCGCTGGCCGAGCAGGCGCGCGAGCTGGCGGATGCCGACCTGGTGACCGTGACGCTGCCCGACGAGGACGGCGTGCATCAGATCCTTGAGGTGGCGGTAGGCCAGCGCGCCGAGCTGGTCAGGGGCCTGCTTTCAGTGCGGGACGGCTCGGCCACCGGCGAGGTGCTACGCACCGGGCGCGCCGCGATCTTCTCAGACATCGAAGCTGCCTCGGCGGGCGGCGAGGCAGCGGGATCGGGCGCCGCTGGGGATACCGGCACTGCCGGAAGCTCCGGCACCACGGCAGGTGCGGCCGGCCCGGGAATCGCCGCCGACCGGTTCGCCGAGCTCGGGGTCGGCCCGGCGCTGCTGCTGCCGATGGGCGCGGAGGGCCGGGTGCGCGGCGTGCTCGCGGTCTGCCGGCGCAAAGGGCGCGCCGCGTTCGAGCCCGCGATCCACGCGTCGATCGCCGAGCTCGCCAGGCAGGCGGCGCAGCTGCTGGACCTGGCCGATCGGCGGCTGGACGACGAATGGGTCCAGGTGTATCAGGACCGGGAGCGGATCGCCCGCGACCTGCACGACCTCGTGGTGCAGCGGCTTTTCGGCGTCTGCCTCGCGCTGGAGGGCGCGCGCAACCGGGCGCAGCGCGGCGATGTGGCCGAGCGGATCGGGCAGAGCATCGACGAGCTCGACGACACCATCCGGCAGATCCGCTCGACCATCTTCGCGTTGCAGGCCCAGGGTGCGGCCCGGCCCGGCTCGCCGCTGCGGCACCGGATCATCCAGGAGGTCGACGCCGCGCGCCAGGTGCTCGGCTTCTCCGCCGCGCTGCGCATGGAAGGCCTGATCGACACGGACGTGCCGCCGGCCGTGGCGGAGAACGTCATCGCGGTGCTGCGCGAGGCGCTGGCGAACGTGGCCAGGCACGCCCAGGCCAGGCGGGTCGAGGTGGACGTCGCGGTGAGCGACCGGGTGGTGATCGAGATCGTGGACGACGGCCTCGGGCCGCCCGCCTCGCTGCGCCGCAGCGGCCTGGCCAACCTGGCCCGCCGGGCCGAGCAGTTCGCCGGCGAGCTCAAGGTCGAGCCGGTACACCGGGGCGGCAGCGGACTCGGCACCGGCACCCGGATCAGCTGGCAGGTCCCGCTGCGCTGAACGGCCCCGGGATAGCCCGCACCGCACCACTCGACACCCGGATCAGCCGTCAAGCGTCGCCGAGGCCGCATCACGATCGCCGCGAGCGGGCCGGTCGTCCGTCAGCCTGCCGTTTCAGCCTTCTGCTTCCCGCCGCGCGCCGTTCTGCTTCTCGAGCCCGAGCCGGCGACCCGAGGTCAGGCCGGGGCGCAGCCGCACGATCGCCTCGCTGTCGTCGATCGTCCTCGGCCACCGCGGATCGGCCCGCAGCGCCGCGGCCTCCAGCCGGTCCTCGACCGGCTCGGCCCGGCCCACCACGGTGACCCACCAGCCCCCGTCCATGCCGCGGTCCAGCTCGTCCGCCTGGAGCCCGACCACCGCATGGTTGATCGGGGCCAGCAGCCAGTCCGCGCGCACCGTGCACACCAGCAGGTCCTCGTCCCGCTCGGCGTGCTCCACCAGGAAGTTGACCGGCACGACCGCGGGCAGTCCCGAGGCGGTGTAGACGATGCGCCCGAACGGCCGGGTCGAGAGCAGCGTGAGGCACTCGCGCCGGCTCAGCTCCATGACGCACTGCTCCACGACACCCCTGCCCGCGCCGTCGGGCCGTCCCGGTGCGCGCCACCGCCTCGAACCGCAGCGGTCACCCTGGTCGCCATCGCTCTCCCCCTTCGCGTAGCAGACGACGTTCCGTCGCGAATGCCGCGATCTGCGCGCGCCGGGCCATGCCCAGCTTCTGCAGGAGCCGCGACACGTAATTCTTAACGGTCTTCTCGGTCAGTCCGGTTCGGTCCGCGATCTCCCGGTTCGTCAGACCCTGGCCGATCAGGTCGAGCAGGTGGTCCTCGCGGGCTGACAGCTCGAGCTCGGACCCGGCATCGCGCGGGACCGCGGCGCGAAGCCGGTCGAGCATGCGGGTCGTGGACGCGGGATCGAGGATCGACTCACCGGACGCGACCGCGCGTACCGCACTGATCAAGTCGTTACCGCGCACCTGCTTGAGCAAGTAGCCGGACGCGCCCGCCATCACGGCCTCGAACAGCGCGTCGTCATCGCTGTAAGAGGTCAGCATCAGGCAGGCCAGCTCGGGCATCCGGGAGCGCAACTCACGGCAGAGCGAGACCCCGTCGCCGTCTGGGAGGCGCACATCGAGGATGGCCACGCGTGGCCGCAGCGCTGGCACCAACCGCAGCGCCTCGGCCGCGCCGGACGCCTCCCCGGCGAAGACCAGGCCGGGCGCCGATTCGATCAGATCCCTGACTCCGCGCCGGACGATCTCGTGATCGTCCACGACCGCCACCCGGACGGCCTCGCCCCCCGGATGCCCCGGTTCCTCATCCACCGCCCGCTCCTCGCGACGTCTCGCTCGACCGCCGCACCGCGGCGAAGCGTCACTCATGAAGATTTCGACCACTGGCACGCTAATTGAGGCCGGTGCGCGCCGGAAGGGGGCCGCCGCAACCACATCTCCGCGAGTGCGGACCGGACCGGTGGGAAGTGAAAGTTAGCGCGCGCCCGGCCGCGCGCCCGGCCGCACACTCGATCGCGCGCACCGGGCGCGGGTAAAAGCCGCCCGCCGCGGTGAACCCCGGCGCGGGCGCCGCCGTGAAGGAGGCAAGCTCCCCTCTCACCCGCGGAGCGACCCGGCGTCAGGAGGCGAACATGGACTCGGAAGACACCGAGCTGAGCCCGCGACCGCGGCGGCGCGGCCTGCGGCGGAACGCGCGGCGGTCCCGGCGCGAGGCCTGGAACCTGCGCTTCGAGTCGATCGGCGCGCGGATCCCGGCCGCGATGGTGGTCAAGTCGCCGACCCTGCTGCGGGCCGCCGTGGAGGAGGTGTGCTGGCAGGTCGCCATGGACTCCTGGCTGGCGACCCGCCCGCACCGGTGGCGGCGGCGCGCGTATGCAGCCTGGGCCGCTCAGTTCAAGGAGCTGGAGCGGCGCCGCGAGCAGCTGCGTCAGCTGGTCGAGGCGGAAGTGCTCGCCTGCTGAAAGTGCCGGGCACCGCCCCGGTCCCCAGCCGACTGCCCTGGTCCTCGTCCCCAGCCGCCGGCCGGCTCGCTCAGCCCCGGCTCAGTTCGCTGCGTCCGCGGGAGCGTGCCGCCGGCCACGGCCCAGCCAACCGGCCAGCCCGGCCGCGAGCAGGTCGCCGACCGTGGTCAGCAGCCGCGAGACCAGGGCCACGGCCGTCGCCTTTCCCGCTCCGAGCACCGGAGAGAGCGAGGCGACCAGCACCACCTCGCGCACGCCCGCGCCCGCCGGCGCCAGCACCACCAGGAAGCCCGCGCACCAGGCGAACGCGAAACCGCCGGTGGCGAGCAGGAACGTGCGGCCGTCCGAGGCACCGAGCCGCACCGCGAGCAGCCACACGCTAAGGCCGTTGAGCACCCAGTACAGGACCGCCCACAACGTCGCCGAGACGACCGCGCGGCCGGAGAGCGGCACCTCCTGGACCGGCCTGCGGGCCAGCCGCAGCAGCCGGTCAAGCGCTGGGTTGAGCACTCTTGGATGCAGCGCGACCAGCAGCACGGGCGCGGCGAGGAATGCCCAGCCGTAGCCCCCGGTGGTCGAACCGGTCAGCCCGGCCACGGTGCAGATCGCCGCCACGATCAGGCCCGCCGCCAGCGACACCAGTATCGTGATCACGGCCACGGTGGCGGAGCGGCGCCGCGGGATGCGCTGCGCCTGCCCGAGCTCCATCTGCGCCAGCACCGGCCAGACCGCGCCCGGCAGATACTTGCCGACCTGCCCGACGAAGAAGATCCGCGACGCGGGCGCGAGCGGCACCCGCGACCCGGCGGCGGTCAGCAGCGAGCGCCATTCCAGCATCGAGGCGAGCAGCGCGAGCAGCACCAGGCCGAACGATCCGGCCACGACCGCCGCGCCGAGCCCGGAGAGCCCGGCCCGGACCTGGGACCACTCGTCCTCGATCGCGTAGCCGCCGAGCCCGACGGCGAGCAGCACGAATCCGACGCGCACGGCCGCGCTGCCGAGCAGCGCCTTGGCGCGGGCCGTCGGCGATCTGCGCGCGGCGGCGGGGTCTTGGCCGGTGTCGCCGCCGCTGGGAGCGGACGCGTCGTCGTCTCCGGCGCCGGCCGTTTCGATCGGCTTTGTCACGGTCGTCGTCCGGTCCTTCACAGGGCGAAGCCTAACGGCAGTTCCTGACCGGCTTACCGCAACAGCGCGGGACGCGGCGGCCGAGTCGGCCACTATTGTCTGTTGCCATGCGAGTGACGGTCTTCGGCACGTATGACGCCAAGGCGCATCCCCGGGTCGCCATCATCGCCGACGGCCTGCGCGCGCACGGCCACGAGGTACAGGAGTGCAACGCCCCGCTCGGCCTGGACACGGCCGCCCGCGTCGCCATCCTCGCGCAGCCCTGGCGGGTGCCGGTGCTGCTCGGCACCCTCGCCCGGCGCTGGCTGGCGCTCGCGCGCGCCGCCCGCCGCCAGCCCCGCCCCGACCTGGTCCTGGTCGGCTACCTGGGGCACTTCGACGTGCGGCTGGCCAGGCGCCTGTTCCGGCGCACCCCGATCGTGCTCGACCACCTCATCGGCGCCAGCGACACGGCCCGCGACCGGCAGCTTTCCGGCGGCGGGATCAAGGGCGTCCTGCTGCGCGCGATCGACTCGGGCGCGCTGCGCTCGGCCGACCTCGTCGTCGTGGACACCGAGGAGCATCTCGACGCGCTGCCCCCGCAGCACCGGGAGCGGGCGGTGGTGGTTCCGGTCGGCGCGCCGCGCGCCTGGTTCGACGCCGCCGTGAACGTGGACAGCCCCGAGACGAGCGGCCCGTCGCCGCTGCGCGTGCTCTTCTTCGGTCTCTACACGCCGCTGCAGGGCACGCCGGTCATCGGCCGCGCCCTGGCCCGGCTGGCCGGAGCCCCGGTCGAGACCACCATGGTCGGCAAGGGCCAGGACGGCCCCGAGACCCGCCGAGCCGCCGAAGCCAACCCGGCCGTGCGCTGGCTCGACTGGGTCGCCCCGGACGAGCTTCCGTCCCTGGTCGCACGGCACGACGTGTGCCTGGGCATCTTCGGCACCGGACCCAAGGCGCTGCGCGTCGTGCCCAACAAGGTCTTCCAGGGCGCGGCGGCCGGTTGCGCGATCGTCACCTCGGACACGGCCCCGCAGCGCCGCCTGCTCGGCGACGCCGCCGTCTTCGTGCCGCCCGGCGACCCCGACGCGCTGGCCGAGGCATTGCTGCGGCTGGCCGAAGACCGCGCCGAGCTGCGCCGGGCCCGCGAGGCCGCGCGGAGCCTCGCGCTCGGTTCGTTCGCCGCCGAGCAGATCGTCACCCCGCTGATCAAGCGGCTCGGCGAGCTGCCGGCGCGGAAACACACGGTGACCTGATAGACAGACGACCTGATAGGCATACGAACCCGACGTGACGAAAGGCTGGACATGAGCGAGCACGGTCCGCAGATACCGGACGCGGTCTCCGGGACGGGGGCGGCCGGCGCCGCAACGCCCGGCTCGGGACCGGCTCCGGCCGAACCGGGCGCGCCCGAAAGCCGACCGTCGATGGACCGGCTCGCCCCTCTCGCGGCGAACGCGTGGCTGCGTTACGACGTGATACGCCGCATGATCCCCCAGGGCGTTAGCGACGTGCTGGAGGTCGGTTGTGGCATGGGCGCGGTCGGCGTCCGGCTCGCCGCGCAGTTCAACTATCTCGGCTTGGAGCCCAGTCCGGAGTCGTTCGCCGTGGCCAGCCGCCGGATCGCGCTGGGCGGCCGCGGCGAGGTGCGCAACGTGCTCGCTGACGAGCTCGATCCGGCCATGCAGTTCGACCTGGTCTGCGCCTTCGAGGTGCTTGAGCACATCGAGGACGACGCCGGGGCGCTCGATTCATGGGCGCGGCGGGTGCGTCCTGGCGGCTGGCTGTTGCTGTCCGTGCCGGCTCACCAGAGCCGTTACGCGGCGCACGACGTGCTGGCCGGTCATTTCCGCCGGTATGAGCGCGCTGACCTCGCCGCGTTGCTGGAGAAGGCCGGCTTCTCGCAGGTCGAGTCGCGCGAGTACGGCATGCCGCTGGGCTACCTGCTGGAGACCGCGCGCAACGCGGTCGGGAAGCGGAAGCTCGCCGCGGCGCCGGGAGCGTCGATGGAACAGCGCACTGGGGCGTCCGCGCGCCTGCTTCAGCCGAAGGGGCTGCTTTACGGAGGGGTGGCCCGGTACGGAACAGCCCCGTTCCGGTACTTGCAGCGCGGCTTCCCGGGCGTCGGAACGGGGCTGGTTGTGCGGGCGAGGCTGACGGCCTAAGGGCGGGTCGGCGACCCGCCCGCAGCTCGCGTCATTCCCCCCGGGAGCGGACGATCAGGTCGGCCAGCAGCGCGAGCGAGCCGATGATCAGACCGCTGAGGAAGATCAGCACGGTGTCCCCGGCGATGCGCACCGGGTGCATCACCATGTCGTAGATGCCCTTGCCGAAGCCGATGGCCACCAGCCACAGCGCCGGCGGCATCAGCACCTTGAGCGGGTTGAAGTACATCACCATCCGCAGCACCTGGAGGATGTAGCGGTAGGCGTCCCTGACGAACCGGAACTTGGACTTTCCCGCCCGCGTCGAATATTCGATCGGGACGTAACGCACGTCATGCTGGTTGGACAGGAACGCGATGGTGATCGTCGTGACGCAGG
>Ga0070741_10007614_pt1 | contig 22286 bp, 21 predicted proteins | sample Coa_R1_4_FD_66440 | JGI IMG/M metagenome (GOLD analysis project Ga0070741, IMG submission 66440) | Surface soil microbial communities from Centralia Pennsylvania, which are recovering from an underground coalmine fire - Coalmine... | ecosystem: Environmental > Terrestrial > Soil > Unclassified ... | reverse complement strand
CGGCAAGGAGTCCGGCAGCGCCCGCAAGCGCCGTTCCCAGGTGCGCCGCGTCGGATAGCGCCCCTGCTCACAGAGCAGCGCCCGCAGCCGCTGCATCTCGGGCGTCGGCTGGTCGAGCACCGCGAGCAATGTATGGACCCGGGGCAGATGCTTTACGATCATGATCACCAGCGCCTTCAGGAACAGCCGATCCGAGTACACCGTCGGCCGCCCCCGCCGGGCGCGCGGCGGCGGCATGGGCAACCGATCAACCAGTTGGACCAGCGCGACAAGCACGGACGGCTCGGGTACCATCTGAGTGGCTCCCTGTCTTGGTGTGGCAACCAGATGGTACGGAGCCGCCGCGCCGGATGCCCATCCGGCGCGGTTTTCGATTTATGACCAGGTCTCGTCTAGACAATACCAGGGTAGCTTTCGCGGCGCCAATCCGCCTGATCCATTGCTCCCGTGCCGAGCACCAGCGGCCTTGGGACACCATCGGCCGCAAAGCGTCGGGCTGAGGAGTCAGGCCCGCATCTGGCTGCTTGGCCCTCACGATGGCGGGCCTGGCCGCGCGGGCGGGGCGGATGTATAACGGCGGTAGCCGCGCCCGGGGGCGCGATAGGTGGGAATAGCCGCCGCGCCGCGCGCGGCGAGGGAGGGTTCGAGATGGCGCAGGCGAAGATCCGGCACATCGCCATTCGCACGGAGAACACCCGCCAACTGGCCGACTTCTACATGAACACGTTCGGCATGATCCAGGTGATCGCGCGGCCGGAGACGCCCGGCGGCCCGCCCGAGGAGAAGCGCGCGGTCTATCTGTCGGACGGCTACATCAACCTGGCGATCCTGCCCGCGAACGGCGAGCGCGAGGGCATCGACCACTTCGGCTTCCAGGTGGACGACGTCGAGGCGACGGGCCGCACGGCCAAGGACGCGGGCGCGCAGACGGGGATCGCGCCGCGCCCGCGCGATGGCCGCTACGCCGAGTTCCGCCTGCACGACCCGGTCGGCACCGGCGTGGACCTCTCCGAGACCGGCTGGGCCACCGAGCCCGAGACGCTCGAGGTGTTCGCCGGCCGCGCCCAGTAGACAGCTTCGCGTCCCGAGCGCTAGTTCGTACAGAGAGGGGCGGCACGCCAACGGAGCGGCGGACCGCCCTTCTCGCTGTCATCACGCTTGCGGTCGCTGACCGGCCCGCCGGCACTCTACTGCGGCAGGAGCGTCTCGGCGACGATCTGGTTGATCTCGGCGAGGTTCTTGACGGCCACGCCGGCCGCGGCGGCCCACACCAGGCCACGCACGAGCCGCGCCGCGCCCCCCTCGCGGCTGCTGCCCGCCGCCAGCGCAAACGCCACCCCGGCGGTGGCGAGCGCCGCGGCTTGCCCGTGCCGCCGCAGCAGCTCCATGACGGGGTAGGTAGGCGGTGTGCCTAGCTCGGCGGCCATGGCTGCGGCTCCGTGGTGCGGGATCGGGCTGGCGCCATTATCACCCAGGCGGCGCGCCCGCGCCAGGGCGGCGAGCCATCATTGCTCGGGGCGCGCGGCGGCGGCTAGCATTCCCTGTCCACGCCGGCCCGCGCACGGTGCGCCCCAACGCGCCGTCTGCTAGGGCGCACGTACGGCAGACCTTCTGGAGGACGCCACGATGGTGCTGGTGCTGACGAACGAGGACATGGAGCGCATCGAAGACCTGCCCATGAGCGCCATCGTCGCGGCGATGGAGGATGCCTACCGCGAGCTGGGGCAGGACGTGGCGAAGAGCCCGCCGCGGCGACGGCTCATCCTGCCGCCGCGCGGCGATGATGACCGCACGTACTGGTTCAACAATATCATGGGCGCCGTGCCGGGCTGCAGCGTGATGGCGCTGCGCGTGGACTCGGCGTTCTTCCGCATGGCACAGGCCGCCGGCGGCGCGCGCAAGGTGCGCGCGGGCGACTTCGTGGGGTTGGTGTTGCTGTTCGACCTGCAGACCGCCGAGCTGGCCGGCGTGCTGCACGACCATTATCTCTCGACGCGGCGCGTGGCGGCGACGAGCGCGGTGGCGGCCAAGTACCTCGCGCGGCCCGACGCGCGCGTGATGGGCCTGTTCGGCTCCGGCCACCAGGCGGCGCCCCAGGTACTCGCCATGGCAGCCGTGCGCCCACTGGAGCTGATCAAAGTCTACAGCCCGAACCCGGAGCACCGCCGCGCGTTTGCCGCCCGCATGGCGCGCGAGGCCGGCCGCGAGGTGCGTGCCGTGGACGACCCGCGCGAAGTGGTGGATGGCTCGGACATCGTCGTGACGGCCACCAACTCGCGGACGCCCGTGTTCGACGGCCGCTGGCTGGCGCCGGGCACGCACGTCGCGCCGATCGTCGGCACCGACCAGTCGGCCACCGGCTCGGAGATCGACGAGCTGACCGTCCGGCGGGCGGACGTGGTGATCACCAACCTGAAGGAGCAGATTCAGGTAGACCGCCAGCCGAAGCTGATGCGGGCCATCGAGGAGGGCGCACTCGGCTGGGACCAGATCCACGACCTGTCCGAGGTCGTCGCCGGCCGGGCGCCCGGCCGCACGGCGCCTGAGCAGATCACGCTGCACGACAACAACACCGGCATGGGCATCCAGTTCGCGGCGCTGGGCGCGCTCATCCTGGAGCGCGCGAGCGCAGGGCCTGGGCCGCGCGCTGCCGGACGCGCTCTTTACCACCCGCGGCGGCGACTACGCGCCGTAGCGCTGCCCCCGGCCGCCGGCGCGCGGGCGCCGCGGTCGTGCCGCCGGCCCGCGGGGACGCTCGTGAGCCGCGCCTGTAAGCGCGCGACGCTAGCCGCCGGGCCGCGCGCTGTGAAACACTGGCGGTAGCTTGTGATGCACGGGGGGGCCATGCACTCGCGGACCGCGCTCGCGCTAGTCGGCGCGCTCGGCCTGACAGCGGCGGGCGTGCTGGAGAGCCTGCTCGGAGCGCCCCAAGGGCCGGGGGCCGCGCTCGCCCAAGTGCTCGCTACCCCGACCCGGTTCGTGCCCCGGCCGGCGCCCTCGCTGGTGCTGCCCACGCCGATCCCCACTCCCGGGCTGCCCGGCGGGTTTCCGCTGGTGCCTTCGCCCACGGCGACGGCATCGCCGGCCGCGGTGGCCGGGACGCCGACGGCGCCTCCCGTGGACCGCGCGGGGCCACCGCCCGCCACTTCGCCGACGGCGGTAGCCCCGGCGGGCGCGACGGCCACGCCGGAGGCGGCGCCCCCACCGCCCGCGAGCGAGGCCCCGCCTGCCGAGCAGTCGCCCGAGGCGCAGCCACCCGCCATTCAGTTGCGCTTCGGCACCGCCATCTACGACGGCGTGCGCGGTAGCTACTGTTGGACGCCGCCGCTCGCCGCGGGCGAGCCAGCGGCGCCCGGACGGTGCGTCGACGTGGTGCCGCCCGCGTTCGATACCGTCCTGGCGTGGCCGGCGGGCGAGCCGCTGGAGTTCGTGATCAACGACCCCGCGCCCACCACGCTGACGCTCACGGTGTACAGCAGGCCGACCGACCCGGTCGTGCTGCAGACCGAGCTGCCGGCGGCGACCAGCGTGACCTGGCAGCCGACCGTTGCGCCGGGGGCCTACGTGTTCGCGGTGGCCGCGCGCTGGCCGCAGGGCGAGGTAACGTACTACTTCCCGGTCGGCATCCTGGCGGGCAGCCCGCCGGATGCGACGGCGCCCACGGAGCCGGAGTTCGCTTCGGGCGACGGCGTTGTCGGGCCGGCGGCGGGCACGCCCCCGCCCACGCCGACCGGCGTGCCCACCCCGCGGCCGACCGCCGCCCCGGCGCCGACGACCGGGACCAGCCGGCCGTCCATCACGTCCACGACGCCACTCGCCACGCCGACGCGGCCTGCCGTGCCCGCGCTGACCCCGCCGCCGGCACCGTCGCGCATTACAATCTCCACCCCGGCTATCGCGCCGACGCCGGCTGCCGCGGCGCCGCCCGCGCCCGACGCGGGCGACCGCGTGCTGCTGCACGACGACTTCACCGACCCGTCGAGCGGCCTGCCACTGCAGTCGCGCGATCCGACGGCGCGGCGGCTGGGCTACCGGGACGGCGAGTACCTGGTGGTGCGGCTGGCGGGCAGCGGCGGCGAGGCCTTCGTGGCGTATCCGGAAGCCTTCGACGACTTTCAGGCCGAGATCGACGCGCGCCTCGTGCCGCCGACTGAGGACGGCTACGTCTTCCTGGACTTTCGTCGCCAGGAGAACGGCGACTACTACTCGTTCCTGGTGGACCCGAACGCGGGCCGCTTCCTCCTACTGCGCCACACCGGCGACGACCGCCGCCTGATCGACTGGACCGCTGCGGCGGCCATCCAGCCGGGCGCGGCCACGAATCGGCTGGGCGTGCGGGCGCGCGGCAGCACGATCGTGCTGCTGCTCGGCGGGACGGAGGTCGGGCGGGCGCAAGACGGGGCGCTGCGCGACGGCTGGGTGGGGTTTGGCGTCGGCAGCCTGGCCGACGAGCGCGCAGAGGGGCGCTTCAGTCACCTGCTCGTGACCGCGGTGGAGTAACCCCGAGCAGTGTGTTCGTTGGTGAGAAGCCCTCTCGCTTGATCCGCTCGCCAGCGCCGACTCGTGGCACGTCACAACGCGAGAATTGGCGAGAAGTGGCGCGATTGGCCGTCAATAGGAGGAACACCAGGGGAATGTGGACAACAACATCACAAGGCGGTAGTACTGCTACCGCCTTGTGATGAACTGCTCAACAGCGGCATCTATGTGCGGCTAGCGCACGATGCCAAGGAGCCAGAGCAGGATCACCAGGCCCAGAGGCACGCCTAGTAGCCACAGTAGCACCGGCATTTTGTTCTCCTTTTGTTGTTTGCTGTGCGCTCCATCGCGCCTGCATCTCTTAAGGCAAGGACCGTGCCACAGTAGACCAACGGGCATTCTTCGGGGCATTTGCAGAGTGATCGTCCGCAGTCGCGGTGTAATGGCCTGGTGGGGCCAGCTCGCTAAGCTGGCAGGGCGGCCGCGACTACTCGGGGCAGTCGTCGCGCGTTGACTGGGTGCGCCTGCCGCCACTTGGCGCCGTGATGCTCGGCCAGCGCCCCGGGCGCACGCGGCGGCGCTTGCGAGGCGCCTCCCCCGCGCATAGAATGCGGGCACGCGCCGGGATGCCGCGCCCCGGGCGGCGGTTTGCTCTGCCGCTTGCCAGCACGCAGGCCTGGACCGACGCCCGCGCGCGACGCGCTCATCGCCAGGATCGGGAGGAGTAGTCTGTGCGCCGTTCGCTGCTAACAGTGATTCTCGCAGGCGCGCTGGCGGCGTGCACGGCGCCGGCCGCCGAGCGCGCCGCGGCCCCGGCACCGCCTCGGCCTGTCAGCGCCGGGGCGAGCGAGCCGGCCCAGCCCGCCGCGGCCGGTGCGAGCCCCGCGGCGCCGGCCGCCGGCCCCCTGCAGCACCTGGGTATCGGCACCTCATCGCCCTCGCTCAGCTACCTGCCGGCCAAGCTGGCCGACATGCTCGGCTACTATGCCGAGGAGGGCCTGGACCCGGAGTTCGTGCAGGTGCGCGGCAACTCGGTTATTCCGGCGCTGCTCGCGGGCGAGCTGGACTTCACCACGCTGCTTTCCGCCGTCGGCGCCCACGCCAGCCAGGGCGGGCCGACGAAGATCGTGCAGTTCCACTCGGTGAAGCTGCAGCACGTGCTGACCGTGCGCCCCGAGATCACTGACATCTCGCAGATGGCCGGCAAGCGCATCGGCGTGGAGAGCCTCGGCACGCTCACCGCCTTCGAGTCGCGCAAGCTGATCGACCACTACGGCCTGCCCGACGTGGCGATCGTCGCGGTGGGCGGCGACCTGGAGCGGATCGCGGCGATGGAGTCGAACGCCGTGGACGCCAGCACGGCGGCGGTGCCGTCAAACATCGTGGCGGAGAAGCGCGGCTTTCCCACGCTGGTCCGCATCGGCACGATCCTGGAGATCCCGCAGGCCGGCTTCGGCGGCCCCGAGGCGCTGCTGCGCGAGCAGCCGGATAAGGTGGCGCGCGCGCTGCGGGCGGCCGCCCGCGCCCTGCCGCTGATCCAGGGGCAGCGCGACCTGGTGATTCAGAAGATCGGCGAGTGGATGGAGCTATCGCCCGAGGACGCGACGCGCGCCTACGACCTCGTGGCCGACACCTACTCGCCGAACGGCCTGCCGACCGACGCGCAGATGGCCGCCTACCTCGACCTGATGCGCGCCACGGCCGGCGCCCCGGCCGACGTCAAGCCCGCCGACATCGCGGATTTCAGCATCGCCCGCCGCGTCGCGGGCGAGCTAGGGCTGCCGGGCGCGCAGTAGCGCCCTTACGCAGCGGCCCAACTACGGCGGCTCGCGCTCGGAGACGCCGGCCGCCTGGAAGGTCGCCATCTCGGCGTGCAGGCGCACGGCGGCGTCGAGCAGCGGCAGTGCCAGCGCGCCGCCCGTCCCCTCTCCCAGGCGCAGGCCGAGGTCCAGCAGCGGCTGCAGATCGAGCGCGGCCAGCGCCGCCCGCTGGCCCGGCTCGACCGACGCGTGCCCGGCCACCAGGTAATCGCGGGCGGCCGGGCACAGGCGGGCCGCCACCAGTGCGACTGCGGCCGCGGCCAGCCCATCCACCACGACGACGCACTGCCGCGCGGCCGCGCCGAGGACAACGCCGACCAGGCCGGCGTGCTCCAGCCCGCCGAGCGCGGCCAGCGTGCCGAGGGGATCGCCGGGGGCAGGGTGGTTCACGGCGAGCGCGCGCTCCACCACGGCGACCTTCCGCCGCCAGGTAGCGTCGTCCACGCCCGTGCCGCGCCCAACCACCGCGGCCGCGGGCTGGCCGGTGAGCGCCGCGACGAGGGCCGCGCCGGCCGTCGTGTTGGCGATGCCCATATCGCCCAGCACCACCGCGTCCAGGCCGCCGGCCGCCTCGTCCGCGACCACCGCCAGGCCCACGGCGATCGCCGCCTCCGCCTGCACGCGGCTCATCGCCGGCCCGCGCGCCAGGTTGGCAGTGCCCGGCGCGACCCGCGCGCGCCGGAACGTCGTGTTCTCCGCCAATACAGAACGGGTCGCCGTCGGCCGCGCGTTTTCTTGCGGTGCGCCGGGCACGTTGCCCGCCACGCCGACGTCCACGACGATCAGCCGGGCGCCAAGCTGCCGGGCCAGCACGCTGATGGCCGCGCCGCCGGCCAAGAAGTTCGCCACCATCTGCGCCGTCACCGCCTGGGGATAGGCGCTGACCCCCTCGCCGGCGACGCCGTGATCGGCGGCCATCACCACGATCGCCCGCTGGGCCAGCCGCGGGACGGCGCGGCCCTGGATGCCCGCCAGCCGCACGGCCAGCTCCTCCAGGCGTCCCAGGCTGCCGGCCGGCTTCGTGAGCTGTCCCTGGCGCTCGCGCGCCGCCTGCATTGCCGCGGCGTCGAGCGGCCCGACCGCCGCGGCGACCTGCCGCCAGTCCTCTCCCACCCCGGTCACCTGCCTAACCTGGTTGCCAGGCGCTTCAGATATTCGAGCGGCCCTGCGCGCCGTCGACCGGCACGCAGGCGCCCGTCATCAGGCTCGCCCGCTCGGAGGCCAGGAAGACGGCCACGTTCGCCACCTCGTCCACGCGCCCGAAGCGGCCGTACGGCATGTCGCGCCGCACGAACTCGGCCATGCCCTCCGGGTCCTCCTGCTGGCGCCGCCACCACGAGCCCCCCGGAAACGAGATCGAGCCCGGCGCCACGCTGTTCACGCGGATGTGCTCGGGCGCCAGCTCGCGCGCCAGGTTCTTCGTCAGGCTAATCATCGCCGACTTCGTCGCGTTGTAGGTGACGACGCCGCCTGCCTCGCGCCCGTAGATCGAGGAGATCATGACGATCGCGCCGCCGCCCTGGCGTCGCATATGCGGGACGGCGCCACGGCTGGCGCGGATCGCCGACAGCACGTTCAACTCGAACACCTCCAGCCAATCGGCGTCGGTCGTCTCCATGAAGGCGCCGCCGCGACGCCCACCGACGTTGTTGACGAGCACGTCGAGGCGGCCCCAGCGCGCGGCCGCCTCTGCCACCATGCGCTCGACGTCGGCCGCCAACATCACGTCCGCCGCGATGGACAGCGCCTCGGCGCCGCACGCCGCGACCTCGGCCGCTGCCGCGTCGAGCGTCTCCCGCGTGCGGCCCACCAGCGCGACGCGGCAGCCTTCCGCCGCCAGCCCCAGCGCGATCGCCTTGCCGATCCCGCGGCTCGCCCCCGTGACGAGCGCCACCTTCCCCTGCAGGCCCAGGTCCATCGCCCTGCCCCCTTCCGCCCCCACGCCCAGGTCCGTGCCCCACCTTCCCATGTAGCCCCGGTCCGGCGGCTCGCGAGTCGCCTCTATAAAGCAAGCATATCGCCCAATTGCTGGCCGTGTGTCGCCCCCAGGCACGCCCTGAACGGTCATGCCATCCAGGGTGCCTCCAACGGCAACGTCGGCGTGCTGGGCACCTCCAACAGCAGCCTCGGCGGGTACTTCGCCTCCGACACGGCCACCGGCCTGTATGCCAGCGGCCCCGCGTCGGGCTACGCCGCGCGCTTTGACGGCCCGGTGCTGGTAAATGGCACCTTCACGGCCATTGGCGGCAGCAAGAGCCCGGCGGTCCCCCATCCGGATGGAAGCCATCGGCGGCTGTACTGCGTGGAGTCGCCCGAGAGCTGGTTCGAGGGCTTCGGCAGCGAGCAATGCGCCGGCCGCTGCCGAGCTAGACGGAACGATGGCGCCCGGTGGCCCGGCTAGCCGACAAGGGGACACGAGCGAGAGGCGGGGAAAACGGCGGAGGGGGTGGGATTCGAACCCACGGGCCCTTGCGGGCCACCCGTTTTCGAGACGGGCGCACTAGGCCTGGCTATGCGACCCCTCCGGATCGAGCGCAGACGCGGGATTATACCAGGCCCCGCGCCGGCCTGACTACCGCGCGTTCTATGCCGCGCTGCGCTCCGCAGCCACTGGCGGAGTTCCGGCGCGGCGCCGAAATCTTGACGCGTTTGCTGCGCCGGCCGGCGTCCGCGCGTGCCGCCGCCGCGCTACAATGGCCGAAGCTTCGGTCCCGAACCGCGGCGCGGTACCCTCGGCGGGAGCAACCACGTCTTGCGCCCATCGACTACGGTTCGCGCAACCCTGGTCGGCCTGGTTCTGGTGCTGCTGCTCGGCGGCCTGGCCACGGCCCAGGTGCCCGCCGGCGTGTCCAGCATCCAGCCGCTCCCCGCCGTCACCGACAGCGACGACCGCTTCGGCATCGGCAACGTCTATCCCGATCCTCACTGGCTGAAGCTCGCCCAGTATGCCGGCATGCAGTGGAACCGCTGGGAGTTTCGCTGGAGCGCCATCGAGCCGCGGGCCGGGCAGTACGATTGGAGCGGTTCCGACCGCGTGGTCGAGGCGAGCCGGTCGGCGCAGCTCCGCGTGCAGGGCATCCTCATCAGCACGCCGCACTGGGCGGAGGCGCACACCGCCAACGGCGTCATCCCGAGTGGCCTCTACGAGCCGTGGGACTCGCCCGCCAACACCTGGGGCCGCTTCGTGCAAGCCATCGCGGAGCGCTACCGCGGCCGCGTGCAGGCCTGGGAGGTCTGGAACGAGCCGGACTATCCGCGGGGCAGCTTCGGCTTTTGGTTCGGCAGCAAGGCCGATTACTACCAGCTCCTCAAGGTCGCGTACAAGGCCATCCGGTCGGTGGACCCGAGCGCCACGGTGCTCGTCGGCGGCCTCATGTACTGGGCGGATCCGGGGTACCTGGAAGACTTGCTCTTGATGGCTCGCAACGACCCAGAGGGGCCGGCCAACCACTACTTCTTCGACGCGATCGCCTGGCATGTTTACAGCCGCCCGACCGACGTGTACGAGCGGGTGCGCCGCAGCCGGCTGCTGCTCCAGACCTACGTGGGCCACAAGGCGATCTGGGTGAACGAGGGCAACCTGCCCGTCTGGTCTGAATCGCGCGTGAACAACTACGGGCGCTTCCCCTTGAGCGGCACCCTCGAGGAGCAGGCGGCCTGGGTGGTCCAGTGGTACGCGTATGCCCTGGTCGCCGGCGCCGATCACGTGCTGATGTATCGGATGCACGACTCGGACGAGCCGGAGGCCTGGGGCCTGGCCCGCTCCGATGGCAGCTTGCGGCCCGCCTACGTCGCCTACCAGCTCGCCGCCCGCTACTTCTCGCGCTCGACGGGCGGCAGCCGCGCCACGCTGGGCGGCGCCGAGCAGATCGTGTTCGACCGGCCCGGGCAGCGCGTCGCGGTCGTCTGGAACCGCACGCCCCGGCCGCTCACCGTGCGCATCGGCGCCGGCGCCCCGAGCGCGCTGCTCGTGGCGCTCGACGGCACCACCCGGCCGATCAGCCCCGAGAGCGGGGCGTACCCGCTCGCCCTGCCACCGGCCACGGCGAACACGGGCGTCGCGCCCGACGACTATCTCGTGGGCGGCGCGCCGTATATCCTCGTGGAAGATCTGAGTGGACCGACACGGCGCTACGAGGAGACGGCCCAGGAGCTCGCGTGGAGCGGCCCCTGGGCAGACGAACCCCAGCCGGCCGCCAGCGGCGGGAGCGCGCGCACCAGCGGCGAGCCGGGCGCTGTGGTAAGCTTCGCGTTTGCCGGGCCGAGCGTCACCTGGTACACGGCCCTAAAGCCGAGCGGTGGCGTCGCGCAGCTCGCGCTCGACGGTACGCCCCTGGACGAAGTGGACCTCTACAACCCTGCGTCCGTCGCGCGGGCGCCGTTCACGTACACCGACCTCGGAGACGGCCCGCACCTGCTCACGATCACGGTGAGCGGCGCGCGCAATCCCCATGCGGTCGGCAGCGACATCGTCGTGGATGCGTTCGTCGCGGACCGCGCGCTCGCCGCCCCGCCGCTGCCCACGCTCGTGGTGGCCACGCCACCGCCGCTGCTCGCCCCGGCCACGTCCGCGCCGCTGCCGCCCACGGCGACCGCCACTCCCACGCCCACCCGCGTGCCGGCGCGCGTCTCCTGGCTGCCCGCGCTCCCGGGCGGCGCGCCGGCCGCGCCGTCGGTCACGCCGATTCCCATCGCCACCAGCGCGCGCACCCCGACGCCGGCGCCCACGCCGACGCTCGTGCAGAGTGCAACGCCCACGGCCACCCCGACCCGCGGCGCGCCGCCCACGGCGCTCCCTACGGCCAGCGCGCTGCCGCCGACCGTACCCCTCCCGCCGGCCACGGCCAGCCCAATCGTCGCCGCCCCGACGCCGGTGATCCAGCAGCAGCCCGGGGCGCCCGGCGTCGTCATCGTGCCCGATCCGCCGACGCCCACGCGCACGCCGTTCCCGTCGGCGGCCCCGCTGACGACCCCGCTCGCCGCGCCCTCGCCGCCGGCGCTCACGCCGTTCGCCGCCGGGACACCCGCAGGGCGCGCCGGCGGCCCGCCGTGAGCGAGGACGCCGCCGCCCGCAAGCGCGCTATCCGCGAGGCGGTGTGGGCGCGCCTGGAGCGGGAGGGGCTGGCCGCCTTTCCCCGCCCGGTGGCGGGGCGCATCCCGAACTTCCGGGGCGCCGAGCAGGCGGCCGCGCGCCTGGCCGCCACCGCGGCGTTCCAGGCCGCCGCGACGGTCAAGGTCAACCCCGATGCGCCGCAGCGGCCCCTGCGCTATCGCGCTCTCCGCGAGGGCAAGCGGGTGCTCGTGCCCACGCCCCGCCTGCGCGGCGGGTTCTTCCTGCTCGATCCGGCCGTCATCCCGCCCAACCGCTGGCTGGCCGCGGCCAGCATCACGGGCTTCGCGCGCTATGGGCAGGCGCTCAGTCTCGACGCGCTGCCGCCAATCGACCTGGTGGTGATGGGCGCGGTGGCCGTCGCTCCCGACGGCGCCCGGGTCGGCAAGGGCGAGGGGTACGCGGAACTGGAGTACGCCGTGCTGCGGACGCTCGGCTGCCTGACCGCCGCGACGCTCGTCTGCACGACGGTCCACGACGTGCAAGTGGTGGACGCCATTCCCGTGCAGCCCTTCGACGTGCCGGTGGACCTGGTCGCCACGCCCACCCGCCTGCTGGAGACGCGCCCGGCGGCGCCCCGCGCCGGCCGCATCCTCTGGGAGTACCTCACGCCCCAGCGCCTCGACGCCATGCCGATCCTCCGCGAGCTGCGGGACCGCGGCCGGTGAGCGAGGCGCGCAGCCGGCACCCGACCGACCTGCTCATCCGCGCGCTGGTCGCCCGTCGGCGCCAGGCCACCGCGGCCGAGGTGACGCGGATCGTCGAGCGCATGGCAACCGCGCCATTCGAATCGCGTGCGCGTCGTGTGCCGCTACCGGAGCGCGGGGCACGCTATCTGGGCTATATTCTCGGCGCACGGTCTGACTCCCTGACCTATCATCTCGTCAAGCGAGTGGCCCTCGAAGAGCAATGGGCAGATGGGACCACCGCGGCGCAGTATCTTGAGGACCTACGGCGCGCAATTCGTAGCCCAAGCGCCCAGCTCGTCGTCTTCGCGCGGCGAGGAGGGTGCCTGGCCGCGACCATCACGCCGCTGGAAGATGCCGTACCCGTGGAGCGCTGGGGGCCGCAAGTTCAGCCGCTCATCATGACAGTCTTCTCGGCCGACCGGGGTATCATAATATCTGGCTATGGCATTTCTAGTTTGGCCGAGGCGCATCTGCCGGAGGACGCCCAATGGCTCGCGTAGCCCGCATTCTGACGGCGAAGGAGCGAATTGATCCGTACCTGGACTATCTGTTCGCCGAGTGGGGGGCCGTGCCGGAAGTCGCGGCCGAGTGGAACGAGTGGGAGGACCACGAGCAGCTCGACTTCGTGGTAGAGTGGCCCATCAAGGAGGACCGCCTGCACCAGCTCCAGCAATGGGCGCGAGAAGGGCTGTTCACGCCTGACCAGCAGGCCCGCTACGAGCGACTGCTGGCGCTGATCGCGCAGCACCGCCCGACGCTGGAGCAACTGCTCCGCGACTAACGCGCGGGCTTGGCCGAACAGGCAGCGGTCGCCAGGACGCGCCGCAGGAAGGAAAGAGCCGTGACTACCGAGCTGATCCGCACGCCGGGCATCATCGCCGCCGCGCTCACGCCGTTCACTCCCGAGCGCCGCCTCGACGTGGCCGCGCTGGAGCGCGAGATCGACTACATCGTCGAGGAGTGCCACGCGGCCGCGGTCTCGATCGGTGCGGTGGAAACCGCCGAGTACACGGTGCTCAGCTTCGAGGAGCGCAAGGAGCTGCTGCGCCGCGGCGTGGCGGCGGTGCGCGGCCGGACGCCGGCGATCGCGGGCGTCTCCCACCCCTACCTGCCGACGGTGCTGGAGCTGGTGGACCTCGCCGAGGAGCTCAGCGCCGACGCGGTGCAGGTGCTGGCGCCGCTGCGCCCGTGGGGCGGCCAGCCGTCGAACGCCGAGGTCGTCGGCTACTACGAGGAGATCGCCCGCCACACGCGGCTGCCGATCGTGATGTACATCAACCCGGGGCCGGGCGCCGACCTGAGCATCCCGGCCACGGTCGAGGTCAGCCGCATTGACAACGTGCGCTACGTGAAGGAAAGCTCGCGCGACCTGCGGCGCGTGGGCCGCCTGATCGAGGAGGTGGACCACGCGGGGCACGCGCGCTACTTCACGACGATGGAGATGCTGCTCATCACGCTGATGCTCGGCGGCCCCGGCGCGACGATGCCGCCGCCGGCCGTGCGGCTGGCGGAGGAGCTGTGCGCCGCCTTCGCCGCCGGCGACTACCCGCGCGCGGCGGCCATCCAGCGCAAGTTCTCGCTGTTCCCGGCGCGCTGGATCCAGTACGGCCTGACGCCGCTGATGAAGGCCGCGATGCAGCACGTGGGCGTGGACCTCGGCGAGCCGGCGCCGCCCTACCAGGGGCTGAGCGCCGCCGACCGCGCCGCTGTCACGGCCGAGTTGGACCGCATCGGCCTGACCCGTGCCGCCGCGCCGGCCTAGAGTGGTTCGGCGACCACGCGCGCCTGGGCGCCGTCGCCGCCGCGCAGCCGCAGCGGCAGCGCCAGCACGCGGAAGCGCGCGCCCTCGACGGCGCCGAAGTTGCGCAGGTTCTCGATGATCGGGATGTTCGCGCGCAGCAGCGTGCGATGGGCCGGATAGGCGAAGTCCGGCGGGCGCTGCGCCAGCGGCATGTCCGGCGACAGGCAGTCGAGCGCCACCATCTTCACGCCGCGCTCGACCATCCACTGGCAGGCGTCCTCGCCGAGATACGGGTAGCTCGCGTAGTCGGGCGCGGTGAAGCGCTGGTCCCAGCCGGTCTGGATCAGCAGGATGTCGCCGCGCTCGACTTTCACGCCGCTGTTCTCCAGGTCGGCGGCCGGGATGGCCTCGCCGGCGCCGCGCTGGACGGGGATCACCGCGCCGCGGCCCACGAACGTCTCCAGCGGGAGCTGGTCAATCGTCGGGCCTTCCTGGAAGGCGTGGAACGGCGCGTCGATGTGGCTGCCGGCGTGCGTCGCCAGCTTGATCTGGCCGATGTTCAGCGGCTTGCCCTCGGCGATGCTGAACAGGCAGCTCACCTCGACCTCGGGCAGGATCGCGATGCGCGGCATGTGATCGTAGATCTCGTGGCTCAGGTCGACGAGCGTCATCAGGCCCCCTTCCAGAGATGACTAAACTGGGTGGCGACGATCTGATCGTAGGGCACCGGGTGCGACAGCAGGCCCATGTGCTCCGCGAACTGGTTCAGACTGGACACCATCTGCTCCGAGATCGTGGCGTCATAGTAGGGCAGGTCGCGACGGATGAGGTCGGCGATCAGGTCGGTTTCCATCGCCGGGAAGCGGCCGCGCGCGACCTCCGTGGCGCGCATCGGGTCGTCGCGGAGCGCTTGCTGCGCCCGCACGAGCGCGCGCACGGCGCCCGCCACCAGCTCGGGCTGCTGGGCGATCAGGCGGTCGGTCGTGACGAAGGCCGGGAACGTGTACCACCAGCCCGGTTCCGGCCCCTCGCCGCGGCGCACGTCCAGCACGACCGTGCCGACGCCGCGCCGCACCGCCACCTCGGCGCCCATCGCGTTCGCCCAGAAGCCATCCAGGCGGCCTTCCTCCAGCGCCTTGGCGGCCGTCACGCCGAACGACACGCTGGCCTCGCTCGTGCCCGGCACGGGACCGATCTCCACGTCGCGCGTCGGGTCAATGCCCACTTCCATCAGCAGGCGCCGCAGGCCGAGGTCCGGCCCCGGCGCCGCGCCGATCCGCAGCCCGCGCACCGCCTGCAGGTCGCCGCGCCGGGCGTTCAGGTCGGCGCGCAGCACGAGCAGCCAGTACATGCGCTGCGCCAGCGCCGCGAGCAGCTTCGCGCCCTGCCAGTCGGTGAAGGCTTGCAGCGTGGCGTGCGCCGCGCCGGCGACGAAGTCCAGCTCGCCGTCGCGCAGCGCCGCCATCGTCTTCGGCACCGGGAACAGCAGCTCGACCGTCGCGTCTACTCCTTCTTCCTTCAGGAAGCCGAGGTCGGCCGCCGCGATGATCGGGAAGTACGAGTTCGAGATCATGTCGGGGATCGCGATCCGCACGCGCCTGCCTCCTATCGCGCCCTCACCCTAACCCTCTCCCAGGGGGAGAGGGAACATGATGGCCCTCACCCTGCCCCTCTCCCAGGGGGAGAGGGAATTACCGCAGCCGGCCATCTGCTCCCTCTCCCTCTGGGAGAGGGCTGGGGTGAGGGCGCACCTCCTAATGTCCACCTACTAGATGTTCCATTGGCGGCTGCACGGTCGCCAGCCGCGCGGCGGCCGGCGTGTTGCGGCTGCGCAGCGTCCGCACCTGGCCGTCAATGACGACGGCCGAGATGCCCGGGATGTCGCCGATGGCGATGGCGCCGAGCGCGTCCCCGGCCGCCGAGCCCCACGGCGCGTCGAGCACTACCAGGTCGGCGGCCCGCCCGACGGCGATGCGCCCGGCGTCCAGCCCCCAGGCGTCGGCGTTGTTGCCGGTCGCCAGTGCGATTACGACCTCCGGCGCCAGCCCCGCCAGCGAGCTGATCTCGCAGACGGTCTTCAGCACCCCGAGCGGCATGACGCCGGTGCCGGTGGGCGTGTCGCTCGCCAGCACCACGCGCGGCAGCGCGCCGTGCTCGACGGCCAGGCGCACGATGTGCAGCGTCGAGCGCAGGTTGCCCGCCTGCACGAGCTGCAAGATCAGGTCGCTCTCGGTCACCACGCGGCGCACGCCGTCGTCGCGCAGCGCGGTCGTGCCGCCGTTCACGTGGCCGCACACGTCCGGGCGCAACTCTAGCAGGTGCTCGGCCGTGATCGGCTTGGAGCCGGGGATCGAGGCGCCGCCGGAGTGGCACATCACTCTGATGCCGTACTGCTGCGCCCAGCGGATCTGCGGGGCGCCGTCGAGCGGGTCGGCGAAGGCGCCGAAGCCGAATTTCGCCAGCCACACGCCGCGCTCGGCCACCTCGCGGAAGTCGGCTTCGGTGAGGGTCGGCTCGATGACGATGGCGCCGGCGTGGACCTTCATGCCCGTGGGGCGGAAGTTGAGGAAGCAGGCGCGCGCCGCGAGCGCCAGCGCCTTCAGGCCGATCGCGTCGCGCGGCCGGCCGGACGCATGGATCTCGCCCGGCGAGATGACGCTGGTGATGCCGCCGTGGACGTAGCTATCGAGGAAGTCGACGGTCTTCTGGCGCGGCGTGTAGTCGCCCAGCACGACGTGGCAGTGGCTGTCGATCAGGCCCGGCATCACGGTGGTGCCGTGCGCGTCCACGACCACGTCGGCGGCGGCCGCGCCGGTCTGCGCCGCGTCGCCCACGCCGGCGATACGGCCGTCCACGGCGAGGATGCTGTCGCCAGCCACCACGCCCGCGGCCAGGTCGCCCGAGACGATCACGCCGATGTTGACGATGCCCAGCGTCGGCACGCGCGCCCTCCCCTCCCGGAGCTATGGCCACGGGCAGCGCGCGCCGCTCGCCTCGCCGCCGGGGGAAGGCGCGCGCCTGCCCCTCTAGGATACGCGGTCCGGCGGGGCGACGGACGGCGGGACCGCTAGTTCTTCTCTTTGGCCAGCCGTTTCAGGTAGTCCAGCGCCTCGGCGTCCTGCTGGGCCTGGCTGATGATGAGCTGCGCCTGGTCCTGCGCCTCCGCGCCGGGGACGAAGACGAACTCAAAGCCGAGCTGCTGGTGGGCGGCCGCCTGGAACTCGGGATCGGCGAAGGTGCTGGCGACGGCCTGGCGCATCGCCTCGACCACCTCGGGGCTGGTGCCCGGCGGGTAGACGATCGCGCGCAGCATCGAGCTCATCTGCACGATGAGCGTCATCGCGCGATACTCGACGCTCTGCTTCACCGCGTCGCCCTTCAGCTCGACCGCCACCTCCAGGTGCGTGGGGATGTCGGCCACGCGCGGGTCGCGCACGGCATCACGGCCGCGCAGGATGCCCCGCTGGCTCGTGGCGTACGCCTGGCCCTCCTTCACGAGCTGCGCCCCGTTCGTGACCCAGCTCGTCAGGCTCTCCTCCGCGTAGTTCACCTCGCCGCGCCGAAACGCCAGGTTGATGTCGGCCTGGCCGGGATAGCCGGTCACGTAGCGGTGCTTCAGCCCGAACATGTTGAGGTACGTGCGGAGGGTCAGGTCCTTCGAGCTGTCCGGCGACAGCCCGCCGGCCACGATCTCGCCGCGCGCCTGCGGTAGCTCGCGGGCGTTCTTGGCGCCGAGGCTCGCCCCCACGTAGCTAACAGACGTCTCGCTCACGCCGCCGAGCCACAGGAAGCCGGCCGAGTCGTACTGCACGCCGTCGGCGGCCAGGATCTGCTGCGCGAACGGCGACGAGAACATGCCGACCGTGAGCCCGTCCTTGCGGCTGGCGTTGAAGAGCTGGTTGGCGCCGATCGCGCCGCCGGCGCCCGGCTTGTTGTCCACGACGATCTTGGGCTGGCCAGGCACGTATTTCTCAAGGTGTGCGGCCACCAGCCGTGCGAACACGTCGGTCGGGCCGCCGGCCGAGAAGTTCACGAGCGCCGTCATGGTCTTGCCCGCGAAGTAGTCGGGCCGCAGGGCGGGCTGCGCCGCCTGGCCCGCCGCACCGCCCGCGGCCGGCTTCGCCGCGGGCGCGCCCCGCGGCGTGCACGCCGCGAGCGCGAGCGCCAGTAGGACAACCGCCTTCACTACCACCGGGGAGAGCCGCATCCCGCACCTCCTGCCTCGATGCCGCCGGCCGTGCCGGTCAGCGCAGCGCCGCGTCCAGGTTCAGCCACTCGAACACCACGCCCGCCGGGAAGGGAATGCCGATCAGGCCACGGAAGACGACCTCCAGCAAGAGCGCCGTCGCGAGGCCGTAGGCGATAGCGACGCGCCACCGCTCGCCGGCCATCAGGCGCAGGTAGAGCAGGCTGCCGATGCCGCCGCCGATGGCGAAGCCCACGAGCACGATGGCGGCGAAGAAGCCCAGGATCCACGCCACGACCGCGGCGCCGCGCCGCCCCATCGTCGCCGAGAGCGCCGCTGTGTCGAGCGCTTCCGCCTCGCCCTCATCCCCCACCACCGTGGCTGGGGGCGCGGTCTTGCCGCGCGCGTCGTCCACGAGCTGCCAGACGGCAAGCAGCAGCATCGGCACCAGCACGACCCAGGGGAACAGCCCCGCCCGCTGGCTCCAGCCGAGCGACACCCATAGCGCGCCGGCCAGCACGGCGACGATGAAGGTGCAGAAGAGCAGCTCGGCGCGCTGCCAGGTTGTTCTCATGCGGCCGGCCTCACGCGCTCTCGCCGGGCTTGGCGACGCGGAGCTTCCGCCCACGCCAGGCCTCGATCGCCGGGTGCAGGATCGCCGCGAGGGCCACCACGAACAGGACCACCACGAGCGGGCGGGTCAGCCAGGCCCAGTCGTAGCGGCCGACGGATAGGTACAGGTACGTCTCCGAGAGCTTGCCCAGCACCAGGCCCAGGACCAGCGGCGGCCGCGGCCAGCCCAGCGCGACCATTGCCCAGCCCAGCGCCCCGAACGCCAGCATCACCACCAGGTCGAGATAGTCGTTGTTCGTCGTGAACGCGCCAATAAAGACCAGCAGGATCAGGAACGGGATCAGCAGGCCTGCGCGGACGTAGGTGATCTTCACGAGCTGGTTCAGGAACAGGAAGCAGATGGCGACCGTGATGATGTTCGTGACGACGATGATCCAGACCAGGGAGAAGGTCACGTCGAGGTTCTTGGTGAGCATGTCCGGGCCGGGCACGAGGCCCTGGATGAGGAACGCGCCGAGCAGGATTGCCATGACCACCGTGCTGGGGATGCCGAAGGCCACCGTCGTGATAAGGTTGCCGCCCTCCTTCGAGTTGTTCGCGGCGCCCGGCCCCAGCACGCCGCGCACGTCGCCGTGGCCGAAGCGCGACTTGTCGGGCGTGCTCTGCACGGCGTGGGCGTAGGCCATCCACTGCGCGATCGAGCCGCCGAGCCCGGGGATCATGCCCACGAACGTGCCGAGCAGGCTGCAGCGCACGGTGATGCCCCAGTAGCGAAAGGTGTCCTTCACGCCCTGCCACACGCCGCCGAGCTTGCCCACCCGCCGCTCGGCGATACTGGTGCCCTTCACCGCCAGCTCGACGATCTCGGGGATCGCGAACAGGCCGACGGCCACGGGGATCAGGCTGATCCCGTCCCAGAAGTAGAGCAGGCCGAAGGTGAAGCGCTGCGTGCCCGACTGCGGGTCGAGGCCCACCAGCGAGAGGAGCAGCCCCAGCCCGCCCGCGATGAGGCCGCGCCGCACCGCGCCGCCGCTCAGCGAGGCGACGAACGCGATGCCCACCATGGCGAGCATGAAGAACTCGGGCGTGCCGAGTGAGAGCACCAGGGGCTGCACGATCGGGATCATGGCGGCGAGCGCGAACGCCCCGATGAGCGCGCCCAGCAGCGAGCTCATCAGCGCCGCGCCCAGCGCCCGCCCCGCCTCGCCGCGTTTGGTCATCGGGTAGCCGTCGAGAATGGTTGCGGCGGTGGTCGCCTCGCCCGGCACGCCGAAGAGCACCGACGTGATGTCGCCGGTGGTGGCGGTGACGGAGAGCATCCCGAGCAGGAAGGCGAACGCCTCGACTGGCTGCATGCCGAAGGTGAAGGGGAGCATGAGCGCGAGCGTGACCGAGCCGCCCAGCCCCGGCAGGATGCCCACGGCGAAGCCGATCGCCACGCCCAGCAGCATCAGCCCGAAGGCCGGCCACTGAAACACGCTGACGAGCCCGTGGACGAACGCCTCCAGCATGCCGACCACTCCCCAAGGCGCGAGCCCGGCGGCGAACGGTAGCGCTAGGTTACACCCGAGCGCCCCCGGCGGCAAGGCCACGGCGCGCGGCTAGGGCCGGCGGGCGCGGTCGGGGTACAATCGAGGCAAGATGCGCCAGGGAGAGAGCCGCATGACCGCCGTCAGCCCGCGCGCCACCGAGCGCGGTTACGCCGACCTCCGCGAGCACCTCGCCGCGCTCGAGGCCGCCGGCCTGCTGGTCCGCGTCCAGCGCCCCATCAACAAAGATACGGAGATGCACCCGCTGGTGCGCTGGCAGTTCCGCGGCGGCATCCCCGAGCCGGAGCGCAAGGCGTTCCTGTTCGAGAACGTCCTGGACGGCCACGGCCACCGCTACGCGATGCCCGTGGCCGTCGGCGTGCTCGCCGCGAGTCGGCGCATCTACAGCCTCGGCATGGGCTGCCCCGTCGAGGAGATCGGCGCGCGCTGGCGCGAGGCGCGCCACCACCCGATTAGCCCGCGGCTGGTGGACGACGCGCCGATCCACGAGGTCGTGCGCACGGGGGCGGATCTCGATGCGCCCTACGGCGGCGTGGACGGCCTGCCCATCCCCATCTCCACGCCGGGCTTCGACATCGCGCCCTACATCACCTGCGGCAACTGGGTGACGCGCGACCCCGAGACGGGCATCCAGAACATCGGCAACTACCGGGCGCACGTGAAGTCGCCGCGCCGCGTGGGCATGAACGCCTCGCTGGAGCTGACGCCCGGCATCTACCAGCACTGGCAGAAGGCAAAGGCCCGCGGCGAGCCGCTGCCGGCGGCGCTGGTGGTCGGCGGGCCGCCGGTGATCGCCTTCGCGGCGGTGCAGAAGCTGCCCTACGATCTGGACGAGCTGGCCGTTGCGGGCGGGCTGGTCGGCTCGCCGATCAACATGGTGCGCTGCCGCACCGTGGACCTGCTGGTGCCGGCGGAGAGCGAGATCGTCATCGAGGGCCTGATTGACACGCGCTGGCTGGAGCCCGAGGCGCCATTCGGCGAGTCGCACGGCCACGTGAACCTGCAAGAGTACAACCCGTTTATGGAGATCACGGCCATCTGCCACCGCCGCGACGCGATCCTGACCTCGATGATCAGCCAGGTGACGCCGAGCGAGAGCAGCCTGATCAAGCTCGTCGGCTACGAGCCGCTGCTGCTCGACCACCTGCGCAACCACCTGGGCCTGAAGACCGTCGTGCGCGTGGGCATGCACGAGCCGCTGACGAACATCCGCAAGCTGGTCGTCGTGCAGATGAAGCCGTCGGACGAGGCGACCATCTGGATGGCGCTCACCGGCGCCGCCACCTTCCAGCGCTCAGTGGGCAAGATCATCGTCGCCGTGGACGAGGACATTGACCCGCAGAACCCCGACGCCGTGCTGTGGGCGATGAGCTACCGTATGAGCCCGCACCGCGACATGCAGATCCTGCAGGGCCGCGACCCCGGCCACGGGCCGAAGCCGCGCGGCGGCGACCACGACGGCGAGCTGGACTCGGCGATGCTCATCAACGCCATGCTGAAGCAGCCGTATCCGCCCGTGTCGCTGCCGACGCGCGAGTACATGGAGCGGGCGCGGGCCATCTGGGAGGAGCTGGGCCTGCCGGCGCTGAAGCCGGAGGCGCCCTGGTACGGCTACTCGCTCGGCGACTGGCACCCGGTCTTCGAGGAGCAGGCGCGGCGGGCCGCCGCGGGCGAGTACTGGCGCACGGGCGAGGAGCTGGCGCGGCGCCGCCGCGACGACGTGCCGCCGAACACGCCCGTCTATCCCGACGAGCTAAGCTGATACACGGGGGCTGGCGGCTGGGGTCGCCCAGCCGCCAGCCCCCCGGCCGAGTGCCTAGTGGCTACTGAGCCGGACCGCCGAGCACGCCGAACGCCAGCCGCGCCGGGGAGCGACCATCCCGATGGATAGCTCGCCGCTGAGCCGAGAGACGGCCTTCCCGCCCGCGCGCCGCGACGCCGCGCCTGCCCGACCGGCACGGCCGAGCGCGCCGCCCCTGCCGCTCGTCGCGGTGGCCGCGGCGCTCCTCGCGCTCCTCGTCGTCCTCGCGGGCACGGCGCAGGGACGGACGGGCGTACGCGCGCTGTTCTTCTTGCCGGCGATGTTCCCGGATAGTCCCCTCCTGCCGCTCAATCTCATCAGCAGCAGCCCGCGCTGC
>Ga0070741_10007613_pt1 | contig 22287 bp, 17 predicted proteins | sample Coa_R1_4_FD_66440 | JGI IMG/M metagenome (GOLD analysis project Ga0070741, IMG submission 66440) | Surface soil microbial communities from Centralia Pennsylvania, which are recovering from an underground coalmine fire - Coalmine... | ecosystem: Environmental > Terrestrial > Soil > Unclassified ... | reverse complement strand
GCTCGAAATGCAGCGGCTCATGACCGCCGTACAGCAGCGTGGCGAAATCCTGCATCGCCCCGGCCCGATCATCGGGGTGCACGACATCGAAGCACGTGCTGGCGAGAAGCTCCTGCGCGCTGTAGCCCGACACGGTGGTAAGGGTGCGGTTGACGCGCAGGAAACGACCCGTGGCCGCGTCGCACTCGGCCTCGCCGATGGCGGAAGACTCGAACAGGGCGCGAAAATGCGCTTCGCTCGAGCGCAGCGCCTCTTCGGCGGCATCGCGCCGTCCGTTGTAACGGCGCAGCAATCCGACAAACACGGCAAGGCCCACCAGCGCAACGAGGCCCGAGGCAAGCGCGAGACGCAGATGCGCGAAACCGCCCTCGCGCGCTTCGGTGGTGAGCGATTGCAGCAGCTTCGCCTCCTCGTCGCGCATGATGCCGACCATCTCGCGCATATGCGCACGCGTGGCTGCGATGACGGGTGGTCCATCGAGCGCGACGGCGGCAGGCAGGCCGCCGAGCGTGAGCGCGTTCACCGTCACGGCGAAATGGCGCCGGCTAGCGTCGATCAGCCGATTGAGCTCGGCCTCGGCGTCACGCTCGACGTCGCTCAACGCCGCCTCCGAGGCGTGCGCGCGCTGGGCGGCATCGGCGGCCGTGATGGCGCGGGCATACGCCGCGAGATAAGCGCCATCGCCGGAGAGCACGAATGCCTGTTCGGCGTCCTGTGCCGCGATCACGCCATTGCGAAGATCGCCCAGCGTGCGCTGCACCTCCGAGGCACGATCGACGCGCTCGAAAAAATCGGCGAAGCGAAACGATTCCTGGGTGAAAACGAAAAAGCCGATCGCCGAAAGCGCAAGACACACCGCGAACAGCGCGAGCTGCACGTAAGGAAACGGAACGGCGCGTTCGGAGGAAGGCACGATGGCAGGGAAGTGCCGCGTCGGCCGTCACTCTACGTTCACTCGCGGGCGGTGACAACGCACCGCATGCCTGTCGTGCGCGCATGGCAGATGAGCGTGCGCAACACGGCAGCCGCGGGATCAGTGCTCGTGCTGGGCCTTGCCCTGGCCGTGCTCCTCGGCACCGTTCGGCCGCGCTTCAGCACCTTGAGCGCGCTCTTGTTTCGGCTTGGCGTGCTCGGTGTGTTCTTCCTTCGGCTTGGCGTGATCGGCGTGTTCTTCTCTCGGCTTGGCGAGATTGGCGCGCTCTCCCCCGCCCTTGCCCGGATGCGTCGTCGCAGGGGCTGAAGCCGGCGCGACAGGTGCCGCGCGACGTTCGGGCATTGCCGGCCTTGGAGGTGCCACCGGCGCAATCCGCGTGACGGTGGAATCCGATGCAGCAGGCGGCGGTGCTGCGTGCGGAGGCGGTGCTGTCGGTGCCGGCTGCGCCACCCGCGGTGCAGCCGGAGGCGTGGGTTGGGTACGCCTGCCATGGTGCTCCGCAGCGCTCGCGGCTGCCCCGGGTGTCATCGCGGGTGCAGGTGCGGTGCGAGGCGCCGTCGCCGCTTGGGGTGCTGCCTGGGGTGCTGCCTGGGGTGCTGCCTGGGGTGCTGCTTGGGGAGGCGCTTTGGGCGGCGCCGGCGTTGCCGGCTGCGGTGCGGCCTGGGCCGCAGTCGAGCCTGCTGTCGGCGACGTGTTGCGATGGCGCGCGGCCGATCCAGCCAGCGTCGGCTGCGCAGGGGTGACGATGCGCACGCGCTCGCGCAATTCAGGCGCGGCATTGCGGTGCGGGTTGGCGTCGACGACGTTGCCAGCGTTCACGTCGAGTTCGTGCGGCGTGTAGCGTGGAAGCGCAGCCGGTGGCTCGTGTCTTGCAACCACGCGTCGTTCGATCGCAGGCACAGGCGGCTTCGCCGCCGACGGTGCACCGGCGCCGATGACACTCGCGCGCACTGGAGCGACCACCGGTGCGGCTGCGACGGCGGCCCGCTGCACCACTTCGGCCGCGACTCTCGGCGGCAGCGCGGCGTGCGCCACGGGCCGCGATTCGACGAACGCATTGACGGGCACGGCGGTGACTGCGCTCGGCAGCTCGCGGTAGCGATAACGCACCTCTCGACTCGCGTGAGGGTTGTCGTAGGTGTTGGTCACCACCACCTTGTCGATGCGCGTGTTGGTGACGTTGACCTCGGTGTAGTAGTTGCGCGTCACGCGGTAGGCCGGCCGATACACCTCGCCTGGCGCGAGCGGGAACCACGCCACGCCGCGCACGGTGCCGGTGCTGACATTGATCGTGAGATCGTTGCCGCCGACGAAGGCGACCAGCGCCGGCGCATAGATGGGCCGCACGTTGGCGGGGCCTGGCACCCACATCCAGCGCGCATTGGCATAGGCCCACCGCCCGTAATGAAACGGCGCGAAGCCCCATGGCGCATCGTCGATCCAGGTCCAGCCCCAGGGCTCGATCCAGGCCCAATGGCCATTCCGATACGGCGCCCAGTCGGCCGGCATGCCGCGCGGCACCCACACGTTGCCATACTCGGGAACGACGCTCCACGAGCCGTATTGGTCGAGATCGTCGTAGCCGATCACCGCGCGCGATACGTAACGCGCGCCTACGGATCGCTCGTGGCGCGCATCGCGCGCGAGCGCCCAGCGATCGAAGTCGTCCACGGGCGGAATGCGCGCGTAGTCGTTCTCGAGCGCAGTGCCGTAGAAGCGATACCACTGGCCGCGATCGACGAGGTAGGACGCTCCTTCACCGTAAACCTCGCCGCGGCCGTCGCGCACCGCCACGACCGTGCTGTTGTCCTGGGCATCCACCTCGACGCGATAATTGCCGGGACGCGTGATGGCGAACGCGAGATTGGGCGTGTCGATCTCGAACGATTCATCGCTTGCGAGCGAGCGCACGCGCACGTTGAGATGCCCTTGCGTCACCTCGATCTGGATGAGGCGATCGTCGAGGTTGAGCACGGTTGCGACCGTGTCGTCGCCGGCACGGAGCACCGCCGTGCCGAGCTCGAGCTCGGCGCGCGAGCCCTGGTCGGTCCATACGCGATCACCGATGAACACCGGCCGGTTGAGGTGGGCAACGACCCAATGCTCCGGATCGGCGGCAGGCGAAAACGAGACGTTGCCGCTGATGAAGCTCAGGCGCGCAACGCGCGCCGGCGGATCGGCCCAGGCAGCCGCGCACGCAAGCGCAACGAACGCACCCACGACGACGGCAAGGAATGTCTGGAATGCGGCGCGTGTCATGGTTCCTCCCGATGCGAGCGGGCCTCGCACCTCCCGCTGGTTCATCATCGGAGCAAACGCTATGCCGCCGTCCGGCGTTGACGCGAAGCGCGAAATGAGCGCGTTCGCCCGCCGTGGATGCTTTCGCTGGAACGGCGCAGGGGCCGCGCCGTCACGGCCTGTAAATTTTTCTGGTCAGGGATTGGTGCAGTGCGCGATCCACTGTGCCGTGAGCTTTTCCTGCACGTTGTTCTGCGCGAGCCGTGCCTGCAGCGCCGGGAAATCCACGGTGTCGAGCGGCTGGTCCTGATTGAAGCAGGAGAAGACATAGCGCACGTGTCCCGTCGCCGGATCGCGATGCGGCTGCAGGCATTGCGCGCAGATCTCCTTCATCATGCACTGCATCGGCGAGTTGATGGACGCAATCGCGCGATGCGTCGGCTTGAGATACGGCGCGAGGATGTCGTGGCGTGCGGCTGCAACCGCCGCCATCATGCGATCCGAGCCGATGGCGATGATGCGATCGCATGCCCTGAATGGAATCGGCTGCTCCCCGAGCTCGCCGGCGGCATACGCATGCATGGCCTGCACGATGTTTCCGACGAAGGCGCGATCCTGCGCTCGCCGTGCCGTGAATCCCGGGGCTTCGTCGGAGCACCACACCACCACATCTGCGGCGGCTTCGATTTCCTCGATCTTGTAGCGATCGATCATCTTCTTGTAGCCGGCGAAATACAGGACCCGCGAGCCCGCGTTGCGGAATGCCTGACCGATCGAGAACAGCACTGCATTGCCTAGGCCACCCCCGGCCAGCACGACCGTTTCACCCGGCTCGATTTCGGTCGGCGTGCCGGTGGGTCCCATCAGGATCACGGGCTCGCCGGGACGAAGCAGCGTGCAGAGATTCGACGAGCCGCCCATCTCGAGCACGATGGTGGACACGAGGCCCTGCTCGCGATCCACCCATGCGCCGGTCAGTGCGATGCCCTCCATCGCCAGACGCGTGCCATTCACCGTCGGCGCCAGTGTCTCGAAATTCTGCAGCCGGTAGAACTGCCCGGGCGCGAAGCGGCGCGCGGCTGCCTTGGCGCGCACGACCACCTCGATGATCGTAGGCGTGAGACGATCGACGCGCACGACCGTCGCGCGCCATGCATCGTTGAGCGCACCGAGGAACGCCGGATCGGTGAGGGTCGATGCCGGCGCGATGTCGGCGAGCAGACGCGACACGATCGGGTAACCCTGCTTCGCACTGCCCATCGCCTTCACCACGTTGCCATGGAACGACGGATGCAGATCGCCGAAAAAGCTGATCGCGCGGCCGTCGTCCAGGCGCTCGGTGATGACGGCAGGATGCTCGGGCTTGGCGAGGCCGCGATGCGGCTTCACCGCGTGCCGTTGCTCATCCTCGAGCTTGAAATACTTGCCGTCGAGATGAAAATGCGCCGCGTCCTCGCGCGCGAGCACCGTGTTGGGTTGCGTGCCCGCGGCGATCAGGATCGTGCGCGCGCCGAGCACGGCTTGCGCGATCTCGTCCCATTTGCCGTCGGCGTCGAGCTCCTGCACCGACACGCGCAGGCCGTTGGCATGACCGTGCGCGTCGACCTCGATCGCGAGCGGGGTCAGTCCCTCGGCGAACCGGATCCCCTCCTCGAGCGCCTTTTCGATCTCCTCGTGGTTGAGCGTGTAGGACGGGCTGTCGATCATGCGCCGGCGATAGGCGATCGTGGCACCGCCCCAGCCTTGCAGCAGCTCCACGATGCGTGGCGCACGCTGCTTAGCGCGTGCTGCGGCGCGCTCGTTGCGGATCGCGCGCGCATGCTCGGTGAATTCGATCGCGATCTCGCGCTCGGCCGCCGTCCACGCCGATTCCACCGCATCGCGCCCGCGCTGCGCGACCAGCGCTTCGTAGCGAGACAGGAACTTCTCCACCTGCACGGGGTAGTACGCGAGCGCTTCGGTCGCGGTATCGATCGCGGTCAGGCCGCCGCCGATCACCACGACCGGCAGGCGCACCTGCATGTTGGCGATCGAGTCGCGCTTGGCAGCGCCCGTCAATTGCAATGCCATCAGGAAGTCCGAGGCGGTGCGCACACCCGGAGCCAAGCCATTCGGCAGCTCGAGCACGGTCGGCCGGCCCGCACCTGCGGCCAGCGCCACATGATCGAAACCGATCGCGAAGGCCTCGTCGGCCGTGATCGTGCCGCCGAAACGCACGCCGCCGAACAGCGCAAAGCGATCGCGCCGCTCGATGAGAAGCCGCAGCACCTTGAGAAAGTTCTTGTCCCAGCGCACGGTGATGCCGTATTCCGCGACACCGCCGAAACCAGCCATGAGGCGGTCGTCGAGCGGCTCGCGCAGGCTCGCGATATCGTGCACCGGGGCGAACGGCACGCGCTCACCGGTGGGGGTCACCCCCGATAAGGTAGGGTCGAGCGGCTCGATCTTGAGGCCATCCATGCCGACGACGGTATGCCCTTCGTTGAGTAGATGATGCGCGAGGGTGAAGCCCGCCGGACCCATGCCCACCACCAGCACGCGCTTGCCAGTGGGCGGCTTCGGCAAGGGCCGGCGCAGATCGAGCGGATTCCAGCGCGTGAGCAGGCTGTAGATCTCGAAGCCCCACGGTAGCTCGAGCACATCCTTGAGCACGCGCGTCTCCGATTGCGGGATGTCGACGGGATCCTGCTTCTGGTAGATGCACGACTTCATGCAGTCGTTGCAGATGCGATGTCCCGTGCCGGCCGCCATTGGATTGTCGACACAGATCATCGCGAGCGCCGCGAGCGCCCATCCTTCCGCGCGCAGCTTGTGGAATTCCGAAATGCGCTCTTCCAGCGGGCAGCCGGCGAGCGTCACGCCGAATGGGCTTTTCTTGAACGGGTCCGCGAGCTTCGAGCCATCGCTGGGCTTCTTCTCCGGCAATCCGCGCGCGCACGAGTCCTTGCCCTGCTCGTGGCACCAGATGCAGTAGTGCGCCTGGTCGAGTCCGCCGACGAGATCGGTGCCCGGATCGGTGAGCGCGAAGCCATCGCGGCGGCGCACGTGATCGCCGGCGAGCTTCCATGCCTCCACGTCGCCGACCTGCGTCTTTTCAACCGGAACGAGATGCATGTAATCGAGCTTGCGCGGTGCGCGGAAGAGCACGCCGCGCCTGTGCGCCGCGCGACCGTCGGGCGTGTGCGCCGCCCACGCCGCGTAGCGCATCGCGAGGTCGAGGTCCGTCGCATGAGCCGAGGCATCCTCCTGCCAGCGCGTGACGGCATTGGCGAACTCGAGCTCGGTGAATGCCGGCACGATCTGCCGCTCGAGGTCGTGACGGAGCGCAACGCCGTCGAAGCTGGCCGCGATCTCGGCCTTGTACGCATTCATGGCCTTGCGCTGCACGAACTGGCGCTTGACCGCGAACAGCGGCGCGAGCTCGTGATGGGATGCCTCGAGGGTCCGCACCTCGGGCACGATGCCGAAGAGTTGCGCGATGAAGTCCTCGACATGCGGCCCGATCGCGATCAGGAGCTCCGATTCCTCCTTCGATTTGAGTGCCGCCGGATTCGCACGGGCGTCGTCCAGCCGCTGCGCCAGGGCCGGATCGGTCGCGCGCAGATGCGCGATGAAGTGGCGATCGATGGCGGCCGCACCCTCGACGGTGTAGAGGGCTTCGAACGAAAGCCCGAAGGCAAGGGATAATGAGGGCAATGCGTCGAGAGGCATGGGCATGGAGGCGGTCCGCGGCCGTGGCGGACGTCGGGCGCCGTGCAGTGGGGCCGGTCAGGCAAACCCCTGATTTTACCGGCTGAATTCACTGCGCGTCAGGCAGTTTCGTTCTATGTTCATGCCACATGCAGGTCCCATCGAGCCGGAGACGAAAATGAAAACGATACGTCGGATGCTGAGCGCAGTCGCCGCCCTGGGGCTTTGTGCCGCGCTCTGCGCGCCGGTCGGGGCGCAACCGATCCGGCTCGGCGAGCTCAACAGCTACAAGCAATTCCCGGCCTTTCTGGAGCCGTATCGCAAGGGCATGGACCTCGCCGTCGAGGAGGTCAACAAGGCCGGCGGCGTGCTGGGGCGACCCATCGAGCTCGTGGTGCGCGACGACAACGGCAATCCGGGCGACGCCGTGCGTGCGGCCGAGGAGCTGCTATCGCGCGAGAAGGTGGCGATGCTGATGGGCACGTTCGCGTCCAACGTCGGTCTCGCCGTCTCCGATCTCGCCAAGCAGCGCAAGGCGGTGTTCCTCGCCTCCGAGCCCCTCACCGACAAGATCGTGTGGGAGAACGGAAACCGCTACACGTTCCGCCTGCGCGCCTCGACGTACATGCAGACGGCGATGCTCGTGCCGGAGGCAGCGAAGCTCAAGAAGAAGCGCTGGGCCATCATCTATCCGAACTACGAATACGGCCAGGCCGCGACCGCCACGTTCAAGCAGCAGATGTCCGCGCTGCAGCCCGGCAACATCGAATTCGTCGAGCAGGCGACCACGCTCGGCAAGCTCGACGCCGGTCCTGTCGTGCAGGCGCTGATCGATGCGAAACCGGATGCGATCTTCTCGTCGCTTTTCGGTCCCGATCTCGCGCGTTTCGTACGTGAAGGCGAGTTGCGCGGCCTGTTCAAGGATCGGCCGGTGGTGAATCTGCTCGGGGGCGAGCCCGAATATCTCGACCCGCTCAAGGACGAGGCGCCCGTCGGCTGGTGGGTGACGGGCTATCCCTGGTATGCGATCGACACGCCGGAGCACAAGCGCTTCCTGGATGCGTACCAGGCGAAGTACAAGGATTATCCGCGGCTGGGTTCGGTCGTCGGTTACAGCACCGTGCACGCTGCAGCGGCGGCGTTGCAAAAGGCCGGCTCGACCGATCCCGAGAAGATCGTGGCGGCGCTGTCGGGCCTCACGTTCCAATCGCCGTTCGGCAATGTCACCTTCCGCGCGATCGATCATCAATCGACCATGGGCGCATTCGTGGGGCGCACCGCTGTCCGCGATGGCAAGGGCATCATGGTCGACTGGCACTACGCCAATGGGAAGGACTTCCTTCCACCCGACGATGTCGTGAAGAAGCTGCGCCCGGCGCAGTGAGCGGCATTCCGGCCGGCGCGCTGTTCGCGCAACTCGTCACCGGCCTCGCCGGAGCGTCCGCGCTCTTCATCGTCGCGGCAGGCCTTACGCTCATCTTCGGCGTGACGCGCGTCGTCAATTTCGCGCACGGGTCGCTGTACATGCTGGGCGCCTATGTCGCGTATTCGGCATTGAATGCGCTGGGGGGCGCCACCGGTTTCTGGGAAGGCGTGCTGGTGGCAACGCTCGTGGTCGCCGTGCTCGGTGCGGCCATGGAGCGCGCGCTGCTGAAGCCGCTCTACGACGCGCCGGAGCTCCTGCAACTCATCGCCACCTTCGGCGTGGTGCTGATCGTGCGCGACGCGACCCTCGCGGTGTGGGGCGCAGAGGACCTGCTCGGGCCGCGCGCACCGGGATTCACGGGCGCGGTCGACCTCGCGGGCAGTGCGATTCCTTCCTACGATCTGTTGCTGCTGGTGGTCGGACCGGCGGTGTTGCTGGCGCTGTGGTGGCTCCTCGCACGCACGCGCTTCGGCATGCTGGTGCGTGCCGCGACCGAGAACCGCACGATGGCCTCTGCCCTGGGCATCAACGAGCGTGCGCTTTTCACGACGGTGTTCACGCTGGGCGCGGGGCTCGCCGGATTCGCCGGTGCGCTGCAGTTGCCGCGCGAGCCCGCCAATCTCGGGATGGACATCGGCATCATCGCCGAGGCCTTCGTGGTCACGGTGGTGGGTGGCCTGGGGTCGATCTTTGGCGCGTTCGTCGCGGCCGTCGTCATCGGGCTCACCAAGGCGCTGTGCATTGCGCTCGGAACCGTGACGCTCGGCGGATGGAGCATTGCATTTCCCAAGCTCACGCTGGTGGCCGAATTCATCGTGATGGCCGTCGTGCTGACGCTGCGTCCGCAGGGGCTCTTCGGTACGCCGGCCTCGACCTCCGCCGTCACCATGATTCCGGAGCAGCGTCGACAAGTGATACCACCAGGCAAGCGCGCCGTCTGGATCGGCTTGATCGTGCTCGTCGCGGCGGCGATCCTGCCGGTCGTTGCCGACACCTACACCCTGATCCTCGCCACCGACGTGCTGGTGTTCGCGCTGTTCGCGGCGAGCCTCCAGTTCGTGATGGGCACCGCCGGCATGGCCTCCTTCGGGCATGCGGCGTATTTCGGCCTGGGCGCATACGGCGCGGCGATGATGATCAAGGCGGGGTGGCCCATGGGGGCTGCACTGGTCGCGGCACCGGTGATCGCGGGCATCGGCGCGATCGTGTTCGGCTGGTTCTGCGTGCGCCTCTCCGGCGTGTATCTCGCGATGCTGACCCTCGCCTTCGCGCAGATCGTGTGGTCGATCGCGTTTCAATGGACCAACGTCACCGGCGGCTCGAACGGCCTCGTCGGCATCTGGCCGGCGTCGGTGCTTTCATCGAAGGCGGCGTATTACGGGTTCAGCCTGGTGATCGTCGCGATCGCGCTCGCGCTCGTGGCGTGGCTCGCGCAAAGCGCGTTCGGCTACACGCTGCGCGGGGCGCGCGATTCGGCACTGCGGGCGGAATCCCTCGGCATCGACGTGCGCCGCGTGCGCTGGATTTCATTCGCAGTCGCGGGCGCACTCGCCGGACTCGCCGGCGGGCTCTACGCCTTCTCGAAGGGCAGCATCTCGCCCGAGACACTTTCCATTCCGCGCTCGATCGATGCGCTGGTGATGGTGTTGCTCGGAGGTCTCAATGCGCTCGCCGGGCCGGTGCTCGGCGCGGCCGCGTTCACCTGGCTGCAGGACAGCCTTGCCCGCTGGACCGAGTACTGGCGCGCCGGTGTCGGCATCGTCATCCTTCTGCTCGCGCTCGCGTTTCCGATGGGCATTGGCGGCGCACTCGAGCGCATGGCACGTCGAGCATGATGCCGCTGCTGCAGGCGAGCGGCCTCGCCAAGTCGTTCGGCGGCGTCGACGCCGTGCGCGACGTGTCGCTCGTCGTGCACGCCGGCGAGATGGTGGCGCTGATCGGACCCAACGGAGCCGGCAAGACGACGTGCTTCAATCTCCTGAACGGCCAGCTTGCGCCCGACGCGGGAACGATCGAGCTCGCCGGCGCACGCATCGATCGCCTGCCCGCGCGCGAGATCGCACGCCGCGGCGTGGCGCGGACGTTCCAGGTGGCGGCGACGTTTCCCTCGATGAGCGTGCGGGAGAACGTGCAGGTGGCGCTGATCGCGCATGCGGGTCAGGAAACGAGCTTCCTGCGCCGGGCGCGGAGCGCATGGTGCGCCGAGGCCGATCGTCTGCTCGAGCGTGTCGGCATGGCGCGTGCCGCCGATCAGGGCTGCGCCACGCTCGCCTACGGCGACGCGAAACGGGTCGAGCTTGCGGTTGCGCTCGCCGCGTCGCCGCGCCTGCTGCTGATGGACGAGCCCACGGCGGGCATGTCGCCACGGTCGCGCCATCGGCTGATGCAGCTCGCCGCATCGGTTGCAAAGGAATCGCAGATCGGCGTGCTGTTCACCGAGCACGACATGGACGTCGTGTTCGGATTCGCCGATCGTGTCATCGTGCTCGACAAGGGCCGCGTCATCGCGAGCGGCACGCCGGCGGAAGTGCGCGGTGCTCGCGAGGTGCAGGCGGTCTATCTGGGCGAGAGCACCACCTGAGCGCACGAGCAAGCACGCACGACCACCGACTCGAGCAAACGCACCGACTACAAGCCGAGCTCCTTCACGAAGCGGTCGGTGTGCACGCTCCACAGCCGGCCGCCGCGCGCCAGCAGCAGGTGTCCATCGGCATTCGGTACGGGCGCGGTCTGCACGAACTCCACCTTGCCCCCGCTTTCGGCATACGCTGCGTGCCACGTGCGCGGCGCTTCGGCGCCCCAGTACTGATCGTTCTCGGCGTAAAGCCAGAGTCCCGGGACATGCGCGGCCTTGCCAAGGTCGCGCATGAGCGCCGCCATCACGTCGGGACCGCAGCTCTTGCCCGGCGCGCGCGCGGGGTCGCCGCCCGCGCCGCCTGCAAAGTTGATGTATCCCACCACGCCCGGCGGATTGGTTGCTGCCGTCGCAACGGTCGTCAGGCCGCCCATCGACGTGCCCACCAGCAGCATGCGGTCGGCCTTGGCCCAGCTCTGCGCTCGAATCCAGTCGAGCGCAGCCGTGCTTGCGGCCGCTGCGTTGCGCGCGGCCTGCGCGAAATCGGGTCGCCCGGTGCAATTGCCGAACGTGTCGTATCGTGCGCCGGAGAGCTCGCGGTCAGGACCACCCGTGGCGCCATAGCCGGGGCGAATCGGCGCGACGACTGCAAAGCCCTTGCGCAACCAGTACCGCACGTGACCGCGCAGCACCGGGGTCTTCATCTGGCGGCGCTCCACGTCCGTGCCCGCGCGCCCATGCGAGTAGAGCACCACCGGAAACGGTCCCGTGCCCTCGGGCTTGAACACTTCGGTGACCATGCCGACATCGCCGCCGAGGCTGCCCGCGTGCGGCACCTTGATCTCGACGATGTCAGGCGTGATCTCGTCGTTTTGGGTGGCCTGCGCCGAGGCGACGCCGAGCGCCACCGAAAGCAACACGGCAAGCAAGAAGCGCATTGCTGATTCCTGTTCGAAGCGACTCGCGCATTGTACGAAACGCAGCTTGCGGTTCACAGTCTTGGCGGGCATCGCGCCTGCAGCCGCGACGTGTCAAACTCTCGGACGTGACCTGGAATCCCCAGCAATATCTCAAGTTCGGCGGCGAGCGCCTCCGCCCCGCGCTCGATCTCCTCGCGCGTGTGCCGCTCACCGATCCGAAGGCGGTGGTCGACCTGGGTTGCGGCACTGGCACGGTCACGCAGCTGTTGCGTGCACGCTGGCCGCAGGCGCACATCACCGGAGTCGACAACTCCGCGCCGATGCTCGAGCGCGCACGCACGGCGCTGCCTGACGTCGAATGGAAGGCGCAGGATCTTGCGCGCTGGAATCCTCCCGCGGCGGTGGATCTCATCGTCTCCAACGCTGCACTGCAGTGGTTGGATGAGCATGACCAGCTCTTGCCGCGGCTCTTGTCGCACCTCAAGCCTGGCGGCGTGCTGGCGGTGCAGATGCCGGCGCAACATGGCGCGCCATCGCATGTCCTGGGCTATGAGCTCGCGCGCAGCCCGCGCTGGCGCGAGGCACTGGAAGGCGCGGTCCGCCGCCCCATCCTCGAGCCACCGGAGTATTACGCGCTGCTGCGCCCGCACGTCGCGTCGCTGGATCTTTGGTCGACCGAGTACCTGCAGGTGTTGCGCGGCGACAATCCCGTCGTCGAATTCACCAAAGGCTCGTTCGTGGGTGCGTGGCTTTCCATCCTTCCGGAGGACGACGCCCGCGAATTCGAGACCCAGTATCGCGAGCGCGTCGCCGCGGCCTATCCGGCGCAGCCCGACGGCGCGACGCTCTTTCCCTTCCGCCGCTTCTTCATCGTCGCGCAGCGCTGAAGCTGCCCTGGCAGGGTCGTGCTAGTGCCGCGGCTCCTCGTCGAGCTCGATCACGTTGCGGTCGGGGTCGCGCACGAAGATGGCGCGAGTGCCATTGCTGAAGGTCACCGGCCCTTCCGTGATCCGAATGCCTGCCTGCTCGAGCGCCCTCTGCGCCGCGGCGAGATCGCTCACGTCGAGCGCGACGTGCGTATAGCCGGGATGCTTTTGCGGCACATCCATCAGGATGTTCGGCTCGTTCTCGCCCGGCGCGTTCAGGATGAGATTGATGTTGACACCGGACGGGTGCAGCAGGATGGCGACGGGCTCGGGCCCCACCGGACCCATGACGAACTCGAAGCCCAGGGTTTCATAGAACGCGCGCGAGCGCTCGAGCGAATGCACCCGGATGCCGATGTGTGCAATGCCCGTGACGAGTTCCTTGAATGCTGTCATGGCAGGCCGTCGCAGGACGTTCTCATCCCTTCGCGCGCAGGTTCTGGTCGAAGAAGGTGATCGTGCGCGACCAGGCGAGCTTTGCCGCCGCCTCGTCGTAGCGCGCGCCCGTGTCGTTGTGAAACGCGTGCTGCGCGCCCGGGTACATGTACATCTCGTATCGCACGTGATTTGCCTTCAACGCCTGCTCGAAAGCGGGCCAGCCGGCGTTGACACGATTGTCGAGCCCGGCGTAGTGCAGCTGCAGCGCGGCGTTGATCTTGGGCACTTCCGATGCGGGTGGCTGCACGCCATAGTACGAGACCACGGCTTTGAGCTCAGGAATGCGCACGGCCATCGTATTGGCGACCTCACCGCCAAAGCAAAAGCCGACCGCCCCAATCGTTCCATTGCACTCGGCACGGGCCTTTAGGCACTGGAAGCCCGAGATCAGATCCTCTGCGCGCTTTTTGGGATCGAGCTGCGCGAATAGCTTCGCGCCGGTTTCATCGTCTCCAGGGTAACCACCGACAGAACTCAGGGCGTCGGGGGCAAAAGCCGCGAAGCCTTCCACAGCCAGCCTTCGACAGACATCCTCGATGTAGGGGGTGAGACCGCGATTCTCGTGAATGACGACGACACCCGGAACTCTGTGGCTCGCGCTGGCCTGCTTCGGACGCGCGAAATAGCCGCGCATGTGGCCGTCGCCGTTCGGCGACTCGTACTGCAGGTATTCGGTGCTCAGACGCGGGTCGTCCTTGGCGATCTGCTGTGCCCAGGCATAGTTCGGGCGCAGCGCTTCGAGCATGGCGGCCGCCGTAAAGGAGCCGATGGCAAACTTCGCTGCGCGATTCAGGAACGTACGGCGATCGATCACGCCGTGACTGAAGTCTGTGAAAAGCTCGAGGACCTCTTGCGGAAAATCCTTGGCGGTCAGACGTTTCATGGTTTGGCGGTTGCTGGCGAAATTGAAATAATATGACAATGCAGGCGACACGATACTGCAGCCAGTAGGGGGACGACAATGGTGCTTCGCGCGCTCATTTGCGGGTTGGCGGTGCTTATCGGCATGCCCGGTGCTGCGGCCGCGCAAGCCTTCCCGTCGAAGCCCTGATCCGATCCCTCAAGGAGCGTCGCGCTTCCCACCGGCCGCCCAGGCGCTGGCCCGCGGAGACAGAAGAACGTCGCCGGGTCGCGATCACCCCGTCCAGCTGGTACCACAATCTCCGGCGTGTCACGTTTACGAGCGGCAACGGCGCCGTGGCGACGGTCATGTGCGCAGTCTGGCGAAGCCCTCTTCAAGATCCGCAACAAGATCGTTCGCGTCCTCGAGGCCGACATGCAGGCGCAGGCACGGACCCGGCGCATTCCACATCGTGGCGGTGCGCGCACGCTCGGGATAGGTAGGGATGATCAGGCTCTCGAACCCGCCCCAGCTCCATCCCATCTCGAAGTAGCGCATGTGATCGAGCATCGCGGCGACGCGATCGCTTGCCACCGGATTCAGCACGACACCGAACAAGCCCGAGGCGGCGCGAAAATCGCGCTGCCAGATTTCGTGGCCGCGCGCTCCGGGGAGTGCCGGATACAGCACCTCGTTCACCTCGGGTCGCTGCCGCAGCCACGATGCAACGACGAGCGAGTTCTTCTGATGCTGAGCCAGTCGCACCGCCAGCGTGCGCAAGCCGCGCAGGCCCAGAAACGCGTCGTCGCTCGAGGCGGTGACGCCCATGTCGGTCCACAGGCGGTGCAATGGCCCGTAGGTCGCCGCGCTCGCCACGATGACTCCGAGCAGCACGTCGGAATGACCGCCGATGTACTTCGTCGCGGCATGCACCGACACGTCGACGCCGTGATCGAAGGCGCGAAAGCCGAGCGGGGTCGCCCACGTGTTGTCGAGCACCACCTTGACATCGCGTGCATGCGCCGCCTGCACGATCGCGGGAATGTCCTGTACCTCGAACGTGAGCGAGCCGGGGGACTCGGTGAACACCACGCGCGTGTTGCCCTGGATCAGGCGATCGATGTCGCTGCCGATCGACGGGTCGTAATACGTGACCTCGATGCCGTTGCGCTTGAGGTGGTTGTCGCAGAACCGGCGCGTCGGCCCATAGACCGAATCCACCATCAGCAGGTGATCGCCCGTGGAAAGGAGCGCGAGCAATGGCAACGTCGTGGCCGTGAGGCCGGACGGCACCGCGAGTCCAGCATGTCCGCCTTCCAGCGTCGCGATCGCGGCCTGCAGATCGCGCACGGTGGGCAAGCCATGCAAGCCATAGGTGAGGCCCTTGTGGGCACCACGCGCCGCCGCATCGAGGTCCGCCACCGTGGGGAACACGATCGTCGAAGCACGAAACACCGGGGTGTTGACTGCGCCCTGGTGCGCGTCCGGATCGCGGCCGAGGTGAACGACCTGCGTTGCGGGCGCGTCGTGGCGCGAGTCGCTCATCGGCCGGCTGGTGTCGCTGCAATCGCGCTTGCGATCCCGGCGACCTGCGCCGGAACCGGCAAGTCCACCTCCATCACAATCGCGTCCTCCGGCTCCTCGAGGGTCGCGAACTGGCTGTCCAGGAGCGATGACGGCATGTACTCGTGCTGGCGTTGGGCGAGGCGCGCGGCAATGGTGTTGCGATCGCCCTTGAGATACACGAAGCGCACATCGCTGTCGCGGGCGAGGCGCTTGCGATAGGAATGCTTGAGCGCGGAGCAGGCGAGCACGGCATGGCCGCCGCGCGCGCCAATCGCCACGAGCTCGTCGTGCAGGCGGTCGAGCCACGGCCAGCGATCCTCGTCGCTGAGCGGGGTGCCGGCTCGCATCTTCGCTACGTTTTCAGGCGGATGAAAGTCGTCGGCGTCGAGAAAGCGCCAGCTCAGGTGCTCGGCAAGCGCGCGCCCCACCGTGGTCTTGCCGCAGCCGCACACACCCATGACGATGAGGTTCATGCGCCACCTTTCTGCACGGCGTGGCCGCCGAAGCGCTGGCGCATCATCGCGAGGAGCTTGTCGGCATAATCGCTCCTGCCCTGGCTCGCGAAACGCATCATGAGCGCGAGCGACATCACGGGCGCGGGAATGCCCTGGTCGATGGCCTCGAGCGCGGTCCAGCGGCCTTCACCCGAATCGGCGACGAGCGGCGCGATGTGCTCGAGCGCCGCATCCTCGCGCAGGAAATCCGCCGTGAGATCGAGCAGCCACGATCGCACGACACTGCCGTGCCGCCACATCTCCGCGATCGCCGCAACGTCGAGGTCGAGCTCCTTCTTGTTGCGCATCAGGGCGATGCCTTCGGCGTAGGCCTGCATCATGCCGTACTCGATACCGTTGTGAATCATCTTGACGAAGTGCCCGGCGCCGCACGGTCCGCAATGCAGCCAGCCCGTGTCCGGCGACGGCGCAAGCATCCGGATGAATGGCGTCACCGCCTGCGCTGCTTCGGGTGTGCCGCCGAACATCAGCGCATATCCATTGTCCAAGCCCCAGACTCCGCCGGACACGCCGCAATCGACGAACTGAATCGACCGCGCAGCCAGCTCGCGGCCGCGACGCTGCGAATCACGATAGTACGCATTGCCGCCGTCGACCATCGTGTCGCCGGCCTGCAGATGCGCTGCCACCGTGTTCAGCGCAGCATCCGTTGCCGCGCCCGCGGGCACCATCAGCCAGAGGAGACGTGGCGGCGCAAGCGCGGCGACGAGCTCGCCTAAGGAGGACGCGGCCTGCACGCCCTCGCGCGCAAAGGCTTCGCGCGTCGCGGCGCTCTCGTCGTAACCTGAGACGCGGCAACCGTTGCGCATGAGACGCCGGGCCATGTTCCCGCCCATGCGGCCAAGACCGATCATGGCAATGTGCATTCGTGTCACCTCGATCGTTGCAACCCGAACATCCTACCCGAATCCCGCCGGCGGGCCAGCCGCGCGCTAGGGCGGCGTGACGGCCTTCGCGATCTTGAGCGAGGGCCCGCGCCCGACCATCACCGCCGCGGCGACGAGCAAGGCCGCACCGATCCACATGCGCGGCGTCGGTGCTTCGGCCAGCGCCATCCAGGCGAGCACCATGCCGTATACCGGCTCGAGCGCCGCCACCACGCTCGCGGCATGCGCGGTGACACTGCGCAGGCTCGCGATGAACAACGTGTGCGCCAGCGCCGTGCAGAGCAAGCCCAGCACCACGAGCAGGATCACGTCGCGCGCGGTGGGCATCGTCACCGCCAGCGCGCTCCACGCGAAGGGCAGCAGGCACAGCGCCGCCGACGCGTTCTGCCATAGCGCGATCTCGAGCGCCGAGCGCGTCGCCGCGTAGCGCCGATTCATGACCGCGAGCAACGCGAACGTGAATGCGGACACGATGCCAAGCGCCAGGCCCTGGACATTCGCGTCGTGCCACGACCAGCGCGGCACCACGAGCATGAGGCCGACGATGACGAGAGCGGACACGACCGCATCGCGCCACTGCCAGCGGGCGCGCAGGAAAAGACCTTCGAGGACCAGCGTGAACAGCGGAAAGCTCGCATAACCGAGCAATCCGATCGCCACCGTGGACACCTGGATTGCGGCGAAGAACGAAACCCAGTGCAGCGCAAGCACCGCGCCATTGGCGAGAAGACGCAGGTTGATCGGCCGCCGGAACGCCTGCATCTGGTGTCGAACGAGCCCGAGCGCCGCGGCCGCGACCACGGTACGTCCCAGCACGATCAGCACCGGCGAGAGCGCCAGCCACTTGCCGAACAACCCGGCGAACCCGAACAGCAGGACCGCCGCATGCAGCGCAAGGAGCGCCTGGGGACGCGACAGGCCGTTGGTCCAGGGCACGGATGTCGTCGATGATGATGGGAAGGGCCCGACATCGTACCCGACGGGGCGCCGATGGGCGTTCCGTTCCACCGCGTCCAAAGGCTAGAATCGCGATGAGGCAGGAGTCCGAAGGCCTCATTCCCTCGAGGAGAACATCGCATGCCGACCCCGATCCCCGTTGCGCAGGTGCTAGACGCCGTGCGCAACGCGCCCGGCACGCGCGTCAAGGTCGCGGCTTCGGATATCGATGGCGTGCTCCGCGGCAAATATCTGAACAAGGAAAAGTTCTACTCGGTCGTCGAGAGCGGCTTTGGCTTTTGCGACGTCGTGTTCGGCTGGGACATGATGGACGCGTGCTACGACAACACCAATCTCACGGGGTGGCACAAGGGCTTCCCCGATGCGGTGGCGAAGCTCGACCTCGGCACGTTTCGCACCGTGCCGTGGGATAACAACGTGCCGTTCTTCCTCGGCGAATTCATCGCCCAGGAAAACGGACGCGAAGTGCCCTTCCCCGCCTGTCCCCGCCAGGTGCTGAAGCGGGTGTTGCGGCGCGCCGAGAAACTCGGCGTCGTGCCGATGTGCGGGATGGAATTCGAGTGGTTCAACTTTCGCGAGACGCCGCAATCGTGGGCGGACAAGAAAGGCGTCCAGCCCACACCACTCACACCGGGCATGTTCGGCTATTCGCTGTTGCGAGCGAATGCCAATGGTGAATTCTTCAACGCCATTTTCGACGAGATGGCCGCGTTCGGCATTCCCATCGAAGGCCTGCATACGGAGACCGGACCGGGCGTGTACGAAGCGGCGATCCTCTTCTCCGAAGCACTGGAAGCCGCCGATCGCGCAATCCTGTTCAAGACGGGGGTGAAAGAGATCGGGGCGCGCTACGGCATCATGCCGAGCTTCATGGCGAAGTGGAACGCGAACCTGCCGGGCTGCTCCGGTCACATTCACCAGTCGCTCTCGGACGGTCACAAGAACCTGTTTCACGACGCGAACGGGCGCTACGGGATCAGCACGCTGTTCGAGAGCTATCTCGCGGGCCAGGTGCAGACGCTGATGGAATTCGCACCGATGTTCTGGCCGACGATCAACAGCTACAAGCGCCTGGTCGACGGTTTCTGGGCACCGGTCAAGCCGACCTGGGGTCTCGACAACCGCACCGCGAGCTTTCGCGTCATTGCGGGCTCGCCCAAGTCGACCCGCCTCGAGACACGCTGTCCGGGCGCGGACATGAATCCTTATCTCGCCGCGGCGGCGGTCATCGCTGCCGGCCTCGACGGCATCGAGCGCAACCTTGCGCTGACCGCTCCGCCGATCCACGGCACGAACCAGGGCGCCGAGAACATTCCGCGCGCACCGCGTTCGTTGATCGAAACCACGCGCATCTTGCGTGCGTCGGAGCGCGCGCGCGACTGGTTCGGCGATGATTTCGTCGACCATTTCGCAGCCACGCGCGAATGGGAGTGGCGGCAGTGGCAGGATGCCGTCACCGACTGGGAAATGAAACGCTACTTCGAGATCATCTGAACACGCTCGCCTCGGCCGCTCTCTCGTTGCGTCCGCTCACGACGGAAGACGCGGCCGCCTATCGCGCCTTGCGCCTGCGCGCGCTCGCGGAATTTCCCGACGCATTCACCTCGAGCGCGGCGGAGGAAGCGAACAGTCCCGAGGATTGGGTGGCAAGACGCCTGCGTGAACGCGAGGGCCACATGATGCTGGGGGCATTCGTGGGCGACGAGCTTGCCGGCACCGCCGGACTCGAACGCAGACCTCGCGCCAAGGAGAATCACAAGGCGCTGCTCTATGGCATGTTCGTCGCACCCGAGCACGGCGGGCGCCACATCGGACGCGAGATGGTCGACGAAGTCCTCCGCATCGCGCGCACCTGGCCCGGGCTCGAGCAGATCACGCTCACGGTCACCCGTACCAATGACCGGGCGCGACGGTTGTACGCCGAAGCGGGGTTCATCACGTTCGGAGTCGAGCATCGCGCCATCAAGGTCGACGGCACCTATTACGACAAGGAGCACATGGTGCTCTTCCTCACCTGAACCGGTCGCGAAAAGACATGACCATCGAACGCTTCAGCTTCCCGACCGCCATTCATTTCGGCGCCGGCGCCCGCAAGCTCGTCGCCGATCACCTGCGCGAGCAGAAACTGTCGCGGCCGCTGATCGTGACCGACCGCGGCGTCGCGGCGCTGCCCCTGCTCGCATCGTTTCGGGAGGACCTGGCGCCGCTCGACGTGGCGGTGTTTTCCGAGGTGTGGGGCAATCCTGTGCGCAGCCAGGTGATGCAAGGTGCGCAAGCCTTCAGGGCACATGGTGCCGACGCCGTGATCGGGTTGGGCGGAGGCGCGGCGCTCGATGTGGCGAAAGCCGTCGCCCTGATGGCAATGCATCCCGGAGACATCCTGGAGTACGCCTGGGATCATCCACAGGTGAGGCCGATCAATTCGCCTCTGCCCTACTTCGTCGCGCTGCCCACCACCGCGGGCACCGGGTCGGAAGTCGGTCGATCGAGTGTGGTGTCGGACGAAAAGACGCACGTCAAGAAGATCATCTTCTCGCCGGCGTTGCTTGCCAGGGCCGTGTTCGCGGATCCCGAGCTCACGCTCGACCTGCCGCCTTCGATCACGGCTGCGACGGGGATGGACGCGCTCACGCACAACGTCGAGTCGTATCTTTCGCCGGCGTACCACCCGTTGTGCGACGGCATCGCGGTCGAGGGGGTGCGCATCGCCGCAAGGGCGCTGCCGGAAGCGGTGCGCAACGGCCGCGATCTGCAGGCCCGCAGCGACATGCTCATGAGCTCCATGATGGGCGCGATCGCCTTCCAGAAGGACCTCGGCGCCGTGCATTCGTGCGCGCATGCGCTCTCCACGGTGGCCGACCTGCACCATGGACTTGCCAACGGCATCATGATCGACCACGTGATGCGATTCAACGTCTCCGCCGCGAGCGGAAAGCTCGCCGAGCTCGCGCGCGTGGCCAAGGTGCCGGGCAGCACGCACATGAGCGAGAGCGACGCCGCCCATGCATTCATCGACTGGCTGGCCGAGCTCAAGCGCGAGCTTCGCATCCCGGCGAACCTCGCGGCCTACCAGGCGCAGCGCCCGGTGACGCGAAGCGACATTCCGGCACTGGTCGAGGTCGCCATCAACGACATCTGCCACCGCACCAATCCGCGCCCTTGCACGCGGGAGGATTTCGAGCGGATCTTCGAGCAGGCGCTGGCATGATGCCGATGATGACGGGCGCAGCATGCTGAAGATCGGCATCTCCGCGTGCTTCTTCCATCCGGATCCCAAGCGCGCGATCTTCAAGGGCATGACCCTGCAATACATCGAGCAGAACGTCGCCCATTGGCTGATGCAGCGCGACGTCCTCGCGTTCATGGTGCCCTCGCCCGAGGGTGAAACGCGTCGGCCCGGAAGCAAGGCGACGGTGGACGCTTATGCCCGCGAGCTCGACGGCCTGGTGCTGATGGGAGGATCGGACGTGTGCCCCGCTTCGTATGGCGAGGCCGCGCTCAAGCCGGAATGGAACGGCGATGCGCTGCGCGACGCCTACGAAATGGCGCTGTTGCGCGCGTTCACCAAGCAGGGCAAGCCGGTGCTGGGCGTGTGCCGCGGAGCACAGGTCATCAACGTCGCGCAAGGCGGTACGCTCTATCAGGACCTCGCCACCCAGCGGCCGGGCGCACTCAATCATCGACATTGGGCGATCTACGAGCAGAACTGTCATGCGGTGTCGTTCGTACCGGATACGCCGCTCGCGCGGCTTTATCCTGGCAAGGCCGTCGTGAAGACCAACTCCATCCATCATCAGGCGGTGAAGGACCTGGGCCGCGAGCTCGTCGTCGAGGCATGGTCGGAGCCCGATCGCATGGTCGAGGCGGTGCGCTGGACCGGACCTTCTTATGTGTTCGGCGTGCAATGGCATCCTGAATTCCATGATCCTTCCGATCCTTCGCTGCTCGACGACACGCCCATTCTCGACGACTTCCTGCGCCATGCCACGACCCACAAGGCCGCGGCGTACGCGCTCTGACCTTTGCTCATGAAAATAATCAATCCCGCCACGGGTGCCGTGGTGCGCGATCTCGACGCCGACTCGCCCAAGGAGGTCAGGCGCAAATACGCGCTGGCGCGCGCCGCGCAGCCGCGTTGGGCGGCGCTGCCGTTGCGCAAGCGGCTTGCGGCGATTGCAGCCTTTCGCGACCGCATCGTCGCCGAGCGCGAGACCCTCGCGCGCACGCTGACCGAGGAGGTCGGCAAGCCGATCCGCCAGTCGCGCAACGAGCTCAACGGCTTGCTCGGCCGGCTCGATTTCTTCCTGCAAGCCTCGGGCAAGGCCTTGCGCGAGCAGAAGGTGCACGACGACGACAGCATGGAGGAGCGGATTA
>Ga0070741_10007612_pt1 | contig 22290 bp, 23 predicted proteins | sample Coa_R1_4_FD_66440 | JGI IMG/M metagenome (GOLD analysis project Ga0070741, IMG submission 66440) | Surface soil microbial communities from Centralia Pennsylvania, which are recovering from an underground coalmine fire - Coalmine... | ecosystem: Environmental > Terrestrial > Soil > Unclassified ... | reverse complement strand
GACAAAGATGTTCGCCAAACGGCTCAGATGCATCTGGTCTCCATGCAAGCTGACAGTGACATCAACGAACTTAATCGCCGAATAAAGATTTATCAGCAACGAACGGGCAGGTTGCCGGCTACCTGGGCTGATCTGGTAAACTCGGGGCTCCTTAACGGTATTCCTAAGACTCCGCTAGGGGATGATTACCTGCTCAACGACGGCAAAGTGGACGTGCAAGACGCCAGCAAATATCCTTATCTGGGAGAGTGGCGCAACAACGTTGAGCGGCCATTCTGAATCTAAAAGAACAAGCTTTCATGCGATCTTATTTTTTATCTTTATTTGCCCTGGTTTTGGCTCTGGGAGGGCTGGCCTCTTCCGCACAGCAAATCAACGTCAAGCGGTTTGCCAGCCAGGTGGATGACCACTACAACCAACTGAAAACCTTTAAGGCAGCATTTACTGAGATTTATCAGGGACCGGGAATCTCTCGCACAGAAAGCGGTACGTTGTGGCTAAAAAAGCCGGGGCGCATGCGCTGGGAGTATCACGTACCCCATGAGAAGCTCTTTCTCATCACTTCTGACCATGCTTATTTCTACGTAACTGGTGAGCAGCAGGCGCACAAAGCCTCAGTTAAAAACCTGGATGATATTCGTTCCCCGTTGCGCTATTTGTTGGGTAAGACAAAGCTGGGAAAGGAGTTGGAAGGTCTTTCCCTGGCACCCGATCTGCAACCAATTGTGGCAGGAGACATTGTCCTGCGTGGCGTGCCCAAGATGATGAAGGACAGAATTTCAAGTGTTATTCTGGAAATCTCTCCGGCCCACCAGATTCACCGCATCGTAATCCGCGGGGTTGACGATACCACCACTGATTTCCGTTTCTCCCAGATTGAGGAGAACATACCCGTTCAGGACAGCCTGTTTCGCTTTACCCCGCCTCAGGGGGTACAGACCATTGAAGATGACCAGGTAACTCAATAAGCAACTCTGGATTACCTTGGATTACTAAAGAATTAGTGAAATTAATGTTTAAAATGCGCAATAATAAAAGCTCCCCCCATTCTATTGAAGTAGGGCACAACACCCGTTGAATGTTAGACTTGAGTTAGGAGTAGGACTTCCCCTATCTGTTCGATCTTCATGGCTGAATTCCTGATCAAAATGGCGGATGAGCGCGGTCACGTGCTCCAGCAAGTGGAAAACGGTATCTCTGAACAGGAGATTCGGGACCGCTTTGCCCAGCAGGGCTTCCTGGTTTACTCGGTCAAGAGCCGTCGTGGCCTATTGCCTGTGGGCAAAGGTTTGCGCAAAAAAGGCCTTAGGACTGATCAATTTGTCATTTTTAACCAGCAGTTTCTTACCCTGATCAAGGCCGGACTGCCGATCTTGAAGTCGCTCAGCATCCTGAGCAAGCGGCAAAAAAACGTCGGTTTCAAGTCCATGCTCGATAACATCCAGGAGCGGGTCAAGAGCGGCGAGCTGCTTTCTGAAGCCTTTGAAGCCCAGGGTGCAGTTTCAAAGATTTACACCACTACCCTGCTGGCCGGCGAGCGCAGCGGCAACCTGGAAGAGGTTTTGGGCCGGTATATTGCTTTTCAGCGGATCACGGTAACCTTCCGCAAGAAGCTGATTTCTTCCTTGTGGTATCCGGCGCTGCTGATTTCCGCGCTGTGCGTAATGTTGACTTTTCTTTTGACTTACGTAGTGCCTCAGTTTGCCGACCTTTACAGCACGTTAAACGCCAAGCTGCCAGATATCACAGTTTTCATGCTGGGGATTGGCCGCGGCATTCAGCATTACTATTACCTCATTCTGCTTGGTTTAGTCGCGGTTGTTTTTCTTGGCTCTCTTTGGGCACGCTCTACGAAAGGCTCCAGGATGCTGGATGCCGTGCGTTACAAGCTCCCGATCATTGGGCCGATCTGGATGAAATACCAGATTGCAATGTTTTCCCGCACATTATCCACGCTTCTTACCGGCGGCCTTCCGCTGGTGCCATCGTTGGAAACGGCTTGCCACTCCATCAACAGCTTCAAGATATCCAGCAACGTGGAAAGCGCTTCCCGCAGAGTTCGCGAAGGCCGTGCACTCTCCTTCAGCCTGGAAGAGACTCAGTTCTTCCCTGACCTTGCGATTGAAATGGTTGAGGTGGGCGAATCGACCGGCGCGCTTCCCGCCATGCTGAACTCCGTAGCCGAATTCTATGAAGAGGACGTGGAAACGTCACTCTCAGCCGCCATGCAGTTAATTGAGCCGGTTATTTTGATCTTTATGGGCATTACGGTCGCGTTTGTGCTCCTGTCACTGTATCTGCCAATCTTTTCTCTGGGAGCACAAGTACGTTAGTAGGGTGTTATGGACCAGAAAAACTTAACATTAATGGAAGCAAGCAACGCGCTGCTCAATGGCCAGGGCGAGAACAGCGAGCAACGGGCCCGGGAACTGGCAACGCGCTATCGTTGCGAGTTCATTGACCTGCGCGATTATCGTTTGGACGCGGAGTTGTTCAAATCTGTTCCCGTAGATCTGATGTTCCGTTACAACTTTGTTCCCCTGGAACAGAATGACAGCAATCTGTCAATTGCCATTGCCGATCCCAGCAAGCTGATGATGATTGATGAAATTGGCCTGCTGCTCAACCGGCGCATCAAGACCAAGGTTGCCACGCTGGCCCAGATCAGCGACATCCTGAAAAAGACTGAACAGTCACAGCGCGTGCTGGAAGAAGCCAGCGAAGGCTTTGTTCTGGACGTGGTGCGTGATGAAGAGACTGCCAGCGAAGAAAACATCAGCATTGACCGCATCACAGGCACCTCAGAAGCAGACGTTAGTCCGATCATCCGCCTGGTGGACACTACCATCTTTACCGCTTTGCAGAAGCGAGCCAGTGATATTCACATTGAGACTGAGAGCGATTCAGTTGTAGTGAAATACCGCATTGACGGCGTGCTGCAACCGGCCATGCAGCCCATGGCCAAGGAGCACCACTCCACCATCATCACGCGCGTCAAAGTCATGAGTGAGCTCGATATTGCAGAGCGCCGCGTGCCGCAAGACGGGCGCTTTCGCGTAAAGTACAGCGGCCGCCTGATCGACTTCCGTGTTTCCATCATGCCGACAATCCACGGTGAAAACGCCGTGCTGCGCGTGCTGGACAAGGAATCGATGAGTGAGAAGTTCCGCAACCTGGTACTGGATGTTGTGGGCTTTGAGGAAGAAGATTTACGCAAGTTCCGCCGCTACATCCTTGAGCCTTACGGCATGGTGCTGGTCACCGGACCAACGGGCAGCGGCAAAACCACCACCCTCTACGCCGCCCTGAATGAAATCAAGACTGATGAGGACAAGATCATCACGATTGAAGATCCGGTCGAATACCAGATCCACGGCATCACGCAGATTCCGGTGAATGAAAAAAAAGGCCTCACCTTTGCACGCGGATTGCGCTCCATTTTGCGCCATGATCCTGACAAAATCATGGTGGGCGAAATCCGCGACCAGGAAACGGCGCAGATCGCCATCAACTCCGCTCTCACCGGCCACCTGGTCTTCACCACGGTCCACGCCAATAACGTGGTGGACGTGCTGGGGCGCTTCCTGAACATGGGCGTTGAGCCGTATAACTTTGTTTCCGCGCTCAACTGCGTTCTGGCGCAACGGTTGGTGCGCACTATTTGCAAGCATTGCAAGACCCGGGTCCATTACACAGATGAGGAACTGGATAATTTTGGCCTGCCTCCAAATGAGTGGCGCGATGTTCCTTTTTATGAAGGCCCTGGCTGCATTGAATGCGGCGGAACCGGCTACCACGGGCGCACGGCAATCCATGAACTGCTGGATCTTACCGATCGAATTCGCGAACTGATTCTGGAAAAACGTCCGTCGTCAGAGATCCGCAAGGCCGCCCACGAAGAAGGCATGAAGTTCCTGCGCGATTCCGCACTGGCTCGGGTCAGGGCCGGCTTGACCACAGTGAAAGAAATTAACAAGGTCACGTTCATTGAGAGCACTAGATAAGGATGGCGAGTTTGACTCAAAAAATCACGCGCCCGCGGCTGGCGTGCGAAATCACTCCTGAGGGAGTCATCGCGGCACGGGCTTCTGATAAATCATCGCGTTTGGAAGTTTTTACCGGGCGCCGCCTGAATGAAGGCGTAATAGCTCCCGGCCTGAACGGACCTAACGTGCTCAAGGCTGAGGCTCTTCGCACTGCCCTGAGCAATGCTCTGGGAGCGGTGGCAGGCAAGTCTCGTGATGTAATTGTTGTCCTGCCTGATGTGGCGATTCGCGTTGTATTGCTCGACTTTGAAGCATTGCCGGTTAAGCCAGAAGAAGCTGACCCGGTGATCCGTTTTCGTCTCAAGAAGTCTTTACCGTTCGATGTGGAACAGGCCGTGCTTTCTTACGATGCAATGCGGGCCAACGGCAATGTCCGCGTTGTGGCTGCCGTTTCACCGCGCACCATCATTGAAGAATACGAAAAAGCCCTGCGCGATGCCGGCTATTCTCCGGGTGTCATTCTTCCCTCTTCGCTGGCGGCGCTGGGTTTGATTGAAGGTGAAAAGCCAACGCTGGTGCTGAAAGTCGATCCCATGAACATTACGATTGCGGCAGTAGAACACAAGGAGCTTCGCCTGGTGCGCACGCTGGATAACCCGCATGGCGCGAATGTCTCGGCTGCCGATCTGGCGGAAGCGGTCTTGCCTTCAATCGTCTTTTTTGAAGATACCTTCGCAGCACACATTGAAAAAATCTATGTTGGCGGCATTGCGCCGCTGCAGGAAGTTGGGCCTTTGCTTCACGAACAAACCGGCGCGCAGGTGCAGGAACTGGCGCCTGAACTCACGCCGGAGCAGAACCTCAGCGGAGAGAGCATTCAGCCACCAATGATGGCGGGAATTGTGGGGGCCTTGCTGGGATAATGCGCGTAAATATCAATCTTGCATCACAAAGATATGAAGCCGTAAAGCAGTTCTACGTGCGCTGGGGCGCGGCTATTGGCTTCACCAGCATCCTTACCGTGCTCCTGATTGTGCTGGCGTGGTTTAATTACACCGGTTCCGTCAAATCCGGTACGCGGGTTCGTGAGCTGCAGCAGAAGATTACCTCTCTGGAAAAAGAGCGGGCCCAGGCAGAAGAAATTTCCAATCGCCCGGAAAACCACGATGTAACCGCACAAAAAAATTACTGGAACAAGCAGATTACACGGCGCACATTCTCCTGGACCCAGCTATTTAACGATCTGCAGCGCATCATGCCGCCGCGCGCGTTTGTAAGCTCTGTTCATCCGGAGATCACGCAGGATAATCGACTGAAACTCACCCTTACCATCAAGGCCGACAAACATGACAATGCGCTTGAGTTGGTGCAGAAAATGGAGAAATCAGAGCGCTTTCGTAATCCTTTGATCAATCTCGATACCACTGAAAAAGATCAACACAATGGCCAGTTGCTTTATAAGCTCGATATTGTCACTTACTACACGCCAACGGGCATATCGCAACAGCGTTCAGGCGCCAAGGAGGGCTTGTAAATGGGTAGCCTGAATAGAGTGAAGACCAAATTTACACTGGTTGTGGTATTGCTCAGCATTGTGGACCTGGCGCTCATTGGCTACTTATTCTGGCCTGGCTCCAGCCCTTCATCACGACAGGCCCAGGAGAAAAAATTACAGCAACAGGAGGCGACACTTGAACACGAGGTAGCGCCTCTGCAAGACCTCGGTTCGAAATTGGCTGAAACCCGCGTTGACGTCAAGAAGTTCTATGAGCAGAAGATTCCCAGCCAATCCTCTGAAATCTCGCAGCATCTGGAAAAGCTGGTGCAGGAGACTGGCGTCACGACGCAGGGCTTCCATTACGCTGAGGAAAAGCCCGATAAAAATGACCTACCCGACGTGCAACGGATTGGCATTGATACCGCCGTGAGTGGCGAGTACGCCAAGGTCGCACGCTTTATCAATGCCCTGGAGCAGGACAAATATGTTTTTATCATTACCCAGATCGCACTCACCAGCTCTGAAGGTGGCGGCGTTTCCCTGCAGATAAAATTTGAAACCTTTTTGAGAGAAACATAGCATTGAGCGCGGCGCTGCACGTTCTATTGATGAGAGGACAGAAAAGGTAACTTACGGTGAATATAGGCGCAGAAAATAAAAAACAAGTGCGCTGGATGATCGCGCTGCTGGCTGTTGTCCTGCTGGTAGTTGTCTATGATTTTGTCGATTTTGGCACCAGCTCCGCTGCGCCACCGTCAGCTTCTACCTCGACTGCTGCCCAGAAAAAAGTTTCACAGGTAGAAGACAACACGCTTGATCCACGCTTGCGTCTGGACAAGCTGGCTGCCAGCCAGAATGTAAAGTATGAAGCAGGCGGACGAAATATTTTCAGGATGGAAGAAGAGGCGTCTGTTCCCAAAATGATGGGTACCGGACGGCCAACGCTTCCTCCAATGGGACCGGATGCTCTACCCACGCCCACTCCTACGCCACCTCCACCGCCTATCCCTCTGAAATTTTACGGCTTTGCCAGCAAGCCCAATGAGCCGAAGCGGATTTTTTTGGCTGACAAAAGCGAAGTTTTTGTGGCCCGGCAGGGTGACATTGTGGAGCGAAAATACAAAGTAGTTCAGATCAACAATACCAGCGTGATCATTGAAGACGTGCTCTACAACAATCGCCAGCCTATTCCTTTAACGGCGCCACCGAAATAGAATTGAATTGGCGTACTTATGATGTTAAATCGCAAGAAATCCGGACAAGAAGGCTACGTTCTGCTGGCGCTTATGCTGGCCGTTACGTTGATCCTTATCGCCTTGTCAATTGAAGCGCCCCGCATTGCCCAGCAAATAAAGCGGGACAAAGAAGAAGAGATGATCCATCGCGGCATGGACTATGCCACCGCCATCAAACGTTTTGTCCACAAAAACGGCGGACGCTATCCGCTCTCAATTGATCAACTTGAAAACACCAATCACATTCGCTTTCTACGCAAGCGATACAAAGATCCCATGACCGGCGAAGACAACTGGCGACTGGTGCACGTTGGCGAAGCCCAAATCAAAATCCCAATGCCACCTGCCGGCGCCAATCCCGGACTGCAAGGGAGCGGCAATCCAGGTCTTTCTACGGGCCAGTTGGGATCTACAAATCCGTCTGGCCTAACTGGTCTAGCAACTCCTCCCGTAGGCAGCAACAACGCGCCGACATTCACGCAGCCTTTTCAATCAGGAGGCCCAGGAAGCAATAACGCTGGGCAGGTTGGCACGCTTACCACGTCAAACATTGGGAATGCGCAGCCAACCGGTGGCGGCCAGATTATGGGCGTAGCCAGCGTCAGCAAAAAGCAATCCGTCAGAATGTTTAATGACAAGGACCACTATAACGATTGGTTTTTTGTTTACGATCTCCGCCTGGAGCAATCTGGCGGCACAGGCGTTACGGTTGCCGAGCCTACAGCAGCGGTAAACACCTCTGGCGACCAGTCGGGAAAAGGACAGCAGTCCGGAACATCGCAGTCGAATGGTTCAACTGGGGCTACACCTACACCAGCGCCCACACCTAATTAAAAGCAAAAAGCCCTCGCATTTTCTGCAAGGGCTTTTGTGATCTCTTTTTAAATAATTGTCTTTTATACGTTAAAGGAAGAGCCGCATCCGCAGGTGCTCTTCACATTGGGATTATCAAATTTAAAGCCGGAGGCTTCCAGCGTTTCCACAAAATCCACGTTGCAGCCATTCAGGTACATTGCAGAAGTGGCGTCCACATAAACTTTAAGACCGTCAAAGTTGTAGACCTTGTCCATCACTCCGGGGGCGTTCTCAAAAGACATGGAATAGGAGAAGCCGGAGCAGCCGCCGCCAACCACGCCAATGCGCAGACCAGCCGGTACCGGGTTCTGCTGTGCCATGATCTCTTTCACCTTGGTAATGGCCGTCGGCGTCAAATTAACCGGCAAATTCGGGGTGGTTTCAACATTTGGGGTTGTGGTGGAAGCCATTTGCGTCTCCTTGAGCGTTAAACCTTGTCTCTAGACCCATCTATTATACATTGGTTTGGTGCTGATTCCATTAGGGTTTATATAAGATTGGTGGTCCTAAACTGGAACATCATATCCAAAGATTGGATGCGCGCCGGGACTGCCGGTTGCAGGATTTGCTTCTGCCAGCAGCAACTCAGGAAAATTCCTGAATTTGCCAGCATTTACAGGTCTATAATGCGGGTAAGGTTCCACCCCTCCCTCGCCGCAGCAGCATACTTACCTCTGGGTTGCGGCCTCTGAGTAGCGGAACCGGGCCAAAATCCAAGGTGGTGTTCTATGATGACGCCTCTGCTAATCCTTTGGGCCGGTTTAACAGTCATTTTGATTGTTCTGCTCATTTACCGCAGCACGCTTTCCATGCATGAAGATGACCAGCTCTTCCTTGACAATTCTGAAGCTCACATGGCCAAGGAACAAGAAGAATTGCTCGGCAAGATGAACCGCATCACCCCGTGGGTGCGGGTTTGCGGTGCCGGTTCCGCGGTGCTGACCGTTATCATTGCGGGACTCATGCTGTACACGCGCTTCAGCCAGAACCAATAGCTCCAAAGGCTAGGCACGAGTGTTGGCAGAGCGGTAGCTCGTCTGCTTGATTACAGCTTTTGAGAGCGTGCCATCTGTCTTATCATTTAGGCAGGAGCTTTCTTATTTTCTTAACAATGTCAGAGGGTACAAACGGGTGTGAGAGATAACCTTCCGCTCCCACCTTTGCCATTTCCGGCGGAGGCTCGTCCGGCGCAAACACAGCTGACATAAGCAGCACTGGAACTAATTTTGTCAAAGGATCGGTTTTAATGCCACGGCATACTTCATAACCGGAAATATCCGGCAACTTCACATCAAGGATCACCGCATCCGGCAGGGTGCGCACTACTTCCAATGCCTGTGTTCCCGTAGCGCATTCTTCCACCGAGAAACCGGCGTTCTGCAATATTCGCGATAAGACGTAGCGGTTCTCGCCCCGGTCATCAACCAGCAAAATGCGCGATTTGCTACTGCGGAGCTTCACGGCTTCTCCAATTGCGAAATGCCAACCGCTGCCAGGGTATTCAAAACTTTTTCCGGGGACAATGTGGTAGCAACATCATTTTTGGAAAGAAAAGCCGCATGTAGTTGCTCAATCTGCGTCCGTTCATTTTGTGATAACGTCTTCGACGTATAAATCACCACCGGCAAAGCGCTTGTTTCTTCTCGCGACCGGAGCCTTTCCAGAACTTCCATGCCATCCATACCGGGCATGTTCAAATCCAGGATGATGGCATCCGGGCGCTCATCTGAAACCGCCTTCAGGCATTCTTCACCATTGCGTGCTTCAGACAGGGTCAGCCAGGGCTGGTCAAGCAGTTGCCGCAGTATGTAGCGCGAAACGTCATTGTCATCCACCAGCAAAACTTTTTTGGGTTGGTCATTTTCAGTCAACCGCCGAACTTCGCGCAACAGGATATGTGGATTGTATGGCTTCTTAAAGAAAATATCGCCGCCGTTTAAAGCAGCGACTGAAGCATCGTCGTACGCGCTCACCGCGATAACCGGCGGTATCTTGGCCCCATTCTGGAAATTTCGCTTGTACGCCCGGAGGAAGCCGCCAATGGAAGATCCCTGCAGATATAGATTTGCGACAATGGCCACAGGCACATGCAATTGCAACCAGCGTTGCGCACGCTCCAGCGTATTCATCTGCACCAACTGGAACTCTGAGTCCCTGAAGTAAGGCTCAATCGTGGTAAAAGCATCCACGCTGTCATCAATCAGCAGCACCGGAGCACGATTGAACTCACGCGCCTGCAACTCTCCAGGCGTCTCCGCTTCACCGCGATACACAGCCGGAATCTCAGAGAAGAACCTTGATCCGCGGCCCAGTTCGCTTTCCACCCACACTCTCCCGCCCAGCAGAGCAGAAAGATTGCGGCACAGCGGCAAGCCCAGGCCGGTTCCCCTGAACTTTCCCTGCAAGGGATTTTCTACCTGCGTAAATTCTTCAAAAATGGTTTCGTGGTGCTCCGGCGCAATCCCGATTCCTGTGTCCCTTACCTCAAAACGCACATTTTCCCCAACCATGCTTGCGTAAACTCTTATTTCGCCCTGGGGGGTAAATTTAATAGCGTTGGAGATGAAGTTCCTGAGAATCTGTGAGACCTTTCCGTCATCAGTACGGAGCTTTGCCGATTCCGTGTTGTCTTCAAAGACCAGATCGACGGAAGAATTATCTGCCAGCAGCGGCTTGAGCATTCCTTTGAGCGCGCTGAACAGCTCGTCAACTCTAAAATTCTTTACCCGTACATTGACCTTGCCTGCTTCCACCTTGGCAAGATCAAGCAGATCGCTGACCATGTCTGAAAGCAATCCTGATGCTTCAGCGATATACTGCACCTGCTTCTCTTGTTCCGTTGTCAGGTCACCATCAATGTGCTCCAGCAACATGCGGGAAAGGGAGATGATGGAGTTAAGTGGCGTCTTGAACTCATGCGAGATATTGGAAAAGAAAGCCGTCTTCAACTCAGAGGCACGGCGCAAATAATCGGCCCGGTCATCTAGTTCCGCGTACAACGCAACCACGCCACGGTTAGTGTCTTCCAGTTCGCGATTCAGAAACGCCAGTTCTTCCTGCCGCTTTCTCAATTCCTCCAGGGTCTTTAGCAATTCCTGGTTCTGGCGCTCAATCTCTTCATACGGGCTTTCCGGCTCACGAGCTTTTATCTTCAGGATCATTTCCCTGAGCTTATGGGCTGAAACAAATGGAACCGTTGCGGGCAGGCCCTTCCGCATTTTCACTACTGTGCCGCTGGCAGCCGTTTGCAGATCAAAACCATCCATCAGCCTTTTGGTGCCAATAATGCCAATACCCAATCCGGTTTCAGATTTGTATCGCCCTTCCAGGACCGCATCCAGATTTGGAATGCCTGGACCGGAGTCTGAAATCGTAATCTCCAACGCCTGCGGGCGTTCTACCTGCAGATCGAACACAACTTTTCCATGCCGCGCATAGCGAAAGGCATTTCTGGCCATCTCAGAGACAGCCGTTGCCAGGCCGATCTGGTCTCTGTTTTCAAATCCCAGCATGCTGGCGATGTCCCGCGTCCGCTGCCGCGCTTGCACAACGTCGCGCTCATTGCGCAATTGCAGCATGTAAAGGTTCGTCGCCATTTCAGCTCTTCTCCTTGATCACCACAACACTGGCGTCGTCCCTCTCCCTGCGATAATCACGCAGGAGCACTCCGGCAATCAGGCTGGCTTTTCGCTTAGTGAGACCGGCGTATTGGGAGAGGTCCCAACGGGTTTGCAGGCCGTCAGAGTGCATGATGAGCACGCCGGAGCGCGGCCACTCCACAGTGAACTCCTGGATTCGGTGCAGATGATGGCCCACGATTCCGTTGTGTGAGATGAGGCTCCGCGACTGTGAATCGGAAATCACCGTAGCTGCAATATTACCCACTCCTACATAAGTCAGAGCAGCCATCGCGGGCCGAATTTCCGCCACTGAGACGGCTGCTCCACGCGTCTTTTTAAGCGCGTCGTGAATCCTTGCCAGGATCTCACCAGGCGGCTCCTGGCTGTGCTTCTGAAAAATATGCGCGGACTCATCGGCTGCATCGGCAGCCAATGGCCCATGTCCAAGCCCGTCTGCCGCCATCACCACCGTGCGTTGTGCTTCCTGTCGCCAGGAAATCCGGTCTCCGCAAATTACTTCTCCGGGATACGGCACAACTACGCTGCCTATTTCCAGATCGCTTTTGGATGCTTTTTCGCTCTGAACAACGCTGGCGACAATCGCCGTACCGTTGTTATTGGAAAATAAATCAAGATTGCTGCTCAACCTGCGAATCGCTCCCAATCCTGTTCCTGGCGTTCCTGCGGTGGAATATCCATCTTCAAAAGCGCGTGTTACATCTTTGATGCCCTTGCCGCGATCCAGGGCCAGCACATCAACATTTATCGCGCCACCCGCGTTCTGGCCAATGACAATCAGTTGTCCCCCTCCGCCATGGATGAGCGCATTGCGAGCTGCCTCAGTGATGATGATGCCGAGTTCCCCGTTGGTCACCTCATTCAATCCCAGCAACGAACCCAGGTTCATACCCTGACGGCGGGCTTCTCCCACTGAAGAAATATCAGAAAGAGAAACAGCTACGGACTGAAGAATTACTTCCACCGGATCACGGTTATCCGGGTCCCTTCTCCCGGCTTTGAGATAATTTCAAACTCGTTTACCAGCCTCCTGCTACCGCCTAAGCCCAGCCCCATGCCGTTCCCGGTGGTAAATCCATCGCGCAGGGCAGCTTGAATGTCTGGGATTCCAGGCCCGCGGTCTTCAAAGATGAGGCGCAGTCCCTGGCGACCGCCATCCTCTAGTTGCTCAATGGTCATGCCGCCGCCTTTTCCGTGATCAAGAGTATTGCGCGCCAGCTCACTGGCGGCTGTGACCAGCTTGGTTTGATCAACCAGGCTGAACTTCATTTCCGCCGCCCATTGTCTCACTTTTTGTCTTGCCAGCACGACGTCAGAAGAGGTGGTGATGGGCTGGGTCTCACCCTTCAATGGCTTCATTACCGCGCTCCGGACGGAAGTTGCCACGAAGTTCATAGAGGAGCTCCATGCCAGATTCAACATTCAATGCAGTGCGCACTCCAGCCAGCGACATACCGAGTTCTACCAGCGTGATCGCTACGGCGGGTTGCATGCCGACCACTACAGTTTCAGCGTCAAGCACCCTTGCCATGGCAGCAATGTTGGCCAGCATTCGCCCAATAAATGAATCAACGATCTCTAAGGTGGAAATGTCAATCAGAACGCCGGTAGCGCCGGTTTCAGAAATTTTCTGCGTGAGGTCATCCTGCAACTGCAGCGCCAGGCGATCATGCATATCAACCTGAATGGTGACCAGCAGGAAATTACCCATGCGCAGGATTGGAATACGTTCCATTTACTCCGCCTTCCCATTTGCTGCTGGGGCAACTTCAGCCGGCTTTGCTTGTGCGCCGACTTTTACCACCGCGCGGCCACTCCGTTGCAGGCACACTGCAAACGCATCCGCGAGCTTTGCCTTCGTCGTGACCTGGGCGAGATCAATTCCAAGATGAACAATGGTTTGCGCAATCTGCGGGCGAATTCCGCTGATGATGCACTCTGCGCCCATCAACCTTGCGGCCGTAATAGTTTTCAGCAAGTGCTGCGCCACCAGCGTATCCACCGTGGGAACACCTGTAATATCGATAATGGCAAACTTGGAGTTGGTCTGCACCACGGTCTGGAGCAGTGACTCCATCACTACCTGCGTGCGTGCGCTATCCAGCGTTCCAATGATCGGCAATGCCAAGATTCCTTCCCACAACTTCACCACCGGCGTGGAAAGCTCCAGCAATTCCTGTTGCTGGCGCTTGATCAGTTGTTCGCGCGCGGCCATGAAAGCCTCAGTAGTAAAGAGCGCGAATTTGTCCACAAGCAGGGTGGCGTTCCATATCTCCTTGAACATCTCGTCAGGATTGCCAGACATCTCCTTGCGAATCACGTTAAAGAGTGGCTGTTTCAATGACAGGATGAAGCTGGCTGTCTCGCTGGTGCTAAACCCCTGCAGGGCTCGCGATGCGGAAATGGTCCGCATCAGTTCCTTGGGTTTTTCCCAGGATGGGGCATCAAGGTCAGTCGCGGCCCCAGCGCGCAAACCTTCGACCATTCCTTCAAGAAAATCATGGATCTGCTGCTTTACTTCTGAATCTTTCATCAGATCGCCGCGCCGGGTTGCTGTGCTCATTTGCTCCAGCCAACTGGCTCTCAGGTCCTGTTCGTGCTTACGGATTAGCTCCGGTAATTTGCTCATAAAACGCTCTCACCTCTCATAGAAGCTCCGCTTTCAAGAACACAATCTTCCATTATAAAGCAGGCTTTTCAGGATGAGTCCGCGCCTCGGAATACAGGGTTTGTACAATTTTGAATTTTGGAATCCCCCAGCTTTTTGCGAACCGGTTTGTGCCGTAGCGCAACGCCATTTTGCGCCAACCGCCGATTTTAAGATGAGGAATCAGCTCCAAATGTTCGCAGTTGCATCACACGGTAGGGCTGAAATTTGCTTCGTTTTGTGCAGATTCTTGTTTTACACACGGCGTTGCGCAGCGGAATGCCCTCGCCCGTCAGCTTGCATTGACAGCCGCTGTCCACGCTATAATTATTTAAACTGCAACGTTTCCAAATTCAGTTATCGGGTAAATTTGGCATGGCAAATGTATTAATCGTAGAGGATGATGCCTCTGACCTTCGCAAAGCAACGTCTGCTTTAGCTGAACTTGGGTTAGGACCGGCTGATCCGGTTTCAAGCGTTGGCGAAGCCTTGCGATATCTCGACGAAGCCGTCGAAGGCAAACGTTCAAAGCCTGCGCTGATTCTCCTTGATCTGGCTTTAGGATATGAGAGCGGGTTTGAAGTCCTGCGCCGCTGGAGAAGCGATCGGAAGCTGTCCGATATTCAGATCGTGGTGTGGACCCAGATGGGAGAACGCGAACAGGAAATTTGCCGGCTGTTTGGCCTGAAGCATGTTATTCCCAAGTGGGCTGGCGACACTGAACTGCAAGATGCCGTAAAAGCAGCAATGCAGTCGCCTTCCTCCCCCACATCAACCACCAAATAATTTAATCGTTTAAGCCAACACGCTTTGTTGACTATGCTGGCGTGCACCGCAACCGATCTTTGGTCGCGTGCGATAAACGCGTTTACAATACAAAAGACCTGTCTCTGGCAAAGTGCGAAAGTGGCGGAATTGGCAGACGCACCAGACTTAGGATCTGGCGGGTAAAACCGTGGGGGTTCGAGTCCCCCCTTTCGCACCAAGATTTACATTCCAAACGGGGCGAGGAATTCCCTGCCCCCAGCATGCATTGAAGGATAGAGACTCTTAGTTCCTTAAATACAAATCAGAGAACTCAAGGGTTGGCTACATTTTTTGAGGGTCTGTGTGCGGAAACGTTCTGTGAAATCGCATTTATCGCTGTTTTTCGGGGAGAGATTACAGCTTGAGAAAGCCTTATGTGTTTGAAGAACGGCATTGCTGGGCGCTATTGCGGCTGTGACTCAAAAGCTCCCTCTGACGAGCTTTTGAGCTTCTCTAACAAAATATCGGGGTTGATGGGTTTAGCCAGCACCTCAAATGAACAGCCCTCAGCCTGGGCCTTGGCCAGCAAAGATGTGCTGGCGGCTTGCCCTGAAAAAAGAATGATCCGGCATTTGGGAAGCATTTTTATAATGCCCTTTGCGGTCTCAATTCCATCCATATCGGGCATAATTACGTCCGTTACAACAGCGTCCGGCCGAACGATTTCCGCCCATCGAATGGCAGATTTCCCATTAGAGACAGCTAAGGCATCGTGGCCTTCGCCATTCAAGATATTGACCAGCGTATCCGCAATGATAGGTTCGTCATCAACAACGATGATCTTCACGCGTTCACAACTCCAGTTGAAATTGCATTAGGCGTATCAGTTTCCTCTGATTCTGGCTTAAGAACGTCAGTGTGCAGCGGCAGGAAAATGGAAAATGCTGTTCCATGGATTTGTGGCCCGCTTCTGCTCTTTACCCGAATCTGCCCGTGGTGCTTCACGATAATAGTGCGTGTGATCCACAACCCCAGCCCGGTACCTACATCGGCTTTGGTAGTAAAGAATGGTTGAAACAGATGGTTCCTATGCTGTGGCTTGATCCCGGAGCCCGTATCGAGAATGGTGATCCGGATACCAGGCTGGCAGGAGTTGCTCCAGGCGTGTGATTCTGTGGCCCTGACAAGAAGCGTTCCTCCGGCAGGCATTGCATCAATGGCATTGGTTATTAGATTTGAAAACGCCTGGCGAATCTCTCCGGCAAGTGCCGTGACTTCCATAGGTTTGTCATACTGCTTTACTACTTTGATTTTTCGCGCCTGCAGTCTTGTTTCGTACAAAAACAGAAGATCATTCAGTATCTGGGTAATATTGACGGTAGTAGGCTGCGAATTCTCGCGGTAGAACCCTAGGGTCTGGCGGGCAATATGAGAGACGCGGTCGAGTTCGCGACTGGCTAATTGCAGGTAATTCCCCACTTTCTTGCCGTCAGAAAGATCACGCTTGGCCAAATAAACCAGATTTGTGACTGCTTCCAGCGGATTATTGATTTCATGCGCAACGGTAGCGGCAAGGCGGCCGGCAGCAGCAAGCTTTTCAGTAGTTCTTAGAGCGCGTTCAATCTTCTTGCTCTCAGTAATGTCGCGGATGATCTTGGCTGCTCCGATGATAATCCCATTTTTATCTCTCACCGGCGAAATTGTCAGCGAAACTTCAATCTTTTCTCCGTTCTTCCTCACCCTGACGGTTTCAAAGTGGTCAATTCTTTCACCGCGCCTTATCTTGCCTAGGATCATAGTTTCATCGGGATGCAGTTCAGGAGGAATGATGAGGGTGATTGGCTGTCCGATCATTTCCTCAGCGCTGTATCCCAAAAGCCTCTCTGCGCTCTTGTTCCAACTGGTAACGATCCCGTTCAGGTCTTTGCTTGCAATTGCATCATCTGAAGATTCAACAATGGCAGCCAAAAGACGCTCCGCCTGTTCAGGCGGTTTTGGTCTAGATTTTAAGGATGTGCGGAATTCGTCGATATCGGTAGGCTGTGCCTTCGTCTTTCCGGGCCGCGCAAGTTCCTGACTCTGACGCGCGATCTCGCGCTCCTGCGCTTTTTTCTCAGTAATGTCTCGTCCTTCCAGCAAGAGGAATACGATTTGGCCGTTTTCATCCTTAACCGGGTCAAGCGTAAAATCCATGACCGTGGTTTCTTTGCTGCTCTTTTTTACGAATATCTCAACGTCATAGCGGACATGCTCGCCCAAGGCAGCGCGGTAAATTGCTTTGCGTATCTCCTCCTGCATCATTGGCGTAACGGTCCACCAGAACGTCTCCCAAAACGGCTTCCCTATTACATCGTCGCGGGTAAGACCGCCGCTCTCCAGGGCCGCGCGGTTACACTCCAGCAAAATGCCATCCGCGGTAAGAATGCCGACAAATTGGCCCATCTCATCCAGAGTAATTCGGGCCAGCTTCTGCAGATATTGTTGCGGAGTGTCGTCTGGGAGAATTTCAGTTCCGCGCACGGTGATAGGGTGGTTGATTTCAGGCGCAAAGAACTTCATGCTTTAATTCCCGTATCTTGAGCCCCTTCTCCACGCGAATAATGATGCCGATTTGAACATTGAACAGAGGATCGCAATTCGCTCGGAACAGATTGATGCTTTATTCGCCGCTGCTTTAGCAACATGCGGGGGGCCTCATTTTGGAGCCATTTTTACTTATAACGGCCATAGCCACGCTCCCCCGGTGCAACGCATCCGCGCTCTTCAACTTTTGACAGGAAAAGATTGAGTTAAACCAAAGATAAATGGCCGCAAAGCTTAAGATTTAATAATACCAATGGTTAGATGGCAAAACCCCACAATCATGCTGCCCAGCCACTATGTTTTTGATGCACAAAGACTTACGTATCGGCAGATCAAGTCTTGTAAAGGCAAGCGGTCTTGGCTGAAAAGCCTACTTTAGCCTCTCTTCTAGTCCGGTTTTCACGTTCGGCCATTCTGTATCCAAAATGCTGAAATAAACAGAATCCCTGACCCTGCCTGTCCAGGTAACCAGGTGTTTGCGCAATGTGCCTTCTTCTTTGGCACCCAAGCGAAGAATTGCCTGGCGGGAACGCTGATTCAACGCGTCAGTCTTGAGTTCAACCCGCATACATCCCCAGACTTCAAAAGCGTGCTTCAGCATCAGGTACTTGGCTTCAGTGTTGACGGCTGTCCGCTGCCATGCAGGCACAATCCAGGTAGAGCCAATCTCTACGCGGCGATTGACGCGGTCAATATTCATGAAACGTGTGCTGCCAATGACTTGGCCAGAATTGCGTTCGACCGTGGCGAAGGGGACAGATTCGCCGCGCTTTTCTTCCTCCAGCATCCTGGCCATGAACCGCTCAAAGTCTTCCCGCGTCTCCATGGAATAGGGGATCCATTGGAAAATACTATCCAGATTGCCCTTGGCTGCCTCCCAAAAGTGGGCGCAGTGTTCGCGACATACCGGTTCAAGCCGGACCACCGATCCTTCCAGCGTGAGCGGCGTAACGATATTCAATGAAGCAGCAGCGGCAGGCATCTATTACCCCTCGTTTTTCAGATTACAGAGCAGATGTCCTATGGTGCTAGTACTTTTGCTTGCAGCTCTGGATTGTACAGAGCACAAAAATGTGGTGAAATCCGATACACCCACTACGTCGTTTGGATACAACATAACTCCGGGATTCGACGTAAAAATCGCCTATCTTGTTGAAAACAGGTTTGGTCATCTAGTTGCCTTCCTGAAGGGGATATTGTGAATCCGCGCGTGTTCTTGAGACGTACTGCCGCACTCGTCATTTTGGTGCTGGTGCAACTGCATGGAATAACTGAGGCGAGCGTAGCGCAGGAACCGCAACAGGAGGTCCTGCAAATCGTGGCGCAAAGCCAGCAAGCACTGAACCAGCACGATGAAACCAAGGCCTTGACCCTGATCAAGGATGGATTGGTGCGCTTTCCCAACGATGAAGACCTCAGGATTCAGCTAGCGCGCATATACGCGGAGCAGAAGCATGATCGCCAGGCGATTGGGCTTCTAAACAGTATTCTGCTGGCGAACCCCTCCAACCGGAATGCGAAGCTGGAGCTTGCACAGATTTTTGGTTACCGCGAAAACTACCGTGAGTCTGACCGGCTCTACCGTGAGTTGCTGGAGGCTAATGCCGACGATGAGGCCGCGGCGCTGGGGCTGGTGCACAACCTGCTCCTGGAAGGCAAGCGAGACGCCGCGCAACAAACATTGCAAGCGGCGCTGGTTCGCCATCCTACCAGCCTTGAGCTTTTGCAATTCAACGATTACCTGGCAGAGAAACCGGCCAGCGAAAAGCAGCAGCCACGGACAGTGCATCGCGCGCAAAACACGGAATCATTCTTTGCCGATACTTCAGGAAACCGCTCAGTCTATTCAGCGCAGGGGATCAGCTATCAGTTCACGCACAACCTGATCAGCCGAGTGCATGTGGAAGAAAACTCGCTGTGGAGGACCGGCACATTCACTGAGACGCTGCTCTCCGGAAACGCCGAAGGCCGTTACCGACTGAACAAATATCTTGCTATTCGCAGCAGCGTAGGCGTAGTGCGGTTCATTGACGAGACCAGCCAGGTTCTTTACGGAGGCGAGCTGGAGATATTTCCCCGGAAAGACCTCTACTTGTCAGGCGGGTTTTCGCGCTATCCCATTGCGCCGACCTTTGATTCTTTGCCATTCAAGCTTTTGGCTCAAGGCTGGAACAGCCGGCTGGATTACCAGCCGCGGAACTTTACCATAAGCGCGAGCTTCTCTGTGGCGCATTACTCTGATGGCAACCGTGGCGAGCGCGAGTGGGCGGAAGGCCTGCGCTGGTTTCCCTGGGATGATGGCAAATTTGCTCTGGGCGGCGGATATGCGTTCCGCCACATTCACTTCACCAAAGACCTCAATCACGGCTATTTCAGCCCGGGCGAGTACCGCAGCCATCTGGGAGCAGCAGGGTTTCGTATGCGTCTGGGCAAGCATTATCGCGGCGAGTATTTGGGCTATGGCGGAGCCGAGGTGCTGGAGGACTTTGATGGTTACTCGCCCGCTGGCGAATTTCTTCTTAAAAACGATTTCTTTTGGGGCCGCTGGGACTTGGCTGCCGATTACTCATATTTCCACTTGATACAGACCACCGGTGCGTTCCGTGCAAACGCCGCCACGGTGACGCTTGGATATAAGTTTTAAAACAGTCGTGTCATGACTGTAGAAAGGCTTTTGGATGTCCGGCAGTGAAAAAAACCGCAATTTTAGAATCCTGATCGTGGACGATGACGATTCCACGCGGAGCTTCCTCAGCTCAGTTCTTAGCGCCGAAGGTTACGAGTGCCTGATGGCGAACAGCGTTGCCGCCGCGGATGCCATCTTGCGCCAGGAAGCTGTGCACATGGCTTTGCTCGATCTTTATTTAGGCACGGCCAATGGGCTCAATGTTCTTGACCTGATCAAAGTTCTGCAGCCGCAATGCGCCTGCGTGATTATGACCGCTCACACCAGCGTTGAGACTGTCACCAAATCGCTTGGCTCCGGCGCCATTGAATATCTGGGCAAGCCTTTGCTCATCGATGACCTTTTGGCGCTGGTGCGCAAAGTGCAGGCCAGCAAGCAGACATCAAAGGAGACCAAAGCAGCCATTGACGAAGGCCCGGAAACTTCAATCATTGGCCGCACGCCGAAAATGCTGGAGGTTTATCGCGCCATCGCTCGCGTTGCTCCCACAGAGGCCAGTGTTTTGATCCTGGGAGCAAGCGGCACCGGCAAAGAACTGGTGGCCCGTGCGCTGCATGATCACAGCTCTCGCGCGCAGATGCCGTTTGTTCCGGTGAACTGCGGCGCATTGCCGGAAAATATTCTGGAAAGCGAGCTGTTCGGCCATGAAAAAGGCGCATATACCGGTGCTGACAGCAGCCGCCCCGGCTTGTTTGAAGCCGCACACGGCGGCACACTTTTTCTCGACGAAATTTCTGAAACTAAGCCCGGCTTCCAGGTGAACCTGCTGCGCGCGGTGCAGGAGCAGCAGATCAGGCGCGTGGGTTCGCATAAATACACGCCGATCAATGTACGCATTCTGGCGGCAAGCAATCGCGACCTGACCAAGCTCATGACTGACGGCCGCTTCCGCGAAGATCTCTACTATCGCCTGAGCGTGGTGGTGATTAACCTGCCGGGACTGGAAGAGCGGCGGGAAGATATTCCCTTGCTGGTGCAGCACTTTCTGAAGCGCGCTAACCGCAAGAGCAAACGCGCTATCACGATTACCGAAGCGGCAGTAAAGCTGCTTACCAGTTATTCCTGGCCGGGTAACGTGCGCGAATTGGAAAATCTGGTAGAGCGGTTGGCCATCTTCTGCACTTCAGGCGAGATTGGCGTGGCGGACGTGGAGCGCGAACGCCAGCTTATTCGCGCTAACGGCGTGCCCGACAAAACACCCCCCACAACGCTGGAAGATATGGAGCGGCAGCATATCCTTCGCGTGCTGCAGGAACATGCAGGAAACAAGTCAAAGGCAGCACGGGCTTTGGGAATCGAGCGAAAGACGCTTTATCAAAAGGCGCGGCGGCTAGGAATTGATTTGATGGTTGGCTGACGAATTTTTAGTGCGATATGAACGTATTCTCCAATCCAAAGAGTACCGGGCACATTACCTGGGGCCGCTGGATACGGCTCACGGTAGTGCTGCTGGCATTGGTATTCCTGGTGAGTTGGAGCTTTCCAGTTTCCACGCTGAGCCAGAAGCTGAATGATTTCTTTTTCCGCGTGCGCCGGCCGCTGCCCGTTTCACAAAACGTTGCATTGGTTCTGATTGATGATGCCACGCTGGGGCAACAAGGCAGGTGGCCATGGCCGCGCGCAGAACTGGCGAAGCTTATTCGCGCTGTAAGCCAGCAGCAGCCAAAAGCAGTTGGCCTTGACGTGCTTCTGCCAGAAGATGAGGACGAGCAGAACGATTCTGATCTGGCTCGCGCTATCCAGGCTGCGCCAAATCTGGTTTTGGCCGCCAAAATCTCTTCATCTCCAACCGGCGATTTGTGGATTGATCCTCGACCACGCTTTGCCCAGGCAGCCAAGGGCATTGGGCACGTTCAGGCGATCATCGATTTTGATGGCGTGTGCCGCAGCATTCCTATTGATGAACCCAGCGCTGACGGGCCTCGACCGGCGTTTGCTTTGAAGCTAGCTGAACTGGCAAGTCCTTCACTGAGATCGCTGGAGCTTAACTCCAGTTCTGCTTCCGGCGTAGAGCGCATTATCCTGCGTCCACCCATATTGATTGACTACCGCCATCAATTTGAGCCGGGGCAGACGAACCAGCCTTTTGAAGTTGTTTCCGCCGGTGATCTTCTTGCCGGCAGGAACGCACCGCAGCTTGCAGGAAAAGTAGTGCTGATTGGCTTTGGGGCTATTGATGTAAGCGACCGGCTATTCACGCCGGTGAGCAACCAGCTACCTATGCCGGGCGTGGAGATCAATGCCAATGCCACAGACATGCTGATTGCCGGCAGATCGCTCACTCATATCGGCAGCGCAGAGCAGTTCATGCTGGTGCTGCTGATGAGTATGGCTGCGCTCTGGGTGGTGGTCCATTTTCCGGGCCTGCGCGGACTTCTGTTGCTTACCGGCACGCTGGCATTGGTTTATATTGCG
>Ga0070741_10007611_pt1 | contig 22291 bp, 22 predicted proteins | sample Coa_R1_4_FD_66440 | JGI IMG/M metagenome (GOLD analysis project Ga0070741, IMG submission 66440) | Surface soil microbial communities from Centralia Pennsylvania, which are recovering from an underground coalmine fire - Coalmine... | ecosystem: Environmental > Terrestrial > Soil > Unclassified ... | reverse complement strand
TCAGAGCTTCCGCCGGTGACATCAACATCCCCATTTCAATGGCAAAAGCCACGGTCCATATACCAAAGAAGGTCCCAATTGCGCCGCCACCGCTGGCGCCGCCGTTGTGCGCGTCCGCGCTGACAATCATCATCCAGTAACAGATTCCAGCTAGCACTGTAACCACAGCGCTCCAGCGAAACCACCACAGAGCGCGCGACATTAAGGCAGGAATAACCTTGACCCGCACCGGCGGCTCAAGCTGAGGCAGAAACCTGGCATTTACCAGCACAAAGAAATACAGCAGGCCTATCCAGGTAATGCCGGCAGCAAAATGGATCCAGCGCAGGACTAACTGAACCGCCGGGGTAGAACCTTCAGGAAAAGCAATTTGCGGCGAATGAAACAGCATGAGCGCCAACCAGTGCATGCAGCCTCCGTGTCTGTAGTGAAAGCAAGACATGGTAGCGCATTCGGTGTGATCGCTAAACTGCTAAGAGAAGCACAGGGCTGTGACATCGTGGGTGTGACATGTCACAGCTAGCCTGTGCCACTTTGTCACAAGGGCACTTTGCCGCCAGGCCATTGCCTTGTATTTTCAATGATTTAATGGAATTCGCAATTTGGTGCATAGCTTGCTAAATAGAAAGGCAGACGGGGCTAAACAAGAGCGTGAGCTGCCAAGAAGGTCGGATGGTGACAAGGTAGCAACAGCGCTGGTAGCAAATGAGCTTTGCCATTATGACTGAGATAAAAGGATATCGATCAACACGCATTCCGGGAAAGGTGCCTCCAAGCCCAATCTTGCGTTCAGATATCCTTTTATCTCTTTTTTCTGCGCTTCTTTATGGTCCAATTCCAAGAGCTTTAACCTGGGCCTGCCGACTCTAGTTTTCGCTGGCACATCAACCAAAAATATTAAGCCTACCAAGTACGCTGGAGCGGATGCGCTTCTGTGTTGAAGACCACCTTGGTCAGGTCCAGCGTTTCTCTCGGCGCAAACAGCAAGTAGAGATATTTGAGCGTCTCCGCCAGAAAATAGCTTTGCATAATGTCGCTTTTTTCCTTGGTGGTAACGTCGCTCACGGCGGCATAGCCAGTGTCGGTTTTGCAAAAGCGTACCAGGCTTAGCAGAAATGTTGATGCTATATCTTCATAGCGCTCATCTTTGGTGAAAAACTTCAGATAGTAAGCGGACTCAATGATCTCCGGTCGAAGCTGGTATCCGGGCGAAATGATTTTCATGGTGGTGTAATCAATTGCTTCCGGCTCAATTCCAAACATGTTCCACATCTTGTATGACGATTCTTCCAACCGTCGCGCACGATCCATGTCGCCATCGCGCGCCAACACCCCGGCAAAAAAGGCGTCAAGCGCGCCATATTGGGTAGAAGTCCGCTTGCCGGTATTCATGTCAGCCTGGCCGTACCAGAGGCCGGCGCGAGTGTTATCTGCCAGGTATTTGTTCACAGCTTTTACGCTGGCTTCCCACATCTTCTTGCAGTCTTTATCGCCAAAGAGCAGCCATGACTTCAGCAGGTATTCATAATACGAATCAATTCCGCCGCCAATATGACTGGTAGTGTCAATCCATTTTCCGGTCTCCACGTTGATGGTGGACCCCACCAATCCAAGAGAAGATCGCCGGCTATAAAGCTCAACCACGGCGCGTTTGGCTTTGTCATAGTAGATGGGCTTGTTTGTGAGCTTGCTTAAGGTGCCGAACTCCAGCAGCAGCGTGCCGATCTCAGCCGGATTGCTTACTGCTCCGCGCGTTTTTCCGGTCTTAAGATTTACGTACATGTAGGGCATGCCGGTAGGCGAATTGAAGACAGGAAGCAGGCGGTTACCCAGATTGTCGGCCAGATCAAGCAGGCGCTTATCACCGGTGAGTTGATAGCTGCTGAGCAGCCCGCCGAGAAGACGGATCGTGATTTCAAAATTCTCGACTTCAATGTCCTGATCGAACGAAAGATTCTTGTCGATGTACTCGCGCGTTTTGTCGGCTTCATCGGTCAGTCCCATCAGGATCATGGTGTCAAGCGAATCAACGGGCGTCATCAACAAGGTGCCTTTATGCCAGTCGTGATAGCCCTTGCTCAGCGGCTTGAGCTCATCATGCCCCCAGGCGTACTGCTTATAAGCGTTCCACGCATAAAGAAATTCACCGCGAACCTGCAAAGCCATGGGACCGGGCGAGGGAGCAGGAGCTGTTTGGGCCTGAGAGCCCTTGGGAATAATGAAAATGCCGAACAGGACGGCGAAGCAGAGCCATCTACGCATGAGGCGAAAATCTCCCATTTAAGAGTTAGGGAAGGATCGCATCCATGATAGCGCAGAAGAGCACCGCCATGGTTACAGCGTGCCGGTTTCATGCGCGATTGCGGCCGCTATCGCGCCTTTTGCGGAGTGGCCTTGGATGTCACATGCACCGAGCCTGCGTTTAAAGTGTCTTGCAGCGTCCCGAGCAGTTCCGTCGAGAAAAGCAAAATCATACAGCCAAAAAACACCATTCCGCTTACTCGAAGCCTTGCAGGACTAACATTAGACGGCTTTGGCGAACGCACGGCATTTTGGGAGCTGATCCTCCAGAACAAAATGCCAAATAGCAAGCCCATACCGGCCTGCCATATAAGATGGACCGAATACAAATTAACATCGATGTCAGAAGAAAAGGCGATGCTTGTGGACAGATCCAAATGAGCTAATATCAGCTTGATACCATTGCCCAGTGAACTTCCGAGAGCCCATCCAACCATGCCAAGCAGACCGCCTCCGATGGCAAAAAACGCTGCGAGTGCAAAAATGCGCCGGCCTTTTTGTTCAGGGAACGTAATAAATAAAGTAGCAGCAAGAACAAGAAATGCGCCTATTGCGCCGGCAACAAAGTACTCAAAGTTTGGAATGCCCTGAATCCTTGGCATTATAGGCCAGGCAAGAAGTGAAGCCACCCAATACGCCGCAATGGAAGTTGCCAAGAGCAAGAAGACTTTCCAAAGTGAGCGAAGTCCCCTAAACAACCACAGAAATCCGGCCAGAACAGCGCCAAAAAAGCCGCCACTGAAATAATCATTTCCCATTCCACCAAAGAAATGGAAGCTGCAAATCGTGATGATCCCTGAAAGCAGACCAGCAGCAGTCAAAATGGCAGCGAGCACAAAATGATTCTTCAATCCATCCACCAACTTTGATTGTTTGGGGAAATTATACAGCGGGATACTGGCGAGAATTGCTCTATTCCATGCTGCAAAAAAACGGATGAGCCAGGCTGGTTGGTCTGGCTCATCGGAAAAATTCGAGAGGCGAGTGCCCTATTTATTTATGTCTTCTTTGGCTTCCAATCGCTTGGTGAATCCATCCAGCGTGCTCTTGAACTGGTCTGGAGCAGCGGCGGAAGAGAGTTTCATTTCCTTTACTGCGGTGTCAAAGTCGCCCTTGGCGCAAGCGATACGGGCAGCTTCATTGTGGGCGGCCCAGTGGTTCGGGTTCTTCTTCATGTTGACGCGGAAGATCTCAAATGCCTCATCCTGTTTGCCCTGGGTTTGCAACAGGCGGCCATAACTATGCAATTGAACTACGCTGGCTATGCCCAGAGCCTTGTTGCGTGCGACGGTTGCCTCGTCTTTCCGGTTGAGCGCGTCAAGAATGCGAGCTTTGGTTATCAGATTGTCAAAGCGTTCTTCCACTCCGATGGAGCGGTCTTCATCTTTAAGCGCTTCATCCAGGTCATACTTTTCAGCCAGGAGATAGTTTGCTGCGTCGTCCCAGCCTTCCCAGGTATATTGCGGAAGCCCGCGAAGCTGGTTATGCAAGCTGTTGACTACGGCTTCGTGCGTGTTTACCTCAACCTTGAATGGCACAGCCAGCTTTTCCCAGCGGAGCGTTACCACTCCGGAGTCAGGCGTCACATTATCGACGTCATACGCCAGCGCCTCTTCCATTTCCGCGGGGTGCGGCTTCACGGTCACGCGCAACGCATCCTCAGCCTTGTTATAGCTGAAACTGCCCCACGCGGTTGACATCTTGGAGAAGATCACCGTCCACTCATTCTCCGTTGGAATCATGTGCAGGCCGTAAATGCCTTTGGGCAGCGCTTGACCTTCAATGCTGACCGGATCAGTAAATTCAATGGTGGTGTTTTCATTAGCGCCGGCACGCCACACCTGGCCATAAGGGACGAGACCACCCCAGATTTTTCTGCCCTTTACCAGAGGCCGGTGATAGTTGATGGTGATGTCAGTAATGCCGATCCGTTGAATGATCTTGGCATGCTGGCTGTCTCGGGGCAGGTCAAGCACGCTGGATTGAGCCTGTAACGTGGATGCGGCAAAGAAGCAAACAGCGATCAGGAACGCACTTGCGAGAGATTTGCGCATGGGAAGCCTCCATGGGATGAAATGTTGCGACAGAGGAGTAGCCGGATGGTTAGACGAGAAGCCCGGGCCGTTGTTAGCGGCCTGCTTCTCGTCTTTTGCGCACTGAATTAGCTTTCCAGTTGCGCGTCCATGGTGATTTTGGCATTGAACAGCTTGGAAATCGGGCAGCCCTCTTTAGCATTCTTGGCAGCCTGCTCAAACTTGGCTTTATCTGCGCCGGGGATTTTCACCTTAACTTGCAGGTGTGATGAGGTCACGGCGAAGCCGGAGTCAAGTTTTTCCAGCGTAACGGTGGCCGTGGTATCAATGGATTGGGCGGTCATCCCAGCGTTGCCAAGCTGAGCGGAGAGGGCCATGCTGAAGCAGCCGGCGTGGGCCGCAGCTATCAACTCTTCAGGATTTGTGCCCGGCTGCGATTCAAAACGGGTGGCGAAAGAATATGGCGTATCTTTGAGAACTCCGCTGGGCGAACTCAGTGTGCCCTTGCCGTCTTTTAACCCGCCGTTCCAGTGTGCGCTTGCGTTCCTTTGCATGAATGCTTGTTCCTCCATTTAATCGAGATGCAGGAAATTGTATATGGGACGCAGCGTTAGCGCTGGGTTTACCAATCCTACCGACGCACATTGGCGTTTGTATAATGGTCGCGATTATCCTAAGGCCGATCCTATATGTTTGAGCGATACACAGAGAAGGCGCGCCGGGTGATTTTCTTTGCCCGCTATGAAGCCAGCCAATTTGGCAGCCCATATATTGAGACTGAGCACATGCTGCTGGGCCTGTTGCGTGAAGACAAGGCGCTTACCCAACGGTTTTTGCGCAGCCAGGAAGCCATTGAGGAGATTCGCAGGCAGATCGAGTCCGTCAGCCTCAAAGGGGAGAAAACCTCAACTTCAGTGGACTTGCCGCTGAGCAATGAAGGCAAGCGTGTGCTGGCCTATGCTGCGGAAGAGGCTGAGCGGCTCTCCCATAAGCACCTTGGCACGGAGCATCTTCTCCTTGGCCTGCTGCGCGAGGAGAAATGCTTTGCCGCGCAGATTCTGCATGAACGCGGCGTGCGGATTTCCTTTGTCCGCGAGATGCTGGAGCAAGCACCAGACGAAGAAGATGCTGCCCGTACGAAGAAATCCGGGCTGCCGTCAGACTGCAGCGTGTTTCTTACCAAGCTGGCAAAAGAAGAGCGCTTGCTTCCATGTATCGCAAGAGAAAAAGAGATTGAGCAGGTCATGCAGATTTTGGGGCGCTCGGCCAAGAACAATGTGGTCCTGGTAGGCGAATCGGGGGTAGGGAAGCGGACGATTGCAGAAGGAGTGGTGCAGCGGGTAGCTGATAACGCCGGGCCGATTTTTTTGCATAACAAGCTCTTTGCCGCCGTCGATCTGGCAACACTCAGCGCTGCAGCCCAGCAAAGTACACACGACAAAGAATTTTTAGACGCAGCCGGGGCTGAGCTGATTACGTGGGGCGACAACACAATCTTCGTGTTTGATGAACTACATACCCTGTTGGCAGGCCCAGAAGAAAGCGCTCAGAAAATTACGCTGCTGCTGAAGTCCGCCCTGCTGGATGGCAAAGTGCAGTGCATCGCGCTGGCTACTCCGGAAGATCACCACGCTGCAATTCAGAAGGCGCGCTGGTTGGATGAATGCTTCTGCGCCTTGGCCATTGAGCCTACGAAGCAGGACGAAACAGTCAAAATTCTTCAAGGCATTAAAGGACGGTTCGAAAAATTTCATTCTGTTGAATACACCGATGATGCTCTGACAGCCGCCGTTGTTTATTCCAGCCAATATGTGAAGAACCGGCCCTTGCCGGATAAGGCAATCGACCTGATAGACGATGCTGGTTCTTATCTGAAGATGAAGTACGGCAGCGCCATGCCACAGGAAATTGTGGAAGCCACTGAAAGGCTCCGATTGATTGTGCGCAGAATGGAAAATGCTATTGCCAATCACGAATTTGAAAAGGCGCGCTTATTTTCAGACGAGGAGCGCAAGCAACGCGAGACGCTTCAGGAGCTGCAAAAAAAGTTCAAGATTGAAATCGGCCATGCCGGAGCAGTGACAGCAGAGCATGTTCAAGAAGCGCTGGCACGCTGGCTGGGAGTGCCGGTGGGGCTGATCCAGCAGGGGACGCCAGCCAAAACCGCTAACCAGAGCTCGCAGCAGCCCAAAACTGGAAAGAAGCCAAAGAAGAAGAAGCCTTAGCTGTCCAGTCCGCTTTTTGCTGCATTCATATCAGCCAGCTCAATCACAATGGTTCCATGGCGAACCTCTGCGCGCACGTCTAGTAGCGAGTTGACTCGCGCATCTGCTGCCTGCAACTCGTGCGCAGGATAAGTGTTTCCCAACGCGATCACCCGCATACCCGCAGCCTGGGCTGCTGCGACGCCAGCGGGCGTGTCTTCAAACACCAGGCAATCTGCGGGTGCGACTCCCAGCAACGCAGCGCCTTTAATATATGGTTCGGGAAAAGGCTTGCCGTTCACGACATCATCCGCCGTGACCATATTTTGAGGGACGATCAGACCGGCATAGCCAAGACGAGCCACGGCCAGCGGGCGGGTTGCAGAGGTGACAATCGCGAACCGGTCAGGAGGCAGGCTGCGGAGCATTGTGGCGGCGCCGGCCAACGCTGTGACGCCCTCTTTATCCTCAATCTCCATCTGCTCGACTTTAGTATTTTCCTGTTCAGCATCCATATATGGTGCTATGGCACGGATGGTTTCAATGCTTCGCCGGCCATGGGCCTGCTGAATCGCATGAGTTGGATCAACTCCGTGCTGGCGAGCCCATTTGTGCCATACACGCTCCACGGCTGGGGCGGAATCAATGAGCACTCCATCCATGTCAAAAAGTATGGCTTTTGTTTGCATGATCATTTTCCAGAATAACAGCTTACTGAGGATAACCGCCGCACGAACCGGGACGGCGTGGTTTAACGCGGCCGCCTTAGTCCACGAAATGAAGCCAGCTTGATACCATCGGCTTCTGGACTTACAGCAGCCTGGGGTAGGATAATCGCGTTGAGTTGCCTATAAAATGGAGTTGGGCCTGATAGGGTTTTATTTGGACGTGTTTAATTGCCATGTATGGAGACTAAATTGAAAAAACTATCGTTGTATGTTGCGTCTTTTTGTTTGATTTTTCTGTTGGGAAGCGCGGCGCAAGCGCAGCAGTTTGACCTGAGCTTTGGCGTTTCTGGTTTAACCGGGCCGCCCACCAATGCAATTACGCCAACGATTGGCGGCGGAGCCTATCCCAGCTTTGGCATGGACTTCCTCTTTTATAAAAACTTTGGCTTGGGGTTTAATGCCGCTTTCCGCGCCAGCCAAAATCTGTATCAGGGATTTCAGCCGTTCCGGCCATTTTTCTACGATGTGGATGCGGTTTATGGCCCGCAGCTTGGAAAGCGCGCGCAGGCAGTGCTTTCAGCAGGAATTGGGGCGGAAAGCATTCGTTTTTACACGCCGTTCCTGAACGGCAACCAATTTACCGGATTTACAGACTTCGTCAGCAGCAATCACTTTCTGGCCCAGTTTGGGGGCGAACTGCATTTCTATGCCACGAACAAGATCTTTATTGGCCCAATAGCCCACGTTTATTTGGTCCACAACAACGTTGAGTTCAGCGGAGCCAGAGCTTCACGTTTCGGGTTTTGCATCGGCTATTCGTTTAAGAATCAGGAGTAAGTTCTTCTCAACTGTACGGTTTCCTAAGGCCCAATCGAACGAACGATGGGCCTTTTGTACAGCGGCGCTCTCGATGAACGGACGGTCGAGTTCCTCCGGTTCCACGGCTGTTTTTATCTTTTTTGGTGAGTCCAACAGTCAGCAGCTTGCGAACATCTAATTTCCGTTGGAGTACACATGGCGACCCGAGTTTTATTCGTGGATGACGAGGCGGGGATACGCGAGACTCTAAAGCTGATTTTGGAGCAACATGGGTTTGAAGTAACCATCTCTGCCACTGTTTTTGACGCTCTTGAGCACATTAACCACGAAACTTTTGATGTGCTGTTATCTGATTTAAATATCGGCCAGCCCGGCGACGGCTTTACCGTGGTGAGCGCCATGCGGCGCGTGCAGCCGAAAGCAGCAACTTTCATCCTTACCGGTTATCCGGATTTCGACACCGCGCTGCAAGCCATCCGCAGCCAGGTAGATGATTACCTGCTCAAACCTACTGATGTGCCAACGTTGATCCATGCCATCCAGCGCCGGCTGGAACATCCCCGTCCTGTGCCGCCGGAAAAGCCTTTAAAACGTGTTTCCGCGCTGATGCGAGAAAACCTGGCCGGCATCTCCCAGGAATGGCTGGCGTTGGTGAAAGCCCATCCTGAGCTTTCTACCATCCACATGGCTGACAAAGACCGGATTGATCATTTGCCCGAGCTGGTTCAAGAGATGGCCAGGCGCGTTGATCTGGCGGCTGACGAGACCACGCAGGCCGCTAAAATGGCGGCGGCCCAGCACGGCAGGGAAAGAGCGCACCAAGGTTATAGCATTCCATTGGTGGTGATTGAAATGCGATTGCTGCAGCGCATCCTCTCTACTGTGCTGCAACGTAATCTGATTCGCATGGATTTGAGCACGGTCATTGGAGACATGATTCAGGTGGGCGAGAGCCTGCAGGAGCAGTTGGAGTTCTCCATCCGCGGTTTCCAGCAAACTTCGCGTGAAGCGGCCTAATATTTCCGGTGCCTATGATTTGCCCAAAGCCGGGTTAGGCTGCGGAATATTCGGCACGTATCCGCGTTTATAGATCATCATAGTGCGGATGAATTCGATCACCACGCTGCCATCTTGTTTGTAGCCCGTTGTCTTCACTTTTACAATGCCTACGTTGGGACGCGATTTTGATTCGCGTTTCTCCAGCACTTCACTGCGCGAATAGACGGTATCGCCTTCAAAGAGAGGATTGGGCAGGCGGACCTCATCCCAACCCAGGTTGGCCATCGCGTTCTGGGAGACATCCATTACAGACTGTCCAGTGACCAAAGCAAGAGTGAAGGTCGAGTCAACCAGCGGCTTGCCGTATTCGGTTTGAGCGCTGTAGGCCGCGTCAAAGTGAATAGGATTGGTGTTCTGCGTAAGCAGCGTGAACCAAATATTATCGGCGGCAATCACGGTGCGTCCCAGCGGATGCTGGTAAATGTCGCCAATCTCAAAGTCTTCATAAACGCGTCCTCTCCAGCCCGGTTTTAGTGACATGATTTTTCCCAATCTTAATAAGAGCGCGGCAGCCCCAGCACGTGCTCAGCGATATAAGCGAGAATCAGGTTCGTTGAGACAGGCGCAACCTGATAAAGCCGTGTCTCGCGGAATTTGCGCTCAATATCGTATTCTTCCGCAAAGCCAAAACCGCCGTGAGTCTGCATTGCCGCATTGGCGGATTCCCAGGAGGCGTCCGCTGCCAACAGCTTGGCCATGTTGGCCTGCGGACCGCACGATTGATGGGAATCAAACAATGCCGCCGCCTGCGCCACCATGAGTGAAGCCGCTTCCACGTTGGCATAAGCGCGAGCCAGCGGAAATTGAACACCCTGGTTCTGGCCGATTGGCCGGCCAAAGACGATGCGTTCTTTAGCGTAGCGGCAGGCACGCTCAAGAAACCAGCGCCCGTCGCCAATGCACTCAGCGGCAATCAGGATGCGCTCAGCATTCAGCCCATCAAGCAAGTAGCGAAAGCCCTGGCCTTCTTCACCGATGAGATTCTCCGCTGGAACTTCCACATCATCGAAAAAGACTTCAGTGGTGGCGTGGTTCATCATGGTGCGGATGGGACGAATCGTAAGCCCCGGCGCGTGGCGCAGATCAACCAGCAGAACCGAAAGTCCCTCACTGCGTTTCTTTACCTGCTCCAGCGGCGTGGTGCGCGCAACGAGCAACATCAGGTCAGAATGCTCTGCGCGGGAAATCCAGATTTTCTGGCCCTTGACCACATATTTGCCGCCTGCCTTCCGCGCGAAGGTTTTCATCTGCGTGGTGTCAGAGCCGGTGGTGGGCTCGCTGACACCAAAAGCCTGCAGACGCAGCTCTCCGCGGGCAAGCGCAGGCAGATATTTTTTCTTCTGATCTTCGGACCCGTGGCGCAGCAGCGTTCCCATCACATACATCTGGGCGTGGCAGGCTGCGGCGTTACCGCCAGAGCGATGAATCTCTTCCAGAATGACCGCCGCTTCGGTGATCCCCAACCCTGCACCGCCATAATCTTCAGGAATGAGAGTGGCCAAATATCCGGCCTTGGTTAACGCCTGTACAAACTCTTCTGGGTAGCCGCGTCGCACATCAAGCTCTCGCCAGTAGCTATCAGGAAATGTGCGGCAAAGCTCCGCGACCGCTTGCTTGAGTTCCTGGTGCAGATCGGACTGAGAGATCGAAGCCATAAAGTTGAAACCAGAGATCAGAGATCAGCCGCAAATTGACGTGAATGAGCATGAATCTGCAAAGAATTATTTTATGATTCGCGCTCTTTCGCGTTGATTCGTAGTCCGCAATATTCTACCGATCTTCGTAGTTCTGATTCGAACGGCGTATTCTAATTCGCCTTCAGCAGAGCAGCAACAGATGGTCACACAAGAGCCAGCGGGCGAATGGGCGATCCAGTGCCGCCGCGAATCTTGAGCGGCGACGCAATGAAAGCAAATTCATAAACCTGATCAGCGGCTAGTTTCTCCAGGTTCAGGCATTCAATGATGTGAATGCCGCTCTCCACCAGCAGATGCACATGCACTGGCATGGTACGCGAGGGCACCATTTCAAAATTAATGGTGTCAGCTCCGGCAGCAAAAATTTTGTTGTTGCTCAGCCAGTGCGCTCCGGCTTCGCCCGGCCCGGGGCCGTGCATCTGCGACTCAAACCGCGCTACATCTTCAAAGAATGCACCCCAACCGGTGCGCAGGAGCACAACATCGCCTGGATTGATGATCACGTGCTGCGCATGGGCAGCGGCTTGCATATGCTCAGAAGTGATCTCAAAAGCAGCGGGCAGGCTCGCGACATTTTGTTGTCCAGCGATATCCAGCAGGACTCCTCGTCGCACAACCGGCGCCAACGTATCAATGGAATGCTGCACCACACCGCCGCTATAAGATTGAGCAGTCTTCACTTCATGGCCGCCGTGCAACTTGCCGCCGCAAGAGAAATGGCACAGCGCATCCATGTGCGTGCCCAGGTGCCCGCCCAGGGCAAGAGCCTCAGAGGCAGAGCTGCCGCCATTGGGCATCACGTAGTCGCCGTGCATCTTGGTGAGGCTGAAGAGAAACGGCGGGTGAACAGGATGATGCGGCATGCCGACAAAATACGGCTGACCGAGATCGTAAACTTTGGCGGAGGTGAGTTGCTCCAGTAATGAATGTGTTGTTGCTTTCATAAGTATCAAACCTTTATGTAAACACTCAAAAGGTCGGAAAGGGCGAGATCACCATTATCCGCCAGACGGCTGAGTGGGGCACAGCTGCGGTTTCAGGGAAATCGACAACAACAATTTTTTTGTCCGAGCAAAGTAAGCGTTCGTGGAGAGTTGCCGCCCATCAAGCGATTTGCGCTATTGCGCTTCCAGAGTAACCTGCTCCACTTTATAGCCTTTGTCGCGTAGCAGTTTTGCTATGCCTTTTTCGCCGATGATGTGAGCAGCCCCCACCACAACGAAAATCGGCTCTGTGCCTTTTAAGTATTCATCCAGCCGGGCGGTCATGGTTACGTTGCGATCATCGAGAAGTTTTTTGGTGAGGCTTTTGGTTCCCGCATCAGACTCTTCATCCATCACTTTTTGCAGAGCCTCAGGATCGCCAGAGACGTATGCTGCATGGATGCGCTTGATTAGATCCTTGAGCTTGTCTCCCTGCTTAAGGGTGGTCTGCAGCAGACCCATCTGCTCTTCTTCAGTGGCATCGGCAAAAAGCGAGAGCTGGGATTCCATGGATTCAAGCTCATCGATGCGCTGCGGCTGCTTGCTCTCATTAAGAAAATGCATATCGATGCCGAGCGCCGGATCTTCACCCGCTTCCTTCCAGGAAAACGCAGCGATGGTCACGGCCACCACCCAGGGCTTCAGTTGTTCAATACCTGCACGCGGCAGCCCATGCTTGTTGCAGAAATCGTTCAGCGCAGCAGAGGTTTCCTTGGTCAAATGTTTCGACAAGGAATCGCCAGAGACATACATGCCATATTTCTGCACCAACTGCATGCTCCTGGCTTCATCAGCATTCTTGATGTTGATCTCCACGGCCAAAACCTTAGCGGCAGCAAACGCTGATTCCACTTCCTGCGGCAGAGGATACATGCTGCTATCGCCAACGTGGATTGAGCCAACCAGATAAACGGTCACGGTAGGCGAAGTGGCCTTCCACATCAGAAAGCGGCGCGGTTTGGGCTGCGGTTGAGTAGCGACCTGGGCTTGGGCCGCGCCCAACAGAGCCAACAAAAATATAAAAATCGCGGGAACGCGGAAGCGCCTGAACATGAAGTCTCCAAAAGGTAAGTTTGTTTAGCGATTATACCTGTATCGAAACAGGGCTGAATGGGTGGGATAGAGGATCTAATCTATTTGGAAGCAGAGTAAGTTATTACAGATAAAAGCAAGAGCGGGCTGTTATGCCCGCTCCTAATTTATTTGCTTTAGCGATTTCCGCCACCACCGCCGCCGCGTGGACCCCGATCTCCACCCCCGCCGCGACCTCCTCTGCCGCCTCTGCGATGCCCACCACGACCACCTCGTCCGCCCCCACCACTGTGTGGTCGGTCGCCTCTGGGCCGTTCCGGCCTGCTTTGTCCCGCATGAACGGTTTCTCGATTTGCATCCTCTCGGTTAAAGTTTGGCTCGCTCTCGTTTTCTTCAAAGTCGCCGCCACCTTCAAACGTGATAGTTTCCTCTCCTTCTCCGCGAGGTTCGCCACCATTGCCGGCTTCGCCGCCTGAACCATCGCCAGCCGGTGCGCCTTCGCCCTCAGCCTTGGGTTGTGATGCCTGCATCTTGGCGCGCTGCTCGCGCAGAATCGCTTTCCGCGACAGCTTAATCCTGTTCCCTTCAATTCCCAGGACCTTCACCAGCACCTGGTCGCCTTCTTTCAACTCGTCTTTCACTTCTTTCACGCGATGCTCAGCAATCTCGCTGATGTGCAGCAAGCCGTCGGTTCCAGGAATGATCTCGACAAACGCTCCAAACTCAGCCAGCCGCACCACTTTGCCCAGGTACGTTTTGCCGACCTCCGGCACTGCCGTGATGTCGTTGATGCGCTGAATCGCCTTTTGCGCGCTCGGCCCATCGCTCGACGCTACATTCACCTTGCCGGTATCGTCCACGTCAATCTTCACGCCGGTTTCTTCAATAATGCTGCGGATCATCTTTCCGCCCGGCCCAATCAGATCGCGAATCTTATCCACAGGAATGTGCAGAGTGTAAATGCGCGGCGCAAAGTTTGAGATGTCCTGGCGTCCGCCGGTAATCGTCTCTTCCATCTTGTCCAGGATGAACAAGCGCCCGCGCCGTGCCTGCTCCATCGCTTCATGCATGATCTTCGATGTGAGGTTCTGGACTTTAATGTCCATCTGCAGCGCGGTAATGCCTTTACGCGTTCCGGCGACTTTAAAATCCATATCGCCATAGTGGTCTTCTGCTCCGGCAATGTCGGTCAGGATCGCGTATGAGTCCTCTTCTTTCACCAGGCCCATTGCAACTCCAGCTACAGCCGAAGAAAGCGGCACACCGGCATCCATCAGTGAAAGTGACGCTCCGCAGACTGAAGCCATTGATGACGATCCATTCGATTCCAGAATGTCCGACACAACTCGCATCGTGTAAGGCCATTTGTCTTCGCTCGGCAGCACGGCGGAGATTGCGCGCTCTGCCAGCGCTCCATGACCAACTTCTCTGCGGCCCACTCCGGTCATGCGGCCAACTTCACCCACTGAGAATGGTGGGAAGTTGTAGTGCAGCATAAAGCGCTTCTTGGTCTCGCCTTCAAACCGCTCAATGCGCTGGGCGTCGTCCGGCGTGCCCAGTGTGGTGGTAACCAGCGCCTGGGTTTCGCCGCGGGTAAACACCGCTGAGCCATGCGTGCGTGGCAGCACGCCAACTTCAATCCAAATTGGCCGTATCTCATCAAATGCCCTGTGGTCTGGCCGTACGCGCTCCTTCGTTACCTTCTCGCGGAAGATCCGCTCGCGCAGCGCTTCGTAGTAGTGTGAAAGCTTTGCTGCTGCCTCGTCATCGTCCTCCGGCAGTTCTTCTTTCAGCTTGCTCTTGATCTGCTTTACCAGATCATAGCTTTCCAGCTTCGGATGCTTCTTGGTGTCCAGCGCATCCGTCAGCTCTTTGCCCACCTTCTTCATCAATTTATCGTAGTAAGCCTGGTCAAACTCCGGCGGCGCAACTTCCATCTTCTTCTTGCCGGCCTTGCCGGCCAGGTCAACAAGCGCCGCGCAAATTTTCTTGATCTGCTCATGTGCAAACTCAATCGCGCCCAGCACCTGCTCTTCTGAAACTTCTTTCGCGCCAGATTCCACCATCACAATGCCTTGCTCCGTGCCCACCACCATGATGTTCACCAGGCTCTCGCGCATCTGTTCGTAAGTCGGGTTGACTAGGTATTCGTCATTGATCAGCCCCACGCGCACCGCGCCCACCGGGCCGGCAAATGGAATGTCGGAGAGTGTCAGGGCCGCGGAAGCGGCATTAATTGCCAGAACATCAGGATCGTTTTCTGCGTCGGCGGAGAGCACCAGGGCAATCACCTGTGTCTCATTGCGGAAACCTTCGGGGAACAGCGGGCGGATCGGTCGGTCAATCTGGCGCGCCGTCAGGATCTCGCGTTCTTGCGGACGGCCTTCTCTCTTAATAAAGCCGCCGGGTATCCTGCCTCCGGCGTATGTGTATTCGCGATAATCCACCGTGAGCGGAAAGAAATCTATGCCTTCCCGTGGATCGGGTGCGGCGCACGCTGTGCCCAGCACAACGTTATCGCCCTGGCGCACAATGGCTGAGCCTTGTGCTTGTTTTGCTAAATGTCCGGTTTCAAAGTGGAGTGTTTTGCCGCCTGCAAGTTCAACAGTGGCTGTCTGCTTCATGTATTCCTCTCTTCTAGAGGAGACCAGCAGTGCTCTAAGCGAGCTTTCAATGGAAAGCGAATATCCAATTCAAATACAGAAGAGGCGGAATACACGTATTCCGCCGGCGTCAAACGTCGTTGTCTGCAATCGATTTCAGTCGATTATTTACGGATTCCAAGTTTATGGATGACGTCTTTATAACGCTCTGTATCGTACGTTTTCAGATAGTCCAGCAGGCGTCGGCGCTTGCTGACCATCATCAGCAGACCGCGCCGGGAGGCATGGTCTTTTTGGTGGCTTTTGAAGTGCTCCGTCAGCTCTCCGATTCGCTCACTCAGTATGGCAATCTGTACTTCCGGGCTGCCCGTATCTGACTGATGCGTGCGGAAGCGGTTGATCACGTCGGCCTTTCGCTCTCTCGCTAACACTGAATTCTGGTCGACTCCTTGTCTAAATCTCGTCCTTTAAGTGACTTATAAAGAGTACCACGACAACCCAAAAAGCGCAAAATCCCACACTTCGCGATCCTTGCTCCTTTTCAGTCATGATTTTACCCTTTCAATCTCTATGGATGTCCTGATGTCCCAATGTCTTTCGATGTCCCGATGTTTCCGATTTTCCCTCTGTGTTCCTCGGCGTCCTCAGTGGTTAATGGTGGTTTCACTTTTTGCGATTGGCAATTTTGGCATTTCTGGCAATTCCCATTCTGGATTGTGGAGCACAGCCGCCCTCGGCTGTGAAGGGAAACACTTTCCGAATGTTCCGATTTCTCAGTTTTGATCTGCGCTCATCTGCGCAAATCTGCGGCGACTGGTTTCCGCCTTCCGATATCTACGATTTTTCCCTTTGTGTTCCTCGGTGTCTTCAGTGGTTAATGGTTTTGCCTTTCAAATTTCGGCGATCTTTGGCAATGGATCTCGGGACGGTAGAGAGCAGCCCAAAATACCTTTGCGCTCGCCGCACATCTTTCCCAATCTGTTCTTTCAGCGCATCAATGGATGGGAACTTGATCTCTGCACGCCGCCAGCGGAGAAATAATATCTCCACTTCAGTCTGCGCGGTCACGTCAATAGGATGAAAATCGAGCAAGTGGGTTTCAATGGCAAATGACTCGTCGCCGAAGGTCGGCCTTAATCCGACGTTGGTAACGGAATTAAATGTCTGGCCATCCACTCGCGTCTGCGTGAGATAGACGCCGTTTCCGGGTATCAGATCGTCATAGCGGCTCAGGTTGATGGTGGGAACTGTGTACTTATGGCCGTACCCGCGTCCGCGCCCCGGCGCTCCGGTCACGCTAAAGGCACGGCCCAGAAGCCGTCGTGCCATGCTGACTTTGCCTGCGGTCAAGAGCGCGCGCACCTGGCTGCTGGAAACAGGAATGCCCCGCACCATCATCACCGGACAAACTTCTACTTTAAAGCCAAGCTCCCGGCCAAGCTCTTTGAGCTTTTCTGTGTTGCCTTCAGCGTTATGGCCAAAGCGGAAGTTGTCACCTTCATGGACCTCTTTTGCGCGCAGCTTGCCGGAAAGAATATTGCGGGCAAAATCGTGGGCCGTGGTCATGGAGAAATCGCGGGTAAAGGGGATCTCCAGCAGAGCGTCCAGACCGGTTTGGGCAAGCAGGGCTTCTTTTTTAGGCAGCGGCGTAATCAGCCGTGGCACAACGTCTGGCCGCAGAATTCGGAACGGATGCGGCTCAAACGTAACCGCAATCGCTTTGCTGCCATTGGCGCGTGCGCGCCGTACCACCTCATGCAGCACATGCTGGTGGCCGCAATGCACGCCATCAAAATTGCCGACGCTGACAATCGCCGGCCCGAAATCTGCGGGAACTTCCTCCAGCGAGCGGAAGATTCTCATGCGATCTCGAACTCCAGCTTCAGACCGTCATGCGCCAGTCGTACATGCTCTGGCAGGTTCTTGTTGGTTTCCTCATGCGGCAGGTCGTGGGAAATATGGGTAAAGAAAGCGCGCCTGGGCTTCAACTCCTCCACCAGACTGAGAGAATTGGCCACTGTGGAGTGCGTAGGATGCGGGCGATGGCGCAAGGCATCAAGGAACAGAATGTCCAGCCCGCGCAACTGCTCCTTTGATTCAGCGGGGATCTCGCTAAAGTCGGTGAGGTAGGCGGCGGAGCCGAAACGGAATCCATGAATTTCGGTTTCGCCGTGTACGACTTTCACCGGCTCAAAACGCGCGCCAAAAAGCTCCAGCGATCCGTTGAGGCGATTCATCTGCACTCGCGCGATCCCGCCATATTTGTAGTTTGAATCAAATATGTAGCGAAAAATACTCTCCACTGCCTCTGCCGTTTTTTCCTGTGCGTAAAGAGGAATTTTGCCTTCGCTCTTGAAGCTGATTGGGCGAACGTCATCCAGCCCCAGGATGTGGTCGGCGTGAGCATGGGTGTAGAGAATGGCATCCAGCCGCGTGATCTTTTCCCGAATGGCCTGTTGCCGGAAATCCGGCGTGGTATCAATGAGCACTGAGCGGCCGTCATACTGTACCAGCACAGAGGGCCGCGTGCGCTGGTCGTGCGGGTCGGCTGAGGTGCAAACACGGCAATTGCAGCCGATAGTGGGAACGCCCATTGACGTTCCACTTCCCATCACGGTGAGGACTGCTTTCATTTCATCTCGCTGCCATGGACGCCCGGCGGCACGGCTCCAGGCCGCGTGGCAGAGCTGGCAACAGCGTTGGTAAGCTCAATCCAGGCCATTCTCAACTCAAACAGCACATTCTGCATGAGCGTCTTTTCGCGGTCCGTAAGATTGCCTTTGGTCTTTTCCTGCAGAATGGTGAGCGAATCAATCGTCTGCCGCGCGCCAATAATATCGACTCGGGGCGTCTCGCCTTCCTGCCGGATTGCGCCCATCTGGATCAGCGCGCTCATATAAAAGGATTCAATCACGCGCTCAAAACTCATCTCCATGGGGCCTTGCCCGCTCTTGCCGGCGGCCGCGATCATGTCATCAATTTTCTTGCCTGAAGCCTTGTATGCCTCGTTCTGCTGGTGCTGCTCTTCGTCCGTTGGGGGAGCAGGGACCTCTTCTTCATTGAGATCAGCCGGAGCTTCCGGCGTTTGCGAAGCCGCGTCTGCTGACGGCGCAGTCTGCTGGGCCTGTGGCGGTGCAGCCGGTTTTGCCGGTGGTGGCGTCGCTGGTTTTTCTTCTTCCTTCTGCGCTTCTGGACGCAGTTCGCCTTCTGCGCCAAATCTGCGCCGGTCACTTACAACAAATTCTGGTTGTTTTTCAGCCATACTTCCTCAGTGTTATTAAATTTTAAAAGGTAAATCTACAACTTTGGCGGCAATGCCGCTCATGTCAATCTCTGTGCCTTCAGGCCCGTCCGCCAGCGCTTCGCGGCGAACATAGCCAAGCCCAATATTTTTTTCTCCCGTCGAGGTGGGTACACGCGCCACGCTGGTCAACTCCGCCGGTGCGCGACGGTCAGCTTCTCCTGTTGGAAGCGCGGGCAACGTGCCTGCAAACTCAAATCCGGTAAATTGGCGATGTACGTGGCCGCGTGAACGTATTCGCTCTACGATTTCCTGGCCTATATAGCAGCCTTTGGTGAAATTCAGCGCATCGGTCTGTCCGGTTTCGTGCGGCAAATCGCGCTCGCGGATGTCCTGCCCATAATTCGGAATGCCGCGCAGTACCCGCCACATCTCCAGGGCTTCCGCGCCCACGGGCTGCGCTCCCGACGTAAGCAGCTTGTTCCACCAATCCTGCGCATGTGCCTGGTCAAGCCAGATCTCAAACCAGCCGGGCTTCTTCTCCGGACCGGCAATCAGTGTGATAGAACCACTGTCAATTTCCAGGTCCTTCATCTCCAGTGGCGTCATTCCGGTTACATCAACTCCGGCAGCCGCCAGGGTTTTCACTGACTGCGGCCCGCAAATCCCAAGAGCTATCACCGACGAACCAGCGGGAATCATCTCCACTTTGTCCATGATGATAAAGCGCTTCATGGTCGCAAGAAGCGTTTCCACCTGGCGCGAATCCGTCTCCAGCACCAGTGATTCGCCGCGATTATAGATATACATATCGCCCAAGATGCGGCCCTGAGCGTTCAGAACAAAATCGTAATTGCCACGATTCAAGGTCAGATCACGCACATTATTTGTGACCATGTTGTGCAGCCAGCGCACGCGGTCCTTTCCGGTTACATTGATCTGCGATCGCCAGGGCAGGGCAAACGCGCCGCAGCCGGTCTGCAATGCGCTCAGTTCGCCTGCCGCCGAGCCAAAGTTCAGGGCCGTTTCCGCGCCGTTATAGACACCAGTTTGGGCGGTCTCTGAAGCCATCCCGGAATGGAGCGTGGTCTGTGGCATAGCCAATATTTGATTATAGCCAAGGCCAGTGGGATGCGGGTTGAGCATTCGTTTTGATTGCCAAAGTAGCCGTGCCGCATCAAAATGGAGAAATATGGCCGAACCGCGCAGCCCCAAAAAGCAATGGATAGCTATTGAAAAGTACCTTCAGCTTGGTATTACTATTCCCGCCTCCACGTTTGTCGGCTGGCTCATTGGTGCTGGGCTGGACCACTGGCTGGGCAAGCATTCCCTGGCGCTTGGGGGATTAATCGTGGGGACAATTGCCGGCTTTGTTTATTTCATCCGTACCGCCATGGCTGAGGACTTTAAGGATTGACTACCCCGGAAGGATTGACTACTCCGGCTGCGACCGAAGGCCGCGAAGCTGAAGCTTTTGCCGCGAATACCTATCGTCGGCTCTTCCTTTCCATGGTGGTTCTGCTGGTTATGGCCGCACCCGTGCTGTGGGTGAAATTTGGCTGGGGAATGGCGCTCAGCTTCATCCTTGGCGGCGTGATCGCCTTGATTAATTTCCACTGGCTCAAGCGATCATTGACGGCCATGGTTGATGCTGTTGCTGTGGCAGGAAAGAAGCGATCTCCAGCCGGAATTATCCTGCGTTTTGTGCTGCGCTACGTTTTGATTGGAGTGGCTCTCTATGCTATATTCAAGAGTTCCGCAATGAGCTTGTACGGCCTGTGCGCGGGCCTGTCACTGCCGGTGGGGGCGGTCCTGATTGAAGCAGCTTACGCGATCTACGGCGCGCTTCGACGGGGATTCTAATTTCCAAGTACAAATAAGGACAACTGAGACGAATGGAACAACTCTGGATAACTGCGCTCCTGAACCGGGCCCTCGGCGGACCGGTGAACGCAATTCTTCAAACCCTTCCTCCCGTTTTCCATCCAGCTGATCCTTCGGCCCCTATCAGTAATGCTGTGGCCGTTGAGATCATGGTCATCGCCATCCTTCTGCTCATCTTTATCTGGGTGCGCTCCCGCCTCTCCGTGGAGAAGCCCGGAGGCAGCCAGCATCTGGCTGAGGCCATGGACGCGTTCATCACCAACCAGAGCGGAGAAATCATTGGCCATCACAGTGAAAAATTCACGCCGTTCCTGGTATCACTGACCATTTTCATCCTGCTGATGAATCTGATCGGGCTCATTCCTACGCTTGAATCGCCCACCATGACGGCGACCGTGCCGCTGGGCTGTGCCGTAGTGGCCTTCATTTATTACAACCTGCATGGCATCAAGAAGCAGGGACCGGTGAAGTTCCTGGGCCATTTTGCCGGGCCGGTATGGTGGATGGCCTGGATCATCTTTCCCATTGAAATCATCAGCGCCCTGGCCCGCGTCATGTCTCTCACCATCCGTCTTTATGCCAACATGTTTGCTGGCGACATGGTGACCATGGCGTTCTTTGCCTTAATTCCGCTCGGCATTCCTATCATTTTCCTGGGATTGCACGTGTTTGTGGCATTTTTGCAGGCATACATTTTTGTTTTGCTCACCACAATCTATTTGTCTGGCGTGGTGGCTGAAGAGCATTAAAGAATTTTGAGAAACAAGTTCGCTTCAAGCGTGAGGGCCCCGTCCCCCAGGACGGAAGCCAACCACCCACTGGAAGCAATTTCATAGGAGAGACAACATGCGCAAAACCACAGCGTTTATCTTCCTGGCAATGGTCCTGATGTTTGTGGCCATGCCGGTCTACGCTCAAGGCGGTGAAGCCGCTGCGAGCACTACGTATTACTGGGCGATCCCGCTCGGCGCAGGCGCTGCCATTGGCATTGCCGCTGGCCTGTGCGGCATTGGACAGGGCAAAGCCACCGCTTCCGCCGTGGAAGCACTGGCCCGCAACCCTGGAGCGCGACCGGGAATCTTCATCTTCCTGATTTTAGGTCTGGCGCTCATTGAGTCATTGGCGCTGTACGCACTCGTTATCGCATTCCAGATCATCGGTAAGATGAGATAGTCAGCAAAAGTTTGCACATAAAGCCCGGCCACGGCTGGGCTTTTTTATTTTTTTGAAGAAGCGACTTGAACTCTGATTCGCTAACTACGGTGTTATTCTTAGACAACGGATGGCAAGCGTTGCGGCACTTGCGTTCACCGGCGTGAGCAAGCAGTACCACGGGTTCTTGCGCAGTTCGCGGGTCACAGCGTTGCGCGATTTTTCATTGCGCGTGGAGCCAGGAGAAATCTTTGGTTTTCTTGGCCCGAACGGTGCAGGCAAGACGACAGCGATTCACATTGCTCTCGGGCTGATGTTTCCATCCAGCGGCCACGGTGAAATGCTGGGCCACAGTTTTGGTCATGCGCCAACTCGGCGTCGCGTAGGATTTTTAGCTGAGAACGTATCGCTTTATCACCGGCCTGCGGCCAAACTGGTGCGATTTTACGGCGCGCTAAATGGGCTGCGTGATCCACAGCTTCGCCAGCGCACAACGGAAATGCTGGCAGAAGTGGAACTGGCCGGCGCAGCAGAACGCAATACAGGCAAGTTCTCCCGCGGTATGTTGCAGCGTGTAGGGCTGGCGCAGGCGCTGGTGAACGATCCTGATCTGCT
>Ga0070741_10007610_pt1 | contig 22292 bp, 18 predicted proteins | sample Coa_R1_4_FD_66440 | JGI IMG/M metagenome (GOLD analysis project Ga0070741, IMG submission 66440) | Surface soil microbial communities from Centralia Pennsylvania, which are recovering from an underground coalmine fire - Coalmine... | ecosystem: Environmental > Terrestrial > Soil > Unclassified ... | reverse complement strand
ACCGAGGTCGTTGCGGAGCAGGTCCACGATCATCGCGTTCTCCGCCCGGTCCTTGCTCGAGGCGAGGAGGTCTCGGGCCACCTGCCGGTCCTCGGCCGCCCACCGTCCCCTGGGCGCCGTGCCCTTCATCGGCCGCACGGCGATCCGGTCGCCCTCGATCCGGAGGAAGAGCTCCGGCGAGGCCGAGAGCACGAGGTGACGTCCGAGGTCGAGGAAGGCCGAGTAACGGCCTCTCTGGGCCAGGCACAGGTGGCGGTAGAGCTCGTCGGGGTCCTCCTCGAGGCGGGCGCGAAGCCGGAGCGTGTGGTTCACCTGGTACACGTCCCCGGCTGCGATCAGCTCGCGGATGCGCTGGATGGCGTCGTCGTACCGCGAGCGGTCGACCGAGGGTTCCCAGATCGGGTCGCTCCGCTTCGGGTCCGGGGGACCGGCGCCGAGCGGATCGAGCTCGTCCCGCCGCTCGAAGGTGCCGAACCACACGAGCGGCAGATCCCGTTCGAAGCGGGGGGCGGGGTCTCGGACCCGCAGGTCCGGGTTCAGGCCCGGCGCCGCTTCGTAGGCGACGAAACCTGCCGCCCACAGCCCGCGCGCCGCTGCCTCCTCGACCGCCTCGATCGCGGCCGGGACGTCCGCCGGCCGGCGGGCCTCGACCGTGCCGGTCAGGCCGCGAAGGGCGAACGCCCGCTCGGCGCCGGGGGTGAGGTCGTCGAACCGAACCGCCGTCACCCCGTCAGCGTGACGCGAGCTCGGGCTCCTTGTCGAGCCCGGCCAGCAGGGGCTCCATCTGCCTGGCGAGACGGGCGAGCTCCTCGAGGTGGCGCTCCGACAGGCTCTCGAGGAGCCGCTGGCCGCGGCGGGTGAGCGAGAGGCGCACGACCCGGCCGTCGAGCCGGTCCCGCCGGCGCCGGACGAGCCCTGAGGCCTCGGCCCGATCCACGAGACCGACGGCGCTGTTGTGCCGCAGCAGCAGGGAACCGGCGACGTCGGCGATGGTCGGGCCCCGGGGATCCGGGTGTCCCCGGATGGCGAGGAGCAGTTGGTGTTGGGAAGGGGTGAGGCCGGAGGTGACCGCCTGCTCCTCGCTCCACCGGAGGAACCGCCGCAGCCCGGTTCGCAGACCGAGGAGGCGCTGGTAGTCCTCGTCGGTCACGGTTCGGCTCGGCGGCACAATGTGTATCGTATCACGATATACAATCCCTCCGGGGGTCCCCGGAGGCCGACGAGGGGCCACGTCGGGAGGGTGATGGAGACCTCGACACGCCGGATCGCGATGCTCTGCCTGCTGGCCGCGGTGCTCGGGCTGGCCGGTGGCGGTGCCGCGTGGGTCCTGCTCCGTCTGATCGCCCTCCTCACGAACCTGGCGCTGCTGCACCGGGTCGGCTGGACGCTCCCCTCGTTCGCGCATTTCCATCCCGGGCCGCTGATCGTGCCCGTGGCGGCCGCCGGCGGGCTGATCGTGGCCCTGCTCGCGAAGTGGTCTCCGGTCATCAAGGGACACGGCATCCCGGAGGCGATGGAAGCGGTCCTCGCCAGGCAAAGCCGCATCTCGCCGCGCGCCGCCGTCGCCAAGCCGCTCTCGGCGGCCATCGCGATCGGCACGGGAGGCCCCTTCGGGGCCGAGGGGCCGATCATCGTGACCGGCGGCGCGCTCGGCTCGCTGGTCGGACAGATCCTGCCGGTGTCGCCGGCGGAGCGCAAGATCTTGCTGGCGAGCGGCGCGGCCGCCGGCATGGCGGCGACGTTCGGCACTCCGCTGGCGGCGGTGGTGCTCGCGATCGAGCTGCTGCTGTTCGAGTTCTCGACGCGCGCGTTCGTACCGCTCGTGGTCTCCTCGGCCATCGCGGCGGGCGTGCACTCGGCGCTCTTCGGCTCGGGCCCGCTGTTCGCGGTTCCGCCGCACGACTACGCCGGCCTCGTGAAGCTGCCCTTCTTCGCGATCCTCGGCCTTCTCTGCGGCCTGCTCGCGGCGGTCGTCACGAAGGGGCTGTTCGCCATCGAGGCCGGCTACCGCCGGCTGCCGATCTCCGAGTTCTGGCATCCGCTGATCGGCGGCGTGGCGTTCGGGATCGTCGGGATGTTCGCGCCCCGCGTTTTGGGCGTCGGCTACGACGCGATCGGGGACGTGCTCGCCGGCCGGCTGGCCCTCGGGGCCCTGGCGGCGCTCGCCGTGGCCAAGCTGATCGCGTGGTGGCTGGCGCTTGCCTCCGGCACGTCAGGAGGGACGCTCGCTCCGCTGCTGCTGATCGGGGGCTCGTTCGGCGGGATGCTCGGAGCGCTCGCCGCCCGTACCCTGCCAGGCCTCCATCTCACGCCGGGTGCGGTCGCCCTCGTCGCCATGTCGGCGGTCTTCGGCGCCGCCACGCGGGCCACGTTCGCCTCGATCGTGTTCCTGTTCGAGCTGACCGGCGACTACCGCGTGATCCTTCCGCTCATGGTGGCGACGGTGCTCGCGACCGTCGTCGCGGCCGCCCTCTCGAGAGAGAGCATCATGACCGAGAAGCTCGTGCGACGGGGGCTCCGCGTGCACACCCGCTACGAGGTCGACGTGCTGCAAACGACCGTGGTCCGGGACGTCATGACCAGGGAGGTCCAGACGCTGTCGCCGGACGCGACGGTGGCGGAGGGCCGGCGCCGCCTCGCGGACGGCGGCCACGGCGCCTACCCGATCGTGGACGCGCACGGGCGCGTCGCCGGGATCGTGAGCCGGGGCGACCTGCTGCGGCTGGCGGACTCGGACCGCGTGCCGCTGCGTGAGGTGGCGAGCCGGGACGTCGTCACGGTGGGGCCGGACGACCCGCTCGTCGTGGCCCTGCAGCGCATGCTGGACGACGAGATCGAGCACCTCCCGGTCGTGGAGGACGGGCGTCTGGTCGGCATCTGCACGCGAACCGACATCCTGCGCGCGCGTCAGCGGCGTCTCGACCTCGAGCGCCTCCAGCGCGGATGGGGAACGGGAGTGCTGTGACGGGCCTCCCGGCGGACGGGGCGCCTACCCCCGCCGCGCGCGAATCTCGGCGATGAGCTGCGGGACCACCGTGAGCGCGTCGCCCACCACGCCGAGATCGGCCAGGCGGAAGATCGGAGCATCGGGGTCCTTGTTGATGGCCACGATCCGCCTGGCGCCCTTCATGCCGACGACGTGCTGGGTGGCCCCGCTGATCCCGACGGCGATGTAGACATCCGGCTTCACGGTCCTTCCGGTCTGACCAATCTGGTGGCTGTAGGGCACCCACCCGGCATCGACGACGGCGCGGCTGGCGCCGACGGCGCCCTTCAGGAGGGTCGCGAGCTCCTCGAGCAGGGCGAAGTTCGCGGCCTCCTGGAGCCCGCGACCGCCCGCGACCACGACCCGTGCCTCCTCGAGCCTGGGGCCCGCGGCCGCCTCCTCGTGACGCTCGACCCTGCGGGGCCAGGCGGAGCCGTGCGGAACCGGGACCGGCACCACGGTGGCGGACCCCCCGGAGGGCTGAGCGGCGAAGGAGGTCGGTCGGACCAGGACGATCTTGGGGTCCGGTCCTCCGAGCGCGACCTCCACGGTGACGGCCCCGCCGAAGACCGGCATCTCCGCCCGGTCGGTCGCGGGCAGGTCCGTGGCGTTGCTCATGAGCGTGCTTCCGGTGAGGGACTGCAGGCGACCGGCGACGTCCCTCGCGTCGTGGGACGTCGAGAACAGGACGAGGGCGGGGCGGTGCTCCTCGACGAGCCCGGCCAGCGCGAGGGCGGCGGCGTGCCCAACGGTCTCCGCGAACACGGGATCGTCGCTGGCGAACACCGTGGCGGCCCCGTACGCCCCGAGCGTCTCCGCCGCCGCGCTCGCTCCCGGCCCGAGCGCCACCGCGGCCACGGTATCCCCGAGGGACCGCGCCTTGGTCAGCAGCTCCAGGGCGACCGGAAGGGGCCCCTCGGGGGTGAGCTCGGCGTAGACGAAGACGGCCGGCACCTCTAGAGCACCTTCGCCTCGGCGAGGAGGTCGACGATGCGCCTCGCGGTGTCCTCGCCCGCCGGGACGACCTCGCCGGCGGCGCGCTCCTGCGCTCGTGTGAGCCCGAGCACCCGTTGCATCGGGGCGACGTCGGCGGCGGACAGACCGAGGTCGGTCAGCGCGAGCCGTTCGACGGGCTTCTGCTTGGCCTGCATGATGCCCTTGAGGGTGGGGTAGCGCGGTTCCGGTGCGCTCCCCGTGATCGTGGCGAGCGCGGGAAGTGGCGCCTCCACGACGTCGAACCCGAGGTCGGTCGTGCGCTCGACGCGGAGCACCCCGTCCACCACGGAGAGCGCCCGGGCGAAGGTCGCGCTCGGAAGCTCGAGCAACTGAGCCACCGTGATCGGGACCGTCCCCGTGGATCCGTCGGTCGACTCGACCCCCGCCAGGACGAGGTCGAACGGACGGCGCCGAACCGCCGCCGCGAGCACCCGGGCCGTGGCCAGGGCGTCGGCTCCCCTGAGCGCGGGATCCACGACGTGCACCCCCGCGTGAGCGCCCATCGACAGCCCCTTGCGGAGCGCCGCGCCCGCGGCCTCGGGCCCCATCGTGACCAGGGTGACCTCGCCGCCGTGATCCTCGGTGAGGCGGAGGCCCGCCTCGACCGCGTACTCGTCGCCGGGGTCGAGCGCGCCCTCGGTTCCCTCCCGCACCACCAGGAACGCGTCGTCGAGCTCGGGGGTGCCCTGCGGGTCGGGCACGTACTTCACCAGGACCACGACGTTCATCTCGCTCCTCGGATCGGACGCGACAGGGAGGATACCGTCCCGGTCGCACGCGGCGTCGTAGCATCGGAACCCATGAGGTCGAAGGGCTCCGTGCTCGTTGCGATGTCCGGCGGCGTGGACTCGTCGGTGTCCGCGTGCCTGCTGCTCGAGCAGGGGTACGAGGTGATCGGGTCGCACCTTCGCCTGCTCCATCTGCCGGGAGGCGACGTGGACCACGGATGCTGCGGGCCCCGCGCGCGGGAAGACGCCGAGGCGGTCGCGCGGATCGCGGGCTTTCCCTTCGAGGTCGTGGACATGAGCGACGTCTTCGAGGAGACCGTGCTCTCGGACTTCTTCGACGAGCACCTGGCCGGACGGACGCCGAACCCGTGCGTGCGGTGCAACGAGCACATCAAGTTCGGGGCCTTCCTGGAGCGCGCCGAGCGGCTCGGGGCGGACTTCGTGGCCACGGGACACTACGTGCGGAGCTGGCGCGAGCGCGACGGATCCTGGCATCTGGGCAAGGGCCTGGACCCGGCGAAGGACCAGTCCTACATGCTGCACACCCTCGGTCAGCGCGAGCTGGCGCGGTCCCTGTTCCCGGTCGGGGGCATGACCAAGGCGGAGACCCGCCGGCTGGCCGAGCGCTTCGGGCTTCCGGTCGCCGACAAGCCCGACTCGCAGGAGGTCTGCTTCGTGCAGGGTGGCGACCACGCCGCGTTCCTCGAGGAGTACGTGCCGGCGCTGGTCCGGGAGGGCGACGTCGTGGGCGTCGACGGTCGCGTCCTCGGGCGACACCGCGGAGCGTTCCGGTTCACGATCGGTCAGCGGCGGGGGCTCGGCGTGTCCACGGGGGAGCGAACGTACGTCGTGGACGTGGATCCGAGCGCCAACCGGGTCGTCGTCGGTCCGGGCGAGCTGCTCGACCGCAGCGGCCTGGAGGCCGACCGGGTGCGGTGGGTGGCGGGCCGTCCGCCGGCCGAGGGCCCGTTCGGGGCCGAGGTCCGGATCCGGTACCGGGGCGAGGCGGTCCCCTCGGTCCTCAACACCGAAGGAGAGCTCCTTCGCGTTCGCTTCTCCCGGCCGCAGCGGGGGGTGGCGCCCGGGCAAAGCGTGGTCGTGTACCGGGGCGACGAGGTGCTGGGCGGGGGCCGCATCCTGCGCGCGACCGCCTGAGGAAGCGAGCCTGCGCGCGACCGCCTGAGGAACAGATGCCGCAGGCGGCCCCCGGCGCTGGCCACCCGCTCGCCATCCGCTCCGGCGGCCGCGGGCCCGCCCCCGGGTATCATCCGCTCCGGAGCGCTTGCCCGGGGCCGTGAGGGGGTCGAACCGCGCTGAAGCTCCTGAAGAGGCGACCGCGCACCTACGACATCCACGTGCAGGACATGGTCCTGCACGTGAGCGCCGGCACGGACGTCAACGAGGAGTCGCGGGCCGCCGCGCTGTCCTTCTGGGAGCAGCTCCAGGCCTACGCGCTCCGCAACCCTGAGATCAGGACGAGCAAGCGCGCCATCGAGGTTCCGAGCGACGCGCCACCCATCGTCCGTGAGCTGGTGAGGTCCGCCCGGGCGGCCGGGGTGGGCCCGATGTTCTCGTTCCAGGGCGCCGTCACCGACTACGTCGGGCGCTTCCTGGCCGGTCACGACCACGAGGTCACCGTCTCGTGCGGGAGCGATCACTTCATCGTGACCAGGCGGCGACAGAAGCTCACCGTCCTGCGGCGCCCCGAGGGGGGCTCGATCGCCGTCGTCGTGCAGCCGCGCCGCGAGGGCATCGGAATCTCTACGGCGACCGGTCACGGTCGGGCGCCGATCGACGGCCTGGCCATCGTGGCGTCGTCGTGCATGCTGGCCGACGCCGCGGCCGCCGGCGTGCAGGCCATCGTGCCGAAGGACGGCGGCTTCCGGCTCGCCCTGACGTACCTGCGGCGCGTCCCCGGCGTCGTCGGCGGACTGGTCGTGGTCGGCGACCGGATCGGCGTGGCGGGCGCGGTGGAGATCGCGGCGTGACGGCCAGCCAGTCGACCGCCGAACGCGAGCGGGCGGAGGCCAAGCTGCGGGTCGAGGAGCTCCGCGAGCAGCTCAACTACCACGCGTACCGCTACCACGTGCTCGACGATCCCGAGATCGCCGACGCCGAGTACGACGAGCTGATGCGGGAGCTCGTTGAGCTGGAGGAGCGCTTCCCGGAGCTCGTGACGCCGGATAGCCCCACCCAGCGGGTCGGAGTCACGCCGTCGGACCTGTTCGCGCCGGTGCAGCACCGGGCGGTGATGCTCTCGCTCGACAACGCGTTCTCGCCTGATGAGATGCGCGCGTGGGCCGCGCGGATCGAGCGGGTCGTCGGCCCGGGCGTGCGCTACGCGTGCGAGCTGAAGATCGACGGCGTCGCCGTGGCGCTCACCTACGAGCGAGGCTCGCTGGTCCGGGGCGCGACGCGCGGTGACGGTCGCGTCGGGGAGGACATCACCGCCAACGTCCGAACCGTGCGGTCGGTCCCGCAGCGCCTGACGGTCGATCCCAAGCCGGAGCTGATCGAGGTGCGGGGCGAGATCTACCTACCCGTGCCCGCCTTCGAGCGGCTGAACGAGGAGCTGACGGCCTCGGGCCAGCGCCCGTTCGCGAACCCCCGCAACGCGGCCGCGGGGTCGCTTCGGCAGAAGGATCCGAAGGTCACGGCGAGCCGCCCGCTCTCGTTCTGGGTCCACAGCTTCGGCTGGGCCGAGGGCGTCCGCTTCGAGTCGCACTCGGGGTTCCTGGAGTGGTGCCGGAACGCCCGGCTGCCGGTGCCCTCGACCAGCGAGACGGTCGACGACCTCGACGGCGTGCTGCGCTACCTGCGGCACTGGGAGGAGCACCGGCACAGCGTGGATTGGGAGATCGACGGCGTGGTGGTGAAGGTCGACCAGATCGTGTACCAGGACGAGCTGGGCGCCACCTCCCACGCGCCCCGGTGGGCGATCGCCTACAAGTTCCCACCGGAGGAGCGAACCACGCTGCTCCGCCGGATCGACGTGCACACGGGCCGCACGGGCGTCGTCACGCCCTTCGCCGTGCTGGAGCCGGTGCGCGTCGGCGGGGTGACCGTCACGACGGCGACGCTGCACAACGAGGACGAGATCCGGCGCAAGGACGTTCGCGAGGGCGACACCGTCATCGTGCGGCGGGCCGGCGACGTGATCCCGGAGGTCGTCGGGCCCGTGCTGTCCAAGCGGAAGAAGGGAGCCCGGCGGTGGCGATTCCCGACAACCTGCGGCTCCTGCGGCACGACCCTCGTGCGCAGAGAGGGCGAAGCGTACTGGCGATGCCCGAATCGGCGCGGATGCCCCTCGCAGAACGTCGAGTGGCTTTCCTCGTTCGCGAGCCGCAGCGCGATGGACATCGAGGGGCTCGGGTACAAGACGGGGTCGCTCCTCCTGGATCTTGGATGGGTCGCGGATCCGGGCGACGTGTACTCGCTCACGCGAGCGCAGCTCGCGCAGCTCCCCGGGTTCAAGGACCGGCGGATCTCGAATCTGCTCGAGGCGATCGAGGCCTCGAAGGATCGGCCGATCTGGCGGCTGCTCGTGGGCCTCAACATCCCGCACGTCGGGACGACGACCGCACAGATCCTCGCCCGGGCCTTCGGCTCGATCGACCGGCTCGCGTCGGCCACGCAGGAGGAGATCGATGCCGTCGAGGGCATCGGCCCCGAGATCGCGAGCAGCGTCGTCGAGTGGTTCCGGGACGAACGGAACCGGGCGCTCCTGGATCGGCTCCGGAGCGCGGGAGTGCGCATGGTCGAGGAGGGTTCAGCCACGCGTCGCCAGGACGGGCGGCTGGCGGGCACGACCATCGTGCTCACGGGCGGGCTCGAGTCCATGTCCCGTGAGGAAGCGACGCGCCTGGCGGAGGAGGCCGGCGCACGCGTCGCCTCCAGCGTGTCCAGGAAGACCGACTTCGTCGTGGCCGGCGCAAGCCCCGGCTCCAAGTACGACAAGGCCGTCCAGCTCGGCATCGAGATCGTCGACGAGCGTGAGTTCCTTCGGCGTCTCGGTCGCGCGTCCAAAGAGGAGAAGGGGTGACGTACTCGATCGTTGCGCGGGATCCGGAGACCGGGGAACTGGGCGTTGCGGTTCAGTCCCACTGGTTCGCGGCGGGGAGTCAGGTCATGTGGGCCGAGGCCGGGGTCGGGGCGGTGGCGACGCAGGCGATGGTCGAGCCGGCCTACGGGCCGCGAGGGCTCTCCCTGATGCGCGAGGGTCGATCGGCGTCGGCGGCGCTGGACGCGCTCGTCGGGGCCGACGAGGGCCGCGACCACCGTCAGGTCGCGATGGTCGACGCGCGCGGGGAGGTGGCGGCGCACACGGGCGCGCGGTGCATGCGCGAGGCCGGACACCGCACGGCGGAGGGCGTCTCCGCCCAGGCCAACATGATGCTCCGAGCGACCGTCTGGCAGGCGATGATCGATGCGTTCGAGGCAAGCCCGGGCCCCGACCTCGCGCACCGGCTGCTGGACGCGCTCGATGCGGCCGAGGCCGAGGGCGGCGACATCCGGGGACGGCAGGCGGCGGGCATCCTGGTCGTCCGGGCAACGCCCTCGGGCCGGCCTTGGGAGGATGTGGCCCTCCATTTCCGGGTCGACGACCACCCCGAGCCGCTGGCCGAGCTTCGCCGCCTCGTCGAGCTGAAGGGCGCCTACGAGCGGCTGGAGGCCGCCGAGCGGCTGGAGATCGCGGGTGACCTTGCCGGCGCGCTGCGCGAGCAGCAGGCGGCGCTCGCTGCGTACCCGGATCACGCGGAGATCGCCTTCTGGACCGCGCTCGGGCTCGCGGCGGCGGGGCGCCTGGACCAGGCGCGGCGGACGATCCAGGTGGCCTACCGCGAGCACGCCGGTTGGGCGGAGCTGCTGCGGCGTCTGGCGCAGGACGGGTTCCTGGACCTGCCGCAGGAGCGGGTGGCGGCGCTCCTTCCCGAGGAGGGTTGAGGACCCGAGGCGAACGCGAACCGCCGCAGGCACGCCCCATCCTCACTATCCTGCTCGTGCGGCCCGCACACGTGCGGGGACCCTCAGCGCTGGGGGAGCGATGTCAGAGGGGGAGGATCGAGTCCGAGCGGCCACGGCGCTTCTCAGACAGCTCTGGCTCGGCCTGTCCGCGTATCGGCTGTTCCCGGGCAGCGTGGATCGCCCGGGGTTCGTCGCGGCCGTCGAGCGCATCGAGGCCGCCGCGCGCACGGCCCTGGCGACCGGTTCCGTCGACGTCGAGATCAGAGGCGACCGGCTGGTCCTGGGCGGGGAGGAGATCCCGAGCGACGAGCAGCTGCGGCGGCTGGCGCTCGCCTGCTTCGAACGCCGGGTCGAGCGACTGGTCGTGACGGGCGTCCCCGACGCGGAGGAGCTCAGCCGGCTGTACTCCGTGCTCTCGACGCCCGAGTCCGAGCTGTCCGATGCGGGTGGGGCGGACGAGGCCCTGCGGGCGCTCGGCGTGACCTCGGTGTCGCTTTCGGCGATCGGCCCCTCGCCCGTGGAGGGGGCGGATCACGTCCCGGACGAGCTGGTGCGGCCACCCGAGGAACGGCCCCTGGACGCCGACGTCCTGGCCTCGGAGCTGATGGTCGAGGACCTCCACGGCGACCCCGTCGATCAGGCGGAGACCCTGCTCTCCCGGCTCCGCTCGATCCTCGAGGGGGCGGCCGCTCCTCCCGGACGGGCGATCGACCTGCATGCGGCGGTGCACAACGTGATGAGCGATCTGCCGGCCGACATCCGGCGTTCGCTCGTCGAGATCCTGATCGACCACGTTCGGGACGATCCGCTCGCCGAACGGTTGATCGGCACCATGAGCAACGCGGAGCTCACACGCGCGCTCGTCGACCTCGGCGGCCGCGGTCGGCGGGACCCCGTGGAGCTCGCCCGCCAGCTCGCGCAGGCGGGCGTCCGGCAGATCGACATCGTCGATCTCACCCGGGCCCTCGAGGCCGGGCACGAGGAGGCGGGGACGATCATCACCGGCCTCGAGCAGCTCGGCATCGACCTCGCCGCCCCGGGAGCGGAGCTCGCGGCGAGCTCGGTGTCCGAGATCCTCTCCGAGTACCTGTCGGCCACCGAGGCCGACGACGCGCGGGCGATGCGGCAGGCCATCGACGCGACACAGGAGCAGGCGAGGTCGGTGGCCCTGCTCGCGCTCGGCGACTACCTCTCGCTCGAGACCGATCTGGATCGCGTCGGGGAGGTGCTGGAGATCTGGATCGAGGAGGTTCGCCGGGCGCTCCGTGAGCGGAGCTCCCGTGCGGTCCAGACGCTGCTGCAGCCGGTCCGCGACGCGATGCCGGCGGGCGAGGGCGAGCGCCGCCCCCTGATGGAGAGCGCGGTGCGCCGCGGCCTCGACCGGGACCTGATCCTGGAGCTCGTGGCCTCCAACCACGCCCAGGAGCCGTCCGAGGCGGCCGATCTCCTGGCTCCGTTCGGAGATCTGGGCGTCGAGGTGCTCCTCGACCTCCTCGCCGACGAGGAGGATCGCAACCGCCGCTCGATGCTCCTCGCGGTCCTTCGCCGCCTGGCGCGCGGACACCTGGGGCCGGTCCGGGCGCGGCTGACCGACCCGCGGTGGTACGTGGTCCGAAACGCGGTCTCGGTGCTGGGCTCGGCCTCGGGTCCGGAGGCGCTGGACGTGATCGCCCTCGCCGCCCGGCACGAGTCCGCCGCCGTCCGGCGGGAGGTGGTGACGGCGCTGGTGGCCGCCGGCGGGGCGGCGGCCGTTCCGCACCTTGCGCGCCTGGCCTCCGAGGGCGATGAGGAGGTCCGCCGGCTCGCGGTCGGCCAGCTCGGCATCCTCGTCGGGGGAGAGGCCGCGGGGGCCCTGGCCGAGGTCGCGCGAACCTCGCCGGACCGGGCGCTCCGGCTGCTGGCGCTCCAGGAGCTCGCCCACCGGCCCGAAGGGGCCGAGATCCTGCGCGAGCTCGGCTCGCGAGCCTCCCGCCCCCGCCTGCCCTGGGGGCTCCGCCGCCGCGCGCGCGCCCTCGCCCGGGAGAAGACGTGAGCACACAGATCGGCTCCGACGCCGAGAGCGCCAAGGCGCGCGAGATGCTCCGCGCGCTGTCGTCGGCGCGGCAGGTCTACGCCCTGTACCCGGACGGCCATCCGAAGCGACGCGAGTCGGCGCAGGAGCTCCTGGAGCTCGTCCGCGGGCTGCGAGACGCCAAGGGTGGCGGTCACCCCGTCCTGTTCGTCTCGGAGGGGAACTTCTACTACGGAGCGACGCTGCTCGCCTGGGAGTCCCTGACGCTCTACCGGCTCGCCCAGGCGATGAACGACGCGGGCATCCAGTCGCTCGAGTTCCTTCCAAACCCGACGGAAGCCGACGCCGACGCGCTGGTCCGGCTCCTCACCGGCGACGAGCGCGCCCGCGACGTGCTCGTCGCGGTCGCCGTCAACCGCGCCGGCCCCGGCTCGCGTCCGGAGGAGCTCCAGCGCGGCATCGCGGAGCTGCTTCGCAACTACGCGATCGGGCTCGAGCTCCTCCGGGAGACCGCCGCCCGGCTGCTCGCGGGACGCCCCGCCGACATGGACGCGACCGTGCGCCTGACCGAGCACCTCGCCGACCTCATCGCCGCCGATACCGCTCAGGCGCTCCTGCTCACCACGATCAAGTCCTACGACGAGTACACGTACCACCACATGGTGAACGTCTGCATCCTGTCGCTCGCGATCGCCCGCGCAAGCGGACTGTCGAGAGACCAGGCCGTCGTCCTGGGCATCGGCGGGCTCCTGCACGACGTCGGGAAGGTCCGGGTTCCGCAGGAGATCCTGCAGCACGACGGTGCGCTGGACGAGGAGCAGTGGCGTCTGATCCAGCGTCACCCCGTGGACGGCGCGGGCCTCGTGCTGGTCACGAGCCGGAACGCGTTCCACCCCGCGGTTGCGACGGTGCTGGAGCACCACGCCGCGTTCGACGGCTCCGGGTACCCGAGGCTCTCGGGCCATCGGGCCCCCTCGCTCGCGTCGCGGATCGTCGCGGTGGCCGACTGCTTCGACGCCCTCACGAGCAAGCGCTCCTACCGTAAGCCGGAGGAGCGACGGCAGGCGCTCAGCCTCATCCAGGCGGGGGCTGGCCGCTCGTTCGATCCGCGAGTCGTTCGGGTCTTCGTTCGGCTCATGGGCATCTTCCCGGTCGGGTCCCTGGTGCAGATCTCGACCGGGGAAGTTGGCATCGTCGTCCGCAACCACGACCGGCTGCTCGCCCGGCCCACCATCCGCCTCGTGCTCGACGCGCACGGGAACGCGGCCGAGCCGGTCGAGGTGGACCTCGCCGAGAAGGCCCCCGATGGATCGTTCCGGCGGGCCGTCACGAGGAGCCTCGACCCCGTCGACGTGGGGATCGACATGCTGCCGCTGCTCGCGTCCGGGCGCCTGGACGCGCCGCCGCCGGCGGCCCCGCCCGGGCTCGTCCACGAGCCGGCGCCGAGCGAGGAGCCCCCGCCCGGCTACGTCGACGCGCACGACGAGGTAAACGCCGACCTGCCGGACCTCCCCGTCGATCGGGACGCCGCCCCGCCGATGCCCGACTGACCCGGCGGTCCCGTCCGCGGATCGGGGTCCCGCGCCCGGCCGACTACACTGGGCGACGTGCCGGTCGACATCGACATCGATCACGTGGCGCGTCTTGCCAGGATCGAGCTCTCCGCCGAGGAGAAGGAGCGACTGCGCGCGCAGCTCTCGCTGATCCTCGAGCACGCGGCCAAGGTTGGCGAGGTGGCGACGGCCGACGTCCCGCCGACCGCCTCCGCGATCCCCCGACCCACCGTGCTGCGCCCCGACGTTCCGGCGCCCTCGCTGGGAGCGGAGGAGGCCCTCGCCGGGGCGCCCGAACGCGAGGGCGACCGCTTCCGCGTCCCGCGCATCGTGGAGGTCGAGTGAGCGCGGGCGAGCTCTGCGACCTCACGGCGAGCGAGCTCCGGTCCAGGCTCGTGGACGGCGAGGTCTCGCCCGCGGAGATCGTCGAGTCGTGCCTGCGCCGGATCGAGGCCGTCGAGGACCGCGTGCGCGCGTTCCTCACCCCGACGCCCGACGTCGCGAGGGAGCGGGCCGCGGCGGTCGCCGGGCTCGCGCGGACGGAGGAGTCCCCCGTGGCCGGCATCCCCATCGCGCTGAAGGACGTGCTCACGACCCGGGGGATCCGGACCACCTGCGGTTCGCGCATCCTGGAGCGCTACGTGCCGCCGTACGACTGCACGGCCTGGGCACGCCTGTCCGCGGCCGGCTCGATCCTGCTTGGCAAGACCAATTGCGACGAGTTCGCGATGGGCTCCTCCAACGAGAACTCGGCCTTCGGCCCGGTGCACAACCCGTGGGACCTGGACGCGGTTCCCGGGGGCTCGAGCGGGGGCTCGGCGGCGGCGGTGGCGGCCGGGGAGGCGGTGTGGGCGCTCGGGACCGACACCGGCGGCTCCGTCCGCCAGCCCGCGGCCCTGTGCGGGGTGGTGGGGCTGAAACCCACCTACGGGCTGATCTCGCGCTACGGCCTGATCGCCTTCGCCTCGTCGCTCGACACCGTCGGCACGTTCACGAGGAGCGTTCGGGACGCGGCGATGCTGCTCTCGGTGCTCGCGGGTCGCGACCCGATGGACGCGACGAGCCTGGAGCATCCGGCCCCCACCTACACGGCCGCGCTCACCGGCGACGTCCGAGGGCTGCGGGTCGGCGTCGTGAGGGAGGCGTTCGGGGAGGGCGTCGAGCCGGGAGTCCGGTCCGGCGTCCAGGCCGCCATCGACCGGCTGGAGCGCCTCGGGGCGAGCGTCGGAGAGGCGTCCCTGCCGCATACGGACTACGCGCTCTCCGCCTACTACCTGATCGCGCCGTCGGAGGCCTCGTCCAACCTCGCCCGCTACGACGGCGTCCGCTACGGCCTTCGCGTGCCCGCGGAGGACTCGGTCCAGATGATGATGAGGACCCGCGGTGCGGGGTTCGGTCCCGAGGTGAAGCGGCGGATCATGCTCGGGACCTACGCGCTCTCGGCCGGCTACTACGAGGCCTACTACGCGCAGGCCCAGAAGGTCCGGACGCTCGTCATCCGCGACTACGAGCGCGCCTTCGATGCGTACGACGTGCTGGTGTCTCCGACCTCGCCGACGACGGCCTTCCGGATCGGGGAGCGGACCGACGATCCGCTCGCAATGTACCTGTCGGATGTGTTCACCATCCCGGCGAACCTGGCCGGCGTCCCCGCGATCTCGATCCCGTGCGGTCTGGACGAGCGGGGCCTACCCGTCGGCTTCCAGCTCACCGCTCCCGTCCTCGGCGAGGAGCTGCTGCTCCGGGTCGCGGACGCCCTCGAGCGCGAGCTCGCCTTCGACGCCGTACCCGAGCTCGTGCGCGCCTGAGGCCGGCGCGGCCTCGTCCCCGGTCGCGCCGCGTGTCCCGGCGGCCACGATCAGGGCGACCGAGGCGACGATGACCGCGCCGGCGAGGAGCGTCCGTACGGTGATCGACTCGCCGAGGATCAGCCAGCCGAGGAACACCGCGACCACCGGGTTCACGTAGGCGTAGGTCGAGACCAGCGAGGTGCGGGCGTTGCGGAGCAGCCACACGTAGCAGGTGAACCCCACCCACGAACCGATGACGACGAGGTAGGCGAGCGCGAGCAGTGAGCGGGCCGAGAACGCCTCGGGGCGCACGAGCGCGAGCTCGCCGCGGACGATCCCGAGCGCGATCAGGCCTGCGCCACCGATCATCATCTCCATGCCGGCGCCCACCAAGGGGCGCGCGGGGAGCCGCGCGCTCCGGGAATAGAGCGAGCCGAACGTCCAGCAGACGGAGGCCGCCACGGCGACGAGCAGCCCCGACAGCGGGGCGCTCCGGCCGCTTGCGCCGTCGATCAGGAGCGCCGCCCCGGCGAACCCCAGGACGAGACCCGCAACCGTCGCCCAGCCGTGTCGCCGCCGGAGCAGCACCCGGTCGACGAGGGCCATCCACAGCGGCACGAGGGCGATGATGAGCGACGCGATCCCCGACGGGATCGTTCGCTCGGCGAGCACGAGGTTGCCGTTTCCGCCGACGATGAGTCCGAGGCCCACGATCGCGGCGGAGCGCCAGTGCTCGGGGCGCGGGCGATCGCTCTCCGGGTCGCCCCTGCGGACCGCCCACGCGTACAGCGCCGCGCCGGCCAGGAGGAAGCGGACCCCGGCCGCCGTCAGGGCCGGCAGCGTCTCGTTGACGACCCGAATCGCGAGGTAGGTGGTACCCCAGACCACGTACACGGCGCCGAGCGCCGCCCACACCGCCGGCGGTACGGCCCCGCGAGGGCGCGACCCCACCGGACGGGACATGGCTCAAGGATACGGGTGCCCGCCGGCGACGCCACCTGCGTACGGCCCCTTGCCGGTTACGCACATCGGACCCGCTAAGCTCACCTCGTCATGGCAAGGGCGTCCACGACCGCTTCGGCAACGGAGTACGAGACCGTCATCGGGCTCGAGTGCCACGTGGAGCTCTCGACGGCCACGAAGATGTTCTGCGGCTGCCGCAACGAGTTCGGCGCGGCTCCGAACACGAACGTCTGCCCGGTGTGCCTCGGGCACCCCGGCTCGCTCCCGGTCCCGAACGAGAGGGCGATCGAGTACGTCGTCCGGATCGGGCTCGCGCTCGGCTGCGAGATCGCGCCGCGTTCGCTGTTCCACCGCAAGAACTACTTCTATCCGGACATGCCGAAGAACTTTCAGATCTCCCAGTACGACCTCCCCGTGTGCGTCGGCGGCCACCTCGACGTCGAGGTCGGAGGACGCGTCCGGCGGATCGGGATCACCCGAGTCCACATGGAGGAGGACACCGGCAAGACGACGCACGCCGGCGTCACCGGCCGCATCGGGCAGGCCGAGTACGCGCTCGTCGACTACAACCGCGCCGGCGTGCCGCTCGTCGAGGTCGTGTCGGAGCCCGACATCCGCTCGCCCGAGGAGGCGCGGGCGTACCTGACCGAGCTCCGCGCGATCCTGGAGGCGCTCGGGGTCTCCGACGTGCGGATGGAGGAGGGTTCGCTCCGCTGCGACGCGAACGTGTCGGTGAGGCGCTCGGGGTCCGACGAGCTCGGCGTGAAGGTCGAGATCAAGAACCTGAACTCGATCCGCTCGCTCGAGCGCGCGCTTGCCTACGAGCGGGACCGGCAGGTCGGGCTCCTGCGCGCCGGTGGTCGGCCGGTCCAGGAGACCAGGCACTTCGACGAGGAGGCCGGAACGACTCACACCCTGCGCTCCAAGGAGGAGGCGTTCGACTACCGGTACTTTCCCGAGCCCGACCTGCCTCCGCTCGAGCTTGACCCCGCGTGGATCGAGGAGATCCGGGCGGCGCTGCCCGAGCTCCCGTCGGCCCGCCGGGAGCGGCTGCGACGGGACCACGGCCTGCGACCGGAGCAGGCGGCGATCCTGGGCTCGGACGCCCGCGCGGCCGAGTACTTCGAGCGGGCGGTGGGGCTCGGCGCCCCGGGCCCCGCCGTCGCGCGGTGGATGACCCAGGACCTGGCCGCCTACCTCAACCGCACCGGCGAGGGCTGGAGCGGCCTGGCCGAGCGGTTCCCGCCCGAGGCGCTTGCGGAGCTCGTACGCCGCGGCGAGGAGGGCGAGCTCTCCTCGACCGGGGCCCGGACCGCGTTCGAGCTCGTGGTGGAGACGGGCAGGCCGCTCGCGGAGGTGATCCAGGAGCGAGGACTCCGACAGGTCTCCGACGCCTCGCAGCTCGAGGCGTGGGCCGACGAGGTGATCGCGGACAACCCCGGGCTCGTCGAGCAGTTCCGCGGTGGCAAGGAGGGCGTGCTGAACGCGCTCGTGGGTCAGGTCATGAAGAAGTCGGCGGGGTCGGCGAACCCGCAGGCCGTCTCAAAGCTCCTTCGCTCGCGGCTGGCGGAGCCGTAGCGCGAGGCCGCCGTGCGGGTGGAGCGCGGGGAGCCGAAGCGCTATCCGTGGTGGCAGCTCATCCTGCTCGGCATCGTCGCGATGCTCGAGGCGATCGTCGTGCGGCCCCTGCGGCGGCTGTGGGTCTCCGAGGATCCGCTCGACACCTACGCGCTCGTGCACCTGTCGAGCGCGGCGGGGGACGCGCTGGTCGCGATCGCGCTGGCGGGGTCGATCTTCTTCGACATCCCCGTGGACGAGGCCAAGGTGAAGGTCGCCCTGTACCTCGCCCTCACCATGGCGCCGCTCGCGGTCGCCGGACCCCTGCTGGTGCCGCTGCTCGACCGGGCAGGCCCCCGGCGGGCGATCTCGCTGACGGCGGCGGCCGGGCGGGCCCTCGTGGCGCTCGTCGCGGCGCCGCGCTTCGGGACCACCGCGCTCTATCCGCTCGCGTTCCTGCTGCTCGTCCTCTCCAAGGCCCACACGATCACCAAGAACGGGCTCACGATGGCCTACGCCGGTCCGGACGAGGGCCTGGTGCGCGCGAACGCCAGGCTCGGGCGAATCGCCGTCGGCGGGGCGCTGCTCGCGGCGATTCCTGGCGTCGCCCTCCTCAAGCTCGGGGGCGCCCGCGCCGTCCTGTACGGGGCGGCCCTGGGATACGCGGCGTGCGCGTTGCTGAACGTGCGGCTGCCCCACCCTCGGGTCTCCCGCGGCGGCGCCGAGGTGGGCCGGCGGGGGAGCGTGCCGGCGCTCGCCGCGCCGGCGATCGGAGCCGCCGGGCTGCGGGCCGCGAGCGGGTTCCTGCTGTTCACGCTGGCCTTCGCGCTTCGCCGCAGCGGCGAGCCGACGTGGTGGTTCGGTCTGCTCGCGGCCTGCGGCACCGCGGGCGGCCTGGGCGGCGACCTCCTCGCACCCCGGCTCCCGACCTCGCTTCGGGAGGAGGCGGTGGTGGTGGCCTGCGTCGTCGGGGCGGGGGTCGGCGCCGTGCTCGCGTTCGCCGCGTTCTCGCTGCCCGTGCTCGCGCTCTTCGGCATCGTCGTCGGGATGTCGAGCGAGCTCGGGCGGCTCGCGTTCCAGAGCCTCATGCAACAGGTCGCCCCACGGGGCGCCCACGGCCGCGTGTTCGTTCGCTACGAGGTCGTGTTCCAGCTCGCCTGGGTGCTCGGCGCGCTCGTGCCCGCGATGCTCGAGATCGCGTTCCGCGACGCCTTCCTCATCCTGTTCGCGATCTACGTGGTGGTCGGACTCGGCTACCTCGCCCCGGAGCTCCTCGAGCGCCGGCGCGCCGGGCGCGCCTAGGTCCGGCGGCGCCGGCCGGCCCCCGACCTGCCGGGGTTGCGGTTCGCCTATGCTGAGCGAGAATCTGCCGCGACACCGACCGACGGGAGGATGGGAGATGGCGAACTGGGTGAGGGTCGGCGAGGCCGGCGAGGTCGCCGACGGCGAGGTGAGCTCGTTCTCGGTCGGCGACCGGACGGTCGCGATCGCCAACCTTGGCGGGGACCTGCACGCGTTCGACGACGTCTGTACGCACCAGCAGTGCTCGCTGTCGGAGGGAGAGCTGGACGGCACCGTGATCGAGTGTCCCTGCCACGGCAGCCAGTTCGACATCATGACCGGCGAGGTGGTGGAGGGGCCGGCAACCGAACCCATCGACGTCTTCGAGGCCCGAGAGGAGGCGGGGGAGCTCCAGGTCTCGCTGGAGTAGCGGCGCGTCCGAAATGGCGTCCGGAATAGGATCCGGCGCCCCCGGGTTCGAACGACCGATGCCGACTTTCGTCGTCGTCGGAGCCAATCTTGCCGGAGCCACGGCGGCCGCGACGCTTCGCTCCGAAGGGTTCGACGGCCGTCTCGTGCTGATCGGAGAGGAGCCGCTGCCGCCGTACGAGCGGCCGCCGCTGTCCAAGGAGTATCTCCGCGACGAGCAACCCCTGGAACGGGGGTGGATCCGACCTCCCTCGTTCTGGGAGGAGAACGAGGTCGAGACGCGGTTCGGCACGCGCGTCCAGCGCGTGGACACGGCGGATCGGACGGCCGTGCTCGCCGGCGGGGAGCGAATCGCCTTCGACGCCGCCCTCATCGCCACCGGCTGCCGCAACCGCAGGCTCCGCCTCCCCGGGATCGACCTTCCGGGCGTGCTCGAGCTGCGAACGGCGGCCGATGCCGATCGGATCAAGGCCGCGGCGGCTCGGGCCCGCAAGGCCGTGGTGGTCGGCGCCGGGTTCATCGGGAGCGAGGTCGCGGCGTCGCTCCGCGGCCTCGGCCTCGACGTCGCCCTCGTGGAGTTCGCGACGACGCCGCTGGAGCGGGTGCTCGGCGCCGAGCTCGGCCGGGTGATCGAGGGCCTGCACCGGGACCACGGGGTGGAGCTGTTCCTCGGCGAGGCGGCCGAGCGCTTCGAGGGAGCCGGACGCTTCGAGGCGCTCCTCACCACCGCGGGACGGCGCATCGAGGGGGACTTCGCCGTCGTGGGCGTGGGGGTCGAGCCCGTCACGGACGTGGTGTCGGACACCGACGTGCGCGTCGACGACGGGGTGCTCGTCGACGCCACGCTCGAGACCTCGGTGCCGGGGATCTACGCCGCCGGCGACGTGGCGCGCCACGACCATCCGGTGTTCGGCCCGATCCGCGTCGAGCACTTCGACAACGCGATGAAGATGGGGGAGGTGGCCGGGCGCAACATGCTCGGTCGCGGCGAGGTCTTCGACGATGCCCACTGGTTCTGGTCGGACCAGTACGACGCGCAGATCCAGATGTCGGGGTCCGCGACCACCTGGGATCAGATCGTGTTCCGCGGGAGGGTGGAGGAGCGGAGCTTCGCCGCGTTCATGCTGAAGGACGGGGTGTTGCGCTCCGCGTTCTCGATGAACTGGAAGTTCGACGTGCGGCGTGCGATGCCGCTCATCAAGGCGAAGGTCCGTCCGGATCCGAAACGGCTCGAGGATCCGGAGTTCGACCTGCGGACGCTCGCGCCACCGAAGGAGCCAGCGTGATCAGCCCGGTCGTGACCCACCCGACCTGAGACCTCGACCTGCAACGCCGCATCGCGGACGCGAAACACGATGCGGTGGGCCGGTCGGTCGGCCGGCGGAACGGGCACCGTTCGTTCCTCCAGCGCGTCCTCGGTCGGGCCCCGCGGGTCCGCGACGACTTCGCCGAGGATCTGCGCGAGCGGGTTCCGGACGTGTGGAGGGCGCTGCGCTTCTAGCGCCGGCGCCGGGGCCGCGCCGGTGCCGGGCCGGCGCCGAGGTCCTTCGCGCAACTAGTCTGTAGCAGACTAGTTGGCGGAAGGTGAGACGAGCGCCACCGTACGAGGGCGCCGTCCCGGGCGGATGCGATGATACGCTGACGCCCACCGCGAGCGACGTCCGCCGCGGCGATCCCCCGCAAGGAGTTGAGTGAGATGGACAGGCCCGAGACCATCCTGGCCCCCGGCCCGACCCCCGTGCCGCCCGAGGTCTACCTCGCGCAGGCGAGCCCGATCGTCTATCACCGCGGCCCGGGCTACGGGAACCTCCTGCGCGAGGTCACGGAGGATCTCAAGCGCCTGTTCCACACGACGAACGACGTCCTGATCTTCACCTCGTCGGGCACCGGGGGGCTCGAGTCCGCCGTGGCGAATCTCTTCTCGCCGGGTGACCGGGTGGTCGTGCCGAGCGCCGGCTACTTCGGCGAGCGGTTCGTGAAGCTCGCGCGCGCCTACCGGCTCGACGTGCGGGTCGTCGAGTACGAGTGGGGTCGCGCGGTCGACGCCGCCGACGTGGAGCGGGCGCTCGCGGAGGCGCCCACCAAGGGCGTGCTCGTGCAGCACAGCGAGACCTCCACCGGGGTCGTGCACGACGTGGAGGCGGTCGCCCGCGTGGCCAGGGCGGCGGGGGCGCTCGTGGTCGTGGACGCGGTCTCCTCGCTCGGGGCGGTGCCGTTCGACTGCGACGGGTGGGGGATCGACGTGGCGATCAGCGGGTCTCAAAAGGCGCTGTCCGCGACCCCCGGGCTCGCCTTCGTCGCCGTCTCGGCGGCCGCCTGGGCGGCCGCCGAGACCGCGACGAGCCCTCGCTTCTACTTCGACTGGAAGCTCGCGAAGGCGTCGTACGACCTGCCGAATCCCGAGAACCCGTTCACCCCCGCGATCTCGCTGGTCCAGGGCCTGCACGCGGCCCTGCGCCTGTACTTCCAAGATGGGGTGGAGGGCGCCCTGCGCCGCCACCGCCGGCTGTCCCGCGCCGTGAAGGAAGGCGTCCGGGCGCTCGGGCTGGACCTGTTCGGGGATCACCCCGAGCGCGGGTGGGCGGTGACCGCGGTTCGCGCGCCGGAGGGGATCGACGGCAACGAGCTGGTGGCTCGGTGCCGTCGGGACCACGGCGTGATCCTCGCGCCCGGTCAGGGGCCGCTGAAGGGCAAGGTCTTCCGCATCGGTCACCTCGGCTACTACGCCGAGCTGGACATCCTGGCGGGGCTCGCGGCCCTCGAGATGACGCTCGCGGCGATGGGGTATCCGGTCAAGCGCGGGGCCGGGGTCGCCGCCGCTCAAGAGGTCTTCGCGCGCGACGAGGGGTAGCCCGGTGCGGGTCCTGGTCACGGAGCCGCTGTCCGAGCGAGGGCTCGAGCTGCTGCGGAAGGACTTCCACGTCGACGTCCGCCCGGAGCTCGCTCGGGGCGACCTCGCGCTCGAGATCGCGCCCTACGACGCCCTCGTCGTGCGCTCGCAGACCCGGGTGACGGCCGAGGTGATCGAGGCGG
>Ga0070741_10007609_pt1 | contig 22293 bp, 19 predicted proteins | sample Coa_R1_4_FD_66440 | JGI IMG/M metagenome (GOLD analysis project Ga0070741, IMG submission 66440) | Surface soil microbial communities from Centralia Pennsylvania, which are recovering from an underground coalmine fire - Coalmine... | ecosystem: Environmental > Terrestrial > Soil > Unclassified ... | reverse complement strand
CCGTGATCGCTCGGACTGGGTGCGCAACCTGGCCAAGAACCCGCGCGTGCAGGTGCAGCTTGGGCCCGATGCGGCAAACACCCGCGCCGGACGAGCGCGGGTGATCGATGCGCAGGCCGAGCCCGCGCTCGATGCAGCCGCGCGCCGTCTGCTCGCCGCGAAATACCAGGGCTGGCGTGAAGGCCAGCCGCTGAGCCGCTGGGCGCGCACCGCGCTGCCCGTCGAGATCCGCTTCGACGGCGATTGAAGCCCAAGTGGCCGCTGAAGACGCATGTCCTCCCGCAGCCGGCACGCTGACCTTCCGCGAGCATCGTGCGGAAGACCACCCTCAGGCCTTCGTCAGGCAGCAGACGACCGGCTGGCCTCGGCTGCCGCACGCAAGTGCAGCCGGGGCCGCCCTACCGTCCTCATGCTATCGGGCTATTGGGCGTGCAGGGGCACTCCAGGCAGCATGCAGCCTGCCGGCTAGCGCTACGCGCTGCTCCGCCGGCAGGAAGCTCTGCGCGGCTGCGGCCATCTGCATGGCGCCGATCTCGGCCTGGCTGAAGTCGAGCATCTGCTCCAGGATCGCCAGCTCGGCGGTGACCGATGTGCCGAACACCAGTGGATCGTCGGAGCTGACGGTCACCGGCACGCCGGCGTCATGCAGCATGCGGATCGGGTGCGCGGCCAGCGACGGCACGGCTCCGGTGTACACGTTGCTCGTGGGGCAGAGGTCGAGCGCAATGCCTGCGCGGGCCAGATGCGCCACGAGCGCGGGGTCTTCAATCGCGCGCACGCCGTGGGCGATCCGCTGCGCGCGTAGCTGGCGCAGCGAGTCCCAGACCGTCGGCGCGCCGGAGGCCTCGCCGGCGTGCGCGCGCAGTCCCAGCCCAGCCTCCTCCGCCAGCCGGAAGGCTGGGACAAAGGGCTCCACCGCCGCCAGCGCCTGCTCGTTGCCGTGCAGATCGATTCCGGAGATGGCCACGCCTCGCTCGCGAGCCTGGAGCGCCTCGCGCACGTACCGCAGCGCCAGCGCCTCGGCCCCCGCCTCGTGCTCGGCGACGCGATCCCGCGCGATGCCGACGATGATGCCGGCCTGCAGTGCGCTCTTCGCCTCCACCTCGCGCCGCGCCTGATCGATTGCCGCCGCCGTCTCCGCAAGCGGCACGTAGTACGGGCGGCCGGGAATGCGCGGCCCGAAGCTCACCTCGGCGTAGATCACGTGCTGGGCCGCCAGGTCTTCAAAGCACTCTCTGGCAACGCGATAGTAGTCCTCTGGCCGGCGCAGGCAGGTGCGCAGCACGCGCCCAAACTCCGCGACGAACCCTGCCAGGTCGCGAAAGGTCCAGTAGGAAGCCTCCCACCCCGCGCGGCATAGCGGCGACTCCGGCTCGTAGCCAGCTGCCAGCTCGCATACCGTCTGGGGGCGCAGCGATCCTTCGAGGTGCAGGTGCAGCTCTATCTTTGGCAAGGCCCACAGGCGCTCAAGGGTCGCGGCGAAGGCCGCCGGGCGATACCCCTTCAAGGACGTGCTTGGTCGATCTTCAATCCGCAGCATCGACGAAGGACTTTGGCTATCGAGCGGAGATATGGCGGCCGGCGGCGTGTCTCGATCGAGCGCCGCGGCGAGCATCGCCACCGGCACGCGCACTCCGGCCGGCAGCCGCGTCACCAGCTGCGCTGCCCACTGCGTGGTCGCCGCAAAACGTCCCGCCATGCGCAACATCCTCTTGACAGTTTGGGCCGGCTTACCGCTAGTCTTAAGTATCATTAACCTATTCGGTTAGAGGCTATAAATCCTGGCCCGCCGGGTAGAGACTGAAGGAGAGCGTAGCGCGCGATATGTCCATCTTCAACGCCGCTGCCGCGGTGCTGACCTTCCGTGAGGGGCTTGAGGCCGCGCTGATTATCGCCATTGTGCTCACCTATCTGCGCCGCACCGGCCGAACCGAGCGATCGGGCCAGGTCTGGGCCGGCGCCGGCACGGCCGCGCTGCTGACGGCCGTCTTCATCACCGCCCTGCAGCTGATTGGCGCCTCGTTTACCTATCCGGCGCAGGGCATCTACGAGGGCGTGACCTCGCTGCTGGCGGTGGCGATGGTGACCTCGATGACCTTCTGGATGGCCCGCCACGGACGGCAGATCAAGCGCGAGCTAGAGCGCGAGGTCGAGCAGAGCGTGGAAGGGGAGCGTGCCACCCGCGGTGCCTGGCTGCCGGGGCTCGGGCTCTTTGGCGTGGCTTTTCTGGCCGTGGGCCGTGAGGGAATCGAGACGGGCCTCTTCCTGGCCGCCGCCGCCTTTGCCAGCACGGGCCTGGCGACGCTGGTCGGCGGCCTGGCCGGGCTGGCGCTTGCCGGCGTAATGGCCTGGCTGATCTATGTCGCCGGCCTGCGCCTGAACCTCGGCCTCTTCTTCCGCATCGCCGGGGTGCTGCTCATCTTCTTCGGCGCCGCGATGCTGCGCTACGCGGTGCAGGAGTTCGAGGAGGTCGGCCTCGTGCCGCCTCTGGTGGAGCGCGTGTGGAACACCGGTGGCTGGCTGCCGGATAGCACCGGTGCGGGTGCAGTGCTGGCGGCACTGCTGGGCTACACGGCGCATCCCTCGCTGGCTCAGCTCCTGGCGTATGCCGGCTACTTCGGCGCTGTGGTGCTTGCCCTGGCCTGGCCGTCGCTCAGGACGCTCACGCTCTCGCCGGCCCGGCCCGAGGCGCCGGCGCTGGCCGTGACCGGCTCGGGGTCGATCCGGTCCCCGCGCACCGCGGCGGGCCGCCGGCGCTGGCCGTGGCTGCTCTTCTCGGCCATCTCGCTGCTGGCGCTGGCGGTGCTGCTTGGCGGCTGCGAGCGCGCTGGCGCGGCGGCCACCGGGCCGCTGCCGGCCGGGATGCAGGAGATCACCATCTCGGCCAAGGACAACTACTTCGACCCCAAGAGCGTCTCGCTGCTGGCGCAGAAGGTGCGCGTGACATTCGTGAACGACGGCAAGAACGTGCATGAGCCGGAGATCAAGGGCCTCACACCCGAGACCAAGCTCGCGCCGGGGCAGCGCGTGAGCTTCGACGTCACGCCAAAGGCCGGCACGACCTATCGCCTGTACTGCGAGATCCACGAAGCGCAGGGGATGGAGGGCACGGTCAACGTCAGGTCGTAAGCGGCGGGCATTGGGCAGCGGCCATAGAGGCCACACCAGAGCCAGGCTGGGGGCCATGGGTTCCCAGCCTGGCTGCGGTAGAGAAGCAGACCATGGGCCGTGCCGGCGAAGCGGTTACGAAAGACGAAGGACGGATCAAAGACGGAAGACCAGATGAAAGAAGGACGGAGGACAAAGGACGGAGCGGTAGCCTTCGTTCTTCCTTGGCTCTGGTTCAGGCTCCCTCCTCCAGCCGCGAGACGTTGAGCTCCTCCATCGTGCCGGAGACCTCGTAGACCACGCGCTCACAGATATTGGTGACCCGGTCGGCGCTGCGCTCCAGGTTATGGGAGACCCAGAGCAGCCAGGTGGCGCGGTCCATGGTGCGCGGGTCGCTGAGCACGTAGGTCAGTAGCTCTCGGTAGACCTGGTTGTAGAGCGCATCGACCTCGTCATCCTCGGCCGCGATCCGCTTCGCCGCCGCCGCATCACGCTCGACGAAGGCCTCTAGACTGCGCCGGAGCATGTCGCGCGCCTTGTCCGCCATGCGCGGCAGGTCGATCAGGGGCTTGAGCAGCGGCTGGCCGGCGTGGCGCAGCACGATCCTGGCCGTTCCGGCCGCATAGTCGCCAATTCGCTCCAGCTCAGTGACGATATTGAGCACCGCCACGATGCGGCGCAGGTCGCCGGCCATCGGCTGCTGCGTGGCGATCAGCAGGATCGCCTGCTCCTCGATCTGGAAGCGCTTCTCGTTGATTATCAGATCGTTTTGCACGATCTCCCGCGCGGCCGGCATGTCCAGGCGCTTGAGCGCCTCCATCGATCGCTCGATTGCCTTATCGACCATGCTGCCGAGTACCAGTACCTCGTCCTCAAGCTCGCGCAGCGCGCGGTCGAAGCCGGCCCGCCCCGTCCATGCCGTAGCCATTCCTGCTCTCCTTGCTCCTGTGCCGCGCCTCAGCCGAACCGGCCGGTGATGTACGCCTCGGTGCGTGGATCGCGCGGCGTGGTGAAGAGCTGTCGCGTCGGCCCGGTCTCTACCAGCTCGCCAACGCGATCGCTGCCGGCCAGCATGAAGGCCGTGTAGTCGGAGACGCGGGCCGCCTGCTGCATGTTGTGGGTCACGATGACGATCGTATAGTCATCCTTGAGCTGGCGCAGCAGCTCCTCGATCTTGAGCGTAGCGATGGGGTCGAGCGCCGTCGTCGGCTCGTCGAGCAGCAGCACCTCCGGCTCGACGGCCAGGGCGCGGGCAATACACAGCCGCTGCTGCTGGCCGCCGGAAAGAGCGGTGCCGGGCTGGCGCAGCTTGTCCTTCACCTCCTCCCAGAGCGCCGCCTGCTGCAGGCTGCGCTCGACCAGGCGCTCGAGCTCGTAGCCTCTGGCCAGGCCGTTCAGGCGCAGTCCCGCGGCCACGTTGTCGAAGATCGACATCGTCGGAAACGGATTGGGGCGCTGGAAGACCATGCCCACTCGCCGGCGGATCAGTACCGGGTCGACGCCCGGTGCGTAGATATCTTCGCCATTGAGGCGCACGCGCCCGGCCACACGCGCGCCGGGCACGACCTCATGCAGGCGATTCAGGCAGCGGATCAGCGTCGACTTGCCGCAGCCGGAGGGGCCGATGATGGCCGTGACCAGGCCGGGCCGGAATTCCAGGCTCACCTCGCGGATGGCCTGGCGCGCGCCGTACCAGGCGGAGAGCTGCTCGACCGCCATCGTCGCGGCGCCGGCGCCTCCCGCCGGAGCTGTGCGCTGCTCGCCGGCGGCTCGGGCCGGCAGCGTTATCTTCGTCGTCTGGGCCATTGGTGCCATTGGTGCCATGGGCATCCTTTCAGGTTCAGGGCTCGGCGGCGGCCGACGGCTGCTCGATCTGGGCAATCGTGCGCTCGTGCCATGGGCATCCTTTCAGGTTCAGGGCTCGGCGGGCCGGAAGCGCGCACCGGCGACTCGGGCCAGGATCGAGAGCAGGAGCACCAGCCCCACCAGCACCAGCGCGCCGGCCCACGCCTGGCGATGCCAGTCGCGGTACGGCGAGATGGCGTAGGCGAAGATCTGCAGCGGCAGCGCGGCGATTGGCTGCCGCAGGTCCCAGCTCCAGAAGCGGTTGCCAAAGGCGGTAAAGAGCAGCGGCGCGGTCTCGCCGGCCGCGCGTGCGACGGCGAGCATCGCACCGGTGGTAATCCCCGTCAAGGCGCTGGGCACGGTGATCCAGGTCACGATCTTCCAGCGCGGCACACCAAGCGCCAGGCCGGCCTCACGCAGGCTCTCAGGCACGAGGTGCAGGATCTCTTCGGTGGTGCGCGTGACCGTTGGCAGCATGATAATCGCCAGGGCCACGCCGCCAGCGAGCGCGGAGAAATGGCGCATGGGCAGCACCACCAGCGCATACGCAAAGAGGCCGATGGTAATAGAGGGAACACCGGTCAGCACATCGGCCGCGAAGCGCACCAGCGTGGCGAGGCGGCTTGTCCGGCCGTACTCGCCCAGATACACACCGGCGCCGATCCCCACGGGGAGCCCGAGCAGGCAGCCAAGCGCCACCAGCACGAGCGTGCCGGCGATGGCATTGGCCATCCCACCGCCCGGCTCGCCCACCGGCTTTGGCGTCTGGGTCAGAAAGGCCAGGTTGAGCGCGCCGGCGCCCTGCACCACTGTGTAGCCCAGCACGGCCACGAGCACGCCGACGCACAGCAGGGCAGCCGCGCCCACGAGCGCAAGCATCAGCGCATTGGTCAGCCGCCGGCGGCGATAGCCGGCCGCGCGCCGGCCACGCGGACCAGGTTTCTGGAAGCGGCCGCCCACGCCCGCGCGCTGGAGGCCGGCCGGCACATACGTGGAAACGGAAACGGCGGCAGGCCCGGCCACGTCACCCGCCTCCTTGCAGCCCCAGCGAGGCGTGCCGGCCGCCGGTGATACGCCAGACGAGCAGCCGGGCGACGACATTGACCACCAGCGTTACCAGCAGGAGCACGAGCCCGATCTCCACCAGCGCCGCCAGGTACAGGTCGTAGGTGGCCTCGGTGAACTCGTTCGCAATCACCGCTGCCATCGTGTAGCCGGGGGCGAAGAGCGAGGCAACAACCTGCGGTCGGTTGCCGATGACCATGGTCACGGCCATCGTCTCGCCCAGCGCGCGGCCGAGGCCCAGGATCACCGCGCCCACGATCCCCGGGCGGGCTACTGGCAGCACAGCGCCCCAGATGGTCTCCCAGCGTGTCGCCCCCAGCGCCAGCATCGCCTCACGCTGCTCGACGGGCACGGCTCGCAGGACGTCACGCGAGACGGCCGCGATTGTCGGCACGATCATGATGGCGAGGATCAGCCCTCCGGCCAGGAAGCCGACGCCGTACATCGGCCCGCGGAACAGGGCGCCGATGAGCGGCAGGGGGCCGAGCGCGGCGGCCAGCAGCGGCTCGATCACCGACCGCAGCAGCGGGGCAAGCACGAAGATGCCCCACAGGCCGTAGATGACGCTGGGGATCGCCGCCAGGAGCTCGACAAGCGACGAGGTGAGGCCGCGCAGCCAGCCCGGCGCCAGCTCGGCGAGGAAGATCGCTGCCCCCAGGCCGATGGGGCCGGCAAGAACCAGGGCCAGCGCCGAGGTCACGAGCGTGCCATAGAGAAAAGGCAGCGCGCCGAACCGCTGGTGCACCGGGTCCCAGGTAGTGGCTGCCAGGAAGGCCGGTCCAAAGCGCGCCAGCGCTGGCCAGGCATCCTTGGCGAGCGTAGCGCCGATGGCCAGCACGAGCGCCGGGACGGCTGCCGCCAGCACGCGCACCGTCCATTCGAACACCGGGTCGGCCAGCCGGCCGGTCGCCTGCCGGCGCTGCCAGACGCGTTGCATCTCGACCCTCCGATACGGCTATCCGGCGCGCAGTGGCTTTCCCTGGAAGGTGATGCTCTTGATCTTCGCTTCAGCCTTGCGCACCACCTCCGCCGGCAGCGGGGCATAGAGCAGGTCCCTGGCAAAGGCCTCGCCATCGTGCAAGGCCCACCACAGGAAGTCCACCAGAGTCTTGCCTTTCGCCGCATCGGCCTGCTCGCGGTAGACGAGCAGATAGGTGAAGCCAGCGATGGGATAGCTGCGCGGCCCCGGCGCGTTGACGATCGAGACGCGAAGGTCGTCGGGCATGCTTGCGGCCGCACCGGCGGCCGCCGCGGTGGTGCTCTCCACGGTCGGATCGACGAGCTCGCCGGCCTGGTTTTTCAGCGTGGCCACGGGGAGCTTGTTCTGCACCGCATAGGCCAGCTCCACGTAGCCGATGGCGCCGGGGGTCTGCTGCACCTGGCCCGCTACTCCCTCGTTTCCCTTGCCGCCCAGTCCCACCGGCCAGTCGACGCTGGTACCTTTGCCGACCCGGCTCTTCCAGGCGGCGCTCACGGCCGAGAGGTAATCGGTGAAGATATTGGTCGTGCCGGAGCCATCGGAGCGGTGCACGACGGCGATATCGGTGGCGGGCAGGCCCATGCCGGGGTTGTTCTGCGCGATCCTGGGATCATTCCACTTTTGGACTTCGCCCAGGAAGATGCCGGCGAGGGCTTCCGGCGTGAGCTTGAGCCCTGGGCCAAGGCCCGGAACGTTGTAGGTCACCACCACGGCGCCGATGACGGTGGGGATGTGCAGCAGCGGCCCGGGCGCGGCGGCGAGCTGCTCGTCGGTCATGGGGGCATCCGAGGCGCCGAAGTCGACGGTGCGCTGGGTGATCTGCTGGATGCCGCCGCCCGAGCCGATCGACTGATAATTGATCTTCACGCCCGTCTTCTGCTGGTAGACATCGAACCACTTGGAGTAGAGCGGATAGGGGAAGGTTGCCCCGGCTCCGGTGAGCGTGGTGGCCTGAGCCGGCGCGGCCGGGCTGGTGCCTGCCGGTGGCGACACCGGCGTCGTGGTGCTGCCGCCGCAGGCAGCGAGCAGCACCGGCCCGGCGGCGGCCAGGCCGGCAGCAGGAAGAAAGGTGCGTCGCGTGAGGCGGTATGGAAGAGGCGGTGTAGACACTCTCTGGCTCCTCTAGCTCAGCCTTGGCTGTTTGGTTTTGGCTGCCGCTACGAGCGTAGTCCCCGCCGTTTAGCGCCATTCCAGCGATGGATAAAGCAGCGATAAAGATCGGCTAAGCATTCGGCAAACACCGGCCGCCGGCCCCTGAAGCGCGCTCCGCCGGCGGATTCTTTGCGGAATGCTTAGCCGGGCTTCATCAGCGATTCGTGCTGCCCTCATCTCGCCGGGGCATGCTCAAAGGCGTGGCACAGCCCAGCAGCGAACCGCGTGTGACCGGCTTATGGCTCAAGCGGTGTCCGCCGGTAGAGCGCGCCCAGCGGCCGGAGGGTCCGGCGTGGGTGCTGGTCGTCTGCCTGCGCGCCGGAAGCGATGAGTCGGTAGCACGGCTGGGCTTGAGCAGCGACGACGTGGCACTGCGCGTCGATCGTCTGCTCAGTGCCATGCAGATGGGAAGCCGCGGCGCGGCAAGAGCGCTGTATGCCTGCTTGCGCCTGGAGCGTGAGCGAGGAGGGCGGCACCAGGGGGATGATCCGATCTGGGAGGCCGTGCTGCGCCATCTAGCGACCGCTGCTGCTTTCCATCCTGCCGAAAGTAAGGATGGAGCGAGATAGGTACGGAAGATGTAAGGAGCATCGGGTCATGAGACCATCCCCCCGGCTGCGATCACCCTTTCCGCTGCTGTCCAGCGGCCTTGCCCTTAGCGCGTTGCTCGCCGGACTCGCTGGAGCAGGAGCAGGTGAGTGGCGGGCCGCGCAGGCCGCCGGACCCTTTGACCGGCTGAACTATATCGTCGTGATCTTCCAGGAGAATCGCTCTTTCGATAGCCTTTATGGCCGCTTCCCCGGCGCCGATGGATTGGCCAACGCAGGTGCCACCGTTCAGCAGGTCGACCGTGATGGCGTGCCCTACACCACCCTGCCGCAGCCGATCGATACCAATCTGAGTCCACCGGCACCTGACCCGCGCTTTCCGCCGGCATTGCCGGTGGCGCCTTTCGATCTCGCGCAATTCGTGCCTCCCAACGAACGCCACGGCGATCCGGTCCATCGCTTCTATCAGGAGCAGCTCCAGATCGACGGCGGCCGGATGGACAAATTTGTCGCCTGGACGAATGTCGGCGGGCTGGTACTGGGCTACTACGACGCGACGAACCTCCCGGAAGGGCAGCTAGCGCGCCAGTTCACCATGGCGGATCGGTTCTTTCATGCAGCGTTTGGTGGCTCGTTCCTGAACCACTTTTGGCTCATCTGTGCGTGCACACCGGTCTTCCCCAACGCGCCGGAGACAGCCAAGGCGCAGCTCGGGCCCAATGGCGAGCTGATCAAAGATGGGTTCGTTACCCCCGATGGCTTCGTCGTCAACACGGCCTACACCGTCAACTCGCCGCATCCCCCCTCGGTCGATCCGGCGCAGCTAGTACCGAATCAAACCATGGCGACTATTGGCGATCGCCTGAGTGAAAAGGGCATCTCCTGGGCCTGGTACTCGGGAGGCTGGAACGATGCCCTTGCCGGCCGGGCCGATCCCTTATTCCAGTTCCACCATCAGCCATTTGCCTATTTCGAGCGGTATGCCGATGGGACTCCAGGACGGGCGGCCCATCTCAAGGACGAGCAGGAATTTCTGGCGGCTGTGCGCAGCGGCACGCTGCCGGCGGTGAGCTTTGTCAAGCCACTTGGTCCGGAGAATGAGCACCCGGGGTATGCCGCGCTGCTGCAAGGGCAGCAGCACGTGGCTGATCTGGTGCACGCCATTCAGAGCAGCCCTAGCTGGCGCGACACCGCGATTATTATCACCTACGACGAAAACGGCGGCTTCTGGGATCATGTGCCGCCGCCGGCCATCGATCGCTGGGGGCCGGGCACCCGGGTGCCGGCCATCATTATCTCCCCGTACGCTAAGCGCGGCTTCGTCGACCATACCCTGTACGATACGACGTCGATTCTCAAGACGATCGAGGAGCGGTGGGGTCTAGCACCACTGGGGCCGCGCGACGCCGCCGCGAACGACCTGCGCAATGCGTTCGACTTTTCACAGCCGGCCGCGCTCTCCTTCCCACGCACCGGCGCCGGCCCTGACCCGGCGGAAGCTGCAAGCTTGGCCGGCCCGCTTGCGGAAGCGCCGGCGACCGGGCCACTCCAGCTCCTCCTGGCTGCATTCGATGGTGCAACCCGGACGCCCGGGAGTACGACCCTGGGACTGCTGGCCATTGCCTGGGGTGGGCTAGCGGGGATGGTGGTTGGCGACCTGCTTCGTGCCTGGCGAGCGATCGGGGAGCGTCGCCTGCTCCAGGCACCGAGCTCTGGCAGCAATGGGCGGCGGTCCGGCTCGATGCAGCCGAGGAGGCAGCATGCAGGTGGCGGCCTTCCCTGCCCCGTTGATGGTGGGCGGCCGCTACGACCTCCATGCTGAATCCTTGGGCGCGCTGTCCGATGCGCGCTCAGCGCTGGCACGGTTACCGTTCCCCCTGTGGTGCCTCATGGCTCCCAGGGATACCGTGATCGGACCACGCACGATCGGGCGGCAGCGGGGCCGGCTTCGAGCAAGCGGCACCGCTGCGCTTCCTGGAAAGGAGGAACGAGCCATGCGCTCGAAGCCACGAATTGTTGTGCCTCTCACGCTCTCGACGGCTCCCGGCGAGGCCAAGCTACCGATTATCGTCGAGCAGGCGCGCGCGCTGGATGCGGAGGTGATCCTGCTCCACGTCCTCAGCGAGCGGCTGTCGATGAGCCAGACCGGAGTCTCACCGGAGGAGGCTTGCGTGCGCACCTATCTCGATGTGATGGCGTGGCACCTGCACGCCGCGGGGGTGCGCGCGCGGCCGCTGCTGCGCTTTGGCTCGGTGGTGCCGGCGGTCTGCGCGGCGGCGCGTGATCTGCGGGCAGTGCTGATCATTGCCGGGGCGAGCGGGCGCGAGGGCGTGGTGAGCCGGCTCCGTGGCGGGACGGCGACCGGCATCTGCCGCCAGGCACCGTGTCCGGTGCTGGTCGTGCAGCCACTGCCGCCAGGGGAAAGGCGGGCTCCGGCCCTACGCTGCTTCGACGACGACGTGCGCCGCGCCGGGCCGCTTACGCCGCAGCCAGTGGGCGCTCGTACCGTCGAGGTCGCCCGAATCATTGGCGCGGCCACGCGAACAGCCGATCTCGACCGCGATTTCCGCCCACGGCGGCGCCGGGCGAGTGAGGAAGAGCATTACGCACAGGTGCTCAAAGCGATGGAGCAGCATCCTGAGCAGCTCCCACCGGTGGAGCTCTACAAGCTCGGCTACGGCTATTACGTGCTCAACGGCCACGAGCAGGTGGCGGCCGCCCGGCACCTGGGCCAGGAGTGGATCGAGGCGGTCGTCACCGAGTATCTCTCGCTGGCCGATCCCGACGCGCGGCGCGTCTTCGCCGAGCGCGCCGCATTTGAGCGCGCCACCGGCCTCACCCGTGTCGGCGCGCGGCGGCCGGGGACGTATGCCTATCTGGAAGAGCAGATTCGAGCTTCTGGGGCGCCGGCGGCCGCTAATGACCTTCCGGAGGTGGCGGCCCGCTGGTATGCGGCCATCTTCCGCCCGATGCAGCAGCGCATCCGTGCCCTGCGCCTCGCCGAGTACTTCCCCGGCGAACGATCGGCCGATATCTTCGTGCGGGTCGGGCGCTTTCTCGATGGGCAGCCGCCCAGTGGTGGCCGGGTGGTGACATGGACCGAAGGGCTGCACCAGTTTGCCCGGCTGGTGCAGCGCGGCCATGAGCTTCCAGGGGAGTGTGCGGCGTGAGCCGCCGGCCCGGCGTACGCCGGGCATGCCGCCGGCCGGCTCAGAGCGGCCGGTCGTCTTAGCTCGATGGTGTGGCGGCCGCCACCGGCAGGGTGAAGGTGAAGGCGGCGCCGTGTCCCTCCCCCGCCGACTCGGCCCAGATGCGCCCCCCGTGGGCCTGCACCAGGTGCTTGGCGATGGCGAGACCGAGCCCGGTGCCGCCGCCGGCACGCGCCCGATCGACCTTGTAGAAGCGCTCGAACAGGCGAGGCAGGGCTTCCGGCGCAATGCCGATGCCGGTATCGCTCACGGTTACTGCCACGGCCTCGCCTCGCCGTTCAGCAGCCACCAGCACGTGGCCGCCGGGCGGCGTGAACTTGGCGGCATTGTGCACCAGGTTCACCACCACCTGCTGCATGCGGTCCGGATCGGCATGCACGGCCGGCAGGTCGGCCGGTACCTGCACGGTGAGGGTCAGCCCATGGCGTTCGGCCAGCGGCCGCAGGCGCTCGGCGGCCGCGGCGACGACGGAGCCCAGATCGATCGTCTGCCACTGCAGGCGCAGCTGCCCCGACTCCAGACGCGAGAGCTCCAGTAGCTCCTCCACCAGCCGGGCCAGTCCATCGACCTCGACGTGCATCCGAGCGACAAAGTCGCGCGCCACCTCCGGCACCTCGAGCGCGCCATCCTCAAGCGCCTCGACCACCGCCTTGAGGGCAGCGACCGGCGTGCGTAGCTCGTGCGAGACGTTGGTCACCAGGTCACGGCGCACGGCCTCGGTGCGGCGCAGCTCGCTCACATCCTGGAGCATCAGCAGCACGCGACGCCCGCCGGCGCCGCCGCTGCCTGCGTGCTCGGGGAGGGGCGAGGCCAGCACCTGCACCGCGCGCCGCTGGCGCCCTTCGCCTCCAGCCGGCCGCGACGGCGCACCTCGTCCTTCCGCGCTGCCGCCACCCCAGGAATCCAGCTCGACCACCCGCGGCCGCTCGGCCGCCGGGTCCCCGGCCAGCGCCTGGCGCACCACGGCGGCAAGCTCGTGGTCATGGAGCACGGCCATCACCGACCGTCCCTCGGCGCGCTCCGACGGCAGGCCGAGCAGCCGCTCCGCCGCCGGGTTGATCAGCTCGACGATATTGCGCTCGTTGGCGATCACCACGCCATCGGCCATGTGGCGCAGCACCGCCGCCAGCTGCTCACGCTCCCCTTCCACCGCGCGCACGTGCGCGCGCAGCCGGGCGGCCATCTCGTCGAGCGTCCGAGCGAGGAGGCCCACCTCATCGCGCCCGGCCAGCACGTGCGCTGGCAGCGGCTCCCTCGGTCCGTCGTGGCCGAACCGCCGCGCCGCGCGCGTCAGCGCCTCGATGCGCCGCGTGGTCAGCCGCGCCAGGACGATGGCAAGCCCGATAGCCAGTACGGCAGCGGCGACGAGCGCGGTGGCAACGGCGGCGGCCACGCGGTTCAGTGCCTCCTGCACCTGGCTCACCGGCAGCGCCACTCGCGCCACGCTGAGCGTAATGCCCTCCTGCTGGATGGGGACGGCGACGTACAGCAGATCGCGATCGAGTGTGGCGCTGTGCCGCTGGCTCTGGCCGCTGCCGCTGCGCAGCGCCTGCACCACCTCCGGGCGGGTGCCATGGTTATCCATGGTGGCCGGATCGTGATCCGAGTCGCCGAGCACCGTCCCATCGGCGGCAATGAGCGTAATGCGCGCACCGATCTCGCTCCCCAGCCGCTTGGCCAGCCCGTCAAGACTCTCTGGCCCGCCTGCTGCACTGCCCGGACTGCCAGCCTCACGCGCCAGCAGCGGCGGCTGCGCGGCGTCGGCCACCAGCCGGGCCTGGCGATCGAGCTGCGCCTCCAGCGCCGCGAGCTGCTGGCCGCGGAGATAGGCCGAGAGGTAGACGCCAAGAGCCAGATGCACCGTGGCGATCAGCGCCACGTAGCTGGCGGCGATTCGCCATTGCAGGCGTGTGAGCATGCTGGGCGCTCCTCAGGAGGGGTTCCTGGTGCAACTGTGGGGCTCGCCTCGGCACATGCGCTCGGTGCACATGCTGGAACAGCCTCAGCGGGCATAGCGGTAGCCCACGCCCCGCACCGTCTCGATGCGCCGCGGCCGCGACGGCTCCTCCTCGAGCTTCTCGCGCAGGCTGCGCACGTGCACGGCCACGGTGCGCGCGTCGCCGGTGTGATCGTAGCCCCACACCTGCTCCAGCAGCTGCTCGGCAGAGAAGACGCGCCCGCGGTGGCGCACGAGGAAGGCCAGCAGATCGAACTCCTTGGGGGTCAGCGCCACCGGCGTGCCGGCCTTGAGCACGCGGTGGCCGGCAACGTCGATCTCCAGGTCACCGGCCACCAGCGGCTCGTCGTTTGGGACGGCCGAGCGGCGGTCCAGCTCGGCTGCCAGGAGCTCGCGCCGCCGCAGCAGCGCCTTCACGCGTGCCAGCAGCTCGCGCATGCTGAATGGCTTGGTGAGGTAGTCGTCGGCGCCCAGCTCAAGCCCCACCACCCGATCCACCTCATCATTCTTCGCGGTGAGCATAAGGATGGGCACGGCACTGCGCTCGCGCACCCGCCGGCAGACCTCGAAGCCATCCAGCTTGGGGAGCATCACGTCGAGCAGCACCAGGTCGGGTGCGTCCGGCCCTTTCGTCGCCAGCTCGACCGCTGCCTCTCCGTCGGTGGCCGTCACCACCCGATAGCCTTCGCGGCGCAAGGAAAAGGCCACCGCTGCCAGCAGCGTCGATTCGTCTTCTACCCAGAGGATGGTCGCCATCTTCGTGCCGAATCGTCGTGGGGCGTCGCGCGAGGCTACGGGGTACCGTCAGGTGAGCAAGTGGGGCAGCAGCTCGCGCTCGATTCGCGCGCGCAGGGTATCCCGCACCGCCCGATAGGCGGCGAGCTGCTGCTCCTCCGATCCAGTCGCCCTGGAGGGATCGGGCAGGCTCCAGTGCCGGCGCTCCCTGGCCTCTGGGAACACCGGACAGGCCTCGTTCGCCTCGTCGCAGACGGTGATCACGAGGTCGAATAGCTGGCCGAGGTACCGGTCCAGCGTCTTACTCTCCTGATGAGTGATATCGATGCCCACCTCCGCCATCGCCCGGATGGCCAGGGGACGCACAGCGGTCGCCTGCGTCCCCGCGGAGTGCGCCTCGATCTGCCCGGCGGCCAGGTGTCGCAGCCAGGCCTCGGCCATCTGGCTGCGCGCCGAATTGTGTGTGCACAGAAAGAGCACGCGCCGCCTCTGCCGGTCCGGCGAGGCCGGCGGCGCGTTGCCTGCCGGCGATCGCGTCGACATGGCTGCCTCCTCTGGTCGGGCACCCTTGCACGCCGTGCCTTCACGCGTATTCTAGCCTTCCAGGAAGGCGACCGGCACCGGCAAGCACCAGCGCATCACGTGGTAGCTATTCAAGGGGCCGAAGTCATCGCCACCCCTTGCGCGACCGCTGGCGCGGTGCTACGCTGGCGTCACCATGGAATTGTTTATAAACATTTGTGGCATCGACGACCGGTCACCAGTCGCCCGTCGCCTAAGGGCTGGCACGCATGAGTGCGCGTGCTGAGCCGCCGGATGGCTCGGTCGCGTCGCCCCTGTTCCGGCGCGTGCTGGCCGAGCACCGCTTCCACAAGGTGGCCGCCGCCATCCGCGAGGCTGTGGCACGCGGCGAGCTGCAGCCGGGCGACCAGCTCCCGCCCCAGCGTGAGCTGCAGCAAGCCTTCGGCGTTAGCCGCGTCACCATCCTGGAAGCACTGCGACTGCTCGAGGCGGATGGCCTGGTGGAGGTGCAGCCTGGGCGCAATGGCGGCGCGGTGGTGCTCGACGCCTCCCGCCATTCGCTTTCCCGAGCGGTGTCGCTCCTCCTGGATACCCACCACGTCGACCTGGCGGAGGTGCGCGAGCTACGGACGGCGATCGAGGTGCTGGCGGCACGCCTGGCAGCTGAGCGGGCCACGCCGGAGCAGATCGGTTTCATGGAGAACCTGCTGCGGCGGCTCGACGCGCGGGCGCGCCACCCGCAGCCGGTGCGCAGCGGCCTGGTCGACACGGCTACCGACGACTCGTACCTAGCGCTCGACCTGGAGTTCCACACCGCAGTGGCCGCGGCCTCCCAGAACCGGCTGCTCAGCGCGCTCATGGAGGTGTTCTATCACCAGCTGGTCGGGCAGGCGGTGCCGGTCGACCCGGCGATGCAAGCGCGGCTGAATGCCTCGCTGCACGATGTCCTCGAACGTGGGATCAAGGCGCGTGAGCCTGAAGCCGCGGCGGCCGCCATGGCGGTCCACCTGGCCGAGAGCTTCGCCGTCATCCAGGCGGCCGCGCGGCCGAACTCGGCAGGCCAGCAACTCCCATGATGCACTCTGCACTCACGGGATTCCGAATTGCTGCCTGAGCAGAGCAACGAACGAGAGGAGCAGCCACCGATGCGTAGCCTCGTGATACACGGGCCTCGTGAGTGCCGCATCGAGGAGGAGCCGGAGCCGCCGCTGGCGCCGGGGCGGATCAAGATCCGAGTGCGCTACTGCTCGATGCTGATGGAGAACGTGGGGCTGTACACCGGCACCGACCCACGTGTGCGTGCCCCTGGCAATCCTCTGTACCGCGGCTATCCGCAGCCTCAGGCAGGGGAGGTGCTCGCCGAGGTGGTCGAGGTGGCGCCGGATGTGGCGGGTGTCAAGGAGAGCGATCGCTTTGCCAGCTACACCGCCTACCGTGAGGTGCAGGTGATCGCGCCAGATGCGTGGACGAAGGTCGAGCCGCACGTGCCGGCAGAGGCGGCGATCTCGCTCCCGTTTTCGGGCACCACGCTCCACGCCGTGCGCCGTGCCCATCTGGAGCTCGGCGATGATGTGCTGATCATCGGTGCCGGGCCGATGGGCGCACTGCTGGTGCCCTGGACGCGCCTGGCCGGCGCCGGCCGCATCATCGTCGCCGAGCTGCACGCCCGCCGGCGCGCGATTGCCCAGCAGCTGGGGGCCACCCATGTGGTTGATCCGCGAGCAACCGAGCTCAAGGCAGCGGTGCAGGAGATCACGGAGGGTAATGGCCCGGACGTGGTATTCGACGCCGGGAATACCGCTGCCACCTTCCCGCTGGCCCTCGAGCTGGCCCGGCCGCAGGGCAAGGTGGTGGTGCTGAGCTGGCACACTCAACCGATCACAATCGACGACATGACGCGCGACTTCTATCACAAGGAGCTGGAGATCATCGCCACGCGCGCCGGCGGGCCCAGCCACGCCTACCGCTCGCCGTACCTGCGCTGGACCGGTCGCGAAAGCCAGCGGCTGATCGCACGCTGGATGGCCGAGGGCCGGTTCGATCCTTCGCCAATTGTCACCGATCGCCGGCCGCTGGCCGAGTTCGTACCGGCGATGGAGGCGCTGCTGGAGCGGCCGGGCGACCACCTCAAGACGCTGATCGAATGGTGATACGCCACTCAGCTGGTAGCAGCCAGTGCTGCATTGCGTCAAGGAGCAGGAGGATTGCAGCCATGGAGGCGAGGAAGGAACGCACCATCACACGTCGGGTCCTGTTTGCCGCCGGCGCCGTTGCGGGGCTCCCGGCCGCGCTGGTGGCGTGCACTGCCGGCGCCACCGGTGGCGCCGGTGCGGGTGCGCCGGCCAAGCAAGCGGGCACCGTGCACGTACTCAACGCCAACTGGGGAGAGCTCTACGACGATCTGATGGCCAAGATCGGCGACGAGTTCACCAAGGAGACAGGAGTCACGGTCGAATGGGACTTCGCGGCCGGGGCAGACGAGAAGCTGATGACCTTATCCGCCGCCGGGACGCCACCCGACGCCAGCTACACGAGCTGGGCGACCCAGGGCACGCTTGCCGCACGCGGCGTCCTGAGCCCGCTTGACGATTATCTGAAGAAAGCCGGCCTGACGCGGAAGGACTTCAGCGCCGCGATGGTGGACGTCAGCACCTACCAGGGCAAGCTCTATGCGCTGCCCGGCGGCGCCGACTGGCTCGTCAATCATTGGAGCAAGACGGCCTACGCCGAGGTGGGGCTCGATCCAGAGAAGCCGCCGAAGACCTTCGCCGAGCTGGAGCAGCATTCGGAGAAGCTGCTCAAGTCGGGGCCGGATGGCTACACGCGGGTGGGCTACTGGCCTGGCCCAGGCGGCGCGTCGTTCATGTACGTCGCCTACTTCTTCGGTGGCGAGTTCTACGACGCCTCGGCGGGCAAGGTCACGGCCAACCATCCGAAGGTCGTCGAGGCGCTCGAATGGCTGGTCAGCTACGGCAAGAAGATGGACTACACCAAGATGACCGCCTTCTGGAAGGACCAGCCCAGCTACTCCAAGGCCGGCAGCCCCTTCTCACAGGGGAAGGCAGCCTATCTTTTTCAGGGCTTCTGGAGCTACGAGCCGCTGGATCGCTTCGCGCCTCAGCTCAAGTACGGGCTGGCTCCGTGGCCCACGCCCACCGGCAGCGCGGCCGAGCTCAGCCGCAACGTTATTCAGGGCTGGCCGTACGCCATCCCCAAGGGTACCAAGCAGCCCGATCTGGGATGGCAGTTCATCAAGTATGCCTTCGTCGACAACTCGGCCAAGATGGGCTATCTTACCCTCAATGGCCCCTGCTATCTGAAGCAGCTCGATGACTTTGCCAAGAGGATGACCGCCGAGGTGCTTAAGCCTGACAACCGCATGACTCCCTATTTCAAGGTTTTTATCGACGTCGCTCGCGCCGGCACGAAGCACTTTCCATCTCTCCCCATTACCAACGACTACCAAAAAGCTCTCAATGCCGCTTTCAACGACGCGATGGCCGGCAACAAGGTGCTGCGGGCTGCCCTCGACGAGGTAACTCAGACGATGCAGGCGCAGCTTGACCAGGTGCTGAAGGGGTAAGGCTGCTGCGGGGCTTACTGATCCCTGCGTTGATCGCTAAACTGGCTCCAGGGCGCGGGGCTCGTTCATGCTTGAGCTGTCTGGGCAGCGATCAGTAGAGAGCACAACTCGAACGACGGAAAGAACGCAATATCTTTGACCAGCCAAGGAAAGGGTGCCTACGGCATGGCTGAGAGGACCTTTGGCGCCGCCGTCTGGGGCGCCGGCTGGGTAGCCGGCGAGCATCTCCGCGCGTACGTGCGCAATCCGCACACGGAGGTGGTGGCCATTGGCAGCCGCACGCGCGAGGGCGCCCGGCGCAAGCTCGCTGAGGTGGGACTTTCGCCCGAGACGTGCGCCGTCTACGATGATCTCGATGCCCTCCTGGCCGACAAGCGGGTGCAGCTCGTCTCTATCTGCACGCCAAACTTCCTGCACGCGGAGCACGCCATGCGCGCGGCCCAGGCCGGAAAGCACCTGGTGATCGAGAAGCCACCGGCGATTACCCTGGAGAGCCTGCACGCCATGCGCGATGCCGTGCGCCGCGCCGGCGTGCGCACGATCGTGAGCTTCGTGCTGCGCTGGAACCCGCTGGTGCGCACGATCAAGGCGCTCGTCGACGATGGCGCGCTGGGTGAGCTCGTGCTGGCCCGCGCCGACTACTGGCACCACCTCACGCCCCAGGAATGGCCGGGCTACCACTGGGCCCGCACCCGAGCCGGTGGGGGCAGCATCATGCTCGCCGGCGGGTCGCACGCGGTGGATGCCATCCGCTTTCTTGCCGGCAGCGAGGTCGTCTCGGTCAGTGCTCGCCAGGGGCCGGTGCGGCCGCGCAGCGGGTACGAATGGGCCGGCACGTCCATGGCGCTGCTGGAGCTCCAGAACGGTGCGCTGGCCGAGGTCTCGGCCACCGTCGATGCCTACCTTCCGTACGTCTTCAACCTGGAGCTGCTGGGAGATCGCGGCAGTATGCGGGGCAACCGCCTCTTTAGCGAGAAGCTGCCGGGCCAGACCGGCTGGGCCGAGATTCCCACCATCCTCCCCGATAGTGGAGATGTGACTCACCATCCCTTCCAGGAGGAGATCGACCATTTCGTCGACTGCCTGCTAGCCGGCCGCGAAGCCACGCCGAACCTCGAGGACGCGGTGAAGACAACCGAGGTCTGTCTCGCCGCCGATCTGGCCGCCACCGAGCGCCGCACGGTACAGCTTCCGCTGGACGGCTGATTCGGATGGCTACCTCACAGGAGATACGCGTTCATTCCTAGATACGTCCGATCCTTTTCCTGTGCTCGCCAAGCGTGCGCAGGGGGGACGATCACAGGAGGTGCGCGTTCGTTCCCGGATGCGTCCGACGAGTCGAACCTGGGACCGCATACGTCCTGAGCTAGCAGCCTGGTACTGCCTTTATCGATGCCCAGCATCCAGATGCTTCGCCCCGACCTCGAAGGTCTCCCACCGCTGGAGCCGGTAGTGGCCGCCCTGCCGCCGGGCTATCGCCTGCGCACCTACCGGCCCGGCGACGAAGCCGGCTGGGCCGCGCTGATGAACACCGGCGACCTGGGCCAGTGGGACGTGGCGCGCGTGCGCGCCGAGCTTACGGAGCGCCCGTACCCGCAGTTCGATCCCGAGGGGCTGTTCGTGCTCACCTCTGGGGCTGTCGAGCCGGCCGAGCCGGCGGCGCAGATCGCCGGCTCGGCGTGCGCCTGGCTGCCGGATCCCGGCGAGCGCGAGACGGGCATCCTGCACATGGTCTGCGTGCGGCCCGAGCATCGTGGTGCCGGTCTCTCGTACCCGCTCTGCCTGGCGGTACTCCACCGCTTTCGGGCGCGCGGCTTGCGGCGTGTGCGCCTCAACACCGGTGACTGGCGGCTGGGTGCAGTGAAGGTCTACCTGCGCCTGGGCTTTCGGCCATGGTACCGCCGGCCAGAGCATCCGGCCATCTGGCGCGAGGTGCTGGCCAAGCTTAGCTGGCCCGATGAGATCGAGCCAATCACGGATCTTGACCCCGCCGCTCTCGAGCGGAAGATTCCTCAGTGATGGGCGACCCTTGCGCTCCCGCTAGCTGGTCCAGTACCGTGGAGCAGGCGTTTGGTAGCGGCGTTGCGAGAGGAGGAGCAAGCCATGGAGCAGGACCGCGCCAGCACTCAGAACCGGACGGGGCCGCGCCGCAGCCGCCGTGCCTTCATGCGGGCGGCTGTGCCGGCAGCGGCCGCGACGGGGCTGCTGGCCGCCGCCTGCGGCCAGCGTGGCCAGGGCCAGCCGGCGGCGGCCGGCGAGGTGGCCGGCAAGCTGACCATCGCCTTCGTGGGCGGCGAGCAGCAGCATCCACCGGCCATCCTGGACGGCTTCAAGGCCAGGTATCCCAAGGTGCAGGTGGAATCGATCACCGGCGCCTGGAACGAGACGCTCGATAAGGTGACGCAGATGGTCGCGGCCGGCACGCCGCCGGACGTCTGGTACGGGGAGGATGGCCGCGCCACCGGCTGGGGACCGCGGGGCTGGATCCGCGATCTCGTGCCGTACATCAAGCGCGACCTCAAGGAGAGCGACTACTACCAGCTGACCGTCACCAAGGATCCCGAGAATCACGTCTGGGCGGTGCCGGGCGATCTGCAGGTGGTAGCGCTCTTCTATAACACGGCGGCTTTTTCTGAGATTGGCCTGCAGCCGCCGGCACCTGATTGGAACCTGGATAAGCTCACCGCCGCCGCGCAGCGCCTCACCGATCCTGGCAAGAAGCAGTTCGGCTTCTTCTCCCAGCCGAACTACATCACCACGAGCTGGTATCTCTTCCCCAAGCTCTTCGGCGTCGGCGTGCTGGACGATACAGGTACCAAGTCACAGTTCACGCACCCCAAGGTGCAGCAGGCGCTGGAGACGCTCATGGGCTTCTCGGATAAGGGGCTGGCGCCGCCCTACGCCGACATGGGCAAGTATCCGTTCGCGCCGACCCAGACGGCCGAAGGGCGGAGCGCGATGCAGTTCCACATCTACGCCCGTCTCGGCGATGCCAGCATGAAGGACTACACCTACGACGTCGAGCTGGTGCCCTCTGGCCCAGCCGCCAGGTGGACGACGGTGATCGCCAACTGCTGGGTCATCGGCAAGCAGTCGGCCGTGCCCGACGCCGCCTGGGCCTGGATCAAGTGGCACAGCCAGACCGATCAGCAGCTGATCCGCGGCCGCTCCGGCACTGGCCTGCCCATGAACAAGAAGGCAGCTGACGAGGTGGTATCGCAGGCGCCGCCGCCGCCCAAGAACCGGCGCGCCTTTCTCAAGAGCCTGGAGTTCGCCGGCCCACTGGGGCTCAACGCCGTCTGGCAGGAGTGGCGTACGGCGGCTCAGAATGAGCTGGTCAAGGCGTTCAACGGGAGCGTCTCGCTCGCCAATGCGCTGCAGGAGGCGCACCGCGCCGTCCAGCTGGAGCTCGATAAGTTCTACAAGCGCTAGCGGCTCATCGGTACGCCAGAAGTCTCAGCCAGGCGGCTGCCCAGCCGGTTGCTCCGGTGGCCCAGCCGGTTGCTCCGGTGGCCCAGCCGGTTGCTCCGGTGGCCCAGCCGGTTGCTCCGGTGGCCCAGCCGGTTGCTCCGGTGGCCCAGCCGGTTGCT
>Ga0070741_10007607_pt1 | contig 22296 bp, 20 predicted proteins | sample Coa_R1_4_FD_66440 | JGI IMG/M metagenome (GOLD analysis project Ga0070741, IMG submission 66440) | Surface soil microbial communities from Centralia Pennsylvania, which are recovering from an underground coalmine fire - Coalmine... | ecosystem: Environmental > Terrestrial > Soil > Unclassified ... | reverse complement strand
TTGTACATCTCCTGGCCTTCAGCTACTTCGCCCTTTTTCGGGTAACGGGTGTAGTAGAAGCCGGAGTTGTCCAGCTTCCACGCAACGCTGGCGGCACGAGTGCGCTCGATGGAATCGGGAAGCAGCTTGCCGGTTGCGGTTTCGATCACGTGGAGCGTGCTCATCTCCGATCCGCTGGGAGACGTGCCGTAGGCCACGTACCTGCCATCCTCAGACGGTTCCCACCAGTCGAGCGCGACAGTTCCGTCGGCTGCCAAGGAATTCACATCAACCAGGACGCGATCTTGACCGTGCAGGCCTTCGCGCACATAGAGAATAGGCTGGTTCTGCGTGCCTTCACGCTTTGTGTAAAAGAAATATTTGCCCCCGAGCTGGGGCGCAGAAATGGTGCCGATTGACAGTAATTCCGTCAGGCGCTTGTGGAGTTCGCTTCTTCCAGGCAGCGGTTCAAGGATGCTGCGCGTATAGGCAAGCTCCTCTTCTACCCATTTCTGGGTTTCTGGGCTGCTCCCGTTCTCGAGCCATCTATAAGGATCAATGATCGTGTGTCCTTGAATCACGTCCTGCACTGGCTTGCGCTCGGCTTGCGGCGGGCCGGCGGTTGGCAAGGGAGACGAGGTATCGTCGGCCAGCATCACGCCTACAAATAGGAAGGAAAATAAAACGAGCAGAAGCAAACGCAGGCCTCCTGACATAGGTCACCTCTTGTGAGCAGAGCGAATATTCAGGGTAGCAAAAACGACTGAGCGGCGCAGGAGTGACTGGAGGGACGATTCTCTCTCAGGAGAGGCGAGCAGCGGTGGCGCTTGTGCGGGAAGTCAAAATCCCTGCCCTTGTCTCGCAAAATCGGCGAGACAAGGACGGGATACTCGTTTTTCGGGACTCACAACAGTTTCACAGAGTTTACTTTTAGAGTGTCGCCCTGCACGGTTCCATCCACGTCCACACGGAGATGGTCCTTTTTGCTGGAAGCCTTCAGGGCCTCGGTGATCTGCTTGTTTCCTGCGTCATCAAATTGCAGAAATTTCTGATCCGAAGTGATGATGCCAAAGCCGCTCATGGCGCACTTCAATGCACAATCCCGAGTGTGGCCGTCGGGAGCTTTGGCGACCTTCGATGAACAGTTCTTATCCACGACAGGAACATCTTTGAAGCTCTCTGCTACAGCCAGTTGCACCATAGCGAGCATAAGCGAGAGTACAATCCATGCAAGTTTACGCACTGTTATTCTCCTTATCGAGTTTGAATTGGAACTACGAGGTTGTTGCCAGCCGCGAGTTCGGCGCGTGTTGTAAATTCCTGCCAAGGACGCTCTCGCGATAGGCGGTTAGCTGAGAGAGCGCGAATGCACCGATCGCGATTTCAACGTCACGCATGGCAAGGTCGTAAAACATGCCGGTGGTCAGGAGATTTGCGGCAATCGACAGTAGCCACAGGCCGACAATATAACTACCGATCTTGGTCCATCGGCTGAGGACGATGATGCCGGCGACCACCTCAATCACACCGACGATGCGCATAAATGCAGGGCCGCTAATCGGAATGACCTTGGTTGCCAGCGGGCTGAGATACATGCTCCAGTCGGCAAGCTTGTTGAAGTATTTGTCGATTCCAGCGATGATCGGGCCTATGCCCAGGCCGATCCGTAGCGCCCACCATGCTCCATTGAGCCGAGTATCGAAATCTGCCATTTTCCCTCCTACAGAAGAAAGAGTCACAGGGAAGGCTGAGGTTACAGTTACCGTGAATGGCTGCTAGGCGATTGACCACGTAACCTTTCGGCGGGTGCGCACTCTATCATTTAGACGAATATGGAACTGCTGGAAAAAGCGCGAGTCGAAGGCTGGACCGATGAAGAGGTGGTCGAGCGGATTCTGGCGGGAGACACGGCGCTTTACGAGATCATCATGCGCCGCCACAATCAGCGGATTTACCGCGTGATTCGGGCAATCCTGCGGGACGACAGCGAGACCGAAGACGTGATGCAGGATGCGTACGTACGCGCTTACCAACATCTGCGGCAGTTCGAGGGGCGCGCGCCATTTTCCGTGTGGCTGACGCGGATTGCCGTCAATGAAGCCTATGCGCGCATTCGCCGGCGAAATCGAACCCAGCAGTTGGACGCTGCTGAAGATGGAGAATTTTCTGTGAATCCCGTGAGCCAATCTCTTGACCCGGAGCAAACCACATCCCGCGGTGAACTCAGCCGCTTGCTCGAGGACGCGATTTTGGGTTTGCCGGAACAATACCGCGCGGTACTGATGCTACGTGATGTGGAAGAAATGAACACAGCCGAGACGGCAGAGGCTTTGGGCATCAGCGAAGAAAATGTCAAAGTGCGGTTACACCGCGGGCGCGCCCTGGTCCGAAAAGGACTCTTTACGATGGTCGGTGGATCTGCGAAAGAGGCATTTCCGTTCATGGGTGTTCGCTGCGACCGGGTCGTCACGCGGGTGCTTGTAAGGCTAGAGACTCTTACAACGTAATTGTCCGACGTGCGGAAGAACAGTCAGGCTGCAACCCTCGCTTGAAACAAACTCCGAGCAGTCCGGACTAAGGAAGAAACTGCATCGGATTTCGAGACTATGGCAGCCGCACCTGCGGCGAAAGCCTCCTTAGCCACGAACGAATCGCATTGCGATGTGTAGATAATGATCGGAACAGAAGGCAGGAGCCGTTTTAGCAAGCGTGTCTCTTCGAGCCCGTTCATAACCGGCATGATGAGGTCTGTCACGATCAGGTCGGGTAGTAACTGTTGTGCCTTCTCAGTTGCTTCCTTCCCATTTTCTGCCTGTCCACAGATTTCGAATTCACCGGTACGCGCCAGTAGCTCGGAGATTGCGTCCCGGATATGAAGGCTGTCATCGACGATAAGCACACGTACACGTTTAGACATCGCACCCCTCCTCCACCCTGTGCGATATGGCGTCATTCAAAACGAAGAGGCGATAACGAGACTATGCGAGTACAAACTGCGACGTTTGATGACACTTCTTACAGTCGAAGGTTGCCCCTTGAGAGTTGATATTCGAGAGTACTTCTGATTGCTCACAAGGCAGCTGACTACTGTTACGGCGGCCAATACACATCGGGTAGGCGGCGCGAGTCAGTGGCGGATATCGGAGCCGCGTCACAGGCGGTGAGAACGGAAAAAGAGTTGGCGATGATTCAAAAATCCGATCGCAATCACGAAAAGATGCGGACTTGAGAAAGGCTCGACCCGGGCAGCAACGATTCATTTTTCCGAAAAGTCGATTTTATCCCTGGCGGCTCAGTCCTCCGCACACGGAAGGGCGTCCGGCACCGTCGAATTTTCTTTCTGGTTACTGGGAAAAATTACCAACCTTAGATCGATGCTCCGGATTATCCGGAAGATTTCTCAGCAACTTACCTTATGGCACTGGGTTTGCATCAGCTAGGTGTGCCTGTACTCCCAGGTAAACAATACAAACTGACGCGAGAACGGGCGCCATGCTTCGTAGATAGGAGCGCAAAGCTGTGTTTGAGCCGTCTTCGGAGGTGACCTATGTCTAATATTCGAATCCTGGTTGCGGACGATCACGACATCGTCCGCCGCGGTGTGTGCACGGTTATGGAAAACCACCCTGGATGGGAGGTGTGTGCCGAGGCATGCGATGGTCGCGAAGCAGTCGAAAAGACAATCAAGCTGAAACCGGATGTGCTGGTGCTTGACCTGCACATGCCAGGACTCAACGGTATAGAAGCCGCCCGCCAGATCCTGCGACAGAATCCAGACCAAAGAATTGTAGTTTTGACCATTGCCGACTCGGAGCAGCTGATCTTTGAGCTGTTGAAGATCGGAGTGAAGGGCTATTTGCTCAAGTCTGATGCGGCAAGAGAACTCGTTGCAGCGGTTGATGCCCTTCGGAGCAATCGGACCTTCTTCAACTCCAATATTGAAAGAATGGTCATGGATGGATTTCTGAATGGCAGGGGCTCGCAGGCCTCCGGCAGTTTTTGTCCAACTCTCAGTTCACGCGAGCGCGAAATTCTGCAGATGCTTGCCGAGGGCAAGACGACAAAAGAAGTTGCAGTAGCGCTAAACCTGAGCGTGAAGACTGCCGAGACGCATCGTTCGAACATTATGCGGAAGCTCGATCTGCATTCGATCAGTGACCTTGTGCTCTACGCGGTGCGAAACAACATCGTGCATATTCCCGATGCTCCTAGAGTCGCTGTGAGTGAACTTTCAGCAATAGCCGGCGACTGACAACGGGGTCAAAGATTCGAGGTCAGCAAGTTAGGCGGCGGGTCGCCAATCCGCACGCAGGGCCGGAGCCGCACGACACGAGTAGACCGTCACCGCATCGCTCCCGAAAGCGTCAGCGATGTTCCAGCCTCAAGCCTTACGGTAAGTCATAGGGTAGGCTGTCATTCGTTACAGTTCTCAATGCTCTTGCACGACTGAGAATCTTGGGACGCAGCGGAGAAGTGTCCAATCAACTCGCCGCAGGTTAAGTCGTGGAACACAATCGCACAACTGCCCTGTTCTTACTTATCTTGCTGGGCGTTGTACTTGCGTTTGCATACACCCTTGTTCGCCCGTTCCTGCAGCCGCTTGCGTTTGCCCTGGTAATCGGCATCGGTCTTTACCCCGTGCACCTAAGAATTGCGAGGCTAGTTTCCCGGAAAACCTTGGCAGCGCTGTTATCAACGTTGATCGTGTTGCTCGTGTTCATCTTGCCATCGTTTCTTATTGCCTCGGCGGCGAGCCGTGACCTGATCCGCACAGCCCAATACATCAGCACGAAAAGCGCGTCAGAGGGTGGGTTCATCCCGTATTTACGGCATGTTGTTGACCCTGCTGTGAGTTGGCTGGGCAAACATATTGATCTTGAAGAAACTGGATTACAGCAGACTCTGGATGCGGCACCTGCCTCGATCAGCAGATTCTTGTTAAGAGTTGCAACCTCCCTGGTCACCGGATTCGCCAAGTTCGCAGGCGAAACCCTGGTCATGTTTTTCGTTCTCTTCTTCGTGTTTCGCGACGGCGCATCGGCCTTGACTCATATTGAGGCGTTACTGCCACTGGATGCTCCTCGCTCGCGACGACTTCTCTCTGGAGTCCGTGAAAGTGTAGTTGCTAATCTCTATGGCATTCTCGCGGTTGCGGCCATCCAAGGCTCGCTGCTCGGAATAGCAATGTTTGTCGCGGGGGTTAGCTCCCCGCTGCTCTTAGGCATTGCGGCCGCGATCTGTTCTCCGATTCCGTTCATCGGAACGGCGCTGATCTGGGTTCCAGTAGCGATTACACAACTGGTGGCGGGGCATTGGCTCACGGCTCTATTACTTACTCTCTGGTGCTCGGTCGTGGTTGGAACGGCTGATAACGTGATTCGTCCCCTGGTGATTGTCGGGCGCGTTAAGCTTCATCCCGTTCCTTTGGTCTTCGGGCTGATCGGCGGTGTAAAGGAATTTGGGATTATTGGTCTTTTTGTCGGCCCGGTGGTGATGTCGTTGTTGCTGGCAATCATACGGATGCTTCGAGAGGAAGTCTTATTTCCGCCAACTGTTCCGGCGCCAGTCGGAACAGCAATTTCGGTTGGTCCGGACTGTTAGGTCTCTTTGAACCGTTTTTGGGGACGATGGGGGTTCCTGTTAATCCTGACAGTCGAAGGTGATGGTAGGGGAAGTACATTCACTAATGCGCCCGAAGGAATCGAGAGATGTCTCCGCTACCGCTGAGTCCTACGAGCGAGTTCGTACGGATCGCGATTGCATATCTGGATTCGCTTACGGATTACCGGGAGCAACTGTCACCGCGTTATGCACTCACAAAGTCGGATGATTTCATACTGCTGGACCCCAGTTCGCCCACCTGGCGTCAAATCAACCTTTTCGTGAGCTATGTGGAATCGGCTCTCCGTCGCTTTTTCAAGTGTTCCAAAGCGTAGCAGCACCTGAGGGACGACTGCCCTATTTCCCTCTGTTACGGTTAACAGTTTCCCAGAGAGGCCCGAAAAGCTAAAAACAACTGTAAACCTTGGTGGATGATGGTGTGCAACTTCGAATGCGAGAGACGTTGAAGCGCACCCAATCGCTCAACCTACTATGAATCGCTACTTTTCCCAAGGTCGCCTTCGCCACGATCAGCGAATTTTCACGAACACAATCGATGTTCCTGATCGCTTGAGCTGTGTCGCTGTTTGTCGTAGCCATTTCAGCGTTTTTAAGGGTGTCTTATGCAAAAAAAGATCCGATTGTTCGTTGTTATCGCATTATTGAGTCTAGTGGTTAGAACGGAAAGCGTACGAGCACAGTCGTTAGTGTCAGGGGACGTGACCGGAACAGTTTCTGATCCTCAAGGCCGCGTGGTACCAAACGCAACTGTTACTTTGACAAACACCGGCACACAACAAAGTCAGAACACGACCACAAATGCTGAAGGCGTCTACAGGTTTTCTTTGCTGCCACCTGGGCAGTACTCAGTCAAAGTTGAAGCCCAAGGTTTCCAAAACTTTGAACGACCAGTCACGGTTGCAGTGGGCCAGGCTTCAAGTATGAATATCCAGCTTGCCGTAGGAGCATCATCGACTACGATCGAAGTTGCTGCTGAGGCGGGTGTAGTGCAAACCGAGAATGGCAACATCTCGACTACATTTACGCCTGAGCAAGTGCAGCTCGTGCCCAATCCCGGCAACGATCTCAGTTATATCGTACAGACTGCGCCCGGCGCAGTCATGAACACCCAGGCAGGCTACGGAAATTCTTCAACGTTCGGTTTGCCAGCAACCTCGAATCTGTTCACGGTTAATGGTATGAATGAGAACGATCCATTCCTGAACCTAAATAACTCAGGGGCGACGAACCTGTTGCTCGGACAGAACGACGTTCAGGAAGCGACCATCGTAAACAACGGCTACTCTGTGCAATACGGAGGCTTGGCTGGCGCGAACGTCAATTACGTGACGAAGTCTGGCAGCAACAATTGGCATGGCAACGCCAACTATTACTGGAACGGGCGCGTGATGAACGCCAACAACTGGTTTAATAATTTCAATGGCGTTTCGCGTCCGTTTGTCAATGCTAATCAGTGGGGGGCGTCGCTTGGAGGCCCGATCAAGCGTGACAAGACTTTCTTTTTTGTAAATACCGAAGGCATTCGCGTGCTCCTCCCTACGAATGTTCCAGTAAACATTCCAAGTCCGCAGTTCCAGACGGCAACCCTGAATAACATTGCCGCGACGCAGCCGGCGCAGCTCCCGTTCTATCAGCACATGTTTTCTATTTGGAACGGTGCGCCGGGAGCAACTGGGGCGCAAAACATTTTGGACAACGGAGGCTGCGACGGTACTGTCGACTTGGGAGGCGCTCCTTGTGCGCTGCAATTCCGTTCAACAGCCGGCAACTTTACTCACGAGTGGCTGCTCTCTGCGCGGGTGGACCAAAACATAGGCTCCAACGATCGCGCGTATATCCACTTTCGCACCGATCACGGCGTAGCAACGTACACCGATCCGCTAAACAGCTTGTTCAATGCGCAAAGTGACCAGCCTCAATATGAGGGACAACTGAATTGGACACACACCCTCAGCGGAAATGCGGTTAACCAGTTTATCTTGGCCGGGTCGTGGTATAGCGCGATTTTCAAACCCGCAAATCTGCCTGCGGCTACAGCGCTGATGCCTTATCGCCTTCGGTTCACTGGCAGGTCCTTTTATGATCTTGGTTTCGATTTAAACGACTGGCCGCAAGGTCGCAACGTAACCCAATACCAGATCATCGATGATTTTTCGAAAGTGCATGGCGCTCACAATCTGAAGTTCGGCATCAACTTCCGCCGCAACGATATCACTGACTATGCTCCAGGACTGTTCACGACTGGCGAAGTAATTGGTCAAGACCAAGCCGGCTTCTTCTCCGGGAGTGCCGGCGTGTTTACGCAGGCGTTCAACCAGCGCGCGACTCAGCCCGTAGCACTGTATGCGCTTGGTTTGTACGCGCAGGATGAGCTCGCAGTCCGGCCAACTCTTAAATTGACGCTCGGCTTGAGAGCGGAGCACGACTCTAATCCGATCTGCCAGACAAACTGCTTCGCCCGGCTCACGAATAATTTCCAATCGCTGCCACATGACATTAATCAGCCCTACAATCAGGTGATTCAGACCGGCCTGAGTCGGGCGCTACCGCATTACACCGCAATCGCGTGGGAGCCACGATTGGGTTTCGCGTGGACGCCACGCGGCGCTGGAACCAATACAGTGGTGCGAGGAGGTATTGGCCTGTTTCATGACTTCTTCCCGGCAACCATTGCCGATAACTTCATGAACAATGCGCCGCTCTACAATCAATTCTTTGTAGGGCCAGGAACATTCGCTCCCGGTACGGTGGGGAATATTCTCGGCCAGGCACAAGGCGCTAATTTTGCTTTCGTGAATGGCTTTGCTAGCGGCGGTACTTTCGGCAGTATCAGCCTGGCGAACCCGTTCTTCGTGCCGCCCGCTGTATCGAACGCAAGAAGATCCATGCACGCGCCGCAGTACCAGGAGTGGAACCTCGAGGTGCAGCAGGGAATCGGTCGAAATACCTCGTTCAGCGTCAACTACGTTGGCAATCACCAAATCTACGGCCCGATTCAAAACGCCGGGCTCAATGCTTACTGCAATGTCACGCCGATCGCGCTCCCGAACCCAGCTGCCGCGGTCCCTCCAGCGTGCGCGAGCAATACAGGATTCTCGCCCACGGGTTTTGTGGGACTGCCGCTTTCACCGGCGGATCCGCGGCTTGGCACAGTAACTGAGTTCTCCAGCAGCAATATAGGAAACTACAATGGCGTGACAGTCTCGCTTCGCAGGCGATTTTCGTCTCTGCAATTCCAGGCGAACTACACGTTCAGCCATGCCCTGGATCTGATTTCCAATGGCGGGTTCCTACCTTTCAATTTTGGGACGAATGAAAACAGCTCGAACCCGCAGGATCCATTCAACGTTCGCAGATACAACTACGGCAATGCGGATTATGACGTCCGCCACTACGCCAGCCTGAACTATGTCTGGACCACACCCAAGATGAAGGGACTGGTTGGATTGATTGGCAGCTGGACAATTTCTGGAACGGCGTTCTTCCGCTCTGGGCTTCCTATCACGCCGTACGACGACAATGCTACTGGCACACTCAGCGCCTACAACTATGGCGTAACAAATGGCGATCCGTTCTTCGCGAATTATCTGGGCAGAGGTCCCGTGGTGTGCACCACGGCCGCTCTGAGCACGCCTTGCCTGTCGTCTGGACCACAGTTCACTGGCGCAGATTCGCCTACAGGAACAATCATCAACACCTGGGGACAACAGCGTCGAAACCAGGTTTGGGGACCGCATTACTTCGATACCGATTTAACGGTGATGAAGAACTTCCACGTTCCAATTAATGAGGCCAGTAATATCGGTATTGGCTTGCAGTTCTTCAACATACTCAATCATCCAAACTTTGATCAGCCAGATGCAAATGTTTCCAGTCCGACATTTGGCTCGATCATCAACACGGTGAGTGTGCCAACCAGTATTGTCGGTTCGTTTCTCGGCGGAGACGCCTCGCCTCGATTGATTCAAATCAAGGGAAGCCTGAGTTTTTGATACGAGTTGATATAACGATTTTCGCGGAGTGTTACGGGACTTGAGAGGAGCATGGTCATATGCAGACCTATTGCACCTTAAAAGTTCCCTGCACTCCGCTAGCAGAATCCGGCGCAACCCAAACGTCGTAGGTTCCCGAGGGCACGGTCCATTTCAGTTCGGGATCATAAGATCCGAGGTCGTTCGCATTCACGGTAAAGTCAACAATCTTGCGTTCTCCCGGGGCTAAGGTCACGCGTTGAAATCCTTTGAGTTCGCGCACGGGACGCGATGTCGGCCCCACACGGTCGCGAGTATAGAGTTGCACGACCTCCGTGCCTGTGCGCTTGCCGACATTTTCAATTTCCGCGCTGACGTGAAGCAGCCCGTCTTTCGAAATCGCCGAATCCGTCTTCAAGTTGCCATACTTAAATTTCGTATAAGTCAGTCCGTATCCGAACGGATACAACGGCTCGTGGCTCAAATCTAAATATCCCGTATGCCAGCGGTCAGGCGCCGAAGGGCGGCCCGTATTTTTATGATTGTAGTAAATGGGAATTTGGCCAACCGAGCGAGGCCAGCTCAATGGAAGCCTTCCGCTAGGAGAGGCATCGCCGAAGAGAACATCCGCAATCGCATTCCCTGACTGTACACCCAGATACCACGCCTGAATGATTGCCGGCACCCGCTCAGGGGCCCAGCTAATGTCCAGCGGACGCCCGCTTTCGAGCACCAACACAGTGGGTTTCTTTGTGGCCAGAACTGCGGAGATCAACTTCATTTGCTCTCCGGGCAAGTCGAGGGATGCGCGCGAACTCGCTTCTCCAGTCATTCCGGCAAGCTCGCCCACAAATAAGACCACCACGTCAGCCTTGCTTGCGGCCCTCACGGCATCATTGATGCTCGCAGACTTGTGGTTCGTTTCTTCACCTGTCACTCCCATCGCTGATGGCGGAGCGGGCGCTGCGACTCCGGCTGCAAGCCCGCGTTCATATGGCGGAATTTCCACGCCTTTAGCGTAGATCACGTGCTCTTTGCCCAACTTAGAAACGATCCCTTCAAGTGGAGTCACCGCATCCTTCGCTTGCCCGTCTCCTGCCCACGAGCCAAGCTGTGAAGCCTTATCGTCGGCAAGCGGACCGATCACTGCCACCCTCTGGCCTTTGCGCAAAGGCAGCAGATCATCCTTGTTCTGCAGCAGCACCATCGATTCCTGCGCCAGCTTGCGTTCGGTCTGCAAACTCTCAGGCGTGAGAATGTCTGTTTTTTCGCGGTTGGGATCAGCATAGGGATGCTCGAACAGCCCCGCCTTGATCTTGATGCGGAGCACACGTCGCACAGCTTCGTCGACCACGCTCTCCGGCAATTTGCCGGACTTCACCAGCCCCGGTATGGAGTTCACATAATCGTTCGTTGCCATATCCATGTCGACACCGGCGGTCAATGCCAACAGCGCCGCTTGCGCATCATCTGCTGCAATGCCGTGCGGAATCAATTCGTGGACCGAATCGTAATCGCTCACAACAAATCCTTTGAAATTCCATTCGCCGCGGAGAATGTCGGTCAAGGTGTGACGGTTCGCTGTGGCAGGAATGCCGTTCAAGTCGTTAAAGGCCGACATCAGCGTGCCGACACCGGCATCTACTGCCGCGTGAAAAGGCGGCAGGTAAACTTCGCGCAGCAACTGCTCCGACATTTCCACCGTGTTATAGTCACGTCCGCCTTCAGCCGCTCCGTATCCGACAAAGTGCTTTGCGCACGCGACTACACTCTGCGGATCCGCGAAATTAGTACCCTGAAATCCGCGCACCCGCGCAGCAGCAACGACCGAGCCAAGATATGGGTCCTCACCGGCGCTTTCGACAATTCGTCCCCAGCGGGGATCACGCGCAATGTCGACCATTGGCGCGAACGTCCACTTCACTCCGAAGGCCGTGGCCTCCTTCGCCGCAATACGTTCCGCTTGCTCGATCAATTGGAGATCAAAACTTCCGGCGCTCGCGAGCGGAACAGGAAAGATGGTGCGGTAACCATGGATGACATCGAATCCGATTATCAACGGAATCTTCAGGCGCGAGTTTTCAACCGCGGCACGTTGCGCCTCGTTCACATTCTCCGCGCCGAGTACACCCAACAGGGAACCCACCTTCCCCTGCTTGATCATTTCCATTGTCCGCGGGCTTTTGTCCCCGATTTGGTTCAGTTGTCCGGCTTTTTCTTCGAGCGTCATTTGCTGCAGCACCGCATTCACTCGCTGCTCGACTTCCGAATCTGAAAGTTGTTGTGCGGCTGAGACGAGGGAACAAGCGAGCGATAAAGCGCACACCAGAATCAGGTGGTGCAACCGAAGCATTTCGTGTCCTCCTGCCGGAAGGTATTCTGCGGCGTATCAGTATAGCAGTGCTGTAGAAAATCGTTATTCTGTGGGCATAATCCCGTGACCGACAAGAAAAGTGTCACTGCTCCAACTTACCGATGTACACGGCGAACGGCTCCAGACGAATTGACTGCAGTGTGGCTACATCGTGATTCGACTTCATGGTGGTCAACAATGTTCTTGTCTTAGTTGCTGAAACGCCTACATTGCTCAGATCGAAATCAACTTTTTGCGGACTTCCAGACATGTTTAACACCACCAGCACAGCTTCATCTTTGTACTTGCGTAAGTAAGAAAGCACATTCGGATCATCTTCGTTCAGGGCAATGTAATCTCCATCACGCAATGCCCCGCTTTCATGTCGCAACGCCAGCACCTTTCGGTAGAAATTCAAAATCGAATCGGGATCCTTCAGTTCCGTTTCGACATTGTGCGTCTTGTAGCTCGTCGGAACGGGAAGCCATGGTTTCGTCGTGCTGAACCCGGCATTTGCGCTGGTGTTCCACTGCATCGGCGTGCGCTCGCCATCGCGGCCTTTTTCCTTCGGCCAGCCGAGCTTCCCAATTGGATCCTTGACATCTTGCTTGCGTTTGGGATCGTTGTTCGTCATCCCAATTTCTTCGCCGTAGTACATGAGGGGCGTTCCGCGCAACGTAAGATAGAGTCCTGCCATCACTTTCGCTATCGCGTCGTTGTGCACTCCGTCTCCATATCGCACGTAGGCGCGAACAATGTCATGATTGCTCAGCACGAACACCGGCCAACCGGCAGCTTCTACACCTGCGATCTGCTTGCGAAATTCCGCGGGCGAAAGCTTGTCGACACGCGCGAATAAGAAGTCCATTGGCATCTGCAATTCGTTGCTGTGCGCGCCGTAATACTGCTTCAATTCCTCGATGTCCTTGGTCCACGTCTCACCAATCAGCACCGCGTCGTACTCATCTGCGACTCTGCGCAGGCGCTGCAACACGCCATGCAGCTCCGGCAGCTTCGTGTTGTAGAGGTGTTGCATGTTTGGATCGCCGTACTGGTTCTTGCCGGGAAGCAGTGGATTATCTTTTAGGTCGGGATCTTCAAATAACGTGTCCACTGCATCCAGCCGGAACCCTGCCACGCCGCGCTCATACCACCACCGCGTGACGTCGAACATTGCCTTCTCGACCTCCGGGTTCCGCCAGTTCAAATCCGGCTGCTCGGGATAGAAGAAGTGGTAATACCACTGCTTCGTTGCAGGATCGTATTTCCAGGCCGACCCGCCAAAGGTTGAAAGCCAATTGTTCGGCGGCTGCCCTTCGCCCTTGCCATCGCGCCATATGTACCAATCACGCTTTGGGTTATCACGAGATGATCGCGATTCTTTGAACCACGCATGCTGGTCCGAAGAATGGTTCATCACGAAATCCATGATGATGCGAATGTTGCGCTTTTTGGCTTCGCTCGCGAGGCGGTCGAAATCAGCGAGCGTCCCGTACATCGGGTCTATGTTCTGATAATCCGCGACGTCGTAGCCGAAATCCACCTGTGGCGAGGGATAACAGGGCGTGATCCAGATCGCATCGACACCGAGGTCTTTGAGATAGTCGAGCTTGGCGGTGATGCCGTTCAGGTCTCCGATTCCATCATTATTGTTGTCAGCAAAGCTGCGCGGATAAATCTCGTAGAAAACTGCGTGCTGCCACCACTGATGGCCTTCGGAATCTACTGCTTTGACTTGTGCTTTTGTTCTGTGAGCCATGGAAACTAGGAGAACAGCTATTCCGAGCCAGTAGAGTGCATTGCGGAAATTGCCCGCGCGGGAATGGATTTGCCGCATTGTGAGCATTCAGGCCTCCTGCCGTTCATGACACAACGAAATTGCGATTGTCTCACGAGAGAGGTATCCAGAGTGGCAGGACACACGAGTGACAGGACAGGAATAGCGCGCGAGAGCGATATTGCCGAGCACCGCAAGTTTCACGACAGCGATGCCGATGGTATTATGGATTCTGCAGTTCCCGCACACCACACTCCTCAGTAGCTCAATGGCAGAGCATCCGGCTGTTAACCGGAGGGTTGTAGGTTCGAGTCCTACCTGAGGAGCCATTCTTTTCTGTAGCTTGCAGAGAATCCCAAAAACGAACTTGGGTCAAATAAGGGTCACGTAAGTTTACTGAACAGATTCGGGCATACGTGCGCCCCAGGCCCTCTCGACGCGAGAGGCCTCCTTCGCTGCGTCTGCTGCGTTCGCCTGCTCGTTGACGAACGCCACCAGCCGCTGCTGAATCCGCCGCTTCGCATCCATTCCCAAGTCGCCGTAAACGTTCGAGGTGGTCGCGATGTCTTCGTGCCGCAGCAGAGTTTTCACATCCTCCAGCTTCAGACCCGCTTCCTTGCCCCAGGCGCTCACGGTATGCCGGAAGCTGTGCCAGCCGATGCTCGGCAAGCCAGCCGCCAGTGCAGTGGGCTTGATGTGCTTCTTCAGCAGTTGCGCCGGCCAGAACGGACGCTTGCCTTTCGTGTAAGGCGAGGCGAAAACCCAATCGTCCGCTTTGTTGAACGGAGTGACGGACTGCCACTGGCGTAGCAAGTCCACCAATTCGTCTGGCATCGGCAGGTTCGTGCGCGAGGCTTCCGTCTTGAGTGGTGTGATCCGACCCTGAACGAATCCACGTCGGAAAGAAACGGTTCCGTTCTTCAGGTCCAAATCCTGCCACTGCAATCCGAATATCTCGCTCACACGCGGCCCCAGCCATCCCGCGAAGGCCACCGCCAACTTCTCGCGCGAGTCCAGCAGATCGAGCAAGCGGAAGAACTGCGGTGCGGTCAACTGGACTGAGTGTGTCGTCCGCTTGGTTGAGCCGCGCGGCAGTTCGACACGCTTCTCGCCCATCGGATTCTCGTTTAGATAGCCCCACTTCACACCGAACTTGAACGTGAGCTTCATCACGCTCCAGATAGCGCGCACTGTTTTCGGAGCGAGGCCCGTGGGATTTTTTGACGAACGCCACAATGAGCGAAGCCACTCCTCGACCGCCGCTCGAACTGCGGGCTTCTCGAACTCCCGCACTCGATACGTTTCCCATCGCGGGCGTACCCAATTGTTTAGCGCCAGCTTGTAGGACATCGCACAGTGATAGGAGATTGGAGCTGCGCCGTCCTGCGCTCCACCAACCGGAATGGCGAGACACGGACGAAGCACCTGGTCGATGTAGCGGTCGATCAGGCCGCGCATCGTTGGACATTCGTGGTTGTTGATTTCCGCATTCGCAGAGAGGCGCAGATGCTCGGCTGCGCGTTCCGCAGCGCTGCGGGTTGGATATTCCTCTTGGGTCCCGACAACGGATTTGCGCCGCCGCTTTTTCCCATTCTCGATTTCGAAATAGCGGTACGCCCATACGTTTGGTCCCCGATTGCGTTTCTCCAGCACGAGCGTTCCGTACTGGTACGTCAAACGCCGTTTCGTTTGGTTCATATACGAACCTCCTGAATACGGCGCAGATGACGATTCGACTCTACCGCATTCGCGAGAAAGCGCTCAAGGTCATTCGGGCGGACGTACCAAATCTTTCCGAACTTGAATGCGGGTAGCTCGCCGCGGCGAGCCATTCGCTTGATCTTCTCGGCGCTGCAATTGAAGATTCGCGCCACATCGTGAACGTCCAACACACTCTTTTCGCTGTTCACGCGACACTCCTTCGCCAAAGAAATTCGTGTGGGAAAGGCGTGTGGTTCTTCAGGGAATGGGTAAGGGAAAGAGGAAACGGCCAAAGGTGAATGGAAGAAAATGGATAAGGGGAAAGGACCCCGCCCTGTTGTGTTCGTGCGAGAGTGGTTTCTGGTTTGGCTTTCTTGTTCGCCCCTTGCGCTACGCGGATTGAATTTGTGAATCGATCTCGGGAGTGGCTGTAGCCGAGCTGGCCTCAGTGGGGCTCCGCTTTAGGTGGTCGCTTTCCTCTCTTTCATTCGACTGCTTCGGCTGCTTCGTTTTGACTTCAAACACAGCGTTCGGCAACGATTCGATCATCTGCTTCGGAATTAGCGCCTCTGCCTTGAAGATCAAAACGCTGAGTTCGGCAGGACCATGGGTTCCCGCAATTATGATCCGCTGTACGCACTGCCCAGCCTCATCTGCTTCGACGAGTTTTGATTGAACTAACAGATCGTAAAGGCGGACGTTCGGAGGCAGCTTGATGTTCTCGCGCTTCAGGAAGTCACGAGCCATCAGGACTGACGTCGGCACCACCACGGCAGCCCTGCTGCCCATCACGTAGATCGGCGCGCAGAACGAATTGACTTGCAACTCGCCACTCTCGATAAGAGCCCTGATTGCTCGGACGAACTGGTTGACCTTGCTGTCAGGTGGCTTGAGCATCCAGTCCGGTGCGCCCTCGTCAACGTTCTCTTGGTCAAGCTTGACGAGAGTTTGGGCAAGAGGTGTCGATTGGTCACCCTTGCTTCCCTTGTGAGTTCCATTCACCGCACGGAGGAGCTGCGCAAGCCCATCGCGGCCGAGATAATCAACGTCCTCTGATGTCAACAGATGATGTATGACCAGCGGCGAGAACAAGGCATGACGGCCACGCTCTCGGTCGCTGCGCCACCTGAAGACAGGTTCCGATTTGGCATTGCGACAGAACTCGCGATAGGTCTCTTTGAATGGGCACCAGTACCGCTCCATGTCGCGGACATCCATCTCCATGAGCTTGCCGAGATCATGGCACAGCCCAGCCAGAAAGAAGACAAATTGCCAGACCGGACGGAACATGCTCGTCGGCGAGTCGGCACAGTCATCAGAACCGCTTTCCCCAGCCGTGCTCTCAAAGTCGTCCAGCATCTTCAGGGTGACTTCGAGCGAGTGCCGCAGCAGACCGTACGGCTCGCTGTGATGATGGTTCGCGCTTGCGGGCAAGTCGCCGACGAGATCACGCAACCGCGAAATGACGGCCATGCCTACGTCAAAGTTATCGTGTTTGGACAGGCGACACAGGATCTGTCGGATCAAGTCTTCGCTCACCGGATCGATTAACGGATCTGGTTCCGGGGATGTTTGCAACATCCCCGGAACTGCCTCCGAAAGCTGCCCCTGAGGGTGTGCCGGTAAAGGAAGGGAAGGGTTTGAGTTTTCGCGGAAAATCTGGCGACAAATCTGTCGCCAGATTTTCCGCGAGACAGCGACTGCGACTTCTACCATGACATGTCTCCTTTTTCGGCTGAAACGCCGTTGTTCGTGTGAATTGCGCCGTTGTGGGTGACATGTTTTGGCTCTTGCGCCGACCGTCGAGTGGCTTCGACAAAGAAATTCTTTGTCCACAGCTCTCGCAACTGTCGGCTGTTTGGAAATAGGCGGACGACGGGCGTCGCCCGGCGGACGCGGTAAAACTTGACCGCCACGTGAAGTGAGATGTCAGGCACGAGTCGCTGCAGTCTCGGTCGCTTAAGCGAGCGGCTGAAGAGCCGATAGCGGTGTTCTGATCCGACAGCAACCAGGAGTTCCAGCTCGTTCTGAATGAATCTGAGGCTCGGTGCGAATCGTTGTATCAAACCGGAGAGCTGGCGAGACGCACTCCGGCCACAGTCGTCAATAAGCGCGACTGCGAGATTTCCTGATGGGTATTCGAGCACGATGTCTTGCCAGAGGTATGGCTTGCTGCCGCGCCGCGGCAGCAAGCCGGGATCAAAGCCGAACCCGCAGAACTTGGCAATTTTCTGCTGATGGTCGAACACGAATTCGACAGGCCAGCGGATCGCTTCTAAATAGAAGTTCACTGTCAGAAGCCGGGTGCGGATTGTTTCCGCCACGTGCTCCCGCCTCGCAGACAAGTCAGCGCCGATCAGTCGGGTCACTGACTTCGTGATCTGGTAGACCGCCGGATATGTCGCAATGCGTTTGATAAAGCCGGCGGACTCCAGATCCTTCAGCTCGTTGTGAACCCTAGCTGTGGAATTTCTGATACCAAGCAATTGTGCTTGTTCGGCGCTGACGTAGCCGCCGAGCGAAGCCACTGTTGTCAAGAAACCACGGGACCGGTCGTCGAGAACACTGGCGCGGTCGCGAAAACGGAACATGTCCATTCAATCTCCTCTCATCACAAAATTTGAGGTGGATAGGCGGTACTGGAATGAACAGCGTTTTTTGCGCTGAAAATTTGCTGGGTCTAACGCGAGTCGCTAAAGCTTTGGGTTGCGAGAGGCTCTGGGTCGCTTTTTTGGATTCTGCGTATCAGTGGGTCAGTTGGGCCATGCGTCGCCCGAATCGGGACAGGTTGAGCGGGTGCTCTTTTTACACTTGTCTCCTGACTATATAGAACCTCTTTATCGGCCGGCTTTTTACAGACACGGTCCGGAATTTTGCCCCTAGTTTTTAAGTAGCTTCGCAATCGTTCCCGCGATCGGTGCAGCCGTACACCCGCGTTTGAGTATGACAAGCCGAGCCGATCAGCAATCTCAGCCAAGTCGTACCCCTCCATCGAAAGGTGCAGCATTTCGCGGTCACTCTGATCCAATTGATTCATAAACTGATTCAGTGTCTCCTGCGCGATAACCACGTCTTCGGGTGTTTCCTCCGAGACTCGGCTGTCCGCCAGTTCACCCTGCTCCGAAGATTGGCCGACCGCCTTCAGCATGTCCCGCGCTGCATTGCCGCACACAGTTCTCAGGTAATGCAGGAAAGCGTCAGCGTCTGAGAAATCTGCGAATTTGCAATACCGGAAGATGCGGAGATAGGCTTCCTGCGCGACATCATCCGCAAGTTCGTCCTGGTCACGCAGTACGCGCTTAGCTGCGTCGACTGCCGGGCTCCGGGTTTGTTCGTAGAGAACTCGCCAAGCATCCTCATCAGTCCGATTAAGCGATAAGCTTTTAAGCGCATTCTGCAACTGAACCTTGCTTGCGTCGTCCATTGTTAACGCTCTGGATCAGGGTCACCGATCGGAAGAACATCCTGACTGGTTCATGCGGAGATTCCTCCTCGCGGCCTGACTACGCCAATGGGCATAACGCCAAACGGCGTAAGAATGGTGATCCGGGCCTCCGCAGGGAACGAAAATAACCCCCTACCTCCATGAGGCATTTTGGGGACTAAATCTCAGCAAAAATTTTTGTGGATTGACTCGGTGTGAACGTTTGTGGGTGGTGGACCTCGCCCTACGACCTAGGCGTCGGCCGAGAGCTTAGAAAATATCCTACATCTATATAGAGGCCTTTTTTCGACAAAACCTCAAAGGCAAAATGAAATTATTTTTGCGCGATTTTAGGCTGCATTTCTGCAACCGGCTCTTCACAAGACCCACGCCTCCCTCGTTAGGGCGTCATTTGGCAGAACAGGCCTTGCGGTTGTCCACTGTAGGGAATCGCGCAAGGAGCTTTATGACGCGTTTTGCCCGCTGTCGAACTCCGAAATCTGCTGGAACTCGTCGAGGCACTTAATCCAGCGCGGAAACAGCCCTGTTGGATTTACGCAGACGGCTCGTGGAGACGATCAAAGGTGGATGCGGGTTTAGGACATTGGCATTTTGTATACCGTGGGTTTGCAAAGATGCGAATTTGTAAATTCCCATATGGTTTACACTTGTGATATTTTGTCAACCGTGGGTATACAAAACAAAGAAAAGTTAAACTGGCTACAACGCTCGCTTCCAGAGGGCCTAGTCGCCGATTCCTCCTGGTTCGAAAGCCATGGGTATTCAAGGAGCCTGCGCAACAAATATGTTGCGCACGGCTGGTTAGAACAAGTGGCTAGGGCCGTCTACCGTCGTCCGGCACCGAAAATGCCAGGTGAATCTGGCCAGCAGACCCTCCGTTGGGAGCCCGTCGTGATATCGCTACAAACCCTGCTCGGCTATGCGTACACAGTCGGTGGGCGGACAGCGCTCGAACTTCAGGGCTTCGCGCACTATCTCTCCTCGGGACGCTCTCGCGAAGTTCATTTGTACGGTACCGGTAGGCCGCCAGGCTGGATGTTTAAGCTGAAGCTCGACAGCCGGTTCGTTTTTCACAACGCGGAAAAGCTCTTCAAGAAAACCGGCAGCGCACACGAGCTTCAGCAGAGCAGCACGGCGTCGCAGCCATGGGGACAATGGGAATGGCCGCTGAGGATGTCCACGCCTGAGCGCTCGATTCTCGAATTGCTGGACGAACTGCCCGAACACGAGACATTTCACCAGGCCGACGTGCTGATGGAAGGACTGCGTAACCTAAGTCCGCGCCGTCTTCAAATGCTCCTGGTTGCTTGCCGCAGCGTGAAAGTGAAGCGATTGTTCCTGTGGTTTGCCGAGCGGCACCAGCACGCCTGGTTGAAAAAGCTCGATCGGGGGAGTATCGACCTCGGCCGCGGAAAGCGAATGCTTGTGCGCGGCGGCAAACTCGATACCAAGTTCAATATCACGGTTCCGGAGTCGCTCGATGCCGCTGGATGAGGCATACCGCAGACAGGTGGCACTCTTGTTGAGGGTTGTCCCCCTTGTTGCGTCAGAAACAATTTTCGCCCTGAAAGGTGGGACGGCGATAAATCTGTTCCTGCGCGACATGCCACGCCTTTCAGTCGACCTCGATCTCACGTACGTTCCCATCAAGGACCGCGCATCGTCGCTCAAAGACATCGATGCCGCCATGCGTCGGATCGCGAAAAAAATCGAGAGCGGTGTGCCTGGCGCACGGGTAAACGCGAGCGCGCCGAAAGGAGCGAACGGCATAACCAAGCTGGTCGTGCGCGCAGATAACGCGCAGATCAAGATTGAAGTGACGCCGGTACTGCGCGGTTGCGTATACGAACCGGCTGTGCGAGCCGTATCGGCGCGCGTCGAAGCGGAATTCGGATTCGCCGAAATGCCTATCGTCAGTTTTGCGGACTTGTACGCCGGCAAAATTGTCGCCGCTCTCGACCGCCAGCATCCGCGCGATCTGTTCGATGTGCGCGATCTGCTTGCGCAGGAGCGTATCGACGAAAAGCTTCGCAAGGCTTTCGTCGTGTATGTCATCAGCCATGATCGTCCGATGGCGGAGGTGCTGGCGCCGGCTCGGCGGGATATTTCGGCCGAATACAAACGCGGTTTCGAGGGAATGGTCGACGAACCTGTGAGTCTCGATGATCTGCTGAAGGCGCGGGAGGATCTAATCCGCGAGATCGTCGGCAATATGCCTGAGCAGCACCGGCGTTTTCTGTTATCAGTGAAAGGCGGCGAACCGGACTGGAGTTTACTTAATCTGCCGGGTGTTGAGAATTTGCCCGCGGTGCGCTGGAAGCTAGGGAATCTCGCCAGATTGGGGGCGGACAGACGAGCCAAATTGCTCAAAGGATTAAACGATGCGCTGGGTATGAAGGCGTAGGAACCTTGCTTCGAGGACTGAGACACACCCCACGTTAGACTTACACTCGTATGCCCCATCCATCTTGGAACGAAACCTACGCCTCGGGAGAAGCGCCCTGGGACACGGGCGTGCCGGAGCCGTTGCTGGTCGAGTTCGTCAATTCGGGCGGCGTCATGCCTGGGCGGACGCTTGAGATCGGCGCAGGTACCGGCACGAACGCAATCTGGCTGGCCGAGCGGGGTTTCGATGTGCTCGGAGTCGATGTCGCTTCGTTAGCGGTAGAAAAGGGCCGCGCCAAACTAAACGGCCGCCAACTTCGCTGCCGGTTTGAGACACTCGACTTTCCCGGTATCTGCAGACGGTTTGCAGAGCTTTCTTGGCAATGCTCGGCAGACTTTTGGGCAACTAATGTCTGTTGCTGAATCCATCACAAGCCCAGACAGCCTTGCGCAGAGTGGCGATCAAATACTCTCGGCTTTGGATGCCGTCCCATAATCGAGCTATGGACGGCCACGATACGTCTTAAACGGGACAAGATGGAACGAAGACTACCTTTGCCGCGATCTCTATTTCAATGGGTCATGGCGGCTGCTGTGGCCTCCATGGTGCTTGGCTTCGTCTTCGGCACGAAGATGTTCTTCGTGGCTGGAGTGATCATCCTGCTCGGTTTCTCATTCGGGGTGGTGCAAAGTGCCGTGAAAATATATCAAGAACGTCCGCGGCGGAATCTTCTTCTGAGTGCTCTGGATCTCCTCCCACACGCCACGATTCTCCTGCTTGCAGTGCTCCTGTTGTGCTTCGTAGTTCGTGAACTGCTACGAAGATGAAAGGAGGTTTGGCGGGTGGCCCACCACGCCTAAGATCCGAATTACGACACTGGAATTCGTCCCTATGAAACTTATGACGGAGTGCGCGAGAACATCAACCTCGGTGCGGGAAACGTATTTGTGTCAGTTCCATTGCTAACTCTTCCAGGGGGACTGGCCCAGGCTTGCCGTAAGGATTAATAATGAAGCGGCTGCCCCAGCCTTCGCGGTGTTCGAAGGCTGGGCACCTCTGCTC
>Ga0070741_10007606_pt1 | contig 22299 bp, 20 predicted proteins | sample Coa_R1_4_FD_66440 | JGI IMG/M metagenome (GOLD analysis project Ga0070741, IMG submission 66440) | Surface soil microbial communities from Centralia Pennsylvania, which are recovering from an underground coalmine fire - Coalmine... | ecosystem: Environmental > Terrestrial > Soil > Unclassified ... | reverse complement strand
AATACCTTGCCGAGCCCGTCCGCGACGTCCAAGATCCTCCCGTCCCGGGAATCCCGGTCGCAACCGCGCGCCCTGCGCGACGTCAAACGGACCGATCCGGCAGGCAAGGCCAAGGTGGAGCAGGAGAAGCAGAAGCGCCAGGGCGTGCTGTTCGCCGTGCCTGCTCCCGTCGCGCCGACGGCGGCCGCCGCGGTGGTTCGAAAGTCCCGCAAATTGAGTGCGACAACCGCCCAGCTCGCTGCCGAAGCGCGCTGGCACCCCGATGTGCAACCGCAGTCGAGCCGCTGGTGGCTCGCCGATTCGCCGTTCCTGACGGTCGCGCTGGCAGGATCGGTCCTGTTGCACCTCGTCGTGCTGTCGATTCATTTCCGGCCGGAGATAGAGCGCATGCTCGATTCGGGGCCGGCGCTCACCGTCGCGCTGGTCAATGCGAAATCGAAGGACAAGCCGGCCGAGGCCGAGATCCTCGCCCAGGCCAATCTCGACGGCGGCGGCAACACCGACGAGAAACGCCGCGCGAAGACCCCGCTGCCGGTGATCACCGAGGACAACAGCATCCGCACCGAGCTCGCCGCGGCGCCGCAGCAGGTGGAGGCGCTCGAGCGTCGCACGCAGGAGCTGATGACGCAGTTGAAGGGCATCCCGATGCCCGCGCCGGCGCCACAGCTCAGCGATGCGCAGGAGCCTTCGCCGCTGCCGAGCGCGACCGAGCTCACGCAGCGCACCCTCGAGGCGATGCGTCTCGAAGCCGAGGTGGCGAAGGAATTCGATGCCTACCAGAAGCGGCCCAAGCGCCGCTTCGTCGGCGCTCGCGCCGAGGAATATCGCTTCGCGCGCTATGTCGAGGATTGGCGGCTCAAGGTCGAGCGCATCGGCAATCTCAACTATCCCGAAGCGGCACGCCAGATGAAGCTGTATGGCAGCCTGCTTCTGTCCGTCGCGATTCGCGCCGACGGCTCGCTCGAGAACGTCGAGGTCGCCAGGAGCTCCGGCCATCGCGTGCTGGATGCTGCGGCGGTCAAGATCGTGCAGATGGGGGCTCCTTACGCACCCCTGCCCGCCGACATCCGCCGCGACACCGACGTCCTCGTCATCACGCGCACCTGGAGCTTCACCCGCGGCGAAGAGCTCCGCACGGATTAGCAAGGCAGGCCGCGCGGGCCAAGAGCTCCGTTCGCCTCGACCTGCCGTGAGCGCCTCACCGTGATCAAGCGCGTCCTGCTGTGGATGCTCGCCGGCATCCTGGTCGTCGCGCTCGGCTGGCTCGCCTGGATCGCGCTGCACATCGCCTGGTACCGCTCCCATCCGCCGCGCGAGACGGCGTTCATGACGCAGCGCATGGACGCGCTCAGGGCGGTCAATCCGCGGGCGACCTTGCGCTATCGCTGGGTACCCTACGAGCGCATTTCCGATCACCTCAAACGCGCGATGATCGCGGCGGAGGATGCGCATTTCGTCGAGCATGAAGGCTTCGACTGGGAAGGCATCCAGCTCGCGATCGAGAAGAACCAGCGGCGCGGCCGCGTCGTCGCGGGAGGCTCGACCATCACGCAGCAGCTTGCGAAGAACCTCTTCCTGTCGCCGGCCAAGAGCTACTGGCGCAAGGGCGAGGAAGCGCTGATCACGGTCATGCTCGAGAACATGCTCGACAAGGAGCGCATCTTCGAGCTCTATCTCAACGTGATCGAGTGGGGCAACGGCCTGTTCGGCGCCGAAGCCGCTGCGCAACGTTACTTCGGCATCTCCGCAGCGCAGCTCAACATCGAGCAGGCGGCGCGGCTTGCCGCGATGGCCCCCAACCCGCGCTTCTATGAGCGCAACCAGGGCGCGCCGGGCCTCAATCGCAAGATCCGCATCATCGAAGGACGCATGCCGGGCACGCCTGTCCCGTAGAATTTCGGGCCATCATGGATGCGGACCGCATGCCCGAGCTCCTCGACGCGCCCGCCACGGAGCAGCCGCTGCCGCGTGCCAACGTGCAGGAGGCGCTCGCGGAAGTGACCGCGCTCCTGCGCCGCAACCGCCTGATCGAAGGACTCGTGCACGAGCAGCGCGCCGACACGCCGGTGTCGGAAGCGCCGGATCTCGCCGAGAGCGCCGTCTATCGCGCCAACAAGGCGGAGCTGCAGCGCAAGCTCGATCGGCTGCATCCCGCCGACATCGCCTACATCCTCGAAGCGCTGCCGCTCGACGAGCGCCTGTACATCTGGGACCTCGTCCGCGCGGCGCGCGACGGCGAGATCCTGCTCGAGGTGTCGGATGCGGTGCGCGAGTCGCTCATCTCGTCGATGGACACCGAGGAGCTCGTCGCGGCGACCGAGAACCTCGACACCGAGGAGATCGCCGAGCTCGCCCCCGACCTCCCGCAGGAGGTCATGGACGACGTGTTCCAGAGCCTCTCGGTGGAGGAACGCGAGCAGCTGCGCGCCGCGATGTCGTTCGAGGACGACATGGTCGGCGCGCTCATGGACTTCGACGATGTCACCGTGCGGCCCGACGTGACGCTCGAGGTCGTGCTGCGCTACCTGCGACGCTTCGACGAATTGCCGAGCCAGACCGACCAGCTGTTCGTGGTCGATCGCGAGGAGAAGCTGCTTGGCGTGCTGCCGGTCAACAAGCTGCTGGTCACCGACCCCGAGCGGAATGTCGAGGCGGTGATGGAGCCTGCGCCGATCACGTTGCTGCAGCACGCGAAGGCCGACGAGGCCGCGAGCGCATTCGAGCGCTACGATCTCGTCTCCGCACCGGTGGTCGACACCAACGGCAAGCTGGTCGGCCGCGTCACCGTGGACGAGATCCTCGATTTCGTGCGCCAGCGCGGCCAGGAAGAGCTGCTCGCCGTGGCCGGCCTGCGCGCGGAGGAGGATGTCTTCGCGTCGGTGTGGGATTCCTTCCGCAATCGATGGTCGTGGCTGGCCGTGAATCTCGTCACGGCGTTCATCGCGTCGCGCGTGATCGGCGTGTTCGAAGGCTCCATCGAGAAGCTCGTCGCGCTCGCAGCGCTGATGCCGATCGTGGCCGGGATCGGCGGCAACTCGGGCAACCAGACCATCACCATGATCGTGCGGGCCGTGGCCCTCGGCCAGGTGTCGCTGCAGAACGCGAAGCAGCTCATTCGCAAGGAAATCACGGTGAGCCTGGTGAACGGCGTCGTGTGGGGCGGCGTGATGGGCTTGATCGCGATGCTGCTCTACCGGCAGGTCTCGCTCGGGCTCGTGATGGTGCTCGCGATGACGCTCAACCTCATCCTCGCCGCCATGATGGGCGTGCTGATTCCGATGACGATGCTGAAGCTGAAGCGCGACCCGGCGCTCGGCTCGTCGGTGCTGATCACCGCGGTGACCGATTCCGGCGGATTCTTCATTTTCCTGGGGCTTGCGACTCTTTTCCTGCTGTAGGTCCGGAATAGGGCGGCGGAAAGGCGTGTTCGTGAGCTAGCATTCACGTTGCCATGCTTCGCGCCGGATCCGATCCCGCCCCGCTGCCGCACCCGGAGTTGCTCGCCGCGATTCCGCGCCTGCGTCGGTATGCGCGCGTGCTGACGGGCGACGCCAGCCGGGCCGACGATCTTGTGCAGGACACTTTGGCGCGCGCCTGGGAGAAGCGAAAGCTGTGGCAGGCCGGGACGGATCTGCGGGCGTGGCTGTTCACGATCATGCACAACGTGTACGTGAACCAGCTATCGGTGACGCGACGCGACGCAGCGAACGTGTCGCTCGATTCGGAAGGCGCCACCGCCGCCTGGCAGGTGCCGGTGCGCGCGAACCAGCTCGATCGCGTGGAGCTACTGGAACTTGTCGAGCAGATGGGCCGGTTGCCGGCCGACCAGCGCGAAGTGCTGCTGCTTGCCGCCGTGGAAGAGATGCAATACGACGAGATCGCCGCCACCCTCGATGTGCCGATGGGCACGGTCATGTCGCGCTTGTCGCGGGCGCGCGCCAAGCTGCGGCGCCTGGTGGACGAGCCGGCGTCGCCGTTGCGGGTGGTGAAGTGAGCCTGTGGCCATGAGCGCGAGCCCGGTCCCATTCGTCGACGCCGATCTCCACGCCTATGCCGATGGGCAGATGTCGAGCGAGCGCGTCAGGGATCTCGAGGCCGAGCTCGCGAAGAATCCCGAGCTCGCGACGCGCGTCGCCGACATTCGCGCCCAGAGCGCGGCATTGCGCAGCGCGCTCGACCCGATCCTGTCCGAGCCCATTCCCGAGCGCCTGATCGCGGCAGCGCGCCCGCCGTCGCGGCGCGACGTCATGACGCGTTTGGCGCGCGATTACGGCCCGTTGTTCGCTACCGCGGCCGCGCTCGTCATCGGCATCGGCATCGGCTGGTTCGGCCGCACGATCGAGCTCGAGCGCCAGGGCATGCCGGTCACGTTCGCGCGCCAGGCAGCATTCACGCACGCGTTGTATGCGGCCGACGTGAATCGCCCGGTGGAAGTGTGGGCGAACGAGGAAAAGCGCCTCGTGACATGGCTCACCAAGCGCCTGGGTCACCAGGTGCAGGCGCCCGATCTCAACCCACTCGGCTATTCCCTCGTGGGCGGGCGGCTGGTGGCGGGAAACGAGAAGCCGACGGCGCTCTTCATGTACGAGAACGCCGACCGGCAGCGCCTGTCGCTGCAGGTGCGCTGGGCGGATTCGCACGTGTCCGACACCGCGTTCCGCTACGCCGTCGAGAACGGTGTCGGCGTGTTCTACTGGATCGACGACAACTGCAGCTACGCGATTTCCGGCAACGTGGATCGCGCCCAGCTGCTTGCCATCGCCCGCACGGTGTACGGGCAGCTCGCGGTGCTCGACGCCGCGAAGCCGGCCCCGCGATAGGTTCGTCCTTCTCCGCCTCACGTCGCGGCGATATCGAACAGCGCTGCGCCGTGCTCCAGAAGGCCGCGCGCGACCACGGTGCGATGAATCTCGGACGTGCCATCGAAGATGCGATAGATGCGTGCATCGCGATAGAGCCGCTCGATCGGCAAGGCCTTGCAGTAGCCCATGCCGCCGAACACCTGCACGGCACGATCGGCGACGCGCCCGAGCGTCTCGGCGGTCTCGATCTTCACCATCGAGATGAGCTCCCGCGCGTCGCGCTGCCGATCGAGCTCCCACGCTGCCCGCAGCAGCAAGAGACGCGCCGCATTGATCTCGGAAGCGCTGTCGGCGAGCATCTGCTGGATCATCTGGAACTGCCCTATCGGCTTGCCGAATTGCTGCCGCTCGCGCGCGTAGTCGATCATCATCGACAGCAGTCGCACCGCCTTGCCGATCGCCCGCGCCCCGACCTGCGCCAGACGCACGCGCCCGAGCGTCTCCAATGCAATGCGCAGGCCCGTCCCCTGCGCGCCGAGCAGGTGGTCGGGGCCGAGGCGGACGTCGTCGAAGAAGAGCTCGACATGGCTCGTGCCCGTCAATCCCATCATCGGCATGTTCGGTCCGACCGTCACGCCGCGCATGTCCTTGTCCACCAGGAACAGCGAAACGTGACGTGGCCTGGCTGAAGGATCGGTCACGGCGGAAACGATGTAGAAATCCGAGAACGCGCCGTCGCTCACGAAATGCTTGTGTCCGTTGAGCGTCCAGCCGTTCGCATCGCGTACCGCGCGCGTGCCGATCGATGCCGCATCGGATCCCGCGCCGGGCTCGGTGAACGCGATCGAGCACGTGCGTTCTCCGCGCACGCACGGCAGCAGCCAGCGCTCCTTCTGGATCGCATTGCCTTCGAGCAGGGCTTCGTACACGTTGCCGAAGGCGCGTCGGATCAGGATGTCGGTGGTGTGTCCGAACTGCTCCTCGACCAGCATCGTGTCGACCGCGCTCAGGCCGCCGCCGCCGAACTCGTGCGGGATGTTGGTGGCGTAGAGGCCCAGCGCGCGCGACTTTTCGAAGAGGGTGCGCGCAAGCTCCGGCGCAAGTTGGCCGGCGCGCTCGATCTCCTCTTCGAGCGGAATGAGCTCCGCGTGCACGAAGCGACGCGCCGTCGCGACGAGCAGCCTTTGCTCCGCTGAAAGCTCGAAATTCATGACCGCTCCACGTTTCGTCATTGTGCGATTACCGCACGACGGTGCGATAATCGACAGCCGCGTCGCGGCGTACGCTCGTCGCCCACCAAGAGTACTTGCCCGCCAGCGATGGCATCCAGGAAAAATAAAGTAACGATCGCGCGCAGCGAAGCACCGCCGACGGCGGCCGCGGAAATCGAGGCGCTCTCGCGCGACCCGAACTTCATGACTTCGCTCGCGCGCGGCCTTGCCGTGGTCGCGGCCTTCACCGATCGTCGCCGGCGGCCAACGATCGCGGATCTGTCGCGCAAGACAGGTATTCCGCGGGCGGCGGTCCGGCGCTGCCTGTACACCCTCGAGAAGCTCGGTTATGTCAATGGCGAGGGCTACAGCTTCTCGCTTTCGCCCAAGATCCTGAGCCTCGGTCACGCGTATCTCGGCTCGGCGCCGGTCGCCGTCTCGGCGCAGCCATTTCTGGACAAGGTGAGCGACGAGGTGCAGGAATCGTGCTCGCTCGCGGTGCTCGAGCGCGACGACATCCTCTATCTCGCGCGCTCCGTCACCTCGCGCATCCTGTCGGTGACCTTGAACGTGGGCAGCCGCTTGCCCGCGTATTGCACGTCCATCGGCCAGGTGCTGCTCGCCGACCTGGGCGAGGACGAGATCGAGGCTTACATCGACCGCACAAATCTCGTGCGCTACACCGATCGGACGGTCGCATCAGCGTCGCAGCTGCGCGACGTGCTGGAGGCGGTGCGACGCAATGGCCATGCCATCGCCGATCAGGAGATGGAAGTCGACATCAGGTCCATCGCGGTGCCGGTGCGCAACGCGTCCGGTGCGGTCGTCGCCGGCATGAACGTGATCGCGCAGGCGACGCGCATGACCATCCGCGACATGAAGACCAAGGTGCTGCCACCGCTGCAGCGTGCGGCAGCGGAGCTTTCGACGCTGCTCCCGCGCTGAAAGCGGTCTACCCTCCGCTCGCGCTTCCCTCCGTGCGCGCCGCCGCCGCCGCGAGATAGCGCAGCACGATCTCCACTACCATCGCGCGGTTTTTCGCGACCTCTGCCGGGCTGCGCAGGTCGCGCCGGAACAGATAGCTGAACGTCCAGCGATTCGCGACCTGGAAGAACCCGAGCGCGCTGATCGCGAGATGCACGTCGATCGCGTCGATCCCCGGGCGGAAGACGCCCTCCTGCGCGCCATGATCGAGCACGGCGCGCAGGGTGTCGATGATCGAGACGTTGATTCGCCTCAGCTGGCGCGACTTGCGGATGTAGCGGCCGCCGTTCTGGTTCTCGGTGACGACCAGCGCCACGAACGCGGGATGCGCCTGGTAATAGTCGAACACGAACTCGATCAGACGCCGCATTGCGGGGACCGGCGGCATGTGGGTGATGTCGAGCTCCCTCTCCGCGGCACGGATGTTGCGGTACGCCTCCTCGAGCGCCGCGAGGTAGAGCGCCTCGCGCCCGCCGAAGTAGTAGTAGATCATCGCCCGGGTCGTCCGGGCGCTCTTCGCGATCATGTCCAGCCGCGCACCGTTCAAGCCCCGCGCCGCGAACTCTTCGCTCGCGGCGGCGAGGATCTGCGCGCGAATGACGCCGGCGTCCGCCTTGCGTGCGGCGGATCGCCCGGCAGAAGGTCTTGTGGCCATGACGTGAGCGGATGTTTCCGGCGATTTTCCCGCCGGCAGTCTACACGCGACGGCGGTCCACACGAAATTAACAACTCTGTTGACATCGTTAACAAAGCTGTTAAAGTCCATCAGCCGCCCGCCGCACAGGCCCACGTCGCGGTGCAGCATGCCGTGCGTTCGATAATCGCACCGGTGTGCGGTGTTCGCCCTTGACCGGTCCAAGGCGGGCGCGCAGATTGGAGCCGTTGAACATCCCGGGATCCGGCGCCGTCAAACTGCGCGGCAGGTCCCCCGAACATTGCGCGCCGCGGGTCGATCCGGCGCGGCAGGAGCGAGCCATGGCGACGGAAGCGAAGAAGGGCATCACCGACGAGCAGCAGCAGGAGCTCGACGAGGCGTTTGCGCGGGCCCGCAAGGCTCTCGCGATCATCGAAACCTACGATCAGGCGCGCGTCGATCGGCTGTGTCAGGCCGTGGCCTGGGCGGTCGCCAACAAGAAGACCTTCGTCCGCCTGGTGCAGATGGGCATCGAGGAAAGCGGGCTGGGCGATCCGGTGAGCCGCATGGGCAAGCGCATGAAGATCCGCGGCGTGTTGCGTGACGCCCTGCGCCAGCGAAGCGTTGGCGTGATCGAGGAGATCCCCGACAAGGGCATCGTCAAGTACGGCAAGCCCGCCGGGATCATCGCCTGCATCGTTCCGACCACGAATCCCGATCTCACCCCGGCCGGCAATGCGATCTACGCCATCAAGGCGCGCGACGTGGTGATCTTCTCCCCGCACCCACGCTCGAAGAAGACGTCGTTCGAGACGGTGCGCCTCATGCGCGAAGCGCTCGAGCGCGAAGGTGCGCCGGCGGACATCCTGCAGTGCCTAACCAAGGTGAACATCCCGATGTCGCAGGCGCTGATGGCCCGGGCCGATCTCATCATCGCCACCGGCGGGCAGCCGATGGTGCGCGCCGCGTACAGCTCCGGTACGCCCGCCTACGGCGTGGGCGCGGGCAACTCGACCATGATCATCGACGAGACGGCGAACATCGACGAAGCCGCGCGCAACACGCGCCTGTCCAAGACATCCGATTTCGGATCCGGATGCTCGGCCGACGGCAACCTCATCATCGAGACGTCCATCTTCGACCGCATGCTCGACCAGCTGCAGAAGGAAGGCGGCCATCTCGCGAGCGAGGAGGAGAAGGCCGCGCTGCGTCGGGTGATGTGGGACGAGGAAAGCCATCGCACGCCGAACACGGTGGCCATCGCGCCCCAGCAGCTCGCGGCGATCGCCGGCTTCCAGATCCCCGCCGATCGGAAGTTCATCATCGTGATGGGCGACGGCATCGGCAAGGAGCACCCGTTCTCGTCGGAGAAGCTCACCACGCTGCTCGCCGTCTACCGGTACCGGGGCTTCGACCAGGCGCTCGAGATGATGAAGGCGATCTACGAGGTCGGCGGCAAGGGCCACTCCTGCGGCATCTACTCGTTCGATCAAAGCCACATACATCGCCTCGCGATGGCAGCGCCGGTGTCGCGCATCATGGTGCGGCAGCCGCAATCGAAGGCGAATGCCGGCGCATTCAACAACGGCATGCCGATGACCTCGAGCCTCGGCTGCGGCACCTGGGGCGGCAACATCGTGTCCGAGAACGTGCATCTCAAGCACTACCTCAACACGACCTGGGTTTCGGTGCCGATCAAGGAAGACAAGCCTTCGGACGAGGACCTCTTCGGCGAGTTCTACGATCCAGCGCTCGAGATGGCCGAAGAAGAGTTCATGACCACCTGACCGCGCCCGCGACGACCGCCATGCCCAAGAAGACACCCGAGGAGCTCCTCGCGTCCGCCAGCGAATGGTGGGACACGTCCATCATCGATATCCATCCGGGGCAGATCGACATCCGCGGCTATCCGGTCGAGCAGCTGATCGGGCGGGTGCGGTTTCCGGAGATGATCTGGCTCATGCTGCGCGGCGAGTTGCCCACGCGCGCGCAATCCGATCTGCTCGAGGCCGCGCTCGTGCCCGGCGTCGATCATGGTCCGCATGCGCCGTCGATCGCCATCGCGTGCATGGCGGTGAGCTGCGGCCTGCCGGTGAACGGCGCGATGGCCTCGGCGATCAACGTGCTCGATGACGTGCATGGCGGGGCCGGCCAGCAATGCATGGAGCTCTATCGCGAGATCGATGCCGAAGCCGGCGACGGTGATCTCGTGGCGGCGGCGACGCGCGTGATCCAGCGTCATCGCGATGCCGGCGAGAAGATCGTGCCGGGCTTCGGCCACCGCTTCCATCCGGTCGACCCGCGCTGCGCGCCGTTGTTCGAGCTCGTGGCGAAGGCGGAAGCGCAAGGCGTGCTGTCGGGACGTTATGCAGCCATCGGGCGCGCCGTCGAGCAGGCGATCGGCGCAATCAAGGGCAAGCACATCCCGATGAACATCGACGGCATCACGGCGGTGGTGTTCTGCGAGCTTGGCTTCGAGCCCGAGCTCGGGCGCGGCCTTTTCATCCTGTCGCGCGCAGTCGGAATTCTCGCCCACGCATGGGAGCAGAAGCAGCGGGGGCGGCGAATGATGGGACCCATGCCGCGCGAGATCCCGTTTCGCTACAGCGGTCCGGCGCGACGCGACGTTCCGCCGCGCGCCGAATAGACGCACGGGTGCGCCGCAACGCGCGTCCGCAATGCAGGAGGAATCATGAAGAAGGACCTCATCTCGCACCAGCTCGTCAGGTATCTGGAAGCGCGCGGCGTCGAGCACGTGTTCGGCCTTTGCGGCCACACCAACATCGCGGTGCTGGCGGCGCTCGAGAAGAGCCGCATCAAGTTCGTGAACGTGCGTCACGAGCAGATCGCGGCGCATGCCGCCGACGGCTACGCGCGGGCGAAAAAGCAGACGGCGGTGGTGCTGTCGCACCTCGGCCCCGGCCTCACCAATGCCGCGACCGGCGTGGCCAATGCCTCGCTCGACTCGATTCCCATGGTCGTGATCGCGGGCGACGTGCCGACGCACTATCACGGCAAGCATCCGCATCAGGAAGTGAACCTGCACGCCGATGCGTCGCAATACGAGATCTACCGGCCGTTCGTGAAGCGCGCGTGGCGGGTCGATCAGCCGCATCTGTTTCCAGAGATCATCGACAAGGCGTTCCAGCTCGCCGAGAGCGGCCGGCCGGGGCCGGTGCTGGTCGACGTGCCGATGGACATCTTTTCGAAGGAGATCGAGGTCGAGCGCTTCGAGCGGCTGCGCCATCACACCCGTCACCTGCACAAGCCGTCGCTCGATGAGACCGTGGCCGAGGCGATGGTGCGCAGCCTCGTCACCGCGAAGCGTCCCATCATCTACGCCGGCGGCGGTGTGCTGCTTGCCGATGCCGCCGACGAACTGCAGCAGCTCGTCGATCACCTGTCGCTGCCCGTTGCGCACACGCTCATGGGCAAGGGCGCCTTGCCCGACGATCATCCGCTGATCCTCGGCATGACGGGCTTCTGGGGCACGAAATTCATCAACGACCAGTGTCGCAATGCGGACTGGGTGCTGGCGCTCGGTACGCGCTTCTCCGAAGCCGACATGAGCTCGTGGGAACGCGAGTACTCCTTCAATTTCCCGCCGCAGAAGCTCATCCAGATCGACATCGATCCTGCCGAGATCGGGCGCAACTTCCCGGTCGAGATCGGTGCGATGGCCGATTTGAAGCAGGCCCTCGCCGCGCTGGCTCGTGTCGCGAAGCGCCTCGTGCCGGCGGGATTGAAGCGTCCGGAGCTCGTGGCGGAAATGGCCGCCGCGCGAGCATCCTTCGTCGCGGGCAATCGCGCGCACATGACGAGCAACGCGTTTCCCATGCGTCCCGAGCGCATCCTGGCGGACGTGCGCGAGGCTCTGCCGCGCGATGCGCTCATCACCACGGACGTCGGCTGGAACAAGAACGGCGTCGGCCAGCAGTTCCCGATCTACGAGCCCGGCACGATCTTTACCCCGGGCGGATACGCGACCATGGGCTTCGGGGCACCGGCTGCGGTAGGCGCGAAGATCGCGTGTCCGGATCGCGTCGTGGTCGCGCTCGTCGGCGACGGCGGCTTCGGGCAGAACCCCGCCGTGCTCGCAACGGCATTCGAGCAGGATGCTGCCGTGGTGTGGGTGATCATGAACAACAACGCGTACGGCACGATCGCCGGGCTGGAGAAGGCGCACTACGGCACCACGTTCGGCACGGTCTTCGAGAAGAACGGCAAGCCGTACGCGCCGGATTACGCAGCGATTGCCAAGGCGTACGGCGTCGACGGCGTCAAGATTCGAAGCGCCGCGGAATTCAAGCCTGCACTGGAAGCGGCGATCAAGTCCGGGCGAGCCTGCGTAATCGATGTCGAGATGCAGAACGAGCCGGTGCCCACCGCGGGCCACTGGAACATCATGGACATCTACTCGCCGGGACAGAAGAAGACCCATCTCGCCACGACGGCGATTCCGGCCGTGACGGACTGATCGCAGCGAGAGGAGGACGCATGAAGCACGAATATTCACTCGCGCACCTCACGGTGCTGTCGCTCACTCCGCCGCAGGTGGTGGACGCGGCGGCGCGCGCAGGCTATGAATACGTCGGCCTGCGCATGACACGCGTCACCCCGAGCGAGCCGCTGTACGACCTCGCCCGCGATCGCACGCTGATGAGTGCCACCAAGGCGCGCCTTGCCGACACCGGCGTGCGCGTGCACGATATCGAGCTCTTCCGGATGGATCCCTCGCTCGGGCCCGAGGATTTCCTGGCCGAGCTCGATGCGACGGCGGAGCTCGGTGCGCAGCACATCATCGCGCAGCTGCCCGATCCCGACCGCGCGCGAGCGATCGACCGTTTCGCGCAGCTCTGCGAGTTCGCGCGCGAGCGCAACCTGTTCGTGAGCCTCGAGTTTCCGCACTGGACCGAGACCGGCAGCCTGACGGAGGCGGCACGCGTGGTGCGTGCGGTCAACAGGAGCAACGCTGGAATCCTGGTGGACATGCTGCACATGTGCCGGTCGCGCTCGAGCCTGGATGAGCTCGCCAGCCTGCCGCGCGAATGGTTCCGGTTCGCGCACGTGTGCGATGCGCCGAAGGAGATCCCCGACACGCTCGGCGGGATCATCCGCACCGCGCGCGACGAGCGCCTGTTTCCCGGCGAAGGCGAGTGCGGCGTCACCGACATTCTCGCGCGCATGCCTCGAGACATTCCGTATGCCCTCGAGATCCCGCGCATGACGCTCACCAGGGCGGTGGGGCCGTACGAAACGGCGCGGCTCGCGCTGCTCGTCGCGAAGAGCCATCTCGATGACGAGTTCCACGCGGGGCAGGCGCTGGGCAGCACCGTGTCCGCCGCCGCGAGTTCCTCGCCCGCGCGATCGATGCTGCATTCCTGAGTACCATTCATGCGCGCACTCGCCAACGGCTACTTCAAGCTGCTTCGCTTCCTCATGGTGGCGTGCCTCGCGCTCATGGTGGTGCTGGTGTTCGGCAACGTGGTGCTGCGCTACGGATTCAACAGCGGCATCACCGTTTCGGAAGAGCTCTCCCGCTGGCTCTTCGTCTGGCTGACCTTCATCGGCGCGATCGTCGCCATGCGCGAGCATGCGCACCTCGGCATGGACTCGGTCGTGGCGCGGCTTCCGCACTGGGGCAAGCGCGCGTGCCTCATCGCGAGCCAGCTGCTGATGCTGCTGTGCGTGTACCTGTTCTTCGTGGGCGCCTGGGACCAGACGCTCATCAACATCGACAACAAGGCGCCTGCGACCGGCCTTTCCTCGGGATTCTTCTACGGCATCGGCCTCGTCTTCTGCGTGTCGGCCGCGGGCATCCTGCTGCACGACCTGTGGCGCAGCGTGCGCGGCAAGCTCTCCGATGAAGAGCTCATCCAGGTGAGGGAATCTGAGGACGCCGCCGAGCTCGAGGAGATGCAGCGCGAGGGGGTCAGGACCGAGCCGAGCCGCACGCCTGCCGGAGGCTCGCGATGACCGTCGCGGTGTTCATGTTCTCGCTGCTGGGGGCGATGGCGCTCGGGATGCCGATCGCATTCGCACTGCTGGTGTGCGGTGTCGCGCTCATGGTTCACCTGCACATGTTCGACGCGCAGATCATCGCGCAGAACCTCATCAATGGTGCCGACAGCTTCCCGCTGATGGCCGTGCCGTTCTTCATGCTCGCTGGCGAGATCATGAACACCGGCGGCCTTTCCAAGCGCATCGTCAACGTTGCGCTCACCATGGTGGGTCACGTGCGGGGCGGATTGGGTTACGTCGCGATCCTGGCCTCGTGCATCCTGGCGGCGCTGTCCGGATCCGCGGCGGCGGATGCGGCCGCGCTGTCCGCCTTGCTGTTCCCGATGATGGTGCGCGCAGGGCACGATCCAGGCCGTTCGGCGGGATTGATCGCGGCGGGGGGCATCATCGGTCCGATCATTCCACCGTCGATCGGGTTCATCATTTTCGGTGTCGCGGCCGGTCTTTCGATCTCGAAGCTCTTCCTCGCCGGCATCGTTCCCGGCATCCTGATCGGCGGTGGTCTCGCCGTGGCATGGTGGTGGGTGGCGCGCCAGGAGAATCTCGAACCTCCGCCGCGCGCGACGGCGCGCGAGGTCGTGCGCTCCCTGATCGATGGCGCCTGGGCGCTCGCGTTGCCCGGCATCATCATCTTCGGTCTCAAGTTCGGCATCTTCACGCCGACCGAAGCAGGCGTGGTGTGCGCGGTCTATGCGCTCTTCGTTGCGATGTTCATCTATCGCGAGCTCAAGTGGACGGAGCTCTACGGCGTATTCGCCGCTGCCGCGCAGACCACGGCGGTCGTGATGTTCCTGGTCGCCTCCGCGCTCGTGTCGTCGTGGCTCATCACCATCGCCGAGATTCCCGCGCAGGTGGCGGAGCTGCTCAAGCCATTCATGGGGAACCAGATCCTGCTGATGATCGCGATCCAAGTGCTCGTGGTCGCGGTCGGCACGGCGCTCGACATGACGCCGACGATCCTGATTCTCACGCCCGTGCTGATGCCGATCGTGAAGCAGGCGGGCATCGATCCCATCTACTTCGGCGTGCTGTTCATCGTCAACAACTGCATCGGCCTCATCACCCCGCCGGTGGGTACCGTGCTCAACGTCGTCTGCGGCGTGTCCAAGGTGTCGATGGACACCATCATCAAGGGCGTGTGGCCCTTCATGGTCGCGGAACTGATCGTGCTGTTCCTGATGGTGCTTTTCCCGCCGCTCGTCACCGTCCCGGCCCGCTGGTTCGGCGGCTGAACGAGCGCAACCCCACTGAAACCGAGGAGATTTCAATGAAAGCGAAAACGATCGTCGCCCTCGCGGTGACGCTGTGTGGTTTCGCGCTCGCAAGCGCCGCCGATGCGCAGATCCGCGAGCACCAGTTCCGCTGGACGACGGCCAATCCGCAGGGTCATCCGATCACCATGGGTGGCGAGAAGTTCGCCGAGCTGCTCGCCAAGAAGAGCGGCGGCAAGATGACCGTCAAGATCTTCGCCGGCGGTGTGCTCGGCGGCGATGTGCAGGTGCTCTCCGCCGTTCAGGGCGGCACGATCGACATGACCTCGATGAACTCCGGCATCCTGCAAAGCCAGGTGAAGGAATTCGCGATCGTGGACATGCCGTTCCTGTTCAACAATCCGAAGGAAGTGGACGCCGTGATGGATGGCCCGCTCGGCAAGGAGCTCGCCGACAAGCTGCCGGCGAAGGGACTCGTCAATCTTGCCTATTACGACCTCGGCTTTCGCAATGTCACCGACAGCCGCCGTCCGATCAAGGCCGCCGATGACATCGCGGGACTCAAGATCCGCGTGATCCAGTCGCCGATCTACATCGACACTTTCAATGCACTGGGCGCGAATGCCGTGCCGATGCCGTTCCCGGAGGTCTACACCGCGCTCGAGCAGAAGACGATCGATGGCCAGGAGAACCCCTTCACGGTGATTCTCGCCAACAAGTTCCAGGAAGTGCAGAAGTATCTCGGCGTCACGCGCCATATCTACAACCCGCAATCGTTCCTGATGAGCAAGAAGAGCTGGGACAACCTGAACAAGGACGAGCAGGGGTTGATCATGTCCGCGGCGCAGGAATCCGCGGTCTATCAACGTCAGGTGTCCCGTGACGCGCAGGACAAGGCGCTCGCCGAGCTCAAGAAGACGATGGAAGTCTCGGAGCTGCCGCCGGCCGAGCTCGCCAAGATCCGGGCCAAGCTGAAGCCGGTGGTCGACAAGTACAGCGCGCAGGTGGGCACCGAGTTCGCCCAGCGGTTCTACGCCGAGATCGAGAAGGCCCGCGGCGCGAAGTGAGCACCGGCAAGCCTATCAGCGGCCACACCACGCTGATCCCGCACATCGGCTACCCGACGGAGACGTTCAAGGCGCCGCTCATCTACAACCCATGGTTCGCCGTGCGCGGCATCGACACGATCGTGGTGCCGATGGCGTGCGCGGCGGACGATTACGAGGCGCTGCTGAAGCCGCTCTTTCGCGTGCGCAACGTGATCGGCGCGCTGATCACGATGCCGCACAAGGTGAGTACGGTGGCGATGCTCGACGAGCGCAGCGTCGCAGTCGAGATCGCGGGTTCCTGCAATGCCATCCTGAAGCGTCCCGACGGCGGGCTCGCCGGCGACATGTTCGATGGCGTCGGTTACACGCGCGGCGCGAAGCGCAGGGGCTTCGAGTTTCGCGGCGCGCGCGTGCTGGTGGTCGGTGCGGGCGGCGTAGGGTCGGCGATCGCGGCGTCGATCGCGGCCGAGCGTGCTGGCGAGATCGCGTTGCACGACGTCGACGTACACGCCGCCGAGGCGCTCGCGCAGCGGTTATCCCGCCATTATCCGGCGCTTGCGGTGCGCGTGACATCGAGTGATCCGGCGGGTTATGACATGGTGGTGAATGCGACGCCGCTCGGCATGAAGGACGGCGACCCGCTTCCGGTCGACGTCGCGCGATTGTCGCCGCGCACCTTCGTCGGCGAAGTGGTGATGAAGCAGGAGATGACGCCGCTGCTGCGCGCCGCCAGCGCGCGCGGATGCCCGTACCAGGTGGGCACCGACATGCTGTTCGAGCAGATCCCGGCCTATCTCGAATTCTTCGGATTTCCGTCGACCACACCCGAGGAGCTGCGCGCCATCGCAAGGGTCTCCTACTGACGCGCAGTGCCTCTTTCCTTTCGCGCGACTCGAGTCGCATTCATCAGGGAGCAATAACGTGAGATTCAGATCATGGGGGCTGATCGCCGCCGCTCTTTTCGCCGCCACGGCTGCCGCCGGTGCCAACGCGCAGGAAATTCGCGAGCGCGTCATCAAATTCGGGCACCTCAACAATACCGATCACCCGGTGTCGATGGGCGTGCACAAGTTCGCCGAGCTCGTCGCCGCCAAGAGCGGCGGCAAGATCCAGGTGAAGGAGTTTCCATCCAACCAGCTCGGCACCGAGCAGCAGCAGACCTCGGCTTTGCAAGGCGGCGTACAGGAGATGCAATCACCGGCTACCACCTCGATCGTCGGCATCGTCAAGGATTTCGGCGTCATCGATTTTCCGTTCACCGTGACCAATCACGCGCAGGCGTTCGCCCTGCTCGACGGCCCGCTCGGCAAGACGCTGCTCGACAAGCTGCCGGAGAAGGGGCTGATCGGCCTTGCGTACTGGGACCTGGGCTTTCGGAATGTCACCAACAGCAAGCGCCCGATCAATCGGCCCGAGGATCTGGAGGGCCTCAAGCTGCGGGTGATTCCCAACCCCGTCTTCCTGGACACGTTCAAGGCATTCAAGGCCAATCCGGTGCCGATGAGCTTCTCCGAGCTCTATACGGCGCTGGAGACGAAGACCGTCGATGGCCAGGAGAATCCGTACTCGGTGATCCTGTCGAACAAGTTCTATGAGGTGCAGAAGTTCGTGAGCGCCACGAATCACGTCTACGGCACGAACATCATCCTGGTGTCGAAGAAGTTCTGGGATACGCTCTCTCCTGCCGAGCAGAAGATCCTGCGCGACGCCGCGATCGAGGCGCGCGATTACCAGCGCCAGGTGAGCCGTGCGGCCGCGGACAAGGCGGTCGCGGAGCTGCGCGCCAAGGGCATGCAATTCAACGACATGTCACCGGCCGAGCGCGATCGCATGCGGGCGATCGCCAAGCCCGTCACCGAGAAGGCGCTTGCGACCTACGATCCCGCCATCCAGAAGCTCTACGTCTCGGAAGTCGAGCGCGTGCAGAAGCTCAAGTAGGCGAGGCGAGGCGGTATCATTTGCGGCGGGCGCCGATGTCGGTCGCCGCCGCATCAGACTTTCAGGACCAGCCATGAATGCCAGACCGATCGTGCTGCGCGGCAAGCCCATCAGTGGCGGCACCGTTCCGCTCATCTGCACGCCGCTCGTGGGCCGCACGCCCGACGCCGTGAAGAACGAGGTCGCCGCGATCCTGCCCAAACGGCCCGACGTGCTCGAATGGCGCGTCGACTATTTCCAGGAGATCGGCAACGTCGCGACGGTCATCGACACCGCGCAGGCGATCAAGCGCGTCGCCGGGGACATCCCGGTGCTGTTCACGCGCCGCTCGACGATCGAGGGCGGCGAGAAGATCGCGATCAGCGAAGCTCGCGTGCTCGAAATGTATGCCGAAGTGTGCGCCGCGCGCTGCATCGATCTCATCGATTACGAGCTCGCGAACGCACCGGAGAACGTGCAGCGGGTGCGCACGGTGTCACGCGAGTACGACGTGGCCATGGTCGCGTCGTATCACAACTTCCAGGGCACGCCGCCCGCCGCCGAGCTCGTGGCGAAGCTCGTCGAGGCGGAGCAGCTCGGGGCCGACGTGGGCAAGGTCGCCGTGATGCCCAAGAACCCCGACGACGTGCTGACCTTGCTCAACGCTACCCTGCAGGCGAGTCGCGCGACCAGCCTTCCGCTCATCACCATGTCCATGGGTGGCTATGGCTCGGTGTCGCGCATGGTGGGCGTGGTGTTCGGGTCCTCGCTCACGTTCGCCGTCGGCCAGAACCCTTCGGCGCCCGGCCAGATCGCGATCGAGGAATTGCGCAACGTGCTCGCCACGGTGCGGCGCGCCGTCGGCGGGGCTTAAGACCGATGGCAGGCGAGTTCACCGGCAAGGTCGTCGTGGTCTCGGGATCGAGCCGCGGCATCGGCTTCGGCATCGCGAGTGCGTTCGCCCGCGAAGGTGCGCGCGCCGTGCTCGTGTCCTCGTCGCAGGAGCGGCTGGAGCAGGCCGCGGAAGCGATCGCCGCCGCCGGGGCGCTGCGGCCGGATATCTGTGTGGCCGACCTGCGCCTGCCCGAGGCCGCCGTGCGCACGCACGACTTCGTCGCCAACAAGCACGGTCGCTGCGACGTGCTCGTGAACTCCGCCGGCGGCACGCGCGCCGGGGCGTTCGTCGAGTCGACCGAAGAGATGTGGCAGGACGGCTTCGCCCTCAAGTTCTTCGGCTGCGTGCGATTGTGTCGCCTGTTCTGGCCGATGCTGCGCACCGCACAGGGTCACGTCATCAACATCATCGGCGGCGCCGCACGCACGCCGGATCCGGAGTTCCTGATCGGCGGCTCGGTCAATGCCGCGATGAACAACTTCACCAAGGGCCTGTCGCTTCTCGGCAAGCGCGAGGGTGTGAACGTGAACGCGATCCTGCCGGGTCTCACCCAGACCGAGCGCGTCGATCGCCTGATGACCCAACGTGCGCAGGCGTTGGGCTCGACCAAGGAAGAGGTGCTCGCGCAGACGATCGCGAAGGAAGGGCTGCGCCGCGTCGGCACTCCCGACGACATGGCAGCGCTCGCGCTGTTCCTGTGCTCGGAGCGAGCGCGTCACATCCAGGGCACCGCGATCGCGGTGGACGGGGGCGCAACGCCGGGCGTCCATTGACGCGCGCGGCTCGCGCGGCGCAACGGCGTCGGGGCGCATGAGAACGATACGCTGGGGCATGATCGGCTGCGGCGCGGTCGCGCAGGGCAAGAGCGGCCCGGCGCTCTATCGCGCCGATCATTCGCAGCTCGTCGCCGTCGCCGACCGTGATCCCGAGCGGGCGCAAAGCTTCGCGCAGCGCCATGGCATCGCGCGCTGGCACGCGGATCCCGAGGCCATCCTGCGCGCGAGCGACATCGACGCCGTCTACGTCGCAACAATCACGGATTCGCATCACGAGTACACGCTGCGCTGCGCCGCAGCCGGCAAGGCCGTTCTGGTCGAGAAGCCGATGGGGATGACCGTCGCGCAATGCCGGGAGATGATCACCGCGTGCGAAAAAGCGCGCGTTCCGTTGTGGGTCGCGTACTACCGGCGTGCGCTGCCGCGTTTCGTTGCGCTGCGCGACCTCGTGCAAAGCGGCGCGATCGGCGATGTGCGCATGGCGGTCACGCGCCATTTCCAGCGGATTCCTTCGCCGGAGCAGATGCACGGGTCGTTCTGGGGCTGGCGCCTCGATCCCACGCAATCCGGTGGCGGCATCTTTTTCGAGGCGGTCGGGCACACCCTCGACATTCTCGATTACGTGCTCGGCCCGATCGAAGGTGTTCGCACCTTTGCCGCGAACCAGGCGGGCGCGTATGCAGGCGAGGACATCGTCACCGCCTCGTATCGGTTCGCGTCCGGCGCGCTCCATTCGGGCGCCTGGTGCTTCACCGCCGATTTTGACGACGAGTACAACGAGATCATCGGCTCCAGCGGACGCATTCGTTTCTCGACGTTTCCGCCGCTGACACCGGGCGCGGGATCACGACCCGTGCCGATGCGTCTCATGCGCGGCGACACCGTCGAGGAGATGCCGATCGCCGATCCGCCGTACGTGCACCAGCCGCTCGTGCAGTCCATCGTCGACGAGATGAATGGCACCGGGATGTGCCCGAGCACGCCGCAAAGCGCGCTGCGCACCGCGCAGGTCATCGAGACGAGCCTCGCGCAATTCATCGGGCAGCGGTCGCGCTGATGCAACGCGGGCTGCCCGATCCCTCCGTGGTCACGCGCCGGCGCGAGTCCGGCGAGCATCTCGCGCTCGAGTGTGATCTTTGTGTCGTCGGCTCCGGCGCGGCGGGTGCGGCGGCCGCGATCGAGGCGGGGCGTCTCGGCCTCGACGTGGTGCTGGTCGATGGCGCGCCGCAGGTCGGCGGCCAGGCGACGGGCGCGATCATCGACACGTTCTGCGGCTTCTATTCCGTGGGCCCGCAGCCCGAGCTCCTCACGTTCGGCATCGCCGAGGAGATCGTGCGCGACCTCACCGCGTCCGACAGCATGGCGCGCATCGAAGGGCGACGCAACACGATCATCCTTTATTACCGCCATACGGCCCTGCAACGCTGGATCGAGGACGCGCTCGTCGCGGCGCGCGTCACCGTGTTGACCGGAGCACTGCTGCGGGAGGCGCGCCTCGACTCGCAGCGCATTCGATCGTTGTCTACCGTAACGCGATACGGCGAAGTCGACATTCGTGCGCGCAACTATGTCGATGCTTCCGGCGATGCCGCGCTCACCTGGATCGCGGGACTTGCCGTGCACGAGCCGGCGCACGAAACGATCTATGGCTCCCAGAACGGGATCGTGCGCGGTGTGGACGTCGCCGCGCTCGACCGCGCGGGCGGGCCGGAGATCGTCAAGGAGCGCGTTGCGCAGAAGGCGCAGCAGTACGGCCTCGAACGCAAGGACGCGTTCGTGTACGTGCTGCCGGGGACCGATCAGGCCCTGGTCAACATGACTCATCTCGCCACGCCGCTCGATCCGATGGGCGCGTCGCGAATGGTGATCGAGGGGCACGAGGCGATGGATCGCTCCCTCGTGTTCCTCAAGGCGGAGTTCCCGGACATTTTCGGCCGTGCGAGCATCGATCGCTATGGCATGCCCGGAGTGCGCCAGACGCGCTGGATCAAGGGACGTTATCAGCTCACCGTGGACGACGTGCGCAGCGGACGCGCGTTTCCCGATGCCATCGCGCGCTGCGCGTGGGGCATCGAGCTGCACAACACGCCGGAGGGCACGTACTGGGAAGGCTTTCCGGACGGTCACGTGCATTACATTCCCTACCGAAGCATGCTGCACGCCGAAGCCGACAACCTGCTCGCGGCCGGGCGTTGCATCGATGGCGACGTGCTCGCGCTCTCCTCGGTGCGCGTGATGGGACCCTGCATCGCGATGGGAACGGCTGCCGCGCACGCGGCGCATCTCGCCGGGGCGGCGCCGGTGAGCGAGGTCGACGTCGACGCGCTGCGCCGGCGTGTCGCGCGCAATCTCGGCGCAGCATGAGCGCGCGATCAGTCGAGAGCGTGGAGCAGCGTCTCGCGCAGCGCCGTCCAGCTCGCGATGTCCGGCGCGCAAAGCAGGCCCGCGTTGGTGCGGCTTGCAGGCGTGTACGGCGTTGCGTCGAGGCACGCGGCGTAGCCGCCTGCTTCCTCGTGCAGCAGGCAACCGGGCAGATGATCCCAGGGTGCCATCTTGCCGAACATCACGAAGTCGTAATGGCCGCCCGCGATCAGCCGATACTCGTGCGCGGCGGTACGGTAATCGACCGCAACCCCGACGCGCGACAGGTTGCGCGTGACGGTGGAGCGCAGCGGCTCCGCCATGAAGAGCCACGACACGATCCCGAGCATCTCGCGTGGCGGGCGCGCAATGGACACGTGAAGATCGATCCGGGTGCCGTCGAGGTGCTCGACCCATGCGCCTTGGCCGCGCACGGCG
>Ga0070741_10007605_pt1 | contig 22300 bp, 19 predicted proteins | sample Coa_R1_4_FD_66440 | JGI IMG/M metagenome (GOLD analysis project Ga0070741, IMG submission 66440) | Surface soil microbial communities from Centralia Pennsylvania, which are recovering from an underground coalmine fire - Coalmine... | ecosystem: Environmental > Terrestrial > Soil > Unclassified ... | reverse complement strand
CGGACCGGCCTCGCAGCTGGTCTTCACCACTCAGCCCACCGACACCCAGAGCATGGTCTTGCTCAGCTCCCAGCCCGTGGTCAACCTGGAAGATGCCGGCGGCAACGTCCTGACTTCCGATAGCACGCACGTGGTCACCTTGGCGCTGACCAGCACCAGTCCAACGCTCGGGGGGACGAAGACGGTCACCCTCGATGGCGGCGTCGCCACGTTCACCGATCTGGAAGTCGATAAAGCGGGCAGCTGGAGGCTCAAGGCATCGACCGACGCCGGAAGCTTCACAAAGAACAGCAACGTCTTCACCATCACGCCCGGACCAGCCGTGCAGCTGGTGTTCACCGCCCAGCCGGGCGGCGCCGCCAGCACGGTTGCGCTCAGTCCGCAACCCATCGTCAAGCTCGAAGATGCCCAGGGCAACGTCGAGACGGCGGATAGCACGGACACGGTCACGGTCGCGCTGACCATCCCCGGCGACGGGACGCTGGGCGGGACGACAACGGTCACGTTGAGCAGCGGCGTGGCCAGCTTCAGCGATCTGTCTGTCGACAAAGCGGGCAGCTACACCCTAACCGCCTCGACCAGCGCCGGAGGCTTCAACGGCCTGAGCGCCAGCTTCACCATCGTCGCCGGCCCTGCCGCGCAGCTGGTGTTCAGCACTCAGCCCGGCGGCGCGGCCAGCACCACCGCGCTGAATCCCCAGCCGGCGGTCAGCCTGGAAGATGCTCAGGGCAACGTTTTGAGCGCCGACAACAGCGACACTGTGACCCTGGCCCTGACCGGCGCCGCAGGGGCCAACCTGAGCGGCACCACGACGGTCACCATCAGCAGCGGCGTGGCCGGCTTCAGCGATCTGAACGTCGATAAGGCTGCCAGCTACACCCTGACCGCCTCGACCAGTGCTGGGAGCTTCACCGCGGTCAGCGCCACCTTCACCATTGCCGTAGGTCCGGCGGCGCAGCTGGCGTTCACGACGCAGCCAGGTGGGGCAGCCAGCATGGCAGCGCTGAGCCCACAGCCGGTCGTCAGCCTGGAAGATGCCGGCGGCAACGTGGTCACCACAAACAGCACCGACAGCGTCACGGTGACCATAGGAAGCGCCCCAGCGACACTGGGCGGCACAACGACTGTCACGCTCAGCAGCGGCGTGGCCGCCTTCACCGACCTGACTGTAGACAAAGCTGGCAGCCACACGCTAACGGCGACGACGAGCGCCGGGAGCTTCACCAAAGTCAGCGACAGCTTCACCACCATTGCCGGTGCCGCAGCGCAGCTGGCGTTCACGACGCAGCCAGGTGGAGCCGCCAGCATGGCAGCGCTGAGCCCGCAGCCGGTGGTCACTCTGCAGGATGCCGGCGGCAACGCGGTCACCACGAACAGCACCGACACGGTGACGCTCGCCTTGACCAGCCCGATTGGGGCCACGCTCGGCGGGACGGCAACGATGACAGTGAGCAGCGGCGTGGCCGCCTTCACCGATCTGAACGTCGATAAGGCTGCCAGCTACACCCTCACCGCCTCGACCAGCGCCGGAAGCTTCACCGCCGTCAGCGGCAGCTTCACCATTGCTGCCGGGGCTGCCGCCAAGCTGGCCTTCGACCAGCAGCCGGGGAATGCCACGGCCGGCACCGCGATCAGCCCAGCAGTGACCGTCCTGGTGCAGGATGCGCATGCCAACAACGTCACCTCCGCGACAAACGCCATCGCGCTGGCCATAGCCACGAATCCCGGCAGCGCTACGTTGAGCGGAACACTGAGCGCGGACGCCGTTGGCGGCACAGCAAGCTTCTCGACGCTAGCGATAGATAAGGTCGGCTCCGGCTACACACTGTCGGCTGCCAGCAGCGGCCTGACCGGCGCCACCAGCACCGCCTTTGCCATAACTCCGGGGCCCTTGCACCGCATAGTGCTGAGCCCAGGAACGTCAACCGTGACCCTTGGAGCATCCCAGTCATTTACCGCCGAAGGTTTCGACGCCTTCAACAACTCTCGCGGCGATGTGACCAGTGCAACGACCTTCAGCGCTGGGCTGGGCGCATCCTGCACTGGAGCGAGCTGCACCTCCGAAGCACCGGGCAGCTACACCGTGACAGGCACCAATGGCACGGTGACGGCAACCGCTAGCCTCACCGTCAATGCCGCATCGTCCGGCGCTGCGCCCGTGAGCAACACGATTTCCACCGGCGGCAGCATCACTGGCCTCACCACTTCGACCGGCTCGACAATCAACGTCACCGTTCCATCCGGATTGCCGGCGATGAGCATCATCTACCAATCACAAACAGGGCTTGGCAGCACGCCAGCTCCATCTGCCGGCTATGCGGTAGCAGGAAGCGTGTTCACGTTCACTGCCCTGGACGGCACCGGAGCGCTGGTGCACACCTTTGCCTCGCCGCTGACGCTCACCATCACCCCTTCCGCGACGGACCTTGCCACCGTCGGTGGAGATATCTCCAAGCTGGACCTGGCCTATTTCGACACGTCGAGCAGCAGCTGGCGAGCTCTGGGATGCTCGGTCCAGGGAAGCACGCTCGTTTGCTCGACCACTCACTTCACCCAGTTTGCCGTCGTTACGCTTCCGCCTCCGGCGAGCAGCGGGGGTGGCGGCGGAACCCCTGGCGACCCCAGCTTGCCCGCTGCCCTATCGTCCCTCACTCCGGGAGCCGCGCTCTATCCGGCCAGCCAAGCCGTCACGCCTGACCTTCTCTGGGCGCCGGCTCCGGTTTCCGTGTCAGCGGCGTTGCCCGTCAGCTACGGAGGGGTCGTCGTAGCCGGAAACGTGGGCATATCCGTCCCGCCACAGGCGCTCGCGGGCTTGAGTCCCACGAACTCGATCACCGTACAGGTGGCGGCCCAACCAGCCAACATTGGCGTTCCCGGAGGGCCCGTTCAGTTCAGCCCTAACGGAACCATCGCCGACATCAGCATCAAAGATCCGTCCGGCCAGCCGCTGACCACGTTCCCGGCTCCGATCCGCCTGACCTTCAAGTACAACGGGGCAGATCTGGGCCAAGCCGGCGGCGATGCTACCAAGTTGACGGCAGCGTACGTTATCGACGCCGCTTCACCCGAGGTCGAGAATCCGCTGCACTTTCCACCAGGAACCTTCGTGCTCTTCCCGCCTTCGGCGACTTCGGTCGATACCGCGAGCGGCACTATCTCAGTTCAAACGCAGGCCCTAGGGTCAGTCGTAAGCGTCGTGGCCAACGGCGCCGGCTACGTGCAAGTCCTCACCCCGAACACAGCCCTGTATTCGAGCTTCGACGTCCCAACCTCCTCGATTTACGGCTACCGCGACCAGTGGACCTACCTGCAAGTCCTCGAGCCGCAAATCGGCACACGGCTGTTGGTGCTGGATAGCCTCACAGGCAACGTCGCCTACGTCGACGCCGCGGCCGTGGCCCCGTCCGGCCCGCCGGCGGTGAATCCACCGCCCCCGCAACCTGGCGTGGCTCCCGGCGCGGCCGCCGCGGCGAGCACAGCTCCAGCGCCGGTGCCTGCCCCTTCTTCAGAGGCTGTCCCACCACCGCTGCCAACCGTTGAGCCAGCGGCTACCGGCCCGGAAGTGACGAGCAGCGCCGAGAGCCAACCTTCGACGGCGAGCAGTGCCATTCCTTCGGCTGAAGCCGCCGGCTCGCCCGTCACTGCTCCTCCGCCGGCCGCCACGGTCGAGGCAGCTCCGGCGACGACGAATCCGCTCAGCCAGCCATCAGCGCCTCTGGAGCTGCTGCCAGTACTCGTGTTCGGGGTCTTGGCAGTCGCCCTGGCCAGTCTCATTACCGGATCGGCCATCGTCCGGCATCGGAAGGTCAATCACGTAGGAACGGCCAAGCCCCGGCGCTCCAGGTTCCACCTCCTCAAGTAACCGCGTGGGAACCAGCGTCCGTTCGAAATCAGCGCTGGCCAGCTTGCTTGCAAAGCGTTCACTCCGCATTCAGCGCGAGTTGATGTCCCGTTGCGGGTCGATGCAAGAGACTTGTGGAGGAGCAGGAAGATGACTCAGCCGTATACCGTTGAAGTCCTTATCGTCGAGGACGAGGCAACCATTCGGGAGCTGTTCGTCACCACACTCGAGCACTACTTCCCCGGGATTGGGATCGACGTGGCGGTCGATGGCGCCGAAGCGATCGCCAAGATGAGTGCCGGCTGTCGCCCAGAATTGATCCTCACCAACCTGGTGATGCCGAACTTGGACGGCGAGCAGCTGTTGCGCTGGGTGCGGATCGAGCGGCCTGGGACGCCTGTCGTGGCTGTCTCTGCAATCCGTACGAACGCCGCCTTCGACGGCTACTTGGGGAAGCCGGTGGAGTTAGGAGAGCTCCTGGCCTGCATCGGCCGCTGGCTTCCGGAGTGGCAGCCGTCCGACCTCAGCCAGCCTACGCTCGGGTCCACCTTCGGCTGAGGCCCTCGCAGGCGCCGTCTGATCGGGATGGAGACGCTCAATGAGCCGACCGGCACTCCGTGACCGGTATCAGGCCCCGGCTCGACCTCCGTTATGGCTCGCCACCTCATCGACGAAGCCGCGCATCTGTCTCACCCCTCGACTCATCTGCGCCCGATAGGCGCGGACGATGGCTTGCGTTTGCAGCTGACCCACCACCTGGCGGCTCTCCAGCGCATCGATCACCGGCAGCCAGCTGACGCGGCGGTCGGATAAGTGCCCAAGAGCCACGTCCAGCGTCTCGGTCTGCGTCACCGTCGCCGGATCGGCGGTCATGACTTCCTGCACGGCGACGTCCGTCCGCTCCCCCACCGGCACTCGTCCGACGTCCGTCAGTGAGATCACGCCAACCAGCTTGCCGTTATCGACCACTGCCGCTCGCTTCTTGCCGGCTTCCTGCAGGCGCGCCTCGACGTCGGCCAGACGCTCGGCCTTGCCAGCCAGGACGGCTACCGGCTCCATGGCGTTGGTGACGGCCAGGGTGCTCAGCAGCGGGAACGACAGCTCGAGTCGATGAGCCGGCGATTCCGCGCGGGTCGGCAGCTGGCTAGCGTAGATCGTGTTCTGCCCGACAACCCAGCTGGCAATGCCGACGGCGATCATGGCGGGTGCCAGCAGCGACAGATTGCCCGTCATCTCACCAACCATGAGCATGACCGCCAGAGGCGCATGGGCGATGCCCCCGAACAGAGCCATCATGGCCACGATGACGAAGGGCGCCGCGGTAGACGGCATGCCCGGCAAGAAGCCAACCGTCAGGCGCCAGAAGCTCGCGCCCAGGAGCCCGCCTATGACCATGCCCGGGCCGAAGATGCCGCCGCTCCCGCCCGAGCCAATGGACAACGACGTAGCCAGGATCTTGGCGAAGGGAATGATCAGCACCAGCCACAGCGGCAGTCCGAGCAGTCGCTGATCCATGCCCACCTGCACCCAGCCGTAGCCCATGCCCAGACTTTGCGGGATGGCCAGGCCCATCAGTCCCACGAGCAGCCCACCCATGGCCGGCTTGAGTGCGCGGGGAACAGCGAGCTGGTGGAAGAGGTGCGTCACAGCGTAGAAGGTTTTCGCATACAGGATTCCGACCAGACCGCAGGCGATGCCCAGCAGGCCGTAGTAGAGCAGCTGAATGGGCTGGTCAAAGCCCAGCGCCTGCTGGTCGCCAAAGATCGGCGTCCAGCCGGCCCAGGCACCAAATATCGTGTAGCCCACCACGCTGGCCACGAGACCGGGAATGATGGCCTCCGGCTCGAGGTCATCCTTGTAGAGGATCTCGGCGGCCAGCACGGCCCCTCCCAAAGGCGCACGGAAGATGGCCCCGATGCCCGCGCCGATTCCCGTGGCCACCGCGATGCGGCGATCATGGGCGTCCAGCCTGAGCCAGCGGCCCAGCAGCGATCCGAAACCCGCCGAGATCTGGGCGGTCGGACCTTCCCTTCCGCCGCTTCCGCCCGTGCCAATCGTGATCGCCGACGCGATGAGCTTGATGGGCGGAATGCGGGGGCGGATGTAGCCCTCCTGGAAGTGGAACGCGGCGATCGCGGCATCGGTGCCATGGCCTTCGGCCTCCGGCGCCCAGGTGAAGACGATGAGGCCGCTGATAAGGCCGCCCAGGGCGACGACGATTGGCAGCAGCCAGGGCCGGAGCATAGCCCCGACCTCAAAATTGCCTTCGCCCGCCGGCGAGGGCGGCAGATAACCGACCAGCCGGCCAAGGAAAACGTCCGTGGCGGCCTGAATAGCCGCGTAGAACGCGATCGCGCCAAGCCCCGCCACCAGCCCGATGAGCACAGCGATGGGCAGCCATTTGCGCAGGGTGCCGGCGGTCAGCAGTCCTTGGTCACTTCGCGGCATCCACAGCCGGCGATATCGGGCCAGCCAGCCCAAGCGACTCATGACGCCGTTCGCCGGACCGTCGCCGCTCCAGGGCGGGCTGCCCGCGGGCCAGCCGCTCACGCGCTTGTTCCGGCTGCCTGCATGCACGGGTGCGACACCGAGGCGATCCAGGCGGCGATTTGCTGCATCTCCACCCATTATAATGAATAATCATTCATTATGCCGAAGGTAAGCAAGCAGCATGAGCAGGCCCGCCGCCAGCAGATCCTGGACGCGGCTGCAGCTTGTTTCGCTCGACACGGCTTTGCCGCCACGTCCATTCCCGATATCGCCGCGGCCTCCCAGCTCAGCGTGGGGTCGTTGTACCGCTACTTCACCAGCAAAGAGGACCTCTTCCTGGCAGTCGTGGCCGACCGGGTCGCCGTGTACAACGACGCGGTCTTCGCCGAGCTCGCACGCGCCGGCTCACCGCTCAGGCGCGTACGGGCTGCACTCAGACGGCTCCAGCGGCTGCTGACCAGCCAATTACCCGATGACGCCCGGCTGTCGTTGGAGCTGTGGGCACGCGCCCACGAAGTCGAAAGTCTGGGGGCATGGCTGCGCGACGCCCGCGCCCGCCGGCTCCAGGCGTTCCGCCAGGTAGTCGAGGAAGGCAAGCTCAGGGGCGAGATCCGCCGAGAGGTGCGTGCCTCCGACGCCGCGGGCCTGCTCATGGCCGTGGCCGACGGACTGGTCGTGCAGCGTTCGTGCTCGCCCTTTCACCCGTCCATGGGCGAGCAGCTCAAGGAAACAGAGCGGCTGCTATCGAGCTGGCACGCGGACGGAAGGCTGCAATCGGAACGCTAGGTGCGGCAGCGCCCGACAGTTTCCGGCCCGGTTCAGGCCCTGACGCCGATCCCTCGGCAGCGCTGGCGCGTGCCAGGCCCAAAGCCACGGCTCGGCCTTAGCGCCTCCTGCGGCGCTCCTGGTCGGAGCGAACGGTGCGCGTCGCGGCGCCAGCGAACTCCTTCATCCGCTCGTCGAATGCCTCTCCGTCGGCCCGGCGCCGGGCATCGTCGGCCGGCGTGTACTTGCGCTGCTTGGCCTTCTCTTCGCCTGCTTCAGCCATGGGGATCACTCCTTGTGGGGAATTCATGCATTGCCTGAGTACCGGCCAGGACGGACGAACACGCTCCACCAAGCGGCCGCAGCACGCGAGCCTGGCCAACAAGCCTCAGCAGCTGCAGGTACGCCCAGCCAATATCAAACTCGAACCAGCGTGCTTTGAACCGGGCTGATGCCGGATCGGCGTGATGGTTGTTGTGAAGCTCCTCGCCCCCGAGCAAGATGCCGAGCGGCAGGATGTTGCGGCTGGCCCCCTTGATGGCGAAATTGCGGTAGCCGAGCGCATGGCCAAGCCCGTTGACGATGCCAGCGGCCCACAACGGCACCCACAGCAGCTGGCCCAGCCAGACCAGCGCTCCCGCAAGCGGCCCGAACAGATAGATGTCGAGGATCAGCATGGCGCCCAGCCCAACCCACTGCAGCCGGCCGTTGAGGTGGCGCTCGAACCAGTCCGTGGGAGCTCCGTGACCGTACTTGTCGAGCACGCCCGGTTCGCGAACGGCCCGCCGGTAGTAGAAATAGCCCTTCACGATCACGTTGTGCAGGCCCTCACGAACCGGGGAATGCGGGTCGCCCTCGCGATCCGCAAAGGCGTGGTGCTTGCGGTGACAAGCCACCCACTCGCGCGTCTTGATAGCCGTGGACAGCCACAACCAGACGCGCATGACCAGGGCAGTCAAACGGTGCAGCTCAATGCTGCCGTGGGTTTGACAACGATGGAGGTAAAGCGAGATGCAGGTGTTGGTCGCATGCCCGGCAACAAACAGAAACAGAAGGGGCTTCCACCATTCGCTTCCCCAAACCCCCGGGGCAAAGTCAATGGTCAGCAAGTCAGCGCGATTTCTTGAGCTCTTGAAGCTTGAGCCAGGTTGACTTCTCTATCGCTCGCTTTGTGCAGGTGTAGACGGGCTGAGTGTTGGCGTCGGTCGTCAGAAGATAGACGTCGTGTGTTACCGGTTGGCCGGTAACACTGTCAACCCAATCGCCGTGCGGCAGCCGTTTGTGAAGCTGCTCGCGAGGCTCTCCCGGGCTTCTTTCTGTCTCGCCGTCGAAGTGGCCATTGACCAGTCGGATTGCTTTCATTCGTGCGACGTCACCTTTGACTCGTTGGTGGCCGGCAGGGCCGGCCTATTGATACCGGACGGCGAACCGGCCAGCTCCGGCACACCGGATACCTGGCTCAGACCGGAGCCAGGGGATGAGGCCTGAACCCGAAAAAGCCTTCGCGGAACGGTCTGCTCCCGTTCCCTTTGAACTACCCGCACCAGCTTGCAAGCGCAGCAGGTCCAGCTCTCCGTGCTACCGAGGGGCCGGTGCTGCACTTCGATAAACCAATGATGCGGCGGGCACGATGGAGCGGGCGTTGGATCGAGCGTCGACAAGCAATACTCCTGGGCGAACGTCCGGCAGAGTCAAGCCAGAGCGGCCCGCGCGGACGCGGGTTCGCCTCTTCGAGAGCTGTGTCGAATCACTCGAAGGGTAACGCGCCCGAGCACATCTCGCGGCTGCAGTGGTACGAAGGCCCGCTGGCGCAGCCGCGTGAACCCACCCGCCCGCCTTGAGATAACGTCTGGCGCCGGCCGTCGGCACACGCTATAGTCGCGATGGTTGCTGTTTAGCGCCTCCTCATACGCTGGCTCTAAATAATTCTTCTCAACCACCATAAGGAGCCAGATGTCTTACGCCGACAAAACCCTTCATTGCCGCGATTGCGGCCAGACTTTCACCTTCACCGCGAGCGAGCAGCAGTTCTTCGCCGACCGCGGGTTTCAGAACGAGCCATCACGCTGTCCGGAGTGCCGGGCCGAGCGGAAAGCTTCCGGCGATCGGGGCGGCTCGTTCCGCTCACGGGATCGCGAGATGGTGGACGTGACGTGCAGCGCTTGCGGCAAGCCCACCCAGGTGCCCTTCACACCTACGGCCGGACGGCCGGTCTTCTGCAGCGACTGCTTTCAGCGCGAGCGGCTCAAGACCCGCTCGACGTCGTACCGGTAGTCCGCACCAGGGACTAGGGGTCAGGCCGCTCCGCGCCCCGGGCACGGACGCCCCTGACCCACCGTCGCCGGACCGAAGATGCCCATCGGCGGGCTCACGTAACAGCCGCAGCCCGAGGCGCGGTGGGGTGATTCCCACTGCACAGGCACGAGGATGACCAACGGGCCGCCGCCAGCGGCCGAGATATGCTTGGCTTGAAACGCCGCCTTTCCGGCCAGCCCTGGCCGGTTTAGATGCAGGCATTGCTCCCACAGCGCGGGCAAGGCTTTCAGACTGCGTCGGGTGCGTCGCCGCCCCACCTCAAACGCAGGAGCGAGACTATGGCCCGCAAACGACAACAGGGACCGGTTCAGGGCGCGCAGCCTATGCCGGCAGCCAAGGCGTCCAAAAACAAACCGGCCGCGCAGCCTGTGCCAACAGGCAAGCCGTCCAAGAACAAAGCGCCCGCGCAGCCAGGAATAGACGATCCACTGGCCGTGCTTCGCTACGAGCATCGAACCTTGGATAGCCTGTTTGCGCAATTCGCGCTGCGGAAGGACCAGCAGCTGGCCCAGCGCGTCTGCGCCAGCCTCACGTCGCATTTCAAGCTGGAGCAGGACTTCTATCGTGAGGCCGAGACGATCCCGGAGCTGCATGGCCGGGTCGATGTGGCGCAGCGCGAGCATGGCGGCATGGAGGACCGGATACGGGCGATTGCCTCCCTGGATGAAGGTGATGAGCTCACCGATCAGATGGTCGAGCTTCGACGCGCTGTGGAGCAGCACGTCCGCGAGGAAGAGCGAGCCATCTTCCCGGCCGTCGTCAAGACCCTGTCGCGGCAGCGTCTGCAGGAGCTGGGTGTGCACTTGCGAGCCGCCAGGGACAAGCTGCTCGAAAATGGTGAGCAGTGAGCTGGTCCGCACGCACGCCGGCCGGCCGGCCGGTAACGAACAACCAGACCGATCGGCGCTCAAGGACAAAGGAGCGCGCGCGGCTCTGACCGGAATCCAGCGCTCGACCAAGCCCGCGCTTTCTTAGGACTGACCTCCGTCGGGCGAGCGCTCGCGCTTCCACACCAAGCCTCGGCCCTGAGCAAGGCGCTGCGTGTCAGCATCGGCAAGCTCCTGTGCCTGGTCCAAGTCGCCGCCGGTCATCTGGCGGTGGTACCGAAAACGCTGGCTGTAGAAGGCCACCAGCTCATTGTGCTCGGCGTGAGGACCGGCCGTCGATTGAGGGATGAACCGGCTTAGCCGTCGCGCTGCCACTGGATCCGCAATCTCGTCAAAATACGATTCTGGTCCGGCATGCCGCCTTCCGCTCGCCCCGTTGTTCGGCATCTGTCCGAGTGGCGGACCAACCCGGGAGCGGCGATGGCCCCAGTGTATCAGCCCTCGAGCAGGCACGATCGCGCAGACTGTTTGACGCCGGCAAATGCGGCTCGCACGTTCAGATCCAAGAAGGCATCTTTTCGTATGAAAGTGAGACAACATTGAACGGCAAGCGTAAAGTGGAGCATATGGGTCGGCAACGAGCGCGTCAATGGTAAAGCCAACACGGTCCGGGTTGGGCGCGGCAGCGCTCGGCAGCCTGGTGGGCAGCGGCCTCGTCATCCTGCTGATGCTCTGGGCCCGCATGGCGTTCCAGCTGCGAACGCTGCCCGAGCGGATCATGGAGACCTTCCTGCTCGTCATTCCGCCCGATCAGTTCGAGGCGGCCATCGAGAAGTACGGGCCCATGGCCAAGGACTACGCGCTCATTGGCACCTACCTGGCGATGTTCCTGGCGCTGTTCGCCATCGGCCTGCTGGCGGTACGCCGCTTCAGAAGCGCAGCCCCGCTGCTGGGCCTCGGTCTGATCCTATGGCTGGTCGTGGCGGTGGTCATCTTCCCCGTCACCGGCGGCGGGCTCTTTGCCGCCGGCCTGCTGCTGCAGAGCCCGATCCTCATCAACGCGCTCTACATCGGGATCGGCCTGGCCTACGCGACCTGTCTGGTGGCCGGGCGCTGGGTCGCCCAGCTGGCCGAGCCGGCAGCCGGCGAACGCGCCGCGGTAGGCGTCGAGTCACGCCGGTCGTTCATCACCGGTTTGGCCGGCGCGGCCGTGGCGTTTGTGGTAACGGTCTGGTTCGGCCGCTCGGCGGGCAAGGTAACCAGCGCTCTACCAGCGGCGTCCATTCCGCCATCCGAAGCGCCGTCGCCGGCGACGGCGTCACCCGGGGTCGGGGCCGCATCCGGCAGTCCCTCCGCGGCGGTGGGAGCGGCGTCGTCCGCGCCGGCGGCCGCTGCGCCGTCACCGCTTGCGACGCCGAACCCCTATCCGGAGCCGCCTCCGGAGCGGCCCCTAGCGCGGGACAAAGACGGCGCGCTGCTGGCCGTCAACCGCCCACGCGGCCAGCTCCAGACCACCGTGACGCCCAACAACGACTTCTACACCGTCACCAAGAATGCCGGCGGCGATCCAATCCTCCAAGCACAGGACTGGCGCCTGATCATCGACGGCGCCGTGAACAAGCCCGTCCAGCTGGACTACCTCACGCTGCGCAAGCTGCCGCAGGTCAAGTACTACAAGACGCTCGAGTGCATCAGCAACCTCACCGCCAAGTGCGAGCTGACGGCCTTTGGCTGCGACCTGCTCAGCACCGCGGAATGGACTGGCGCACGGCTCAGCGACGTCATCAGCCTGGCAGGCGGCCTGAAACCCGGCGTGATGGCCATCGCCGCCATTGGCGCCGACGAGTTCTCGAGCGCCCTGCCGCCCGAGGCGGCCAGCGATCCCGACGTGCTGCTGGCCTACGAGATGAATGGGACCGTGCTGCCGCGCGAGCACGGCTTTCCGGTGCGCGTGATCATCCCCGGCCGCTACGGCCTCAAGAACGCGAAGTGGATCGTGAAGCTGGAGCCGCTGACGCAGCCATATCTGGACTGGTACGGCCAGCGCAACTGGAGCCAGACGGGTATCGTCAAGACGATGTCGCGCATAGACGAGCCGCTTAATGGCGCGACCGTGCCGGCCGGCATGACCCGCGTCGCGGGCGTAGCCTACGCCGGCGACCGGGGAATAGCCAAGGTGGAGCTCAGCACCGATGGCGGCCGCACGTGGCAGCCAACGACGTTCGTCGAGCCTCCTCTAGGGAAGGACACCTTCGTCCGCTGGCAGAGCGCCGTAAGGCTGACACCAGGCCAGGCGGCGTCCCTTGTGGCGCGGGCCACGGACGGCAGCGGCCAGCTCCAGCCGGAGACCTTCAGCCTGCCGCAGCCGAACGGTGGTACCGGCTGGCACAGCATCGACGTGAAGGCGGCGGCCGCTTAGCCGTGGAACGCGTCCCAGGCTCCGGCGGGCGACCCTAACCCCGCTTAGACCCAGCGCAGCCCGAGCGAAGCGGCCCAGCGCCGGTAGCCGACGGTGGGCCGGTCGGGATAGACGTGGAGCTCATCCTCGAGGTCAGTGGAGACGAACCACGGCTCCATTGTCTCGACGACGTACTGGTCCTGGGCGTTGATGCGGTCCTCGAAGTCCATGTACACGTCGTGCGGCACGCCGAGATGGTGATCTCGCACGATCAGGCGGTACCAACGGGTGCTGCGCGGGCCTACCGAGCACCAGGCGAAATAGATGATGAAGCTGCCTGCCTCACTGACCTTCTTCAGATGGACGGCGTTGGGCGTCGCCTGCATCACGTACGTCACCGGCAGCAGGCCCTCTCGCTCCCGGCCTTCGGCTGCAATGCCGTCATTGGCCGGCTGATCGATCGTGTAGCTGAAGGTCAGCCGATCGCCAACCACCTCCGGCTTGACCTCGGGAGCCCGCGGATTGTCGCGATCGCCAATGGTGCCGACGTGCGTGAAGGCGAAGTGGTACGTATCCAGGGCCGCTTCGATCTGGCGGCCCACGCCGGCCGACCACGTTTGGACGCGCCAGGGCGTCCGCACGAAGCCCGCCTGCCGCAGCTCCGGCAAATCCAGGATCGGGAGCTTTGGATCGGGCACCAGGGACACCCAGACCAGGCCGTGGCGCTCTGCGACCTCGTAGCTGGGGAGGCGCCACTCGGGCGGCTGCCTGCCCTCGACCCGAAACGCCGGAAAGCAGTCCAGCTTGCCGCCGGCGTCCCATTCGGCCCCGTGGTAGCGGCATACGACCCTGCTGCCATCGTCGCTCAGCCAGCCAACGTGCAGCCCCGTGCCGCGATGGGGACACGTCCCGTCGAGCGCAACGAGCTTGCCCGCCAAGCGCGCAAGGACCAGCCGCTGGCCAGCCAGCTGGACGCCCAGCGGCTGCTGCCGGCCCAATTCGTCCGGCCGAGGCGCGTCGAGCTCCTCGACCGTGGCCACGGGGTGCCAGAAATGGCGCCAGCCTTCCAGGTACGCCTGTTCAGCGGCGGCCGCGTCGGCGGCGTTCATAGCCTCCTCACGACCCGGACTGGCACCGACAAGGGCCGCTTTCGATCAAGCTCAGGCGCACCACGATGCGGGCAAGCTTAGCTCGGCGATGCCGTGAGGTCGCACGCGGTGGAGCTTTTCGGGAAAGGCGCGATTTGGTTCGCCCCAGCGGGGACGCCACGCTGCTACTCGGGAACGGCGACCAGTGCTCGCACCGGATGACGGCATCAGAGCATCCTCCGAGATAACAGATGCAGGTAGCGGTCAGCCACCGGCGATGATTTCGGCCGCAACCGCCACACATTCGGTGCAGATGTACGTGCCGGGTTTGGATCCTCCGGCGATCAGGCGCGAAACCTGGCTCTTCCCCTTGCCACAAAAGGAGCAGCGCGCCTGATTGGCATACACACCCATAGCGCGCAGGTGAAGCCGTTGCGCCAATGCCGTCACCCGCTCACTCAGCGACACCATGATTGGCTGTGCCTGCACGAGCACACTCTAGCAATTGCCAACCACCTAGACTGCGACTATGGCCATACGCGTGGGCGTCTGCTCGTGGGCGGAGAAGACGCTCATCGAGTGCAGGTGCTTCTACCCGCCGGAAGCCAGGACGCCCGAGGCCCGCCTGCGGGAGCCCGGGCAAGGAGCCTAGCGCCCTGCCGTTGCCTTCCTGCCATTTTCCGACACTCCGGCCTCACCTGGACATCCACGGGACAACATGCACCCGTCCGGGTTCCCTGCCGGCTAACCGAGAATCCCGCGCCTGTGCGCGCGGAAGGATCATCGGTGTGGAGACGAGTCGATCCTGCCCGGCAGGACGCAGCCGGCGGCGACGTGCTGCTCCCGTCACTGCCCCATGCCCTGGGCCGCGGCACGGCGGCTCTAGCTTGACCGCGCCCCGGACCGGGCCGAGGCGCGCCGGACGAGGTCGGCCGCGACCATTGCCAGCGGCAGCATGATCCAGAACTGGGCGCGGCTGTAATAGCCCGCTTCGGCGGCCACGTCGACGTCCCGCAGCTCCGTCTCCAGCCGTCCCTGACGCGTCAGGTCCAGGGCGTGCGCCGCCAGGGGCGCGTAGTTCAGCCCGGCACCAATCAGCCAGGCGCCGGTGAGCCGGTCGTACAGTCCGGGGTGCAGGACGGTGATGATGCCCAGCGCCAGGCAGCCGGCGGCGCCCACGATGAATTCCGCCAGGATTGCGCGGCGCCGCACCAGTCTGCCGTGGGCGCCGTACATGTCTACGGCCGCCAGCCGCCGCACGTTGATGCCCCAGCTCACCAGCCGATCCTCCCATATTCTCGGGGGATCGAGGTTCTGTCCTCCAAGGGCGGAGCCCGCAGGGCGGACTCTATATTCCTGCCAACGCCAGGGAGCTGTCGGCCAGGGCCGAGGGCTGGCAGCAGCGAGATGACAGGCAACAGCTCAGTGGAACGCCCCCCACCTGCCCCACCCTATAATGTCGCCTCCATGCGCATTCGACGCGTCGCGGGCATCGCCTTCCTCGGCGTGGCCTGCGGATTGTTGCTCGTCAGTGGGGCGGGCTTTACCCCAACGACGCTGCCGGGAGCGCCCATCGCCTGGTTCATCACGACTTTAGGAGCGGGCACACTTGGGGCGGTGTTGATGGCAACGTCGGCTAAGCCTCGATAGGGGACGAAACGATTTTCAGCGCCTTCAAAGCCCCTCGTCACGCTCTGTATGGCGACATTCGTCGCAGGCGTGCTGCTGCTTGGCATCAGCCTTTCGACGATGGACGTCCCTGTGGTCTTCAGGAATCCGCAGCTCTTTGGCCCGTTGCTGGTCATGGTCGACGCCACCGTCCTTGGATTGCTCGTCCTGCTGGGCTTAGCCGCCTACTTTGGACCGCGTGCCCGGAGCACCGGCGTGGGCCTAGTCCTGGCAGCAGTGCTCGCCCCGGTGTGGATTTGGAAGCCCGCGACGTGGCCATTCTGGGCCGTCATGGCCAGCGCCACCGTCCTCCTGGGCGCGGCTAGCCTCTTTCGCCACACCCGGCGCAGACTACCCCTGGCATAGGAGGGCTATCCGCGGGCTGACGTGTCCATCCGGCGGTCGCCACGCTAGTCGCAACTGCCCCAGCCTCGAGCCTTGGCGAAGTCCAGCGTGTTCAGCAGGTTATTGGCCTTAGCATCGCGTTCGGCTAACGGCTGCAGCAGGCCGGGCGAGTTTCCGGGGTGCTCGCTCTGCGTCCGCAACCACAATCCCGTGGCCGTCATGGAGCGCGAGACAGCCCCGTCGCGGGGACCGGACGCTGAATACCATGAACTTCAACGGCGGCAAGGAAACGTCTGAACGGTCACAGTCGGCACCGGGGACCTTCTGAGTCCGGCACGGGCGATGTACCGGCAGCCCGCTGGCTTAGCTTCTTGCAGCGGCGAGCGTGGTGCGATTGGCCCGGCGCTGGGCTTTGCCCAGCGAGACCCGCTGCGTTCCTAAGGGATCGTTCCTCGGTAATCCGCGGCCGGCCGTTGCAGCCGAGCTAGTAAGCCCTGAGCGAGCGCGGTCGGGGCTCGATCGGGGAATGGGATGACGCAGCTCACGTTTATCTCGCCCAAGACGTACGTGTCCTGTCCGTCGGGAGTTGGTGGGCCAAACAGGAAGTCGGCGTCCCACAATAGGGGCAGTGAGCTGGTTGCGACGTCCACCAGCCGCTGCATGCCCGGCAGCCAGGCAGTCTCGAGCTGCCGGCGAAGGGCGGCGTACGCGGGCTCGTGAGCGGGGAACATCGTCTTCGCAGATGGGAGCCCAAAGACCTGATCTGCCGGCGGGGTGGCCTCCGTCGCGCCGGCGCCTTGCGGCTCAGCCGGGGACCGGCCCTGAGCGTACTGTCGGGCAAAACCGACGACTCTATCCTCAACTAGGTAACAGCGGACTAAACCCTCCACGATGCGCGGCTGGAACGACTGGTCGATGAGACGCCCTTCGCCCGCATTGGCCCCGAAGTACTCCTCGCAGCGACTCATGAACCGGCTGAGGCTCAGCTCCTCGCTGACCGCTTCGCGGATCTGGGCGTGTTGAACCCGAACCACGTCTGGCCGGACGAGCTGCACCTTCCACACGCCCTGGCCACCGTTGCCCCGATACTGTTTGAGCACCCGCGGGCCGGAGGTCGCGAGGCGAGTCGGAAACTGCTCCCTGAGCTCGTCTGCGCTCGCGTAAAGGTGGGTGTCGGTGCCCCACCCCAGCTCACGCGTGCGGTACAGCACTTCTTTGGTGCCCATCTTGAGGATCACATCGGGATGCGTCGAGACCAGTACGCCGTTGGCGGCAACGTCGAGCAGGACCTCGTCCAATCTGGTGCGGTCGGCATCGTTGCTGATGGGATCCACCCAAACAACGGCGGCGTCGTAGCCCGCGAGCTTGGTCCGGACGTCGGCGGCGGCCTGGTCGTCAAACACCACAGCGTCCGCCGCCAGACCTTCACGGCTCAGCGCTTCGAAGATCGGAGCCAGCCGGGCTACCTGCGGAGGCGTCGCCCCAAGTTGGCCATCCCCACGAACGACAATGGCGACCCTGGCAAGAGGCACCGTCATACCGAAATCGTACGGCCCAGTCCCGGCACTGAGCTCGCCGTCGCTTCGCTGAGTTCGTGAAGGAGGCAGGAGAGCCGGCGAGGAAACTTAGCCGAAGGGCCAGGCAACGTGCCTGGCCCTTCGGGACCGGCGTGCGTTGGGACCGACTTTCACGGCGTTAATCGCCCGACGCACCGTTACCGCCCGCGCCGAGGGATAAGCGAGCCGAAACGCCCAGAAAGCGGGCCACGTCGGCAGCCTCGCGCTCCAGGGCTTCTGTGTCCTCAGGCGTGATCGTGTCGAAAAGCCGCAGCGAGAGGATGCCGCCGGTCATGCTCCAGACGCCCGCGGCGCGGCCGCGGATGAGGGCAAAGGGGCGGAAAAGGCCGTTGACGGTGACCAGGCCCTGGTGGGCGCCGGTGATCGGTTCGCGCGCTCGCCAGCCAAGGAGCAGCGGATCGAATGCGCCCAGCAGCCGCGGGGGCGGAAGGCCCGATGGTTGAGGACGATTGCGCAGATCAACCAGGCCGTCGGGGCGCTCTTCCAGCTCGCGGCCGACGGCGCGGAGACCGCGGCGCGCGTCACTTAGCGGGAGGCCGGACCACTTGGCCAGATCGCGCTCCTCGGCCGGGCCGTGGCCCGCCAGGTAGCGGCGAGCCAGCTCGGCTAGGGCGGCGTCCCGGTCGACTCTGGGTTGATCGCCGAGCCAGTCGCGCACCAGAGCGAAGGCTTGCTGGCTACCCACCGTCGGCCCGCGAACTATCCCTTCACGCAGGCTGGCCAGGTACAGCACGTGAATGAGCGCCTGCCCGCCAGTGGGCACGCCGGCCGAATCGAGGCGCTCACGCAGCTCATTGCGGGTCAGGGGACCTTCGCTGCCGAGCGCCCGGGCAACGGTTCTTACGCCCAGTTCGGCGGCTTCGGGCGAAACGCCCTCCTGGGCCAGCCGGCGGGCATTGGGGGTGGACTGCGGCGGCGTGGTCAGAGTGCGCAGCCAGAAGTAGTCCTCGCTGCGGATGAGGTGCAGCGTGCCTCTGTTCAGCCAGCCAACGACCAGAGATCGATCGATGGTGAGGGCGCGGTCTACGTCCGCCGCGGTGAAGCCGTCGGTCCGCGCACGAATGGCCAGGCGCGCGCCGCGCAGATCCTGGGCCTGCACGGCCAGCAGCCTTTGCACGACCGCAACCGGATTCGGCGCGGGCGGGCCGGCAAGCAGCTGGGCCGACAGCCGTTCGCTAATCACTGGCGAAGAGTATGCGCAGTTGCGGACGTTGCTGTCCTGATATCGGCCAAATGCGAATTGCGATGCCCGCGGTTCGCCAGCCACAGGGGCGGACTAACAGGGTCCGGCAGGCGAGGGAAGATTCTGGCCGGCCTGCTCCCGGAAGTAGTGGTCGAGGGCCTCAACGCCGACAGCTGAAGTCCGCTCGGCGGTGGTCATCGGCCAGCGGCTCAACGCGATAGCGTTCGGCCGCCATAGAAACCTACCGGTCGGTGCTCGGCCAGTGACGAGCCGCGGCGGCTCGCAGCCGCTCGTTGGGCGGTACCAGGTTCAGCAGCGCGTTGGCCAATTGTTCGCTTTCGCGGACCGTCAGCTCGATGATTTGGTGGGTGCGAATCGTTTCTTCGGCAGCTGCTGAGCTCTGATGATGACGAACTCGGTCAGAGTCCGGCCCGACAGGTCGGCGGCCCGCTGCAGCAGCGCCTTCTGCTCCGGCGTCAGGCGCGCCTCCAGACGCTCAGGCTTGCGAACCACCCTGGCGGCTCATCACTCGTCTCCCGTGTCGATCAATCACTTGCCATTCTCTCCAACGTACGGCTGTGGCGTACGCAATTGCGTGAGGAGCCCCGTTCTGAAGCGCCCGAGCCCTACGCACGACTGCCGAGAATACATGGACTCGCCTGAAGCGCGGACTCCTGGCGGCGGGCCATGCGAATTCGCATGTCCCTTAGCGGGTTAGCCCAGCCCCAGCTCCGCCCACATCCGCAACGTTCGCCCCTGCACGTCCTCCGGCCAAGCGTGGCGCAGGTCGACGATGGTGCTGCCGTCTGACTCCGGCCGGTTAGGGGGAAAGGTCGCATCGAAAAGCACCTTCGAGCCCCAACCTTGCATCCGCTCCTCGTGCGACAGGAACGGCCACAGCGGCGTCATAGGCGTGTGATGCTGCTGGTGGATGCCGTTGAGCGGGTGCAGCCGCGTGGTGAGACACCAGAACACGTCCTCGGCATTCGTGACGTCCACGTCCTCACCGACCACGAAGATGTAGGGCCGGTAGATGCCGGCTTTGGAGCTCCAGATGGCTGACGCCAGCGTCTGGACGAAGCCCTGGTAAGGCGCCTTCACCGACACGATGACCGCCAGTATCGGCGCGGGCACGTAGACTGCTTTGAACGGAATGCCCTGGGCCCGCAGCGCATTGCCGATCATCGCGCTCATGGTGATCGACGACATCACGCCGAACTCGTCCCAGGGCTTGCCCATGTTGGACATGGTCAGGATGGGGTCGTGGCGATAGGTCACGCAGGTGACGTTCATGAACGGCCGGGGCATGCGCTCGCCGGCCGCGTAGCCGGTGAACTCGCCGTAAATGCCTTCGTCGTGGCGCTTGTGCGGCGGCACGAAGCCCTCGATCACGATCTCCGCGCTGGCCGGCACCTCCAGGTCCACCGTTTCACACTTCACCAGCTCGACCGGCTTGCCGCGGATGCCTCCCGCCAACTCCGGCTCCGATACCGTCGCTGGAACGGACGTCCCGGCGATGACGCTGGAAATCGGCTCTGTGCCGATAGCGATAGCCAACGGCATGGGCTCGTTGCGGGCGCTGTACTTCTGGTAGTACAAGGCCGGGCCGTGCTGGGCGGGGATGGCCAGCCAGCCGAGCGTGTTGCGGTCATGCACCTCGTGGCGGTACATGCCCCAGTTGACGTGCCCACTGTCCGGGTCCTTGGTGATGTCGATGTGCCACGTACCGATGAATCGCCCGCCATCCATGACATGCACCAGCGGCACCGGGAAACGCCACAGATCGACGTCCTCGCCCTTCCGGATGTTGTCCTTGCACGGCCCGCTGTCCACCATTACCGGCGGGATGATCTGGGTGCTCCGCCGTGCGAATTCATCCACGATCTCGAGCGTCGGTGTCTCGCGAGAGAGGCCCATCGCCAGCGCGATCCGGCCCTGAATGACGGGCTTCGTCGGCCCAATCAGGTTGGCGACGACCGAGCAGTCGCGCCTGTAGCCCTTGATATTGTCAAACCACAGCGCTGGCGCCCGTCGGTCCAGTCCGATGCGTGACAGCGCCCCCATCTCCAGGTTCCAGTCGACCTCCCGCGAGACGGAGGCGATCTCGCCCTCTCGCTCCAGGCATTCCAGGAATTCGCGCAAATCGGAGTACCAGCCGCTAGGCACCAATCAACCATACGAAGGGCCTTATGACGCGCCGTCCCACAATGAACCGCCTGGCCGCCGAAGCGCCTCAGCGCGCTACATGGGGCTAGCGGATGCCACGCCGGGAGGATGACCGGTTGACCATCCACATCGAACGGTAGGTAGACCACATCGGCCTGCCCTGCAGGCAACGTGTGGCTCTTCGGGATCGGCGTGCGTTGCGACCGACTTTCACGGCGTTATTTGCCCCGACGCACTGTTAACGCCCGCACCGAGCTTTCCACGCCTCCGCATCGCCTGGAATTGCCAGTGTCTCGCCCCGGATTTGTCGGAGCTCTGGGTTTCAGTGAATCGCCTCGCGCAGGCAAGGGAAGATCCAGGGCCCGCGCGGCCGAAGCCTGCCACTGCGCCTGCGACACGCCCTCAAGGGGTTCAGGGGGAAGGCGGGCAAGTCTGTCATGCGACTTACTCTTCGCCCCGACAATACGCCGTGGACCGCAAGGACCAATCAGATCCAGTCACGCTCACCTGGGGAAAGCAGAATGAGCCGATCGTCGAGTCCCGCGCGGGCGAACGCGGACCGCAAATCGTCAGCGCCTTCAGTGAAGTGCTGCCAGCTGTTGAAGTGCACCGGGACAACCCAGCGGCAGCTAAGCATGCGAGCCGCGGCAGCGGCCATATCACTGTTGAGGGTGAGGTAGGCATCGCCGAGCAGCGGCGTGCGTGCCCCTCCGGCGAACAGAATGGCGACGTCGATCGTCGGAAAACGTTCGACCACGCGGGCGACAACGCGGAGTGAGGCGTTGTCGCCGCTGACGTAGACGTTGGGCAGGCCGGAGCCCGAGAGAACGAACCCGGTCACCTCGCCGACGATGTGCTCGGTCCCATCGGGTCCATGCTGCGCCGGCACGGCGGTCACCCGCAGATGCCCGCCGTCGGGTCGTGGGAAATCCCTGTAATCCCAAGTAGCCAGTGGAATCGTGCCGGCCAGGCGCGCAGCGGCGGACCGGGTGGTGAGCACGCAGGAGGTCTCATCCAGAAAGGCCCGGCCGCGTCTGTCGAGGTTATCGAAGTGCTGATCGTGGGAAAGCAGCACGACATCGATGCGGCCTACTTCAGAAGGCGAAAGAGCGGCCGGCTCGGTCTTCGTCAGAACACGTCCTCCGAGGTCGTATTCCCCGGGAGGATCGAATGTCGGATCCGTCAGCAGACGTATTCCCCCCAGCTCCAGAATGGCCGTTGGGCCGCCGATGGCTTGAATCGTCAGCAGGCCAGTTTCTCTTGCTGCCGGAGCAGGGTGTGTTTGCATGATCCTCAGCATGGAGCCGCGCGGTCACCCCAACAAGTGGCCCATAAGTCACTGATCGATAAAATCGGGCCATGGCGCTCGCAACGGTCGCTGTCGTCGCCTTCGACGGCATAAGCCCGTTTCACCTATCGGTGCCATGCGTTGTGCTGGGTGAAGACCGCCGCGAAGACGGCATCCCCCGTTACGACGTCTCCGTTTGCGCCCTGGAAAAAGGCACGGTGAGCACCAATAGCGGTTTCTCGATCCACATAGATCACGACGTTGCTGCCATCGAACGAGCTGGTACGGTGATTGTTCCCAGTTGGCGTTCACCTTCCGACCAGCCGCCCAAAGCTCTGCTGGATGCGC
>Ga0070741_10007604_pt1 | contig 22302 bp, 34 predicted proteins | sample Coa_R1_4_FD_66440 | JGI IMG/M metagenome (GOLD analysis project Ga0070741, IMG submission 66440) | Surface soil microbial communities from Centralia Pennsylvania, which are recovering from an underground coalmine fire - Coalmine... | ecosystem: Environmental > Terrestrial > Soil > Unclassified ... | reverse complement strand
CGGATCGATTGCAGGCCGCCGAGCAAGGCCGCGGGTTCCGACGGGAACGCCTGCGTCTTCGTCGAGACGCGCTGGTTGGCGATCGGCTCGCCCTTCGCGGTGGCGCGGGGCACGGCGAGAAAGATCGCCGAGAACCATTTGCCGTTGCGCTCCGCGAGATGGACCTTCGCCCTGATCTTCTGCGCGGGCGGCGGGAACTTGAGCGGCACCGTCTTGATGCCGTTGATGAATTCGCCGTGGTCATTGGTCTGCGCCGTCTCGCCCTCGATGCGGCCGTCGCGCCCGGTCTTTTCCTCCGCGATGGAATTTTGGTTGTCGATCGCCGGAGCCGGAGCCGGAGAGCTGGCGACATTGACGACCTGCCGGACGGTCTGCTGCGCGGCATCGGCGGCCTTCTCAGCTTGTCTTGCTTTGCCGGTCGCGACGGGAACGTGCTTCGCTGTGACGTGGTCGGAGCCGGACTTTTCCGCGTTCACGCGGGCCTGCCCGAAGATCTCCAGCGCCTTCTCCGGCTCGCCGGCGGCGGCCTGCTGGATGTCGATCGCCAGCGTCGCGCTCATCGTCCCATTCTCGACCGCCTCCCGCATCGGCTCCGGAAGCGAGAGCAGGAGCAGGCAGTTGTCCACATGGGTGAGGCTGCAACCGCTCCGCTTCGCGATTTCCTTTTTCGCGGCGGCGAGCAGCTTCTCCTTCTTCGCTGGGCTGGCGCCATTGCCCTCGATCTCCTTCGCCTTCATCGCCATCACCCGCTGGATGGCGCGCGCCTGTTCGCTCATCGTCAGCTTCTTGCCGTTCTGCGTGATCAGCACGTCGAGCACGCGCTGCTCGTCGGTGTAGCCATGCGGCTCGGCGCGGCAGGGGAGATAGACCTCGATGCCGCTGCGCTCAAGGTCGTTCGCCGCGCGCCAGCGGCGCTCTCCATCGGTAAAAAGGAACTTGCCGCTGGCCTTGTCGAAGTGGCCGGTGACGACGCCGGGCACGGCCTTCTTCGGGCCGACGTGCTCGATCGATTCCGAGATGAACTCGCGCAGCAGCTTGAGGTCGCCGAAATCCTCGCGGACGTTGAGGCGGCTGGATTTGTCGTCGATGACGATGGTGCTCGGGGCGCAATCGCTCGGCTTCAGAAACCAGAGGTCGGTGCGGGACTCGGCGACGGTGAGGAGTGTTTTTTCTTTTTTAGGCATGGAGTGGGTGGGCGATGGTTGCGGTTGCGGTGATGGTTACGATTTGGATTTCTTTGCGGGGGTTGCCGGCGGCAGGGTGACGTCCTTCGTGTCTACATCCAGGAGCTTGATGAGATAGCTGGCGAGCGAACGACGGTCGGCCTTCGCCTTGATCTTTGCCTTCTCGAACAGGTCGAGGGGACACCGGAACGCGGTGTAGTGGGTTTCGTTGCCAGTGTCGGTGTCGGGTGAAGCGGTGGTGTTTTGCATATTTGTTAACGCGATGCTACCCCGATGTTCGCAGTGGTCAACGACAAAGTTACTTTTGTCTTGCTCTGTCGTTCGTTCAAAAGAGGAAGTCGCCGGTGGGCGGACGGTAAATGGCGGGGTCGCCCTTGATCTCGCGCATCGGCGGGGCTGGCGGCGGTGCCGGTTTCGGCGCGGGCTCGACCGGCGCGGGAGCTGGCGGACGCGGCGTTGGCTGCGCGAGCGGTTCCTCGCGTCGCACCTCGAAGATCCAACCGCAACCGAGATGGCGCGCCGTCCAGTGGTCGTCGGAATGTTTGGTGATCTCGAAATCGCGATGGTCGGAATGGGTCGCGCGTTCGAGCGCGTTGAGCATGTTGCAATCATATATCCGGGCTTCGAGCAATCCGCTCGGCGCGAGGTCGGTGGCGCGGCTGACGTTGTATTTCATGACGGTGGAAAGGGGTTGCTCCCGCCGCGCATCGCGTTCGCGCGAGGCGGCAAAGAGTTCATCGGGAGTCGGCTGTTCATGGAGCAGTTTCTGTGAGCGGGATCGGAGGAGGATACATCCAGAACAGCACTTCGCCGGGACGGCACCCGTCGTCGGTTTCAATCGCCCACCAACTTTCCATCACCGTTCCATCGGTGTCGCGCTTCATAAAGAAGATGCCGACCATCCAGTAGTCGTGCCGTGAGCTTTCTTCGGGCCATTTCTCCCAGACGAGGTAGCGTCCGGGTTCCTCGGGCAACTCCGCAACCGGGTGCCAAGCGGGGTCTTGGGCGATGGTTTTCATAATGGGGTTTGGATAGTTACAAAATCGGGCATCTGTTGGCGATACCATGCGAGCTGCTGGCCGATGCCGAGATGGGCGACGGGCTGGAGAAACTCGTGGTCGTAACGGCAGACTTCGCGGGCATGTTTGATAATCGGCTCGGCATAGACCGCGCCGAGGTGCAGCTCGAACTGCATGGGTTGCGTGGTGTTGAGCAGGCGAAAAAGGTTGTTCCAGACAGAGCAGCTCCAGCCGTAGAGCCGTGGCGAATGGCGGGTGAGCGTCACGTCATACGGCTCGATCACCTGCTCCGGCGAGATCGCAGCGTGCAATGCCGAGATAATAAACCACGGTTGCCCGCTCGCTTCCGCATAGGCGCGGCGCGCGGCGAACAGGTTGCCGGTGTAAAGCTCCTTCGCCTTCGCAGCGTGCGCGCGCTTCGTCTTGCCGCAGCCGATGAGGATGATGCGGTTCATAAGCTGCGGAGATATTCCTCGGCGGATTGCGCTGCGGTGAAGGTTTTCACGCGTGCCGGCGTTGCGGCCTGCAACGTGGCCAGCGACGGCTCGAAGGCGCGCCAGGCTTTGCGCCATTCGGTGAACCCGGGATGCGCGATGCAGAACTCCGTGAAGCGCTGCACGACCATCGCCACTCGGCCGCGATCGGCGCTGCCGATGATGGCGGCGAAGGTCGCGCTCGGGATGCTCTTGACGAGCTGCACGACCGGCGAGAACTCCGGTGCCGCCGCAGCGACCGCCTTCTCGATTTGCGCCTGCGTCGTCCGCTGGCCGGTGATGTCGGGCACGATAGGCGGATGCCATTCGCGGAACTGCTGCATCGCCACGCGGAGCCGCTGCTTCATCGTGTCCCATTCGCGCTCGATGTCCTGCTCGGGAATCGTCGGCGCCTTCGGGTTGAAGTTGCGGATGGCGTCGCGGAGCAGCTCGCCGAGGTTCAGCTCCTCGGTCTTGTCGGCAAAGAGACGGCCGTCGAGGGCGAGGTTGGACGAGTCGCCCTTCTCGTGAAAGACCGAGTCGAGCCGCGCGTCGATGGAGCCTTCCATGATCATCGCGTAGATTGTCACCGGCTTCTTCGAGTTGAGCCGGTGGACGCGCTCGATGCTCTGCGCGTTGGTGTCAAACGCCCAGTCGATCGACGGCAGGATCAAATGGCTCGCGCACTCGAAGCTGTTGCCTTCGCCCATCGATTTCTGTCCGCCGATCAGCACCGCGAATTTCTGCTTCTTGAACTGCTTCGCCATCTGGCCGCGCATCGCCGGCGAGGTATTGCCGTCGAGCATGCACGCCGTCACGCCCGCCTCGACCAGCCGGCGGTAGAGCGAGAGGCTGAAGTGCTGGAACGGGGACATGACGACGACCTGCTCGCCCTGGCTGATAAGGTCGCAGATCAGTTTCAAAATCGCCGCCTGCTTCGGGTTGTGGTCGGTCCAGCTCCGCGAGCTCTTTGCGGTGTCGCCCTTCGGGAGCACCGAGCGCAGCTTCTCGGCCATCGTTGGCGCGACGCTGATGACCTTGTTCACGTCGATATCGCCGCCCTTGATCATCTTCTCGACCACGGCCCATGCGACCGCGGCCTCGCCCTGCAAGCCCTCTGCGACCTCCTTCTCCACGCGCGTCGCGGTGTAGGCGAGCGTGACCGCCTTTGCCGTCTTCTTCGCGTCGGCGTTCACGGTGCTGCGCGCCTCGGCGAGGATCTTCCGGATGCGATGGACGCTGAGCTGGTCGGCGCTGAGGTTCGGGGAATCGGGGCAGAGCGCGCATTGCCGCAGGAGCTGCAACTGCGCGACCACCTGCGCGATCGGGTTCATCGGCTCGCCGTTGCGGGCGAACTCCGGCGGATTGTCCGCGTGGAATTTGTAAACCGTGTTCTGCGCGCTGCCGGGCCGGACCAGCATCGGAACGATCGTCTTCGGCACGAGGTCGCGCCCGACGTCGTCCTTGCGGCGGCGCAGGACAATCGGCGCGAGCAGCTTCCAGAGCCGGTGAATGTTGCAGATGGTCGGCGTGCGCTTCTCGATCTTGCGCGGGCGTTTGCCTGCGGCTTCCTCCTTCGCCTCGCGGGAATGGTTGCGCTCGATGATCATGTGCTCGTTCGCAAAGGCTTCCTTCGCGGCGTTGTCGTTCGCAAACGGCCAGCGGGCGCACGGCAGCGCGTGGCCGCCGGCGGCCCAATGGCAGAGCCAGAAGATGTCGTCGAGGTGATTCTTGATCGGCGTGCCGGTGAGGACGCGGCGATAAAGCGGACGCATTTCGCGGACGCCAAGGCTGATGTGCGATTCGTTCGACTTCAACCGCACCGCCTCGTCGCACTCCACGCAATCGAACAGGTCGGCCATCAGCAGCGCGAGCGACGGGGTGAAGACGCAGCGCACGCCGTTGCCTGTATGCCCTATGCCGTTGTCGAGGTTCTCGCGGTAGAGCGGATGCTTCTGGCGGCGGGCGACGATGGTCTTGTTGACGATGACCTCGCCGTTGTCCTTCTCCTTCGGCGCCCACATATCGCCGCCGGTGTAGCCGAGCGTGATGTAGCTGGTAATCCAGAACCGTGCCGTGTCGTCGTCGAGCAGCGCGCCGTTGCGTATGGCCATCGCGATGTTTTGCAGATCCTTGTCCGCGTAAAAGTCGGCGTGTGAATTGATCGGCTTGACGGTGATGCCGAATTGCTCCAGACCCTCGTCGATGATCTGCTGGTGCAGGCTTTCCGGCGCGACGATGAGGACACGCTTCGCGCCGTTGATCTGCGGCAGCGTGAACATCGCGCGCGTCTTGCCGAGGCCGCAGTCCCATGAGAAGACGCAGCCGTCGTGCATGGCGGCGCGGGCGAGGTCCTCGACCTGATATTCGTAGTAGGGATTGAAGCGGAGATCGGCACGGAGATGCGCCGTCGCCTCGATGCGCGCCGCCTCGATCGCCTTGATGCGCTCGACGAATTGCGCGTAGCGGCCGGGCTGGACTTCCGCCACGTCCGGCACGTCGGGCACGACGAAATATTTCACGAGATCGGCAATGTCGTGGTCGTGCTTGTTCGGGTCGGGCGGCTGCTGCGGCGCTTCGTGGCGCGCCTTGTTGCGATCGAGATGCTCCTTCAGCTCCTTCGGGATTTTCGTGATCACCGGGAAGCGCGGCTTGAACGTGTGCGTCTGTTTGCCGCACTTGATGGAGATCTCGAGTTCCTGTCCCTTGAGCGTCACCACTTCATCGACGCCGAGGATGTTCGGGCGGATGTTGTGCCGCTCGACCTCGACCGTGCGGCTGCTCAGCTCGTAGCGTTCGCCGGGCACGAAGCCATTCAAGCCCTCGGCCTTGCAGACAATCGAGTCCGCCTCGTCGAGATAAGCCAGGCGCTGCACGTCGTTGAGCTTGTAGAACGGGGCGCGGCCCGCGTTGTATTCGCGCAGGCATTCCGAAACCTTCGCAATCAGCTCCGGCTGCACCTTCCAGATTTTGGAATGGATGGCCTCGACCAGCGCGATGCGGGTGGCGCGCTGCACCACGAGCGCCATCGGGTGCTTGCCTTGCAGGTCGTTGAGCAGGCGCGCCTTCAGCTTCGGGATTTTGCGGGAGTGATTCTGGAATGGGGTGAGATGCCGCTGGATGGTGCCGTCGGTGCCGAGCCAGATATTCCAGTCGCGTTTCTTCCCCGCGTAGAGCGTGGCGTATTCCTCCTTGATCGCGCGGAAGACGGGCTCGGTGGTCGGGCAGAAATCGGTGCGGCTGTGGAGCTGTCCGCCGTGGCGCAGGACGTAACGCTGGCCGTCGCCCACCGGCTTGAGGGTGTTGCGAATCACGCCGGCGTCGGCGCTGCCCGCCATGAGATGGAACGGACCGGCCTCGTGCGCGCGGGCAAAGTAGAGCACGGCCGTCGGGAAATCGAACCGCACGTTGTCGAACACGCCCGGCGGAATGCTGAGCCAGAGCCAGATGTGCTTCCGCAAGGCGGAAGCGATTGCTGATTGCTGATTTTCGATTGCTGATTGCGGACCGCCGAGGAAGCGCGTGGCTGTGTTCTCGTTGCAAATCAGATAGCCCTCGCCTTTGTCGGTGCAGAGATCGAGCGCGATCAGCAGGGTTGCGAGCGTCGAGTCGATCGTTTCCTTGTGGCGCAGGCGGACGTAGGTTTCGCGCACCGCCGGCGCGTTGCTTTCGCCGAGCGCGGCGAGTCGCGCCGTCTCCCATTGCACGCTGTAGGGCGGGTTGAGCGCAAAGAGATCCGCGCGCCAGTCCACTTCCGCCGCGAGCGGGTAGAACTTCGTCACGTCGCCATTGAGAAAACAGGTGCGGCTCTCCTTGTCCCAGTCGTCCGGACGGCGCGCGAGCCGCGAGTCGATGTCGATGCCGAGCGCGCACTTCGGCAGCGCGGCGCGGAGCAGGTTGGAGCTGCCGCACATCAGGTCCACGAGCACCTCCGGCGGCTGCCCGTAAAAACGCGGGAGCGCGGAGTGGAGCGCGCGGGCGAGGGCAAGCGGGGTGAAGAATTGCTGGCGGCCCTTCGCCACGGCGTTCGCGCCGGAGTCGAGGACTTCCTGAAGGTTGTCGCCGTCGAGTTGCTGGCCTTGTGGCTTTTGTGCTGTGTTGTCGTTCATAAAATTAAATGTAATCGCAGCCGCGATCGCGCAGGTTCGCGACGCAGAGCAGGTGATTTCCGGCAATGCGGACGATGGTGTATTTCGATCGAAGTTTCGCGTAGCGGCGCTGGTTCATCAGCCGCCGCACGGTCAAGCCGCGAGGCGGCGCATCGTCGAGCAGCGTGGTGGCGGTCGGCGGCGTGAGCAGGCGCACGATCTTCGCCGTGGATTTGCTGGTGATTTTCATAAGTTACTTTCCGCTGGTTGCAGGCACTCGGCGGGGACGCCGGCGAGTCGAAAAGCCCAGTCGAGGATGTGGCGGTAATTTTCTTCCGGCTGAATCGGGCATGGCTGGCGGTTCTTGAATGCCTCACGGATATCCTCGGCCCATGATTCGGCGAGACGCCTGCTTTCCTCGTAGCTTTCTTTCTCCACGGCGAGAAGGTATTCGGCGCTGCGCATCGTCATTCCCATGTCGAGGCGCGCGCGTTCGTGGCGGTATCGGTTCAGCCACGCATTGCGCTCATACTGTGGCAGGCTGTTCCACCAGTCGCGATCGTCGCAGCCGCACGCCCATCGGATGCAAAAGGCTTCGTCTGTCCATTGATGCGCCTGCGCCTTGCGATTGCGTTCCCATTGCCGCTGCAATTCAAACTCCAGCTCGTTGTCGGGATTCGCGGTTGCGAAAAGATCAGGCTGTTCGCTCATAGCCTTGCCTCGATGGGGGCGCACTCGAAGTAAGGCTCCCACGGCTGGCGGAAAACGCGCGGGCGTCGCTGCCAGGCGCGTTTGCATTTCGGGCACTGGAACTGTCCGCTTGGCAGCTCGCCGCAAACCGGCGTGTTCATGAATTCCGCGGCATCAGCCGTGTGTCCGCAATGGCCGCACGTGATGTTGAGGAAGGATGGACCGAAGCTCATAAAAGCGATTGCACGAAGCGGAGGATGCGCTCGGCGCTGAGGTGCTGGCCGTCCCATTCGCCGGCGTAGCGGTGCGGACTGGATGGGGAAGCGGCGTGAAAACTGACTTGTCCTGTAGGCAACTCCACGTAGAGCACCCACTTGTGAAACGCTTGATTCGCATCTTCCTTCCAGCCCCACTTGCCCAGTGCGAACGGCGGCGGCTGCGCAGGGTCGGAGATAAATAACGCGGCCACCTTGCGCGTTCCCGCTTTCCAATCCCGCCAGTATTCGATGCTCTCGGCGCTCAACTCCCGCGCGTTCATCGGCAGGTCTTCGGCGACGATCAGGGCTTCCACGAGCTGGCCGAGCGACCAGTTCTTCGTCTCGTAGCTCTGGCTGCGATAGCTCCCGCGCGCGTTGCCGCCGCGGTATTTCTTCGCGCGGTCGGAAGTCTTCTGCGCGCGGAAAAGGTTCATCGCAATCACGCCGACGTGCCCGAGCGTTTCGAGGTGGGCGTAAAGCCGGCGTGTCGCCTCGCCATCGGAGCCTTTGTAAATCTCGTAGGCGTTCATCGCGAGAGGTGCTTCGTCATGGTCGTGCTCACCAGCGAATCCATCCGGCGCCGCAGCCGTTCCATTTCCTCGATGCTGGCGGTTTGTTTGCACTCACCATCGCGCGGGAACAGGTGGTGCTTGTTTACGAAAGCCTGAAAGAGGCCGTCCAAATCCTTTTTCAACTCAGCGCGGTAATACTCAAGAGTTGCGAGGACTTCCGCATGCTGAAGCTTGGTCAGCTCGTAATAGACGATGCGCTTGTTGCGGCGGTGTCTAGCGTGGCGGACGTGAACCGTCCCCGCCACGAACAGAATGCAATGAATGAGCAGCGACGCGTCGAGGTCGTCGGTGGTCTTGAACTCGCGGAAGTCGAGATCGTGGTCGGTAATGTCCGCAAGCGTGAGACCGTGCTTTGCGAGCAGCGCATCGAGCATTCGCTGCGCCACCACCTTCTCGCCGTCGATGCCGCGTTCCGCCAGCGCCTGAATCTTGCGGAGCTGGTCGAGGATGGATTCGCGATCGCTCATTTTTTCGAGAGATCGATCATCGGCCCGCCGGGTTCAAAGGAGCAGCGGGGCAGGTGGTCAAGCGGCGGCAGTCCTGCCAGTTCCCAAAGCTGCCAGCGCGTGTCCCATTCCATCATGTGAGCGATGGCGTGAAAGGCCAGGTGGCGTGTGGACAATTGCATGTTTGCCACGACCAGCCCGAATGCTTTCGCCACGTTGTCCGATTCGCTGGAGTCGCAGTAGGAATAGAGCTCGATGATGTGCACGGCCGCCGTGAGCGCCTTGGCATCGGTGCCGGTCAGCGGCGCGAGACAGCGTTTGCCGAGGTTGGCCTTGAGCCAGGTGAACAAGGTTTTGCAGCAGGGTTGTGGCGCGCTCATTTGCCTTTGCCTTTCTTTGCCGTTCTGATGTTGGCGCGAAGTTCCGCAAGGATGAAGCGGGCGTCGGCATAGATTTCAAACAGGGCGTTGACGTCGAGACACAGCACGCGATTCTTGTTTTCGCGTTCCAGTTTCCGCACCTTCTTCGCAAGCGCGACCAGCTCGGGAGCGAGTGCCATTTGCATCGCGTATTCGATCTGATACGGCGAGCGGCCGTTCACCTTGCGTCCGCCATAAGGCTCGGGAAGGATGCCGAGCGGACAGAATGGAGTGTGGTTTTCCTTGATATGCCATCCGGTCATTGCGCTGATCGGGCTCCGTTCATAGATGGCAATCAATTTCGTGGGAGTTTTCTTTTTCTTGCTCATTTGATTTTGTCTTTCTTTTCCGTTCGCACGGCGTTGGTTTTGCGGGAAGATTTCGGGGCGCGCGCGCCCTGTTTTGGCTGGCGCATCCGGTCCCAGACTTGCGGGTCGATCGGCAGCGGGCGGACGATGCCGGCGTCAAGGTTGATGAAATAGCCGTGGTGCCTGATCTCGCCGTGCCGGAACCATGTCCAGAGCAGGTGCAGGGCAAAGGTGGCGACGGTCTGGTTGATGAACAAATCCTGACGGTCGAGCGCCTCGGCCAGCGAGCAGCTCGGCGTGTCGTCCTCGACGCTTTTCCTGTCCGCGACCTCGGGGAACAGCTCGAGCACGGTCGGCAGCCGCGTTTCCTTTTCCAGCTTCTCGCGGATGCGCGGCATCGAGCCGCTGCCGACGGGCTCGCCGAGCACGACCTGGCCCTCTCTGGCGCTGTTGCCGAGGTCGAGCCAGTAGCGGGCAAACCGCTGGCAGACGGTGAAGATCTTCCGGCGGGCGCGCTTGGTATCGACACAGCCGATGACGATGTGCGAGGTGATGGTGCTGTGATGCGGGGCGTATTGGTCGCAGATGGCGGTCCAGCGGGTGCCGTAGAAAAGGTTGATGCGGTGGATGAGCACGGCGGCTTTCGAGCGGCCGATGTCCGACGGGCTAAAGAGCTGGCGCCCGACGTTTGCCTCGGTCACGCGGTCGGGGTCGATGAGGGTGACGTGCAGGCCATCGTGCCCGGTCGCGCGCAGCGCGGCATCGAGCCGCGCGAGGCCGCCGACGATCTGCGCGCCGTTGCCGCCGGCGCCGACGACTTCAATGCCGACGACGCTGTTGGCAAGGGATTGGGGAAGTTTGTGGGTTAGGGACATTGCTGATTTCTAATTGCTGATTGCTGATTGGGGGGCAGTTTTCTCCACGCGTAATAGTGAGCGCCGAGCCAGAATGGAATGACCGACAGGATGCTGATGCAAAACGGCTGGCGGCAGAGGACCAACTGGCACATCACCGTTCTGCCCGTCGCCGCCATGTTTACCATCAGGCAGGCGTTGACTTTGGGCACGCGTTTCAAAAGTGGAGTCATTTGAGCGTGACTCCTTTGCTTGGGTGGCTCTTGACGCGGGCGACGATGGCGGCGCGCGTATGCGCCTCGATGGCGTCGATGAAATCCTTTGAGACGCGCTGGAACTTTGCAGTGGGGCGGCATGTCTTCGCGGTGTCGAGCGCGAGTTGGCGGACTTTGCTTGGCGATACGATCATGAGAGGTATTCCTTGAGGGTTTGCTTGGCGCTGATGAGCGCCGATGCGGGGAAAATCTTGTTGGTCTGCTGCGCTTTCCAGAGCGCGGCGGAGCCGCCTTTGAGGGCGGTGACGCGCTGCGTCTCGCCGTGGGTAAAGGCCGAGTCGTAAAAGACGCTCTCCCATACCTGCAGGTTGTCGGCGTCGGCGTATTCGGGCGGGCGGCAGCCGCAGAGTTGCACGTGGCCGTCGTCGCTGAAGCAGTTGAGATAGGGCGCGCGGTAAAGTTTCGTGGCCGGTGTCGGGCGTTCGTTGCCGGCAAGAGCCATGACGTGGAGCGAGTGGCCGCTGACCATGAACAGCAGGGCGGGGTGATGCACCAGCCTGCCGTTGAGCGCGTCGAGATCCGTTTCGCCGGTGCGGAACCAGATGCGCCGCTTCGTGCGCGGCTTCCACCAGACGATGCTCGTCATCGAGATGGCGATCACCTCGGGCGGGAACCATTGCGCGCCGCGGCTCATGGCGGAAAGATTGGCGGCGAGGTTCTCGATTTCCTTTGCGCTCACGCAGCGGCCTTCCTCGATCTCCGGCGTGCCGTCGGTGCGCGCGCCGATATCGTGGATGGTGGCCACGGAGTTGACGCGGCGATCTTCGTCGCGGTGCGAGATCAAGCTGTCCCGCCCGCTGCCATAGATGAGGATGGCGTGTTGCAGGCGCAGCGTGTAGGCGTCGGAAAGAACGGGCTGGGTTTTCATAGTCGCGTGACGGACTCGCGTGGCAGCAGGAAAACGCCCTTCTTCGGATACCAGATGCCGCCGTTCATATCAGTGATGTGCCACCGTGCCAGTTCCAGTGCGGTTCTTTTGAGGTGATTCTCCACCGGCGATTTCTTTGCGACCACGGCGACGGCGAACGGGGTAATGAATACGTCCGCATTGAACCATGCTTCATGTCCGCAGAAGATTACCTTTTGATCGGTCCACGCATCGGGGCCGTTTGGAAGTGGAGTTGTTTTCATAAATTATTCGTCGCGATAGACGGGCTTGGCTAAAAGGTTGAGCAGATCGAAGCAACGCTCGGCGGCGGCGAAGGTGCGTTCCATCCGGCGCATGGCGTTGCGGATGCTGGCGGGTTTCTCCGGCTCGAACATGGCGAGGTTCATGACGTGATGGACGCTGTCCTGCATCAGGTCGTTCCCGCGCTCGTCGTAAAGTCCGCCGACGAGATCCCACGGCTTGAGGTAAAGGACGTAGGCGGGCAGGTGCCGGCGGTCGAAGTGGTAGAGATCGTTGTAGCGGGCGTAACTGCCGGGCTCCGCCTTGCTCCGCCACGGCTTGAGCAGGTCGTCGAGTGCGAGCGCCGCCTCGATCAGCGGCGCGCGCTTTGGCAGCTTGCGGGCGATCGCTTTCAATTCATCGGTCGAAAGTAACTTTTTGGGATAGAGCCAGCGCGGAAGCGATTTGTCGAACGTGGCGCGGGAGAGTTCCACGACGTCCTCGGGCTTGATCTCCTCGCCCTCGCACGCGTCGGCGTAATATGCGATGATCTCGTCGCGGCACCCGGGGTTTTGTTCGCTGTCAAATCCGAACCAGTGCCGTCCGCTCGCATCGTTCAGCGCCCAATGCGGACCGAAGCAGGAGAGCACGCAGTCGAGCGCATGCTCCAGCCGCCAGCAAAGCGTTGCGCCGAGGCGCTGGTGCTCGGCTTCCAGCTTCGGGAGCAGGTGATGCGTCGAGTAAAGCAGCGGCGATGCCTGTTCAAAGAGCACGGCAAACCCGCCGTTCTTGATATCCCGAAATTCGTAAGGGTCAAACTCCAGGTCTGCGAGGGGGCGCATAGGCGAGGGTGAGATGCTCCGTCGGGCCGATGCACTTGTCGCGCGCCCATTCCGCGACCGCACGCTCCACGTCGGCGGCTACGTTGCCGGTGCAGGCGGTCAGGAAACCCTCGTCCACCATCGCCTCGGCGATGAAGGCGAGGGGACGGACGTTGCCGCGGTGCTCGATCTGCGCCGGAACCGCCGGCGAGAACAGCGGCAGGCTTAGAGCGTTGGCGGCAGAAGATCCGAAGGGAAGCAGCGCCGGTCGTTCGCGCCGGAGGGAACCGGCGTGCGATGATTGGCGAGCTGGTTCAACGCCGCCGCTGCGGTGAGCACCTCTTTGTTTTGCTGCGCGGCCGCGATGAGCGGGTGCGAGAGAACGCGGTTTCCGTTTTGCCATTGGAGCAGCTCCTGTTTCAGGGCGGCCTTGTTAACCTTTGGTGCCGACGCTGGTGCTGAACTCGAAGATCTGTTCATTGCCTTTGATTCCCTTCGGCTCGATGACTGCGTTGGTGAGCTCGGGATATTGCGCCGCGTAAATCTCGCGCACGGTATCGGGGCTCGCCTCGGGGTTCGGGTCGGCCAGTTTCATGCCGTGGTAGTGGAATGCGCGGGTGACGGTTTGGACTTCAATCATGGTGGTGGTGGTGTTGTGGGTTATTCTGTCCGCTCAACGAGAGCGCCGCTGGAAAAGGCGGCGACTCTCTGGCGACTTTCGACCGGCAAGCTGTGCTGCGCTATCGCCTGTGTGCCGGTGGGATTTTTGACGGGATTCCATCCCCGCATTAAGCCCTCATTGAGCGGACTGAAATTCATTTAGAACAGCGCGGCTTGCGCGGTGGTGGCTTCCGGTGCGGGCTTGACGGGTTTCGGCGGCGGTGCAGGCGCAGCGGGCTTGGCGGCGGTGGCGGGCTTGCCGCCTTTCTTCTTCTCGTCGGCGATGCGTTTCTCGGCGGCTTTCTTCTCCTCCTCGAATTCCGCTTCGAGCGTGGTCAGCGTCGTCTTCGCCTCCTCGCGCTTCGTCACATAGCCGGTGAGCAGCTGCGGCAGCTCGGCTTCGAGTTCCTCGGGCGTGCCGGTAAAGACGACGGGCTGGTTGATCTTCGCGAGCACGGAGGCGGGAGTCGTTTTCTCCTTCTCCTTGTCGGTCACGGGCGTGACGGTAATCCGGAGCCGCACGTCGTCGGCGCGGGCGACGGTAACGACGAGCGTGGTGGCATCGGTGATGAGCGGTGAGAGTTTGCTGAACATAGGTGACTGGCTTTTGTTTTGTTTTGTTGGTTACTGCGGTGAAAAAATTAGAGCGGGTAGGCCCAGAACGATTTCGTCCCAGGGTCGAAGTGGACGACGTGCGCATCCGGGTCGAGGCCGCTGCGGTGGAGCACGCCCTCGCAAATCTCGTCGAGCACGGTTTGCGCGGCGATGGCCGGCTCGCGCTCGATCGTCGCGAAGTCCTTCGCGAGCTGACGCCCGGCCTGCGCGATGTAATGCGGCGCGACGGCCTTCAGTTCCTGCGGTTCCCGGCCTCCATGTTCGCGCGCCCATTCGCCGCGATCGGGCGGGGCATATGTGTGGATGTTATCGCGGAAGGGTGTTGCCACGTGAAAGAATCTAGCGGCGGCGCTCATGTTGTCCAATCGAAAAAAACGGCCTAGAAATGCCAGCGGTGCTTGATCCAGAACGGGGTGGTTTGCTTCGGGTTGCGGAGCTGGCGCGGGTAAATGCTGTTCGCCTTCTTCGCGACGATGCCCTCGTAGAACTCGCAGTTGAGCCCCTCGCGCCCGTTGCAGCGCGGGAGAATGTCGCGGTAAAGGCTTTCCGCGCCTTCCCATTCGTAGACGGGCGTGAGGTAAACGGTGTCGGGTGCCATCGGCGTGTCGAGCTGCTTATAAATCTCGACGCCGGAGATCGAGGCGACGAGCGAAAGGTAACGCCGGCGTTCGAGCCAGGTCTCGTCCGGCTTTGCGGGCAGGTAATCGAGCACGACGAGCGTGCCGCGGCCGATGCCGTGCCGCCGTTCCAGCGCCTCCACGTCGAGCCAGTCGAGCGGCCACGCCTTCACCTTGTCGAGCGCGGCCTCGAATTCATGGGAGATCGAGCTCAGCTCCCCGAGGCGGTTGAACATCGTGCCGGTCTTGACGTGGATGAAACCGCGCCAGCCGTTAAACTTCGGCTCGCAATACCACTGGCCGATCTTCGGCGCCGCCACTTGCAGTTGCCCGCCATCGGCGGGACGCGCGGGATAGCAGGGGATGGACGCGGGCGGGAATAGGGTGGTCATGATAGTGCGGCCAGCATGTCGCGCTTGGTGCGTGGCTGGCGAAGTTTTAGGGCTGCGAAAAGAGCGCGCGTGACTTTTCCGCACCAGTTTTGGGTGGCGATCGCGCGGTCTGGATTCGCCTCATATTGCTCCAGCCAGTTGCCGAAGATGCGATCGAGGTCCGCCAGATTCGGGCTGCCCTCGGACGGAAACAATGCGACGTAAGCGGTGCGGAGTTCGGACGGTTTAACGGTTTTCATGCAGCGGCGAGTTGGCGGGCACGGTTTTCTTCGGCTTCGGTAAGCCATAACGGTTCAAAAAGGTAGAAGCGGAGATCGGCGTCCGGCACGGGATAGCCTTCAGTCCAGCCGATGCCCTTGATGGCCTGTGCCTCGTGATTCAGCAACGCGCGCTTCACTGTCTCGGCGTCGAGGCGGGTGAAAACCATGACGTTCTCATTCGTTTCCTCGCCATCAATCACCACGTCAACGAGCAGGATGTTGTTCATAAATTGCGGAGATAGCTTTCGGCGGCGGACATGACGGGTTCTGCCCCTTGATAACTCGGCTGCAACCGCTGCTCGCGTTCGAGGTCTGTCTCGGGCGCCTCGTGCTTGGCCTTCAGTCCGCGCAGGGTGATCGGCGTGAAGTAGAAGTCGAGCTCGCCGCCATTGGCGAGGATCTCGGCGATGCTGATGTAGCCAAGCTCCGCATCCTGATCGGTCGGGCCGCCGAAAAGATTGGCGAGGCCGAACGCCTGGCTTTGGAAATCCTCGGGCGCATCGTCGGGCGAGCCTTTGTCCTTCTCGGTGATCCACCAGTTTGCTTGTCCGCCGGCAAAGTAGTGCAGGGTGGCGACGGCGTCGTCGCCCTTGCCCTCCTGCTCGTAAGTCTTTGGCATCGTCGCGACGCGCGATGCCAGCTCGATCATCTTCTCGAAAAAGAAATTCTTTTCCTCGCCGCGCATCGCTTCGAGGACAATGCGCCGCTGGACGGGGCCGATGAATCCCTTGAGCAAGTCGAGCGCGGCGCGGCCTTTCCTTTCGAGCGCGGCCTCCCTGTCCTCGAAATCCTTCGGCATAGTGGAGAGTGTCGCTTCGAGGATGGGGTCAGGTGTCGGCATGGGTTTCGGTGGGTTGAGTTCAAACTTGAAAGAGTTGGTGTCAAAGTGATGGCAGCAAATCGAGACGTGGCCGTGGCTCTCCGATGCCCACCAGCCGGACGGGCTTTCGATGATGCGGCGGGCGAAGGCAATCGCCGCGCCGGGGCGATCCCCGAACTCGCCCATGCGGAAGTTGACGGCGGCATCGTAGGCATAGTCATCGGTATAGATGCCGTTGCAGGTGAGATTGGAAAACTGGCCGCAAAGGAGCGCCCTCACGACATGCGCCACGGTCCACTTGGCGGGTTTCGCCGGCAGCGGATTGACCTTCGCGAAGGGCGACCAGACGCGAACGCTGCGCAATTCCGTGCGGAAAATCTCCAGCTCGCCTTGATGAATGGCTTCCCATCCGGCTTGCGGTTCGCCGGTGCGCCAATTTTTCGCCGGCGCCCACGGCAGCGCGCGCAGGGCTTTGATGATCGCGGCGGCATCGTGGTGATTTTCGCGAAAGAGATCGTGAACAAAGGGCGGTATCCCCTCGACGCGGTTCCAGCGCAGGGTGAACTCCTCGCAGATTTTGCCCGGCTTCATGGCATCGGCCAGATCGGTGATGCAGAGGCTGTCGGAATAACGATGCGTCTTGATGAGGTCGCGCTGGAGAAACCAGTCGTCGATCGAATTCCAGAACTGGCAACCCTGTCCGAAGTGCTCGGCGGGGTCGAACTGTGGGATGATGATGTTCATAAAATGGATGCTCAACGGCGCGCCGACTGCGGTTTGAACGTTGTCGGTCTTTGTGACTTTTGGATGTGCAAAACGGGCGGCGGCATCACCCGCGCCCATCGGCGCGCCGTTTTTGGAGCAATCGTTTAAAGGTGGCTGAGCAGCCAGCAGAGGAACGCGACGAGCGCGACGGCCGCGATCGGCGGAGCCGTGCGCGCCGCCTTGTTCCGGCGCTGCTGGATGCGGCGCAACACGGGGCGAAACTCCCGGCTGCACAGCATGGCGGCGGTATCGTCATCGAGCACGATGCGATCGCCGTCCTTGGTGGTGAGCGTCATGACTTGACGTTGGTGGTTTTGATCATGCACTTGTTCGGAATCGCTGCGAACATGGCGATGTTCTGGTCGGCGGTGAAAACGCTGCGGCGTGCTTCGTGGAAGCCGTCGAGTGGCTTGATGTTATCCTTTGCCGCGATGTTGACGCCGTATTTCGCTGCGAGTTCGGCCAGCTCCTCGATGAGTTGCTGGCGCTGGTCGGGCTCGGCGTCGGCCACGGTGATCGTCAGTTCCGGAGATTGCTCGAAGTAACGATTAAATAGATCCTCGCCGATGATCGGGACGAGCGAGTTCATGGCCGTCTCGAAATCCGCATTCAGGAGTTGCCGTGTCAGCGTGACCATCAGTTTCGCTTGCGGTTTTCCCGGTGAATCCGGCAGCGGTCCGAGCGCCAGCATGGAAAATTCCGCACCGCGCGAGCTGAGGATTTGCGGCACGAGTGCGCCGAGAATCTGCGGCTTGAGGATTTGGTCGAGCGTGTCTTTGTCCGCGTCGAATCGCGGCTTGATCTCGCAGAATTGCGCGACTGCCTGTTGCAATTCCTCGTCGCTCTTGGCGGCGGGGTGAATCTTCTCGGTCGCGGCTTTGGCTTTCTTGAAGCCGGACAGACTGAGCTTGGGCTTGATGGCGACCGCCGGTGCCGCCGGTGCCGGTGTGGCTTCCGGTTTCGGCAGGACGGTGAATGGTGCGGGCGCTGCAACGGCAACGTCCGCGGGCTTGGGCATGGGTAAACCCATGATGACCTCCTTTGTTTTGGGGCGCACGCGCCCCGTTTTGGTTTAGTGAAAATGTTATGGGCCCAAGCCGTTTACCCTGGACGAGCGGAAAAATGACGCCAAAAAATGAGGCAAGCCAGAGGAGTGGGCTCTAAATCAAGCCGCTTTGCGCCGGCGGACGTATTCGACGTCGAGGTGGCCTTCGAGATCAAGCATGGCCTGGCGCACGTTGCCGCAGCATGTCTCGGCAATCATCCGCGCCACGCCCGGGTTCGGGTTCCAGCGCAAAAGTAACTTTTCGATTTCATCCGCCTTCGGTTTCTCGACGGGCCAGTATTGCAGCCGGGTCTGGAACCGCTCCTGCAGCTTGTCCACGTCGGCATTGCTGGTGCCGATCAACGCCACGTCCGGAAAGGCGCGGGTGCGGTCGAGGTAATCTAGCAAAAGGATCTGCGCGGCATCCGGCACGCGGTCGAGTTCCTCGATCAGCTTGACTTGAAAGCTGCCGACGGCAAAGAGACTGCCGCTGATGCCGCTGATGCGTTCGAGGAGCAGGTGCTCCCCGCCGGCGAGGTCGAGCGCGGCGAGCTGCGCCAGCGCGGATTTGCCGGTGCCGGGTTCTCCGTGAAAGAGGCTGCGCATGGCGATGCTGCCCTCGCTTTTCATGCGGGCGATTTTGCCGGCGATCACTTCGCCCACGCCAAAGGCGGGGCCGATCAGCTCGGCGTAGGATTCAGGCTGCCAGAGTGAGGGTGAGGTTTTCATGCGGTTTGAAGTTGAGTTTCTGGAACGACGCGGAAATTCCAGGCTCGATATTTTTGGAGCGCGATGCGTTCCGCCTCGCGTTCGCTATTCCAGAAGGCATTGCGGCCGCGTCCGAAGCGGTTGATTGCGCCTCTGGTGGCAATCTCCGCGCTGACATACCGGATGGCCTTGTCCGGCTCTTTTGTCATCGGTCCGTAGGCATCGAAAAATTCCTCGCCGTTCGGGGCGATGAGGATTGCGGCATGTCTCATATCTATGCGGCCATGCGGTTGAGGACGTTCATTAGCTCGGTGCCAAGCTCGGTGGTTTCCTGCTGGCACGCCTCGATCGCGGCTTCGAGTTCAGTGCGACGGCGGCGCAGTTCGCGCACGTCGTATTGCAGCAAATCGTTGATCGCGGTTTCCTGCTTCGCGATGTGCTCCTTCAAGATCGCGTTCGTGTTTCGCACTCCTTCCACCTCGTCCAGACTGGCGAGCACGGAGCCGTGCCATGGGAAATCGCTGCGGATATTCGCGACGATGGTGTGCCGGTTCGCAATCAGGTCGGCAAAATAGCAGTCGCGCTCGATCTCCGCGGGCGTGCCGCTTTTCTCCAGCTCGTCGATGAAACGGTTGAAGGCATCGATTTGGGTTTGCTTGTTCATAAACTTCTCAAAAAATCCTCGGCCGCGGATGCGCTGCGCTGTTGTTGCGGTGGCGGAAAGGCGATGACGTTTGACGGCGGCGGCTCGACGGGTGCAGTGTTGCGCTCGGCTTCGGTGGCGCAGAAATGCCGCCACGCATCGCGCCAATCGACAAGCGCAGGGTGGGTGAGGCGATAGGCTTCAAACTCGGCGGCGGTTCGTTCCGCAAGCGCGCGGTCGCCCGTCTTGAGCATCTGCGCGATCATGGCGACCGGAATTGGAATCAGCGCCGGTTTCGCAGCGGTGCCGGATGGCAGCTTGGCGACCGGCAGCGTCCGCTTTTTGGGGCGCGCGCGCCCTGTTTTGGCCGCCGGCGCGGAAGCTGGCTCGGCGGTTCCGGAGAGTGCGTTAAAGCGTGGCATTGAAGTTACTCGGGGCGGCAATTATACGGCTCCAAAATGAAATGGATGCAGTTGAGCGGGACTGTCTCCATGCGAGCATTCCGGTAATATCCCTGCGCCTCGTAGCGTTGCAGCCACGCGGCGATATGCTCGCTCACTTTGGAAAGCGGCACGGGGTCGGGTTGCGTCGGGAGATTGGCGTCGTCGTCGGCGTCGACAATGACGAAATAGGGTTGATCGGTTTTCATGTTCATTTTTACCGCCACGAATGAGGCGGCAAAAGTGAACGCGAAACCGCGCCGGACAGAGCAGGCTCCACCTTCTCTTTTGGCTATCCGGCACGGCTGGCGCGCGCTGTGGAAAAATCAGTCCTTCGCGATGCGCACGCAGACGGCTTCGGCGCCGCTCGCGAACCAGCGTTTCAGGTAGAGCGTGCCGATGATCGGCGCGGTGCCTGGGATTTCCTGTTCGCTGTAAACGAAGCAGCCGGGCGTTTCCTTTTTCTTCGTGAAACGGCGGGTGTCGGCATCGACGGTCAGCTTGGCTTCCTTGTCCACGGTGACGGCGATGCTGGCCGCTCCATTGGCGTGATATTTCTTCACGTAGAGCGAGCCGATGATCGGCGGTTTGCCGCCGACTTCGTTCTCGGTGAAAACGACCGCGCCGGGTGTTTCCTTTTTGCGGGTCATTAGAACGATTGAATCGAGATCCATTATGATTTCACCTTCCTTTCTAAGCTGTGAGCAGCTCGGAATCCCTGACAGCCATTATACGCTGGCGTCCCAGTTATTCGGAGCTGCGCACCGGAACCGCTGTTCCTGTGCGAAAGCGCCCGCCTTTTCCATCGGCGGCAGGAAGTCAGTTTGCCGGTCATGACTCAGGACGCGTGCGAGGTCGCCTTGCGGCGGCTATTTACATCGTGTTTTCATTGGCCTCCTTTTGTGAATGAAACTCTCGGGCGAATCGTCGTCGTCGAGATCGGGAAAAAAGCGCATGGCGGTTAATTCCAGCCGCTAGGCGCGGTGGAGAAATCGAGGGCGGCCTGTGTCGCCACGCGGGTCGGGATTTTCGCGTTGATGAGGCGATTCAAGATGCGGGTGTAAAGCTCGAGGTTGCGAGCTGGGCGACGGGTGCGTTGCACGATAATGATTGTCATAAAGCGAGTGGAAAAAGAGGGTGACGCCGGCGACCATGCCGACGTGCGCGACGGCATCGAAAAGACGGCGCAAACGGAGGCGGGCGGCACGGTGCGGGCGATTCATCGGACGCTGACCGGCGAGCAGGTGCCGTCTGGATTTTGCAGGATGAGATCGACCCCGCCATCTGCCCACGCGGTGACTGCGACGGGCGGGTGAAGCGAAAGCCAGAGAATGAAGAAATAAGTGTTCATCGGTTTGGGATTTTTCCCCGCGTCGGTTGCGGCGCGGCATGGTTTTTTGAAATGGGTGAAATCATGTTTTCGGGGGAAACTTTGGGCCGCGTTTAAGGGATTTTCGCCGCCGGATTTTTGGGGCGCGCGCGCCCTAGAAAAGCGGGGTGGCGCGACAAAAAAAGTCAGGCCGGAAATGGTTTTCCGGCCTGATGCGGTTTATTTGCGCAACATGGCGAGCACGATGCCGAGGTTTTCGGGGTGCTTCATCAGGTAGCGCGCCATTGCCTTTGTCATGGCGTTCCTTTCTTTCCGGACGCGAGTGCGTCCATTTAAAGCCGCGTAAAATCTGACTGCTGCACGGCGGAATTTTTCTTCCGCCTATGCAGAGTGTCAGGCTTTCTAGGCTGCGACCGCGACGGCGGGCAGCTTGGCCTTCGTTTCGTCGGCGATATCCGCGAGCGCGAGCAGGCCATTGCTGGCGAACTCCGCGGTGAGCCGGAATTGCGCGCTGGCGGTTTCCAGCACGGCGGGGTCTGTGGTCAGCTTCACCCGCTCCATGAACGCCTTGATGCGTTCCTTGAAAGCGGACTCGAAGTTTTCCACTTCCGCCATCGTCAATGCCATCGGCACGACGTTTTCCGCGGTTTCCTCGCCCTCGCTTTGCTCCGATTCCGGTTTCAGCACTTGCAGCATCTTTTTGAGTTGCTTCAAGCCATCCGACGGTCGGCTGCGAACGATGACGGCGATTTTCTCGCGCACGTCCATTTCCAAGATCGCATCTTCCGCGTGTTCCTTTTTGAGCACGTTCAGGATGCTGGAAATGACCTTGTGCCAGTTGAGCGGGGTTTTGTCGAAATCGGCTTCCGTAAAGAATCCGAGGACGATTTTGCCCGCTTCCGGCGCAACGCCGACCATGATGCTGAACACGTTCGCGCAGGCGAAAATGTGCGTGTTCAACTCCAGATCGGGCGCGAGTTTCGCGATGTGCTTTTTCAGCGTTTTCTCCGCTTTCGGGTCGCGCTTTTCGTCGAGAATCGCGACCATCTTGCCACTGGCAAGCGTCGCGCTCGCGGTTTCCCGCGAGGATTCGATCAATTTTTGCGCGATGGCTTTCGAGTCGAGGGTGCGCAGCGAAGCCGCCGAAACCACAACCAATTTTACATCGGTCGCGATTTGATGCGGTTTCAATGCGTTCTCGACGCGCGAAAGCACGTCGGAAGCGGAGCCGTTCTTTTTGGCAGTTTTTGCCATAGGTTTTGCTCCTTATGTTTGACGTTTCCGGCGTCCATGTTTGAACGCCGGTTTTTCACGGTGCTTGCGAACCCGCCGCTTTTGAAACCGTTCGCTGAACGGTAAAAGCAGCGCGCAATCGCGCCGTGATTTTTACAGCTCGCGTTTCACGAGCCGCAAAAATCAGGGCGCGCGCGCCCTAAAATTACAAGCGGCGCGCCGTGCGCCGCTTTGCCTTTGTCTTAATACGCGCGGCTGTG
>Ga0070741_10007603_pt1 | contig 22303 bp, 17 predicted proteins | sample Coa_R1_4_FD_66440 | JGI IMG/M metagenome (GOLD analysis project Ga0070741, IMG submission 66440) | Surface soil microbial communities from Centralia Pennsylvania, which are recovering from an underground coalmine fire - Coalmine... | ecosystem: Environmental > Terrestrial > Soil > Unclassified ... | reverse complement strand
GCAGTGGTATCCCTCCGTTTGTATGCACCCGGCCGGACGGCGGCGCAAGGAAGCGCTTTGGTCAGGATCGCAGACCCGAACGGGAAAGTTGTGCATGAGTCCACGCATGCGGTGCGGGGTGCGGCTGGCGACTCGGAGCTCGTCAGTGTGGATCTGCCGGGCGCAATGCTGTGGTCACCGAAGCGGCCGGATCTGTATACGTGCACTGTGACTCTGCGCGCGGAAGGCCCCAGTAGCACGGCGGCAGAGCGGTTTGGCGTGCGGCATTACGAGTTTGTGGAGCATGGGCCGTTCAAACTAAACGGCGAGCGACTGCTGCTGCGCGGAACGCATCGCCATGAGGACCACGCGGGATACGCGGCGGCGATTCCAGACGACATCACGCGCAAAGAGTTCCAGATGATTAAGGACATGGGCGCGAACTTCATCCGGCTGGCGCACTATCAGCAGTCGCGGCTGGTGCTGGATTTGTGTGATGAGCTTGGGCTGCTGGTGTGGGAGGAGTTGCCGTGGTGCCGCGGCGGGATCGGCGATGCTGCCTGGCAACAGATGGCGAAGGACAAGCTGACCACGATGATCGACCAGCATCGTAATCATCCCAGCATCATTCTGTGGAGTCTCGGCAACGAGGACGACTGGCCGACCGAGTATCCGTCGGTCGACAAGAATGCGATTCGTGCCTTCATGACGGAGCTGCGCGATCAGGCGCACCAGCAAGACCCGACGCGGCTGACATCGTTTCGGCGCTGCGACTTCGCGCGGGACATTCCGGACGTGTACTCGCCGTCAATCTGGGCGGGCTGGTATCGCGGGCTGTACACCGAGTATGAGTCGGAGCTGAAAAAACAGGCGGCACTGGTACCGCGGTTCATCCACATGGAGTGGGGCGCGGACAGCCAGGCGCGGCGACACAGCGAAACGCCGGACAAGGTGAACTCGCAGGTGCCGCCCGGCAATGGAGCGGACGAGCGCGGGCTGGATTACCTCCCGACCGGAGGGATTCCGCGCGTCTCAGCGGATGGTGATTGGAGTGAGACCTACGCGTGCAATCTCTTTGACTGGCATTTGAAGGTGCAGGAGTCTCAGGACTGGCTGACCGGTGCGGCGCAGTGGATCTTCAAGGATTTCACCACGCCATTGCGTGCAGAGAATCCGGTGCCGCGGATGAATCAGAAGGGCGTCGTTCAGCGCGATCTGACGAAGAAGGAGTCGTATTTTGTCTTTCAGTCCTACTGGGCCGACGAGCCGATGGTGCACATCTATGGGCACACGTGGCCGATCCGCTGGGGCAAGAACGGCGAGCCGAAGATGGTGAAGGTGTACTCGAACTGCGAGGAGGTCGAGCTCGTTCTTAGTAGCCAGTCCGGAGACAAGTCGCTTGGCGTGAAGCGGCGGAACTCGCAGGACTTCCCTGCTGCCGGGCTGCGGTGGACGACGGTGTTTCCGGGGGGCAAGGTATCGCTGAAAGCGATAGGCAGGCGAGGCGGCAAGACGGTTACGGATGAGATTGCATTCGTGTACGAGACGCGGCAGTGGGGAGCGCCCGCGCGCTTTGAGCTGCAGGAGCTCGCGCGCAAGAGTGGCGATGTCACGATCGAAGCGCTGCTGGTGGACGCGAGCGGCGTGCCGTGCCTGGATTCGCGCAAAGTGGTGCGATTCAGCGCAGCAGGCGATGCGCAGATGCTCGACAACCTGGGGACAGTGGGCGGCTCACGCGTCGTCCAGCTTGCCAACGGACGCGCGTGGATGACCTACAGGGTAAAAGGTGAGTGCATCGCAGGAATCAGCGCCGGCGGAGTCCCGCCGGGGTTTCTGACACTGAAGGCTTAGCGGCGTGCGACGGCGTTCGCGAGGCGCGGGCGGCGGAACCCGAGAGCGCCGAGCGCAAGAATCGAGGTCGCGAGCAGCATCCAGCTCGATGGCTCCGGCGTGAGTCCCGGCGGCGTGACCACGTGCGTCGGCGGCGCAGGGAAGCTGCCAAAGAGGCTCGGGTACTCGGGCGAGTAGATCGGCGGGCTGACGACGCTCGGCATAGGCTGCAGGGGGAGGAGCTCCGGCGGCGGCGTGTTCATCGCCACGGTGACCGGCGGGGTCTCCGGCGGCGGCAGCATGTCCATCGCAAAGTCGAATCCCGTCAGGTTGAGCGGCGGAAGCTGCTCGTCCACGGGCCTTTCAATCAGCGGAACAGCGCAGGCGAAGTCAAGCTGAGCGAGGGTTTCCCTGGGCGTTTTGGGATGCCAGTTGGGATGTGCTTTGTCCCATGCTACCCAGCGCGCGGCGGTGGCAGCGCTCACCCGGTGGTGGCGCACCTTCTTCTGAATAAACCGGACGCACTCGGTGGATGCATGGACGCCTACCACTCCGAGGCTTATAGCCGCCGCCGTAACGAGCAGAACCAGCGGAAAACGGACGATAGGTTTCATCACAGCCCTTTCAACTGCACCACCTTGGATGCACTCTGTTGCATGTAAGGTGACACAATTCTTTCCTGCTTGGGGTTCCTCAGGTCACCTGTGGGTTTAATCCAGAGTACCGTGAAACCCTGTTACAAACGCCGCCCCGGGCCAAGATTACTGCCGGAATCATGCCGTGGCGGGAGTTCGTCGTGGATGTGGGAATGAGATGGATTTGGCAGATTTCCGGCCTCCACTTCATTCAGCTTGTAAAGCAGCGAACGGTAGCTCATCTGGAGCCATTTGGCGGTCTTCTGCCGGTTCCAGTTGTTCGTCCTAAGAACCTTCAGGATGATCTGGCGCTCGAGATCCAGTGTCGCCTTTTTAGTGATGCGCTTGAGCGAAAGAGGCTGGCTCAAATCGATGTCCGCGACAATGCTGTCGCTTGAAAACGCCTGGGGCAGCAGCTCGGCCGCAAGCAGTTCCTCGTCGCCGATGAGCACGTAGCTGCGGACCAGGTTCGCGAGCTGGCGAATGTTGCCGGGCCAGTTGTAACGCTCCATAAGCTGGATCGTGGAGCGAGAGATGGCCTTGGGCGAAAGCCGGAAGGTCTTCGCGTTCTGTTCGGTGAAGTACTCGACCAATGGCTCAATGTCTTCGCGGCGGTGGCGCAGCGGAGGGAGATTGATCGTCACCGCGTTGATGCGATAGAGCAGGTCGAGACGAAAGGTGCCCTCTTCGACCTGTCCGCGCAGATCGCGGTTGGCGCAGGAGACGAGACGGGTCTCGATGGTTCTGGTGGAATGGCCGCCGACCCTTACGAAGGTACCGTCCTGCAGGACCTGCAGGAGCTTGGATTGGGCGGACAGATCCAGGCTGCCGACCTCGTCCAGGAAGAGCGTGCCGTTATGCGCCTCCTCGACTCGGCCGCGTTTGGTCGCATGGGCTCCGGTAAACGCACCCTTCTCGTAGCCGAAGAGTTCGGTTTCCATCAGGCTTTGGGGAATCGCCGGGCAGCTGACCTTTACGAGCGAGCCCTTGGACCGGCCGGAGAAGATGTGCAGAAAGCGGGCGCATACCTCTTTTCCGGTGCCGCTCTCGCCCTGCAGCAAAACGGGTACGCCGGTCTCTGCGACGCTTTCCAGCTTCTGCCGAATAGCCCGCATGGATCCGGTTCGCCCAAAGGCGAGCTCCAGCGGTGGCAAATCGTAGAACTCTGCGAAATCCATGATCGATCCAGTCTCTAGTTCACTAAAGCTGATGTAGCACGTTCCGTGCCATTCGCTGAGCAGTGTGCAAGGATTTAAAGAGTTGCCTTGAATTCGAATCTTCCGCAGTTTTTTCCGGTTAGTTCCTTGTATACCCTAAGGGCCATCGCATCTCGGCTGTGTGACTTTTTTTGCCTACAAAAGTGCAAAGTTCTTCCCTTTCGTGTGAACTCCGGCTACACTTGACTCCGTCCAGGGGCCTCCGTAATTGTTGTAAATTGCTGTGGCCTCGCGGTTTGGATTTACCTGCCCGCATTCAGGGACAGGCTATTGTGAAATTGTGGCTGTACCCACCGGAGTTGCTGGAATGCTTTCGTCTCTCGCTATCCCGGAAGCGCCTTCCCGGACGGCCCAGTCGGGCCTTCCCCGGTTGTATGCGCTGGACGCGAACGTTGCGGTGCTGCACTATCTGCGGCGCACGCTGGAGTCCCGCTACAACCTGAAGGTCTTTTCCGAGGAACAGACGCTTCTCGATTGCCTGAACAGAAACGAGGCACCCGACCTGATTCTGCTCGAGTGGGAGAGCATGGAGAAGTCGCTGACGGCGCTGTCGCATATCCGCGCGAGCCTGCCGGACGTGCCGATCGTGATGCTGTCGTGCACGGCGGAGGTAAAGGACTTCGAGGTGGTGACGCGAATCGGCGCGCGGGGCATCGTGCTTAAGCCGTTCATGGACGGCAATCTGGAAAGTGCGATCGAGGAGCACCTGGCGCAGGCGCAGAAGGCGATCACAGCCGAACCGCAGGAGATTCCGCTAGATGAGACGCACTCCTTCGTGCGCTCGAGCAAGCGGATGTGCGAGCTGCAGGCGCAGGCGGCGCTGGTGGCCAAGAGCGATATCCCGGTGCTGATTCTGGGCGAGAGTGGGACCGGGAAAGAGATCCTGGCGCTCTACACGCACAAGATGTCGAACCGCGCGAATCGGATGTTTCTGAAGGTGAACTGCGCGGCCATGCCGGCGGATTTGCTGGAGAGCGAGCTCTTCGGCTACGAGCAGGGCGCGTTTACGGGTGCGGTGAAGACCAAGCCCGGCAAGTTTGAGGTGTGCACCGGAGGCACGATCTTTCTGGATGAGATCGGCGAGATGCCCGCCATCCTGCAGGCCAAGCTGCTGCAGGTTTTGCAGGACGGCACATTTTCCCGGCTGGGCAGCCGGTCGCCGATGCGCGTGGACGTTCGCGTGATTGCCGCGACCAATATCAATATGAAGGAAGCGATCGCGCGAAAGGCGTTTCGCGAGGATCTCTACTACCGGCTCAACGGATTCTCTCTGTCGATCCCGCCGCTGTGCGAGCGCCGCGAGGAGATTCCGCTGCTGGCGAACTACTTTATGCGGAAGGTTGCTAAGAAGTACGGACGCACGTCGCTGCCGCTGTCCAATCAGCTGCTCGATGCGTTCTCACGATACTCGTGGCCTGGCAATCTGCGCGAGATGGAAAATGTGGTCAACCGCTACTTCATCCTGGGCGATGAGCGGCCGATTCTCGCGGAGATGAACCCGTATACACCCTTCCGGAGCGAAGGGAATGGGCTTTCCGATGCCGGAGACGGCGCCGGGCTGAAGCAGATTGTGCGCAACCTGAAGGGTGAGGCCGAAGCGACGGCGATCGCGCAGATGCTCGAGAGCAAGGGATGGAACCGCAAAGCTGCCGCGAGCGAGTTGCAGATCAGTTACAAGGCGCTGCTATACAAGATCAAGCAGTATGAGCTCACGCCCAAGCGGGCTTGAAAGACTTCGAGAGCATGCACGATCCAGATTCGTATTACCGGGTCGTCGTTCAGGGGAACGACGGTGCAATCAAGGGCTATGCCGATAAGGCGCAGTGGACAACGGCGAATGGCTCACTTACCGGCGAGGACCAGCGCCGCGAGAGCATCCGCCTGACCCGGCTGGACTCCGGCGCGATCGAAGATGTTCCGCTGGCAAACGTAAAGGCCGTTTTCTTTGTCCATGACTTCACGGGAGAGGACCAGCGGCGCGATCTCCGCTTCCACGACCATCTGCCGGCAACTCAGTGCCTCTGGGTGCGCGTGCGCTTCGATGACGGCGAGACGATCGAAGGTCTGATCAACAACACGCACGACTTCGTTGTCGGCTCAGGCTTCCTGATGGCTCCGGCGGATACGCTCGGCAATAACTGGCTGATTTATGTGCCGAAGAAAAAGTTGATGGGCTTTGAGGTGCTTGGGCTGCGACCGAAGACGAAAAGCCTCTCGATGCTGGATGAGCACGCGTAGCTGCCGTTAGAGAGTGCTATCTAACGGCTGGTGTAACAACTAACAACCAGGAACTAGCAACTAAGAACGCTATGCGCTGACCGCCTGGCCCTTCCGATGCTCGGAGAGGTACCACGCGACCGTCTTCTCCAGACCCTGCTGAAAGTCAGCCTTCGGCTCGTAACCTAGCTCCCTCCGGGCCCGGTCGATGCTTGCGAGCGAATGTTTCACATCACCGACGCGCTCGGGGCCGTACTGGGGCGCCTGCTTGAATCCAAGTGCCGAAGCGATTCCGTCGTAAACCTCGTTGAGCGTACGGCTCTTCCCGGTTCCAACGTTGAAGACGCGGCCCGTGGCGACCTGGCTGGGTGCCTTGCAGGCGAGCAGGTTGGCATTGACCGCATTGTCGACGAAGGTAAAGTCGCGGCTGGTCAGACCGTCGCCGAAGATCGTTGGGGTGACGCCGTCCATCATCTTGAAGATGAACTGTGCGATGACGCCGGAGTACGGCGAGTCGGCTGCCTGGCGCGGCCCGAAGATGTTGAAGTAGCGCAGGCAGACTCCCTCAAGGCCGTAGGAGTGGAAGAAGGACTGGATGTAGTACTCGCAGGTGAGCTTCTGCACAGCGTACGGCGAGAGCGGGCTGGGCGGCATCTCTTCGTGCTTTGGCTGCGTGGGTTGATCGCCGTAAGCCGACGACGAAGCAGCGTAGACGATGCGGCGGACGCCGGCGTCGCGTGCGGCGAGCAGCAGGTTCAGGGTGCCATTGATGTTGGCCTCGTGCGAGCCTAGAGGGTCCTTTACAGAACGCGGAACGGAGGCAACCGCGCCCTGGTGGAGGACGTACTCCACACCTCTGCAGGCGGCACGCAGGCCGTCCGCATCGCGCAGGTCCATTTCTTCGAACTTGATGGCGGACCGGATATCCTCGAGATTCTCCAGATTGCCCGTGGAGAGATTGTCGATCCCGGAGACCTGGTGGCCTTCCTCAACCAGCTTGTGCGCCAGCGTGGAGCCGATAAAGCCGGCGATGCCGGTGATGAGAAAACGCGCCATTGCTACCTCTACTCTGCGAGCTCGTCCAAGAGTCGCGGTGCTGATGAGAGGGGCTGGTCAGCGCCGGCGACTGGATGCCGTCTCTCGATGGTGATTTAGACACGCCATACTGCCAATGATGCTTTCGGGTGAATCTCACCCTGCATACAGGTATGGCGGTATTCCACGAGTAGTTTAGACGCTAGTCCTGTGCGAGATGAAATAATTGGAGAACTATGTCGCTAACCAAAGAAGCATCTTTTGCTGAGGCGGTTGAACAACGTCTCGAGGGCCTGAAGAAACGCACCGCGAACGTGGGAGTGATCGGATTGGGGTATGTCGGTCTGCCGCTGTCGCTTCTGTTCGCCGAAGCGGGCTTCAGCGTGACGGGATTCGACATCGACGAGAGAAAGGTCACAGATCTGGAAGCCGGGCGCTCCTACATCTTCCGCATTGACGCGGCGGAGATTCAGAGCGCACGCGAGCAGGGTTTCCGCGCGACCAGTGATTTTTCCAGGCTGGCGACACAGGACGCGATCATCATGTGCGTGCCCACGCCGCTGACTGGACACCGCGAGCCGGACCTCAGCTTTATCGAGAACACCGCGCGCGCGGTGGCTCCGTGGCTGCGCGAAGGGCAGCTCGTGGTGCTCGAGAGCACGACCTATCCAGGCACGACGGAAGAGCTTTTGATTCCGATTCTCGAGAAGGAAAACAAGCACGGCCTGAAGGTAAAGACCGCGGCGAGCAAGGACAACGATCGCGTGTTCTACGTCGCCTTTTCGCCGGAGCGCGAGGATCCGGGCAATACCCAGGTTGCACGGCGCGATATTCCGAAGGTGGTTGGTGGACACGAGCCGACCGCGACGGAGCTCGCCGCAACATTGTATGAGGGCATCTTCAAGCGTGCGGTGCGGGTGTCGTCGACGCGCGTTGCCGAGATGAGCAAGCTGCTCGAGAACATCTACCGTTGCGTCAACATCGCGCTGGTGAACGAGCTGAAGGTGCTCGCGATGCGCATGGGCGTGGACATCTGGGAGGTCATCGACGCCGCGTCAACGAAGCCGTTTGGATTTCATCCCTTCTACCCAGGTCCGGGCCTTGGCGGCCACTGCATTCCTATCGATCCGTTTTACCTGAGCTGGAAGGCAAAGGAGTACGACTTCAACACGCGCTTTATCGAACTCGCGGGCGAAGTGAATGAGAGGATGCCTGAGTTCGTCGTGGAGAACGTGGCGAAGGCGCTGAACCATCACCGCAAGCCGCTGAACGGATCGAAGATCATCATGCTCGGCATGGCGTACAAGAAGGACATCGACGACCTGCGTGAGTCGCCTTCGCTGACTGTTCTTGAGCTGTTGCGTGAGCAGGGCGCCGACGTGGTGTACAACGATCCTTACTTCCCCACCGTTGGACGTGGACGGCATTACAACCTCAACATGGAATGCACGCCGCTGGAAAAAATCGGCGACTATGACTGTGTGCTGATCATGACCGACCACTCGGACTATGACTACAAGGACATCGTCCGGCAGTCGCAGCTCGTGGTCGACTCGCGCAATGCGACGAAGGGTATTCAGTCGGAGAAGGTCTTCCGCTGCTGAGATTTCGGCGACGCGGCGCGCGCAAGTGATTGCGTTGCGCCGCGCGGAATCGGATTAAATCCAGCCTCGAAGCCGGTAGTACACGATCTTGGCAGTCTCGACCGCCAACGTCTCGAAACCGGAGATACGACCGTTCCAGTGTTGGCTCAGTTTCACCACATCCGGCGCCGGATAAGGGATAACGTCGATCCCCTCGCGTCGAAAGAGCCGCTCCGCGCGATACATGTGAAAGTCACTGGTTAGCAGCACTCGACTGCCTGGAACGCCCTTTAAGAGACGCGCAGTATCGATTGCGTTCTCCCGCGTGGTCGTCGACTGCGGGTCGAGAAGAATCGCACTCGGGGGTATCCCCTCCGCAACAAGAAAATCGCGAATCGACGGACTCGCCTCACCGCTGATAACGATCGTCTTGTAGCCGCCGTTTTGCCATGCCAGCAGAGCGTATCGCGCCCGCCAATACGATGAGTACGAGATGAAACCGTGGTCCTCGTTTGCTGCGCTCAGAAGGATAAGGACATCTCCCTTCGGCTGGTCCATTGAACCGGCATACGCATGCGCCCACCACCTATCGATGGGCGTGGCGATGACCAGCACTGTCACGAGGCCAACCGCAGCGAGAACTCGGAACAACCATCGGCCTGCACGATCGGTGAGGCGACGATTTGCCGACGTTCCCGAAGCTGAGTTCACGCTGGCGCTCCGCGCGAGGCACCGGCGACAGTCCTGAAGACGTCCATCAGTTCATCGGCCACGGTGCTCCAGCTCCGGCTCCAGTGGCCGGAGATAGCGTCCGCATCCCATGACGTCGCGAGCACAGTATCGAGCGCCTCGGCCAACGCGGTGGAGTCGCGTGGCGGAACCAAACGCCCGCAGCTATCGTTCATGATCTCTGGAATGCCGCCGACGCGTGTCGAGACGACCGGCCGGCCACATGCCAAGGCCTCGAGCACAACGTTCGGGCAGCCCTCCATGTAGCTGGGCAGAGTGGCCACGTCGCCCGCGGCCATCCAGAGTGCGACATCGTTGGGCAGACAGGGCGGCCGCATTTTGATGTAGCTGCCTGCGCCGGCGGCTTCGATCGCCTGCTTGATCAGCGGCTCGTCTGGGCCTTCGCCGACCATATACACCTGCAGGTCCGGGTGGTCGGGGTGCAGCTTTATCGCTGCTTCAACCAGCTCCCGAACTCCCTTGCGGACATCGATACGACCAACGTACATCACGACGCGCGATTCAGGATCGACTCCGAGCTGCCGACGGACCTCCACGCGATCACGAACATGAAAGACGGAGGGATCGCAACCATTAAGGATGGCGCGGGACCGGTCTGGCGACGCGCCCATCGCGATGGCTCTCTGGCGAAGATCATCGCTGACTGTGACAAGAAAGTCCGCTTCGCGTAGAACCCTGCGCGTGTACATCGCGGAGATGCGATCGGCGATGCTGTGAATGTCCGAACCGATACCCATCGCGACGAGCGGGACGCCGAGCTTCTTCGCGATTTGCAGCCCAGCGTACGAAACCGGATAAAGGAACGGGCTGAAGATCAGATCCGGGCGGAACGCACGCACATGCGGCAGCAGAGTGCTGGCGGCCATGGCCCCGTTGAATGGGCGCGAGATCAGTGGGAGCGCCGGGTAGTCGAAATAGGTGACATTAACCTGCCCGGGAGAGTAGCTCTTATCAAGGCCGACGAAGAGCCGGCTGCGCGGGCGCAGGAATGCCGGGAAGATGGGGTTCGGATAAAAGACATGGATGTCGGCATCCGAAGGGAGCACGCGAAGTGTCTCGTACGCGGATCGTCCCTGCCACGGCTCGGCGGAGCTTGGGAAGTAACGGCTGACCGCCGCAATCCTCAGCATTCCTGAAGGTCCTGCACGAGAGAGGAGTTCGTCTCGCTCGAGCCGATTCCCTGCTGCCGGCCGGCGAGAGTGTGCAGCAGCCGCGCATAGCGACGAGCAAGCACCGCACGCTCATATTGGGTGATTAGCTCCTTGTCAGGGCGGAATTCCTGGAGCAGCGTATCGCCGCGATTCACTGCGTCGAGCAACAGCTTACGAACGCCTTCGACATCATCGATCCCAGCCCACCACCCGGCGCGCATCTGTTCGAGCAGGTGGCGTGTCTCACCCTCAGGATGAACTGCGCCGAGGATCGGTTTGCCGCCACCGACGTAGTCGTAGAACTTGTTGCCGACGTTCAGTGGATCGTGATTCAGCAACAGTACGTAATCCGTTTCGTTCATTGCGGCGAGCGCGTCGCGCTGCGGAAGATATCCGTAGAGCTCAACCATGTCGCCGAGTCCCAGCAGCGCCTCCTTAAACCGTGGCTCCTCGATGTGGCCAATGAAGCGCAGCTTGAGTCGCGATTTCACCTCAGGCGGAAGCTGATTGATGGCATCGACGAGCGAACTGGGCGCGGTGGACGGATAGATGGAACCAACATGCGTCAGCAGGATTTTGCCGTCGTTGCGTGGCGCGACCGCTCCCGAACGCGTCATCTTGGTTGCGTCAAAGCCGTTCGGGACGAGGTGGAACTTCGAATCGGGCTCCTGCGGGTATCGTGAATGGATCCTCCGCCGGGCTGCGTCCGTTACGGTAACGATCGCGGTCGCATTCGCTACAGTATCGGCCTCGATTCTGCGCGCGACCTGCTGTGCCCGCGGACTATCGCTGAACGAGAAACTAACGAGTTCGAACGAGGTGGTGATCCACTCATCGCGGAAGTCGGCGACGATCAGCAAATCAGGAAACTGCTTGCGCAGCTTCTTGATCAGGAGAAGATTCGAAAAGGTCGGGACTGTGATAAGCACAACATCGATCTTGCGATCGCGAATGATGCGCGGAGCTACGCGAGAGAGCACCGGAAACCAGGTGACCTGCGGGTCCGGCAGGAGCACGTTATCGAAGATCCGCTTCAAGAGGCCGGGCTTCTTGTTCTCCTTCGGCGCAACCTGCTGGCCGGCTGCAGGTTTCTTTGACGACTTTGCGCCCATCAGGAAGCGCTTGAGGCCCTTCTTCATTCCGAACGGCAGATCGAGCGTGAACGTGCGATGAACCGTCACGGACGGTGGAATGTCTTTGAGCAGAGACGCGTCGGTTCCGACAGCAGCCGGGTTGCGAGTGGTCAGCACGTCGAGCCGGATATCCTCATCGGGCAGATAACGCGCCAGGCTCGCTGCCCGCATGACACCTGTTCCACCGACCGGAGGAAAGACATAGCTGACCAGGAGAACATTAAGTGGTGGCATCAATGGGCCTCAGAATAGCCGGGCGTGAGGTCCGGAACCGGCGCGCGCCCGCTAACAATGTTATTGATGGCGGAGTACATCTGCCACGCCGTCGCCCAGTGGAACTGCATGCCACGGCGCTGTGCCTCTTCTGCGATCCATCGATACAAGTCAGCAAGTCCGTGGTCCAGAAGCGCATCGAGGTTCCGTTCCACCGCTCCATGGGTATACAGCTTGATGAAGAGATCATCGCCCACTACCGGAGCGACTTCGAACCACTGCCGCACCCGATCGGGCGTCGGCATATCGTATCCGGCAATCTCACCGCTCTCGGCGCGCGGCACCAGCCGGCCCGCCCAGCGCAGTCCGACGGGACCGGTGATCATCAGCAAATCGCCCCGTTTCCCCTGCCCGGGAAGAGCTTCTACCCCGCGATCGAAAGAGCGCGGCCGATCATCTTGATTGTTCGTGCACCAGTAGATTTGATTCACCATCTGTGACTGTGTTGGAGACGGCAGCGATGGCATTGTGAAATCAGCATAGCAACCGAGCTCACTCAGCAGCCTGATCTCCCCGTTAACGCCACACCATTTGCCGTCCGGCCGCGAATTATCCAAAGCCCAGTTGCCGTGAATAAAGCCGAAGACGGTTCGGCCATCCTGCTGCCGCAGCAGGCCATGATCCTGTACGAGTCGGCTGCAATATTGACCGATCTTTTCGGCGAACGCCTCGGGCGTGTCATGGTCATGATGGAGGTGCACGTCGACATCTCCAACTCCTAAGCGAACCATCTCTGCGATGCCTTCGAGCAGATCGCGCCGGTACTCTTCCTGTGGATAGAAAAAGCTGTACTGCGCCGGCTGACCGTTCGCATCTGCCGGTGCGTCGTTCGCGATTTGCGGCCAGCGGTCACGCCAGCGTCCCACGCGCGCCAAGGCCGTCTCAACAGATACACCCATGCCCCAGGGCTCGTAATGATCGGTGATCGCCACCCAGACTCGCTTCGGATTCAACTGGAGCGACCGTCGTCGGATTCGATCTCGAAGTAACGGTAAAAGCCAGATCTCAGCATGGCGAGGGAGCTTCATAGATGATGTGATTTCATCCCTTTACACATGCGGTGGCCCTTGGCTGAAGTTTCAGTATCCGGGAGTCAATGAGCGTTGTCAAAAACAATTGGTACATTGAAATCTGCGACGTAAACATGCATTCGAGGGCGCGGTTCTTCGCAATAACTAGACGCGCGGATTGCCGAACCGGGACAGAATCTCGGCGATCCGATCTGAAGCGTGACCATCCCAAAGCGGAATCTCGCCTCCTTGCTTGCGACGCCCATTGAGTGCCTTGGCAAATTCCTCGCGCAGCAACTTCCAGTCACGGCCGATCAGCACATTGGTTCCCGCTGTGATCGTAATCGGCCGTTCCGTATTTTCACGCAAGGTCAAACACGGCGTTCCTAGATACGTCGTCTCCTCCTGAATGCCGCCCGAATCCGTTACGACAACCGAAGCATGCTTCTGCAGCGCAAGAAACTCAAGGTAACCCAGCGGCTCTACGGTGCGGAGGTTCGGATTACAGTGTTTCAGCTGCTGCGACCAGCGATCGCGGGTTCGCGGATGCACCGGGAAGATCAGCGGAAGGTCGCGGCTGAGCTCATCCAGCGCACTCAGCATTGGCAGAAAGACCACTTCATCATCAACATTGGAAGGTCGGTGCAGCGTCACCAGGCCGAAGCGATCCAGCGAGAGCTTCTGCTTGAGGCCACCGAAGAGTTCCTCGGCTTTAGGCAGGAACTGGATAAGGGTGTCGATCATGACGTTGCCGACAAGAAAAACCTTCTCATCAGGAACGCCCTCTCGCTTGAGGTTTTCGTTGCCGTCGGGTGATGGCGTAAAGAGCAGGTCCGAGAGCTGGTCTGTCACGAGCCGGTTGATCTCCTCCGGCATCTCGCGATCGAAGGAGCGCAGGCCGGCCTCCACATGAGCAACGCGGATTCCGAGCTTTGCGCATACCAGTGCTGCCGCGACCGTCGAGTTCACGTCGCCATACACGAGAACGACGTCTGGCTTGCGCGCGAGGACGACTGGCTCAAACTTGGACATGATCGCGGCTGTCTGCTGGGCATGCGATCCGGAACCGACGTTGAGGCTCTCGTCGGGCGCCGGGATCTCGAGTGTCTGGAAAAAGACATCCGACATCTGCGCGTCGTAGTGCTGTCCGGTATGCACCAGGACCTGCTCGAATCCGGCCCGCGCGACGGCCCGGTATACGGGCGCTGCCTTCATGAAGTTCGGCCGTGCGCCAACAACGTGCAGTACTCTCATCTATGTTCTCCTGTTCCATCTATTTCAAGCGGAGCGTCAGCTTCTCGCGGCACAAACAACCGGTGTTCGGAATGCGGGCTTGCGGTTCATCAAATCTCGAATCGTGGGTTCTCGAATCGTGGGTCAGTTCAGACATTGCTCGGAGTCGGGCTCGCGAGTTGGGTACGCATGAGAACAGCGATAACCTTCTCGACCGGCGCTGCAATGCGCCTGGGTAGCATGCCAGTCAGAACAGCAAGGCGCGCCTGGTCCTCTGGCTCAAGGACCCGAAGCAGATAAAAGAGCACCAGCAACGTAGTGAGCGCCGCCGTGCCACCGATGAGCACTCCCCACAACGGCGCAAACGGCACGCTCGCGAAGTGGGCTACGGCCGACGCAGCGATGCTGGTCAGCGTAATCTTCGCAGTCTGCAGCCATGGCATCTTGATGTGATACATGCGGATGGCGATCACCCACATGATTCCCACGGCGGTCACCTGGGCGGCTCCGCTTCCCAGGCAGGCACCCACGGCACCGTGTCCCGGAATCAGCACCCACGCAACGCTCATGTCAACGATGCCCGCAAGCACGGTCGCCCAGATGACGTACTTCTGGCGCTCGCTGCTTTGCAACAGGTTCTGTACAGGTCCAATGAACGCCTTGGGCATGCACAGCAACGGAGCGATCGTGACCACCATTGCCGCGCCCACATACTGCTTACCGTAGAAAACCATCAACAGCGGAAAGGCCAGCGACGCTGCGATGAAATGCACGGGAATCGAGGACAGCGCGAGATAGCGAAAGCTCGCTGCCGTAATCGCCGGCAGGCGAGTCTTGTCCCGGCCATATTGCGCAAAGATCGTTGCCCCCGTCGCGGAACCGAAGACTGTCGACGTAATCAGCAGCCGCTCGGCGATGCTGAACGCCACCGAATAATACGCAATCTCGCGGATGTCGGAGCAGAGATGCTTCAGCAGGATGAACTCGGAGCGGTCCCAAACGATCATCGCGACAATCATGCTGGCAACACTCTGCCACGCGAACGTGATCATCCGCTCCCGTAGACCCTCAGGATGAACATGCGCCGTAGGCCATTTGCGGATCCTTGCTGTTGTCGGAACAATGCGAACGACACAGTCGACAAAGCGCGTAAGGAATACCGACGCACCGACGCCGATCACACCCCAGTTAAAGACCACCGTGGCCAGGATGGCCGCGAAAAATACGAGAATGGAGATGATGGATGCCGGGAGGTTATAGGCTAGATCCTCGGTCGCGACGTTGGCCTGCGCCGGGATCGAATTGATCATCGCCGGCAAGATGCTGAGCACGATAAGCAGCGACGCGAGTTTGTATCCGGAAGCCGCGTCTCCCAACACCCAGATGATGATGCCGATGGTTGCGAGCGTCGCCAGACCGACCTGCAGCCAGAGCGTCTGGAAATAGATATGGCGAGCCGTTCCACGGTCTCCCATCCCGATGAACTCAGCCATATACTTCTGAGTTGTCGACGGAATGCCGAGGCTGCCCAGGCTGGTAACTACCGACGAAATCCAGGCGACATAGATGATGTAGCCCATCTTCGACGGGCCCAGAGTTCGCGCTATCGCGATCGACGTGAACAGTGTGACCAGCGCACTGATGACGTTCTCGAGCCCGTACCAGCCGGTATTTTTCGCGATAATCTTTGTGTTCGACATGTCTCTGCTTGCCGGCTTGGCCTGCTACAAATCTCTAACCTCAAGGCGTGGCCCCAACCTCGGGTGTCATATTGTTGTTCCCAGAGCCTTTAGATTGGTTCGATTCTGCACAAACGTGCGCAATACCGTATCAATTCTGAGCCCTCCAGGGAACAAACCGGCCGTTCTGATATGCCATGAATCCACATCATCATAGCATCGGCCCATCAAGAAAAACCCTTACTATCGTGCGCACTAACGTGCCGTGAAGCCGTCATTGACAATCGCGCATATCGACCACGATCATGATCTTCAAGCGCACACAGCGGCCCTTTTCGCATAGAAAGCACGTGAGTTCAACACATTCAGGTTTTGATGCGCATATCGCTTCCATCGGCTGCGGATAACCGCTTTCGGGCAATCAGGTCAACAACATCACTCCGATGTCCATCGCGTCTGACTGCGATCTGTCCGCCGGCTGCACCGGACGGAGACGTATAACGTGAAGCTCGTCTTCTGGCTGTCGCTCGCTGGAATTCTCTATACGTACCTCGGTTACCCGCTGATCCTGTGGGCACTTGCGCGTGTCCGTGCGCGCCCCTGGACACCGGCCGCAATTCATCCAAACGTCAGCATCGTGCTCGCTGTCCGAAACGGTCTGCAACTGCTCGAGTACAGACTTCAACAGCTCCTCAACCTGGATTATCCCAACCTGGAAGAGCTTATCGTGGTGTCGGATGGCTCTACAGACGGCACGGCAGAGTTCCTCTCCGCGCAGAAACTTCCCAGGCTTCATGCCGTCATTCTGGCCGAGCACGGCGGCAAAGCAACAGCCGTCAACGCAGGAATCGCGAGGGCCACGGGAGAGCTGATCGTGTTCGTCGATCTGCGGCCGGAAATAACTACCGGCGCGTTACAACAGCTAGTTAGCAACTTCGCAGATCCCGCGATCGGATGTGTCGCGGGAGAGTACGTCCTCGCGCACGATAACGAGACCGACGGTTCAGCCTCGATCGGTCGGGCCTACTGGCTTTATGAGCAGTGGCTGAGAAATCGCGAGGCTGTCATCGATTCCGTTGTCGGCGTGCCGGGCTGCTTCTACGCCGTGCGCCGGGGGCTCGCGACACCGCAACCGCCGGGCATCATTCTCGATGACATGTTTCAGCCGCTCTCCGTCATCCGCCAGGGCTACCGAAGTGTTGTCGACCCGAAAGCGATTGTGGTCGACAAATGGCCAAAGAAAATCGAGGGTGAATTCCGCCGCAAGGTCAGAACTCTCGCCGGCAACTTCCAGCTCATCGCGCTCGCTCCATGGATTCTCTCGTTTCAAAATCGTGTACTGTTTCAATTCTTCTCGCATAAGATCATGCGTCTCATCGTGCCGTATCTGATAATCCTGCTGTTGATCTCGTCTGCTTTACTTGCCAAAGGATCGAAGTTCTTTGCAGTGCTGACTGTGGTGCAGGTGCTGGGCTGGCTGCTCGCGATCCTCGGTGGCCGGTTTAAGATTCCGCTCGTGAGTCGTATAGCCGGTCCCGCAAATGCCCTGCTGGTTCTCAATACAGCCGCCGTAGTCGGGCTCTACAAATTCCTGTTCACACGTGGACCGCTCTGGAAGATCTGGACAACGAGTAAGTCCGCGGACAGAGTCTCTGCGAACATCACGTAACCGGCACAGACTTAGCGAGAGGCGAAGATGACCACGATGCAGCGAGCTTGGATCATTATGATTGGACTGGCGGCCGCGACGGCGCCTGTCGCATTCCCGCAGTCGGCAAACACAAATGAAAAACCGGTCAACACTGCTCCTGCACCTACGTACTTTCCTGCAGGTTCCATCTGGACACAGGACGTCAGTTCTGTGCCGGCTGATCCTCAATCAGACAAGATCATCCAGTGGCTCTCACAAGCGGGTGGGTGGGGCACCGGCAGGATGCGAGTGGATTTCGCAATCCGTGTGATGCAGGCAAACGCATCAACGCAGATGGTGCCGTTCCGCCCTGGCAAAGACTTCTATCGCGACTCTTCAGATATTGTGCGGTCCGTTCCGCTGCCTGCCGGCGGCGGAATGGAAGGCCAATCGGGATACGTCTGCCCGGTGCGTGAGCAGGACTGCCACTATATCGTCGTCGATCCGGATCACAGCAAACTCTACGAAGCGTACCAGGCCAGCTACGACGGCCATGCGTTGACTGCCACCTTTCTGGCCATCTGGGATCTGAACCGCGTTTACCCGCCTTCAGGGCGAGGAGATCAGTGCACCAGTGCGGACGCTGCCGGATTTCCAATCGCCCCCCTGCTCTTCAACGCAGATGAACTCGCCCGTGGTCATATCGACCACGCGATTCGGTTCATCCTGCCGAATAACAGAATCCGCGCTGGAGTCTTCGTGCATCCAGCAACTCATGCAGGCGGCCCGGAAGGGCCGGACGCGGCTCCTCCGTACGGTGTGCACCTGAGATTGAAGTCTTCGTATGACGTATCTCATCTGAAACCTGCCGCCCGCGTTGTCGCCGTTGCTATGCAAAAATATGGGATGTTTCTCGCAGATGGCGGGTCGATTGCTCTGACAGCACAGAACGATCAGGACACGACGACAAAGTACTCCGACGTAGGCTTCGATCCTGGCGATCTCTCGTCCCTGAAGGTGACCGACTTCGAGGTTGTCCAGCTGGGCCGCCCTATTCCGCTGACCTACGACTGCGTGCGCAACCATTGAGCTGCTGGCTCTGTCACTAAAATCCCCGGAGTGCAGAAGCGATTGCCACAGCCGAGAGCAACGAACACAGAATGCCGATGAATAATCTGATCCTGAAGATCAAACGAGCTGAAAGTCCCTTTTATCGGAGGCTCAAGAATATCGCCAAGGCTGCCCTGACGTTCCAGGCTCCGATTCCAAGAGCTCTCGATCCCATCTTCAGATTCATCATTTATTGGCGGCAGACGAGGTTTGAGATTGGCGAGCGGCTCAGCGTCGCATTCTTTCGCTATCCGGTTCTGCGGGCGATGTGCGCGTCCGTTGGCAAGCGTCTGAAGATGGAACATATCCCCAACATCGCTAGCGGAGTAAAAGTCTATATCGGAGATGATGTTTATCTCTCCGGCTCGCTGACCGTCGCCGGAGGTCGCGTCTTCGACAATCCTGAACTGAAGATCGGCAACAGAACCTTCATCGGCTACAAATGCATCTTCTCCGTTGCTCGGCTGATCGAGATTGGCGATGATGTTTTGATTGCCGGTGGGTGCTCGCTCTCTGACTACTCCGGCCATCCGCTGGACCCCGACAAGCGCACGGCGGGCGTTCAGGTCGATCCCGAGGACGTTCGTCCAATACGGATCGGCAATAAGGCGTGGTTAGGACGAGGAGCCATAATTCTTCCAGGTGTGACGATCGGAGAGGGTGCGGTCATCGGAGCGGCTACCGTCGTCACAAAAGACGTTCCGCCTGGCCATATCTGCGTCGGCAATCCAGGCAGGCTGCTATCGAGAACCGTTTATGACCCGCCGACGCGAGCTGCGAACCCCGAGTAACTGATCTATCGACCGGCCGCCCGCCGTGCTCGAGGCGTGTTTCTATAAAGCTCGAGATACGCGTCCACCATGGCAGCCAGGGTGAAGTGCTCTTGGTACGCTGCCGCCGCGTTCACAGAAAACTGTTTGCGCCGCTGAGGGTTCGCCGCAAGATCCAGAACGGCTGCGGTCATCGCTGCGTTGTCCGTCACCGGAACGACCTCTCCGCCCCCTGCAAACCGCACGACCTCCGCCATTCCGCCGACGTCCGTGACAATGGCCGGCAGCCCAATCGAGAACGCCTGCAACAAGGACATCGGAAGGCCTTCCGAGACGGACGACATCACGAACGCATCTGCCGCAGAGAAGAACCGCCCGACCTCGAGCTGCTGTCCCCAGAACGTCACATTGGACTCAACACCAAACTGTCGCGACAGATCTTCGAGCGAAGCCCGCTGCGTGCCGTCACCAAGAATCCAGAGCTGAATATCAGGGTTCTGCTTCACTGCATCGCGTACCGCCGCAAGCAGCAATGGCAGGTTCTTCACCGGCTCCAGCCGTCCGACGAACAGCAGCGTGAAGCCCCGCTTCGCTGGCCAATGGTCCACATGTTCTCGTTGCACAGGAACTGCACCGTTATAAATGCGCACAATTTTATTTGCGGGTGCGCTCCCCACTTCTTTCACGTTGTTTACTGTGGCATCGCAGATGCCCACGATCCAGTCGCAGAATCGCGCTGCAAGCGCGTACTTGCGCTCCATAACGTGATTGCGTGGCGGTGCCACAAGGCTGTGCCGCGTGGAAATTATGCTCGCCGTTCCGGCGAGCCGTGCAGCCGGAGCAGCGTAGATCGTCGGAGTCGGGTTATGCAGGTGAACGACATCCGGCCTGAAGGCCCTGAACAGGCGCAGAAACGCGAGAGAAGAGTCGATGAGCTTCCTGCCCAGCTCTGCCTCGACACGAAAGCCCTCAGCCCGCATGCGCTCGCCCAATGCACCCAGCTTGGCGATCGCATACACCTCCGGATCGTGCCCCTGTTCACGTTGCAGACGGCACATCTGCGCCACCAGGGTCTCCGCGCCGCCCACCTCCATACTGTCAACTACGTGGACGATCTTCATGCCTGGTAGCCGCTGGTTGCGTTCTTCACCGAAACCCTTCAGTGCGTCAGGTTAACGATACGCAAGAGAATGTACATCATCAGGACGATCCCAACCGCCATCACCCCCGAGTACTTGAGCACACGGCCAAATCGCAATCGCTCAGGAACCATTCCGCGGTCATAAGCCATCTCGTAAATCGCTTCCGTAAAACCCCCAAGAAGAAATAGAGTCAGAATGTAAGCGCGTGAAAGGAACCATCCTGTCACCAGAAAACCGGTAAACGAAAGCACCAGCAGTCGCGCGAACTTGGCGATCTCTGCCTCGTCCAGAATATTCAGCTTTGGCGGCCCGAGCGGGTAAGACGTATCAGACATGACCGCCTCTCCGTGGATATCGCTCTTCTTGAACGCAACACCCGCAGCATCTTTGAGACTGGGCAGCAGAAACATCGACCAGAAGAAGAGTCCACAAAATCCAAGCTCCGCAGCACATACAACAACGGTGTTGTGAGCTGTGTGGCCAAAGTACTCAGGCATTTGGCCGAATCCAACACCGAACACCGGATGACTCTTCAGCAATTGCAGACCATCACCCCAAAGTGTCGTACGGTCTTCTCCTGCGCTGGTGGAAATACCTCTTCCTCCAGTGAAGTTCGTCGCTGATGCGCCCACAAAGAGAAGAGCAGCCAGCACAAGCGCGGGAACTGTACCTATCTTCCTACGGAGCGCCACAATAACGATAGCGAGAAGCCCAAGCATGCCTCCCCGGGAATGTGTCAGATACACTCCCCAGATCAGTACCCCGACCGGGACCAGTACAAAGAAGAAATTACGTACTGGCCTTTTTCGCTTCCAGAAGAAGAAGGTGAGCGGAAGCGAACAGACAATAAGCTGCGCGAAGTCGTTGGGATCATTGATCTGCCCTTTGCCTTGAAGCCTGTAAAACCACTCTCCCTGAGAATTGTTCATCCCGAGGAAGTACGTTCCAGACATATCTGCATTCTCTGCTGCGCTTCCCTGCGGTAAGCCTTGATGCAGCTCGTATGCTCCCTCAGCAATCACGAAAAAGCAGACAAACAACATCAGTAGAACGAGGACCTGCAGCTTCCCCTTCGAGCTGCAGTGGATATACACGAGGAAGTAGGCGAATGCATTCGGGATGAATAGCAGAAGGGCACTCAGACCACCGCCTGCCCAATGAGCGCCCACCAGAACCGACATGAACGTCGCGAATGCCAACCCCGCGAGCGCCGGGGCCTGTGCCGTCTTGAATACCTTGCTGCGAAGAAGGGCAGGAAGTGATACAACGATCAGAATGATCGCAAGAATCAGCTCAACGCGGTACTCAGCCAGTGGGCCAAACATGACCCGCGGCGTGAGGTAATAGGTTAGAAAATAAAGAATGCTTAAGAGAAATCCCATCACTTAGCCGTCTGGCTAAAACCCCGTGTACAAAGAGGATACAGCACGCCAACGACTTCCGTCGGATCGCTTACCTTGGAGTTCTATTTCAGGTTCCCTAGTGAATGCGCGTGACTGTTATCGACCCTTGGCCATCTGCGTGAAACGCCAGCACACCTGCATTATCGGCAGTGACGCGCTGTGGAACGCCTGATCCCGAAACCGTATATGGCATGTTGGGTGCCAAGTCCATGATGTAGTCCATTGTCGCTGCCGATGCGGGATAGGTCATCGTCGTGAAGTTCGCCGATCGATCGCGCATGAACATCACAAGCGACGAGCCCACCAGAGCTCCCTCATACCTTTTGCCGCCGGTGGAGACAACGCTGGCTGCCGCAGACCGTGACGATTTTGCAGGCCCCCACTGCAGGACGCTGAGGAACCGTGCCGATCCGACACTCCCTGCATCAACCTTGATCCGGCCATAAATCTCCCAGTCAGCGCCAGCACCCGTATCAGTGTAGGCGGTGTCCAGCGCAGGTGAGTCTCCGTTCGGCTCCAGCTC
>Ga0070741_10007602_pt1 | contig 22304 bp, 20 predicted proteins | sample Coa_R1_4_FD_66440 | JGI IMG/M metagenome (GOLD analysis project Ga0070741, IMG submission 66440) | Surface soil microbial communities from Centralia Pennsylvania, which are recovering from an underground coalmine fire - Coalmine... | ecosystem: Environmental > Terrestrial > Soil > Unclassified ... | reverse complement strand
CGGATGCTCGCGTCGGCGACGAAGATCGGCGCGCCGGCGTCGATCCGCGTCAACCGCGCCCGCTGGGCAGACCTGGCGTCCGCCGCGCGGGCGGACGAGTCGGCGGCGGCTACCCGAGCCAGTCGGCGAGGGCGGTGACGCGCCGAGCGGCGAGAAGTCGTCGCAGTCCCGGATCTCGAGGGAGAAACGTCGTGCGTGCCTCGGCGAGCGTGAAGCCCGGGTCGATCCGCGCTCTGCCGAGACGATCGCTCGGCGGCCTCGACAGGCGCCGGCGGCTGAGCGGGCGACGGTCACAGGCCGGCGTGTGCCCGCAGCCACTCGCGGTTCCGCCGCTGGGCCGCCGCCGGTTCGCTGAGCGGCTCGTCGTCGCGCAGGATCCGATCCTGCTCGACGCAGAGCCAGCCGTCGTAGCCGGCGGCGCGCAGCTCGCGCAGGAAGCCGTCGAGGTCGACGTCACCGGTGCCGAGCTCGCAGAAGATCCCGCGGCGCCACGCCTCGACTGCGTCGGCATGGTCGCGCACGACCTCGCGCAGGACCGAGAGCCGCACATCCTTCAGGTGGACGTAGTTGACGCGCGTACCCCAGTCGCGCAGCGCCTCGATCGGGTCGGAGCCGCCGATCAGCAGGTGGCCCGTGTCGACGAGCAGACCGATGTCGGACAGCTCGAGCAGGCGCTCGATTTCCCACGGCGCCTCGACGAACGTGCTCGTGTGCGCGTGGAAGGTCGGCTCGTAGCCGCGTGCGCGCACGAGGTCCTCCGCGCGTCGCAATCCGTCGCCGAACCGTCGCCAGCCTGCCTCGTCGAGACCGAGCGCGCGGTCCTGCTGGCCGCGACCCGGGTTGGCGCGGCGTGCTTCCGAGCCGGCGTCGCCGAGGACGGGCCGCGCCGTGCCACCGGCGGCGTCGAACAGGTCGAGCGTGCGGGCCAGCTCCGCGAGATCGTCGTCGAGCCACGCGGGCTCGCTGAAGCGGAGCTGACACCAGCCGCCGGTCAACACCAGGCCGTGACGGTCGAGCCGCTCGCGCAGCTCGTCGCCGGAGCCGAGGTATCCGGCCGGCCCCAGCTCGATCCCCGCGTAGCCGGCGTCCGCGACCTCGGCGACGAGCTCCTCGGCGTCGGGCACGTTCGGATAGATGCCGACCGTCAGCTCGAAGGCGCCGTACGAGAGCGGCGCGTTCGCGATGCGGATCATGCGGCAACGAGCGGCACGCGCGGGTCCTTGGCGGTGTCGGGCCAGATCGAGCGGATCCACGCGAGCGCCGGATCGTCCGACGCAGCCATCGAGTGGTGGTCACCGGCGAGGGCGTTCAGGTAGTAGAAGTCGTAGCCGGGCGCGGCGGCGAACGCGTGGTACCCGTACGGGACGAGCACGAGATCGCCGTCGCGGACGACCCAGGTCTCGTCGACCTTGCGCGCCGGGCTGTAGAGGCGCTGCAGGCCGAACGCCTCCGGTGCGGGGGCGCGGTAGTAGTAGACCTCCTCGAGCACGACCTCGCTCGGCGGTCGGTCCTCGTCGTGCTTGTGCGGCGGATAGCTCGACCAGTTGCCGGCGGGCGTCAGTACCTCGACGACGAGGATGCGCTCGGCCGGGAATCCGGGCTGGATCATGTTGTTGATCTGTCGGGTCGCGTTCCCGGCGCCGCGGATCTCGACGTCGACCTCGCCGGGGCGCTGCAGCACCGGCGCGAGCCTCCGCTCGGCCGGACAGCTCGCGACGGCGAGCTCGGCGGCACCTTCGAGGGAGTACTCGCAGTCGCGCGGCAGATACAGCGTCCACGGCAGCTCGCGGAAGACGCCGGCGCGCGGGCCGAGCTCGAACCGCTCACCGTCGGCCTCGACCGCGCAGCTCCCCTCGAGCAGGACGAGCGCAGTCTCCTCTTCTCCCGTGGCGCGCGACGCCGCGCCGACCAGGCGCTCGACGTGGAACGACAGGAACCGCCAGCCTGCGGACGCCGGCGTGACCCGCTCCCAGGCGCCGGCTGTGAGGAGCAGGCTCATGCGCGTTGCACTTTCGTGACGGCGGCTGCCGCCGCCGCGCTTCGTCGAGAAGCCACCGCGTCCGGCCGAGATCGGCCTGCTGTGCAAGAAACGTCACACTCTCGTGACGGCGGCTGCGGCCGGACAGGTCCGGAGAGGCCACGACTCATCGTGGAGCGACCTCGACCTTGACCGCACGGCCGGCGCGGAGCTCCTCGACCGCGGCCGGCAGCTCGTCGAGCCCGATCCGGTGCGTGACGAGCGGGGCGAGATCGATGCGGCCCTGTTCCAGGAGGCGGATCGCGTCCGGGAAGACGTTCTGGCCGACGAAGCTGCCGAGGATCGTGAGCTCGCGGCGCGTGATCCGCGCCTGCGCCAGGTCGGTGTGCGCGCGCTCGTCGACGCCGAAGAGCAGGATGCGCCCGCCGGTGCGAACGAGCTCGAGCGCCGCCGCGAGCTGCGAGCCGACCGCGTCGACGACGACGTCCGCCTCGTCGTCCAGCGGCTCGCCCGGCGACAGCACGCGCGCCCCCAGCCGCTCGGCGAGCGCCGCGCGCTCGGGCGACGGCTCGACGGAGACGACGTTGGCGCCCGCGAGCCCGAGCAGCGCGGCGAACATCAACCCGATCGGCCCGGCGCCGAGCACGACCGCCGTCTCGCCGGGAAAGACGCTCGCCTGGCGCGCCCCGTGCACCACCGTCGAGAGCGGCTCGGCGAGCGCCGCGATCTCCGCGGGGAGCTCCTTCGAGATCGGGTGGCACTGCGTTGCCGGGGCGCGCACCTTCGGCGCGAGCCCGCCGTCGATGAAGATGCCGAGCGTCGTGTAGCGGGCACACTGGTTGCGGCGGCCGCTCCGGCACGGCGCGCACACGCCGCAGGACACGTTCGGCTCGACGACGACGCGATCGCCCGGCTGGAGGCCGGCAGCGCTGCCCGCCTCCGCGACGAGGCCGACGAACTCGTGGCCGAGCACGACGCCGACGGTCGCCGGATGCCCGGGCGGGTCGCTGAGGATCTGGAGGTCGGTGCCGCAGATGCCGCAGGCCTCGACGTCGAGCACGACCTCCGTCGGCTGCTCGAGCCGCGGCAACGGCCGCTCTGCGACCTCGAGCCGGCCGACGCCGGCGAAGACCCCGGCCGGCATCGTCGCGCTCACGACAGCACCTCCGTCAGGGGGACCGTCCGCTGCTCGGCGAGCGAGAGCCTCGCAGCGACCGCGAGCGCGACTGCCTGCTGGCCGTCGACCCCGTCCGCGAGCGGCGGCGCCTCACCGGCGACGGCGGCGGCGAAGATCTCCAGCTCGCGCGCGTAGGCGTCGCCGTAGCGGTCGAGGAAGAACTCCGGCAGCGGCGGCCGATGGAACCCCGATGCATCCGCCAACTGCACCGTCGACGCGAGCTCGTTCTCCGCGGCGAGCATGCCGAGCCGGCCGTGCACCTCGACGCGCTGGTCGTAGCCGTAGCTGGCGCGACGGCAGTTGTCGATCACTCCGAGGGCGCCGCTCGCGAACGTGAGCGTCGTGATCGCCGTGTCGACGTCGCCGAGCTCCGCGAGCTCGGGGTCGACGAGCGCGCCCCCCGTAGCGCTGACGGAGACAACGTCCCCGAGCAGGAAGCGGGCGAGGTCGAAGTCGTGGATCGCCATGTCGACGAACAGCCCGCCCGAATCGAGGACGTACTCCTTCGGCTGCGGGTGCGGGTCGCGAGACGTGATCTTCAGGAGCCACGGCGTCTCGAGCTCCCCGGCAACGAGCCGCTCGCGCAGGCCCGCGAAGTTGCGGTCGGCTCGCCGGTTGAAGCCGACCTGGAGCACCGTCCCCGCCTCGTCGACCGCCGCGAGCACGCGCTCGATCTCCGGCAGCGTGCGGCCGAGCGGCTTCTCGCAGAAGACGTGCTTGCCGGCGCCGGCGGCGACGGCGATCTGCTCGGCATGGTGGTCGGCGGGCGAGCAGACGAGTACCGCCTCGACATCCGGCCGCGCGACGAGCTCGCGCCAGTCGGGCAAGAGCGGGATCCCGAGCTCGCGTGCCGCCGCCCCGGCGCTCTCGGCCGGATCGCTCGCGGCCACGAGCTCGAGCCTGTGGACGCGCTCGCCGATGTTCGTCGCGTGCAGGCGGCCCATGCGGCCGAGTCCGACGATCCCGATCCGCGTCGCCCTCACCGCGGCACCTGCTCGGTCACGAGCAGCCGCGACGCGAACGCCACCGCCTCGCGGACTCCGTCCTCGGCGGAGACGAGCGGATCCTCGTTCTCGATGCTGAGCACGTCGTCGTAGCCGACGGCACGAAGCGCCTCGACGAACGAGCGCCAGAACGGCTCGCCGTGGCCCCGACCGACCGTGCGGAAGATCCAGGCGCGCCGGAGGGGATCGGCGAACGGCCGCGAGTCGAGCACGCCGGCGAGCGCGAGCTCGTCGCTCCGGAACTCGACGTCCTTCAGGTGCACGTGTTGGACGGCGTCGCCGAGCGCCTCGACCACGCGCACCGGATCGATCTCCATCCAGAAGAGGTGACTCGGGTCGACGTTCGCGCCGACGAGCGGCCCCACCTCGGCTCGCAGCCGCTCGAGCGTCGGCACGTTGTAGACGAGCTGCAGCGGATGCAGCTCGAGCGCGACTCGGGTGACGCCGTTCGCCGCCGCCTCGTCGGCGAGCCGCCGCCACAGCTCGAGCGCACGCTGCCACTGCTCCTCGCGCACCGTCACGGCCTCCGGCGGCCACGGGTACGTCAGCCAGTTGATCGTCGCGGAGGACGGCGAGTCGCCGGGGCAGCCGGACATCGTCACGACCTTGTCGACGCCGAGCTCGCCGGCGAGCCGGAAGGTCGAGCGGATGATCCCGACCTGCTCGCCGCCGAGGCGCGGGTGCAGCGGCCAGGCCGAGCAGTTGAGCGCCGCGAGGCGGAGACCGTGCGCGTCGAGCTTCGCCGTCAGCGCGTCGCGTCGCGTCCGCGCGCCGAGCAGCTCGTCCAGGCGCAGGTGCGGGGCGCTCGACTGGCCGCCGGCGGCGAGCTCGACCGCCTGCGCGCCGAGCTCGACCGCGAGGTCGAGCGCGGCGTCGAGCGAGAGCGCAGCGACGGAGTCGGTGTAGAGGCAGAGCTCCATCGTCAGCGTACGGCTGCCGCGTACAGCGACCCGCGCGCGGGCGACCACTCCGGCAGCGCGAGCTCGCGCAGCCCGAGGACGCCGCTTCGGAAGACGGGATCGCCGCGGTCGAGCGGCAGGGCGACGAGCTCGCCGCGCGCCGCCGACTCGTAGGCGGCGACCGTTGCCTCGAGCGTGCGCAGGCCGTCGGCGCCCGGCGACGCCGGCGGGCGGCCGTCGAGCACCGCCTCGGCGAAGTCTGCGACGACGTGGTCGAACGAGTCGTGGAGGGTGCGCGAGAGCCCGAGCGGCCCGCGGTCGTCCCTCCCGGTGAGCGCGATGCGGGTCCCGGCGCCGGTCTCGACGAGCACGTGCTCGAGCGGCGCCCACGGAGCGGTGCCGCCGGCCGTGTAGCGCACGGAGACGCGACCCTCGGTGCCGCACACCTCGATCCCGCCGGGCCCGTAGCCCCAGGCGATGTTGACGAGCGCCGCTCCCGCCTCGGCCTCGAAGCGGCAGAGCGCGAGGTCCTCGACGCTCGCATCGCGGTCGCGCGACGCGACGAACGCCGAGACGCGCGCGAACGGTTGCCCGAGCAGCGCCTCGGCGACGTAGACGCCGTGCAGCATGTCGATCAGCACGCCGCCGCCGGCGCGCGCGGCGTCGTGGCGCCAGTTGGCGTCGTAGGCAGGAGAGCCGGGCACGTCGATGACGCCGAGGAAGTTGACGATCACGGTGCGGACGGCGCCGATCTCGCGGATCGCGGCCAGCGCAGCACGGATCTCCGGCAGCCAGAGGAAGTTCTGCACGACCGCGAGCGTCGTGCCGCGCCGCGCGGCTGAGTCGACCGCCGCGGCCGCGTCTGCAGGGACGGAAGCGAGCGGCTTCTCGCAGAGGACGTGCTTTCCGGCTTCGATCGCGGCGACCAGGAGGTCGCGCCGGAGGTGCTGCGGCGTGCAGACGTCGAGCGCGTCGACGTCGTCGCGTGCGATCAGCTCCCACGGATCGCCGTGGACCGCGCCTGCCGGCAGCCCCGCCTTCTCGCGCGCCGCCTCGAGCGCCGTCCCGGCCGGGTCGGCGAGCGCGACGAGTCGCGCCCGCGCGCATGCGAGCCACGCTGGCAGGTGCAGTTGCGCGCCGACGTTCCCGCAGCCGACGATCGCGACTCGGAGGCGCTCGGGCACTACCCCAGCCGCTGTGCCTGCTGCGCCTGCTGCGGCGCGGCCCGGAGCGCCGTCCTCAGCTCGTCGAATTCGGTCCCGCCCGCCATCAGCGCGGTCAGCTCCACCTCGGTGACGTCGGCGCGGCCGAACTCGCCGAGGCTGCGGCCGAGGTTGAGGACGAGAAAGCGGTCGCCGACGAGGTACGCGTGCCGCGGGTTGTGCGTGATCAGCACGATGCCGAGCCCGCGGTCGCGTGCCTCGGCGACGTTGCGGAGCACGATTCCCGACTGCTTGACGCCGAGCGCCGCGGTCGGCTCGTCGAGGATGATGATCCGCGCGCCGAAGTGGATCGCGCGCGCGATCGCGACCGCCTGCCGCTCGCCGCCCGACATCGTCCCGACGAGCTGATCGGCGTCCTTCAGGTTGATGCCGAGCAGCCGCAGCTCCTCGAGGCAGATCTTCTTCGCCTTCGCGACGTCGAGGCGCCGGAGCGGCGGCATCCCCCTCGTCGGCTCGCGGCCGAGGAAGAAGTTCCGCCACACGCTCATCAGCGGCAGCAGCGCCAGATCCTGGTAGAGCGTCGCGATCCCGGCGTCGAGCGCCGCGCGCGGGTTCTCGAACACGACGGGCGCGCCGTCGAGCAGCAGCTCGCCTGCGTCGTGCCGGTGGAAGCCGGCGAGGATCTTGATGAACGTCGACTTGCCGGCGCCGTTGTCGCCGAGCACGCACGTCACCTCGCCGGCGCGCACCGAGGTCGAGATGTCGCTCAGCGCCGCGATCCGGCCGTAGCTCTTGGAGACGTTCTTCGCCTCGATGATCGGGATGCTGGCGCTCACGAGCGAGCCTGCATCGCGAAGAGCCGGACGAAGTGGTTGAGCAGCGCGGCTGTGAGCAGGAGCACGCCGAGGAACAGGTACAGCCAGTCGCTGTTCCAGTTCAGGTAGACGATTCCCTGCTGGGCCATGCCGTAGATGAGCGCGCCGGCCGCGGCGCCGATCACCGAGCCGTGCCCGCCGGTGAGCAGGCAGCCGCCGATGACGGCGGCGACGATGAACGTCAGCTCGTTGCCGACGCCCTGCGTCGCCTGGACGGCGGCGAGCCGCATCGCCTCGATCGTGCCGACGAGCCAGCCGGAGAACGCGGTGCCGACGAAGAGCAGGATCTTCGTCCGCCGCACGGGCACGCCGACGCTGCGCGCGGCCAGCGGCGCGCCGCCGGCGCTGAAGATCCAGTTGCCGAACCTCGTGCGCGCGAGGAGCCAAGCCGCGGCCGCCGTCACGGCGAGCCACCAGACGATCGAGATCGGGAAGCTGCCGCTGCCGATGTCGATCGTGCTCGCGAAGACGGCGTGCGCGCTCGAGTAGCCGGACACCTGGTCGATCCCGCCGGCGTAGACCTGGTGCGCGACGAGCTTCGTGACGCCCAGGTTCAGCCCCTGGAGCGAGAGGAAGGTGCCGAGCGTGACGATGAAGCTCGGCAGCGAGGTCTTGACGACGATGAGGCCGTTGAGCAGGCCGATGCAGACGGCGAAGACGAGCGCCAGCAGCAGGCAGAACCAGATGTTCAGCCCTGTCTGCGTTCCGATCAGCCCCGCGACGAGCCCGGACGACGCGGTCATCACGCCCGCGGACAGGTCGAACTCGCCGCCGATCATGAGCAGCGCCACGAACACGCTGCTGATGCCGAAGAGCGATGCCGGGTCGAGCCAGTTCGAGATCCCGCCGAGCGAGCGGAACGGCGCGGACTGCGCGGCGAAGAAGACGAGCACGACGAGCGCGCCGATCAGCGCCGCGCTCCCCGGATGGGCGAAGACGCGAACCCCGCCCCACCGTTCGAGCGGACGGGCGATCGAGACGTTGGTGGCCATGACCCTCACTCCTCCTTCGTCGCGGGACGCCCCCGGGGGCCGGTCGCCCGGCGCCCCGAGGGCCGCTTCCGACAGCTTCTCAGCGCGTTCCTGCGGCGGCAAGCTTGACGACCTTGGCGGCCGTCGCCGCGGTGATCAGGTTCGGGCCCGTGAGGACGGGCTTGCCCCCGCCGACGATGTTCAGGTTCTTGTTGTAGAGGTAGAGGAATTGGATCGGCAGGTAGCCCTGCAGGTACGGCTGCTGGTCGACGCAGAAGAGCAGCTTTCCGGCCGTGACGTCCTTGAGCGCGCTCGCGCTCAGGTCGAACGTGCCCAGCTTCGCCTTCGAGTTCGCGGCCTTGATCGCGGTCTCCGCCACCTGCGCGACGGCGAAGCCGAGCGTGACGACGGCGTCGATCGACTTGTCGGCCGCGAGCTTCGACTTGATCGACGACTCGTCGGCGGCGAGGTCGTTGGTCGGGACGTTGATGTTCGTCACGGTGCCCTTGAACGTCGCTTTGACGCCGGCGCAACGCTGCTCGAGGTTCACCGCGCCCGCGTAGTGGATGACGCACAGGACGTGCTTCAGGCCGCCGACCTTGTTCAGCGCGTTGCCGACGGCCTGGCCGGCGATTCCCTCGTCCTGCCCGACGTAGCCGATCTCGCCGTTCGCCGGGAAGTCGGTCAGGCCGGAGTTGAGGCCGTAGACAGGGATCCCGGCCGCCGCCGCCTTCTTGACCGCTGCCTCGACGGACGGGTTGTCGTACGCGATTGCGAGGCCGTTCACGTGCTGGTTGACCGCAGCCTGGATGTACTGGATCTCGGTCTGCGGGTTCGCGCTCGACTGGTACGTGGCGGTGACGCCGAGTGTCTTGGCGGCGGCGTTCTCGCCGTTCTTCACGACGGCGAAGAACGGGTCGCTCGGGTCGCCGTGCGTGATCATCGCGAACTTCAGCGCCGCCGCACCCCGCGTGGAGTGCGAGCCCGACGCGATGCCGCTCGCCGTGACGGCGAGCACGCCTGCCGCGAGAGTCGTGGCGACCAGCGCCACGCGTTTCCAGTTTCTCATTCATTCGCTCCTCTGTCCGGGGTTGTCGTGGTCTCGCTGCCTTGGTCGTGCCTCATCGAAGGCTCGCCGTCTCCTCCAGCCGGGAGCGAGCCTGACGTGCGAAGAGATCGAGCTCGACTCGCCGCCCTTCGCGCGCAGACAGGACGATCGCGTCGGCGACGACGGCTGCGCGGCGGCCGTCCTCGAAGCTCGCCTGCCGGGCCGGTACCGGCCGCCCGTCGAGGGCGGCGGTGAGGAAGTCGCGCCACTGATGGACGAGCGCATGCTCCCAGCCGAGCACGTGCCCGGGCGGCCACCAGCGGTCGATGAACGGGTGATCGGGATTCGTGACGAGCACGTCGCGGAAGCCGCCGAGCCGCTCGCGCTCGTCGCCCGCCAGGTACACGTGCAGACGGTTCGGGTCCTCGAGGTCCCACCACAGCGAGCCGTCGGAGCCGTTCAGCTCGATCCGCTCGCGCCCCTTCCACCCGAGCGCGACGCGCGAGGCCTCGAGTGTCGCGGTCGCGCCGTCCCGCAGCTCGAGCACCGCCGCGAACTGGTCGTCGGTGTCGGAGACGAAGCGGGCCGTCTGCGCCTGCAGCGCCTCCGGCTCGCCGGCGAGGTAGAGCAGCATGTCGGCGAGGTGGATGTAGTCGAGGACGGCGCTGGCGCCGCCGTGCGTCGTCCGCGACTGCGCCGATCCGGCCTTGAAGTCCTGCAGGTAGAGGCCGCGGAAGTGACGCAGCGGACCGAGCCGTCCCGCCTCGACGAGCTCCCTCGCGAGCGTCACTGCCGGGATGTAGCGATAGTTGAACCCGACTGCCGCGGTGACCCCGGCAGCCGCCGCGAGCGCCGCGAGCTCGTCCGACTCGACCGCGTCGAGGCCGAGCGGCTTCTCGCACAACGTCGCCTTGCCGGCGCGGATCGCCGCCGCGACCGCCTCGGCGTGCGCCTCGACAGGCGTCGCGACCGCGACGACGTCGACGTCGTCTGCCTCCGCCACCTCCTCCCACCGGCTCGCCGAGCGGGAGAAGCCGAGCTCGGCCGCGAACGAGACGGTGCGTGCGGCGTTGCGACCCGCCACGGCCCGGAGCTCGATCCGCCGGGGCAGCGGCGCGATGTGGTCGAGCGTCAGCAGCGCGTGGGCGTGGGCGCGGGCGATCCACCCGTAGCCCAGCAAGCCGATTCGGACCCGGTCCTGCGTCTGCTCCCTCCCGGCCGACGAGTGACAACGATTGCAAAGTCCGCCGCCGTCGTCAATCCTTCACGGATCGAGGTTCGCCGGCACCCGACGCTCGCCGACGTGGCAGCCGCCGCGGGTGTCTCGGCGTCGACTGCCTCGCGGGCGCTGCGCGAGAGCCCGCTCGTCGGCGAGAGCACGCGCCTGCGCGTCTTCGAGGCGGCGCGCGCGCTCGGCTTCGAGCCGAATCGCATCGCTCGCTCGCTGCGCACGCGTTCGTCGTCGTCGGTCGGCGTCGTCGTGCCGGATGTCGCGACCGTCTTCTGGGCCGCGGCGCTGAAGGGAGCTCAGGACGTGCTCGAGCGTGCGGGCTACGTCGTGCTCGTGATGAGCAGCGAGCGCGAGCCGAAGCGCGAGCGCGCGGCGCTGCGGACGCTGATCGCGCACCGGGTCGACGGGATCCTGCTCGCGACGACCGGCGGCTACGAGCCGCCGCCGTCCGTGCCGGTCGTCTTCTTCGACCGGCTCGACCCGGCGGCGAGCGGACGCGTCGCGCCGGCGAACGTCGAAGGCATGACGCTTCTGTTCGAGCACCTGCGCGGTCACGGCCACACGCGGATCGCCTTCGTCGGCGGTCACCCCGGCTCGACGAGCGCCGACGAGCGGCTCGCGGCGTTCGAGGGCGCTGTCGCCCGCGCCGGCTTCCCGCCACGCTCCGACTACCTCCGTCACGGCGACGAGGCGTGGTCGGAGGCGAGCGCGGAGCGCGCCGCCGCGGCGCTCGCCGCGCTGCACGAGCGGCCGACGGCGATCATCGCCGCGAGCGACGCCCTCGCCGTCGGCGTCCTGCGCGCGTTGCGTGCGGCGGGCCTGCGCGTGCCCGAGGATGTCGCGCTCGTCTCGTTCGACGACCCGGTCTTCGCCGACCTGCTCGATCCGCCGCTGACCGCGCTCTCGCGTCACGACCGCGAGATCGGCGAGCTGGCGGCGAGCATGCTGCTGCGCCTGCTCGCCGGCGAGCGGGAGCCGGCCGAGGTCCGCGTGCCGCTGGAGCTGATCGTGCGTCGCTCGTGCGGCTGCGATGGGCGAGGATAGACGCGTCGATGCAGATGTACGTCGCAGGGGAGTGGCGCACGGGCGAGGGCGAGGACGCCGTCAGGAACCCGTACTCCGGCGAGGTCGTCGACACCGTCCCGCACGCTTCGGCCGCCGACGCCGACGCGGCGCTGCGCGCTTCGGTCGACGGCGCCGAGACGATGCGAAGGCTGTCGGCGTACGAGCGGCAGGCGCTGCTCGAGCGTGCGGCGACGCTCACCGCCGCCGCGGTCGAGGAGCTCGCGCACACGATCAGCGCCGAGGAGGGGAAGCCGCTCGCCGAGGCACGGGGCGAGGCGGGGCGGATCCCCGACCTGATCAGGCTCGCCGCCGCCGAAGGCGCGCGCGTCCACGGCGAGACCGTCCCGGTCGACGCGGCGCCGAACGCCGCCGACAAGCTCGCGTTCACGCTGCGCCAGCCGTGCGGCGTCGTCGTCGCGGTGACGCCGTTCAACTACCCGGCGCTGCTCGTCGGCCACAAGCTCTACCCGGCGCTCGCCGCCGGCAACGCAGTCGTCCTCAAGCCGGCGGGGCGGACACCGCTGACGGCGCTGAAGCTGACGCAGCTCCTGCTCGAGGCGGGCGCGCCGCCGAACGCGGTCCAGTGCATCACCGGCTCCGGCGCCGAGCTCGGGGCGGCGCTCTGCGCCGACGAGCGCGTGCGGAAGATCAGCTTCACCGGCTCGAGCGCGGTCGGTCGCCGCATCGCCGCCGTCGCCGGCGTCAAGAAGCTCTCGCTCGAGCTGGGCGCGAGCTGTCCCGTCATCGTTCTCGCCGACGCCGACCTCGAGCAGACGGCGGCGGCGACGGCGAGCGGCGGCTACGTGAACGCCGGCCAGGTCTGCATCTCGGTGCAGCGCGTGGTCGTCGAGCGACCGGTGTACGCCGACTTCCTCGACGCGCTCGTGCCGCGGGTCGAGGCGATCGAGGTCGGCGATCCCTTCGCCGACGGCACGCAGCTCTCGGCGCTGATCAGCGAGGGCGAGGCGGAGCGGGTCGAGGCGACGATCGCCGCCGCGGTCGGCGCCGGTGCGCGTCTGCTCACGGGCGGCGGCCGCGCCGGCGCCGTCGTCGAGCCGACCGTCGTCGCCGACGTCGATCCGCGCGACGCGCTCTCGCGCGAGGAGCTGTTCGGCCCCGCCGTCGCGGTCACGCCGGCGGCCGACGTCGACGAGGCGATCGCGCTCGCGAACGACGGCCCGTACGGGCTCGGCGCCGGCATCTTCACCTCGAGCCTGACGAGCGCGCTGCGGTTCGCGCGCGCCGTCGACTGCGGCTCGATCCAGATCAACTGGACGCCGCTCTGGCGCGCCGACCTGATGCCGTACGGCGGTCTGAAGGCGAGCGGCGTCGGCAAGGAGGGCCCGAGGTACGCGATCGAGGAGATGACCGAGCTGAAGACCGTCGTCATCCACGGCGTCGGATGAGCGAGCGGCTGACGACGGCGCAGGCGCTCGTCCGCTACCTGCAGGCGCAGCTCTCGGAGCGCGACGGCGAGGTGCGGCGGCTGATCCCTGGCGTATTCGGGATCTTCGGTCACGGCAACGTGCACGGCGTCGGGCAGGCGCTCGACGAGCTCGGCGGCGAGCTGACGTTCTTCCAGGGCCATAACGAGCAGTCGATGGTGCACGCGGCGGCCGCGTTCGCGAAGGCGACGCGCCGCCGGGCGACGCTCGCGTGCACGTCGTCGATCGGGCCCGGCGCGACGAACATGATCACCGGCGCCGCCGGCGCGACGATCAACCGGCTGCCGGTGCTGCTGCTGCCGGGCGACACGTACGCGACACGCCACCAGGGGCCGGTGCTGCAGCAGCTCGAGCATCCGGGTGCGGGCGACATCAGCGTCAACGACTGCTTCCGGCCGGTAGCGCGCTTCTTCGACCGGATCGTCCGCCCGGAGCAGCTGCTGACGGCGCTGCCGGAGGCGATGCGCGTGCTGACGTCGCCGGTCGAGACGGGCGCGGTCGTGCTGGCGCTGCCGCAGGATGTGCAGTCGCACGCGTTCGACTACCCGAGCTCGTTCTTCGCCGAGCGCGTCTGGCGGATCGAGCGGCCGCCGCCCGCGGCGCGTCGGATCGACGAGGCGGCCGAGCTCCTGCGGGCGGCGGTGCGGCCGCTCGTCGTCGCGGGCGGCGGCGTCCGCTACTCGGAGGCGGAAGCGGAGCTCACGGCGCTGGCCGAGCGGATCGGCGTTCCGATCGCGGAGACGTTCGCCGGCAAGGGCGCGGTTGCCGACGACGCGTGGTTCGGCCTCGGCGGGCTCGGGCTCGAAGGCAATGCCGCCGCGAACCAGATCGCAGCGCGCGCCGACGTCGTCCTCTGCGTCGGCACGCGCCTGACCGACTTCGCGACCGGCTCGCAGTCGCTCTTCGGCGCCGGCACCCGCTTCGTCGCGGTCAACGTCGCCGACCACGACGCGCGCAAGCAGGGCGCGCTGCCGATCGTCGCCGACGCGCGCGAGGCGTTGCGCGCGCTCGCGGCGGCGCTCGAGCCGTGTGCGCGCGCCGACTGGCGCGCCGACGTCGAGCGCGCGAAGGACGCGTGGCGCGAGACGCGCAGCAGCCTCGCCGACAGCGTCGCCGGCGAGCGGATGAGCCAGGCGCAGCTGATCCTGACGCTGAACGAGTTCGTGCGGCGCGGCGACACCGTCGTCGCCGCGGCCGGGACGCCGCCGGGCGACCTGCTCAAGCTCTGGGACGCGAGCGGCGGCCGCGAGTGCCACATCGAGTTCGGCTACTCGTGCATGGGCTACGAGATTCCGGGCGCAGTCGGCGTGCGTCTCGCGCAGCCGGATGGCGAGGTGTACGCGTACGTCGGCGACGGCACGTACCTGCTCAACCCGGGCGATCTCGTCACGGCGCTGCAGCACGGGCTCAAGATCACCGTCGTCGTCTCCGAGAACCACGGCTTCCAGAGCATCCGGCGGCTGCAGATGGGGCGCGTCGGTCGGCCGTTCGGCAACGAGTTCCGCCTGCGCGACGGCGACGGGCGGCTCGACGGTGAGTACCTCCGGCTCGACCTCGCGCGCAGCGCCGAAGGCCTCGGCGCGCGTGCCTGGCGTGCGACGACGCCGGACGAGCTCCGGCGCGCGCTCGAGGATGCGCGCGCCGAGCGGCGGCCGTGCGCGATCGTCTGCGAGACCGAGCCGCACCGCTACCTGCCCGACGGCGGCGTCTGGTGGGACGTCGCGCCGGCCGAGGTGTCCGGCGTCGCCGAGGTGCAGAAGCTCCGCGCGGAGTACGAGCGCGAGCGCGCGGCCCGGCAGCGGTTCCACTACTGATGACCTTTCGCGAGCGTCTCCTCGCCCGCGAGCTCCTCGTCGGGTGCTTTCTCAATACCGGCTCGACCGTCGCGGCGGAGATCTGCGCGCAGGCGGGGCTCGACTGGGTGCTGGTCGACCTCGAGCACGGGTCGGCGACCGAGGCCGACCTGCTCTCGCTCCTGCACGCGACGGCGGCGACGACGACGCTCGTGCGCGTCGAGGCAAACGAGCGGCCGCGCTTCGCGAAGGTGCTCGACCTCGGCGCGGCGGGCGTGGTCGTGCCGCGCATCGGCGGCGTCGAGGATGCCGCGCGTGCGGTCTCGCATCTTCGTTACGGGCCGGCCGGGGTGCGCGGCGTCGCGCTCCTGCACCGCGCCGGCGGGTACGGGGCGCGCGGCCGTGAGCACGTCGAGGGCTTCCAGCCGGTCGGCGTCGTCCAGATCGAGAGCGCGGAGGCAGTCGCGGAGGCGGGCGAGATCGCGGCGCTCGACGGCGTCGACTGCCTCTTCGTCGGGCCGAACGACCTCTCGTACGCGCTCGGGATCTGGCAGCGGTGGGAGGACGAGCGCTACGCCGCGGCGCTGGAGGCCGTGTCCGCGGCGGCGGCGCGGCACGGCAAGGCGGCCGGGATCCTCGCCCGCGGCGTCGACGACGCAGCGCGGTACCGGCAGCTCGGCTACACGATGATCGGCGTCGGCTCCGACACGTCGTACGTCGTCGCCGGCGCGCGCGCGGCGCTCGGCGTGCGGCGGTGATCGTCGCCACGGGCGCCGTTCCGCCGCTCGCCGAGGAGCTGCTCGGCGAGATCGTCGTCGCGGCGCCGGGCGAGCTGGCGCCGCTGCTGCCGCAGGCGGAGGTGCTGCTCGTCCGCGGCGGCGCGGTGATAACCGCCGAGACGATCGCCGCGGCCCCGCGCCTGCGCGTGATCGGCCGCAGCGGCGTCGGCTTCTCCGAGGTCGACGTCACGGCCGCGACGCGGCGCGGTATCCCGGTCGTGCTCGCGCCCGGCGGCGCGCTCGCCGTCGCCGAAGGCGCGCTCGCGCTCCTGCTCGCGCTCGTCAAGCGGCTGCCGGAGCTCGACCGGCTCGTCAAGGAGGGGCGCTGGGCCGAGCGCGACACCGAGGTGGGCGACCTCGACGGCCTGACGCTCGGCATCCTCGGCTACGGCCGCATCGGCCGCCGGCTGGCCGAGCTCGTCGCGCCGCTCGGCGTCGGCACGCAGTTCACCGATCCGTACGTCGGCGGCGGCGTCGCGCTCGCCGAGCTGTTCGCGACGAGCGACGCGGTCTCGATCCACGCGCCCCTGACGGACGAGACGCGCGGCGCCGTCGACGCTCGATTGCTCGCACGGGCGAAGCCCGGGCTGCTGCTCCTGAACCTCGCGCGGGGCGCGATCGTCAGCTCGCTCGACGACCTGCTCGCCGCGCTCGTGTCGGGCCGGCTCGGCGGTGTCGGCCTCGACGTCTTCGAGCCGGAGCCGCCGGACCCCGCGCACCCGCTCTTCGCGCACCCGCGCGTCGTCTGCAGCCCGCACGCGCTCTGGCGCACGCCGCGCGCGATCGAGGCGACGTTCCGAGAGCTGGCCGAGGGCGTCCTCGCCGCGCTGCGCGGCGAGCGGCCGGCATCGGTCGCGAACCCGGAGCTCTACACCTGAGTCCAGGCGCCGGATTCGGCCGAGCGCACCATCGCGTCGATCACCCGCGCCGCAGCCAGCATCTCGCGCACGCCCGGCTCGCGTTGCACGCCGTCCGCGACCGACTGCAGGAAGAGGCGGGCCTCGATCACCTTCAGGTCGTCGTAGCCCATCGGGATGCCGCTGCCCGGCTGGAAGCGTGCGAACTCCGGATGCGCGGGGCCCATGACGACGCGCGCGTCGCCGCGGTCGCCCGTCGGGAGCAGCGAGTGGACGCGTAGCTCGTTCAGCCGCTCGAAGTCCCACCCGACCGCGCCCTCGGTGCCGTTCACCTCGAATGCGTACCGCGCCTCGGCGCCGACGAGCACGCGGCTGAGCTCGATCGTCCCCTTGACGCCGCGCTCGAACTCGACGAGCGCCGCCGCCCAGTCCTCGTTCTCGACGTCGCCGAGCTCGGCCCCGTCCTCGACGACCGAGAAGTGCGTGCCCTCCCCCATCGTGGCGAGCGGGCGGCGCGGGATCAGCAGCGCCGTCGTCGCCGTCACGCGCACGATCGGGCCGAGCAGGAGCTGGGCGAGGTCGATCGCGTGCGAGCCGAGGTCGGCGAGGATGCCGAGGCCCGCCTGCTCGCGCGAGAAGCGCCACGAGAGCGCGCCGCGCGGGCTCGCCGAGTAGCTCGCGACGAACTGCGAGCGGAAGTGGGTGAGCTCGCCGAGCGTGCCGGACGCGACGAGCGCCCGCGCGTGCTGCACCGCCGGTGCATGGCGGTAGTTCAGCCCGACGATCGTGACGACGCCGGCGTCCTCCGCGGCCGCGGCGATCTCGGCCGTCTCGTGCGGGAAGCGGCCGAGCGGCTTCTCGGCCCAGAACGGCTTGCCTGCGGCCGCGGCGGCGAGCGCCATGTCGCGGTGGAGGAAATTCGGCGCGACGATGCTGAGGGCATCGACCTCGGGGTCGGCGACGACGTCGCGCCAGTCGGTCGTCCAGCGCTCGTAGCCGAGCTGCTCGACCGCGCCGCGCGCACGCGACTCGACCTCGTCGGCCGCGACGACGAGCCGTGCGACGCCGTCGCAGTCGGGGTAGTGCGCCGGCACGCGCAGGTAGGAGCTCGAGTGGAGCCTGCCCATCCAGCCGACCCCGAGCAGACCGATGCCGATCTCACGCGTCATCGTCGTCGCTCACCGACGCGACCGCGACCGGCCGTCCATCCGCGCGCGAGCGGTCGCAGGCGACGGCGACGCGGAGCGCGTGCAACGCCGCCTCGCCGGGACACGGGTTCTCGCGCTCGCCGCGGACGAACTCGAGCCACGCGCGCAGCTCCGCGTCGAACGCGGCGGCGAACCGCTCGAGGAAGGCCGTGTGCGGGTCGGCCGCCGGCGCCGGCGCGGACGGGCCGACCGGGCGCAGCGGCGTCCGCGCGTCGAGGCCGACCGCGATCGAGTCCTCGGATCCGAGCAGCTCGGCGCGGGAGTCGTAGCCGCGCGGGTCGTGGCGCGAGCCGCTGATGACGACGGGCAGCCCGTCGTCCATCGTCAGGACGACCGCCGCCGTGTCGACGTCGCCGTGCTTCGCGAACCGCTCCCAGCGGCGCACCGTCCCGATCGCGTAGACCTGCTCGACCTCGCGTCCGGTCAGCCAGCGCGCCGCGTCGAAGTCGTGGATGTGCATGTCGCGGAAGATGCCGCCGCTGCCCGGGATGAAGTGCTCAGGCGACGGCTCGTGGTCGAACGCGATCAGCCGCACGCTGTAGAGCGTCCCGAGCGCGCCTGCGTCGACGAGCCGCCGGGCCTCGGCGAAGCCGGGATCGAAGCGGCGCTCGAACGCGACCTGGAGCCGATCGCCCGCGACGTCGAGCGCAGCGCGCGTCTCGCGGAGGGTGAGCGCGATCGGCTTCTCGCACAGCATCGGCAGCCCGCGCTCGGCGCAGGCGCGGATCTGCGCCGCGTGGTCCGTCGTCGCCGACGCGATCACGACCGCGTCCGGCCGGGCGTCGAGCGCCGCGTCGACGGTGCCGGCGCGGAGGCTGCCGACGAGCACCTCCTCGACGTCGGGGTGAGCGCGCAGCCAGGCGGCGCGGAAGGTGCCCATCCGCCCGGTGCCGAGGACCGCGATTCTCACGCGCGCCGATCCTAGAGGTGTAGCCTGCGTCGCAGTCCGCGATGGCGACGTCGACGAAGCCGCGCACCCGCTTCAAGAGCCCTCTGCACGAGATGGCGCTGACGACCGCGACGGACTTCTGGAACGACTCCTGCTCGCTCGACGAGCTCGCGTACGCGATCGAGAACGGCGCCGTCGGCGCGACGTCGAACCCGACGATCGTCGGCGAGGTCCTGACGAGGGAGCTCGACCGTCGCCGGCCGCGCATTGCCGACATCGCCGCCGAGCACCCGACGTGGGGAGAGGACGAGGTGACGTGGCGCGTGGTCGAGGAGCTGGCCGTCGAGGCGGCAGACATGCTCCGGCCGGTGTTCGAGCGCGAGGGCGGGCTGAAGGGGCGGATCTCGATCCAGACCGACCCGCGCCTGTACCGGAACGCCGGCGCGCTCGTCGAGCAGGCGCTCCACTTCGCGCAGCTCGCGCCGAACGTGCAGGTGAAGATCGCCGCCACGCGCGCGGGGATCGCGGCGATCGAAGAGGTGACCGCGGCCGGCGTCAACGTCAACGCGACCGTCTCCTTCACGGTGCCGCAGGCGCTCGCGGTTGCGGAGGCGGTCGAGCGGGGGCTGCGCCGGCGCGAGCAGGCGGGCGAGGACGTGGCGGCGATGCGACCGGTCGCGACGATGATGATCGGCCGGCTCGACGACTGGCTGCAGGCGCTCGCCGACCGCGACCGGGTCCTGCTCACGCCCGGCGTCGCGAACTGGGCCGGGATCGCCTGCCTCAAGCACGCGTACCCGATCTTCCGCGAACGCGGCTACCGCACGCGACTGCTCGCCGCCGCGTACCGGCACGTGCTGCACTGGACGGAGCTCGTCGGCGGCGACGTCGTCCTCACGATCCCGGCGAAGTGGCAGCGGCTCTTCAACGCCGCCGGGATCGAGGTGCGCGAGCGCTTCGAGGAGCCCGTTCCGGCGGAGATCGTCGAGGAGCTCTACGCGAAGCTCCCCGACTTCCGGCGCGCGTACGAGCCCGACGGCCTCGCCGTCGACGAGTTCGACACCTTCGGCGCGACCGTCCGCACGCTGCGCACCTTCATCGGCTCGTACCACGACCTCGCGGCGACGATCCGCGACGTGATGCTGCCGAACCCAGACTTGCGCTAGACCGCGTCGTCGGGTGGCCGTCACGCGAGCGCCGCACGCAGGCGCTCGCCGAGGAGCGCGAGCCGTTCGACGGGCTCGTTGCTGAACACGAGTCGAAGGTGCTTCTTCGCGACCGGCCCGCCCCACGCGTCCGTCATCGGGGTCGCCGCGACCTTGTGCTCGAGGAGCCTCCGAGAGAGCTCCGGCGCATCGACGCCGCACGCCTCGGCGTCGAGGAGGGCGGACCAGCCGCCGTGCGCCGGCACGAGCGGCAGGCCCGCGCACTGACGGACGAGCTCGTCGTGACGGCGCTCCCATTCCGCGACCGCGGCACGGACGTCGTCGTCTCCGAGCCGGAGCGCGGCCGCCGCGCCGACCTGCGCGAAGCCGCTCGCGACGATCGCGTTGTAGATGTGCACCATCGCGAGCGCGGGGGTGAGGTCGGCCCGCGACACCGTCCAACCCACACGCCAGGCGATCATCCGCTGCTCGAGCGAGACCGCGCCGGCGGTGACGGTCAGGTCGCGCATCCCCTCGAGCGCTGACGGGACGACGATTGGCCGGCCGCCGAAGACGACTGCCTCCCAGAGCATCCAGTAGAGGAGGGTGATCCCGCGGTTGCGGCAGATGCCGGTGATCGCCGTCCACTCGTCGTCGCTCGCCACCCAGCCCGAGGGGATGGCCGGGTTCATCAGCAGGAGCAGACGCGTCCGGGCCGAGACGGCTCGTTGCAGCGCGTCGAGATCCAGTCGCCAACCGGCCGCGTCGCCGCGAAGCGGCACGAGCTTCGGCGCGGCGCCGACGAGCCGCACGCGCTGCAGCATCCCGGCGTACGTCGGGTCGGTCAGGATGACCTCGTCGCCGGGATCGGCGAGGGCGAGCAACGCGTTCAGCAAAGCCGAGCCGTCTCCGTCGGTGATCACGACCTCCGAGTACGGGTCGTATCGCGGCCCGCCGCGGCGCGCGATCAAGTCGGCGACCGCCTCCTTCATCTCGTCGAGGCCGGAGAAGGGCAGGTACGAGTTCGCCTCGTCCCGACCGATCGCCGACCGCGTCGCCTCGAGCGCGTCGGGGTGCGGCGGGATGTCGGTGTCGTAGTTCTCGAGCCGGAGGACGTCCGGGTCCACGCCCGCCGCCGCCGCGACTCGGTCGATCCCGAAGCCGGGGATGCCCGCCAGTCGTCGCCCCACGTGCCGATCTTCGTCCCCGCGCTCGTGCGCGTGCAAGCGTCGGGGCGTGACACAGATGCTCGAACCAGGAAGGCGGGGCAGCTCGTCGACGAGATCTCGCGGTCGGGACGGCGGGGGGACGCTCTTCACGGTCCGCCGAGCCGCCCGCCCGTTAGACTACGTTCCGTAGTTCTAGGCTGGTGATCCCGACGTGCTCAAGAACGAGCTCACCCTCTTCTCGTACGAGATCCTCGGCCTCGTCGGCCGCGGCGGCGCCGGCGCGCACGACCTGCTGCGCATGGCCCGGCGGGGGCGCATCCTCGACTGGGCCGGCGAGAGCCAGTACTACGTCGAGCCGAAGCGGCTCGCCGAGCTCGGCTATCTCGCGGCGCGAAAGGAGCGGGGGAAGACGCGCGACCGCACCGTCTACACGCTCACCGACAAGGGCCTCGAGGCGCTGCGCGCGTGGGCAGAGACGCCGGTGCGGTTCACGCCGACCAAGAGCGAGCTGCTCGTGCGCCTGCTGATCGCCGACCTCGTGGGCGAGGAGGCGACGCGGCGCGGGATCGGCGCGCTGCGCGACGACATCGCCGACCTGCTCGACCGGCTCGCCGAGAGCGAGGCGAGCGCCGCGAGCCTCCCGCACCGGCGCAAGTACCTCCTGCTCGTCGCCGGCTTCCTCCGCCGCGTGCTCGACCTCCACCGCGAATTCGTCGACGAGCTCGAACGCGAGCTCGCCCCGACGCGGCGCCGGCGCTCGCGGCTCCCCGGCTGAGGCGGATCCTCACGCGCCGTCACCGCCGCGCGTTCGGCTCCGAGCGCGAGGGCGCGATCCCGTCCCGCCTCTCGCGCGGAGCGGGCGGCGTTCGCGCGCCGCGCCGGCCGCTCGCCGTAGCTTCTCGCGCCGAGGAGCCGGCGGTGATTTCATGGCCACGGCTCATGAGCGCCGAGATCGCGGTCGTCACCGGTGCCAGCCGCGGCATCGGTCTGGAGGTGGTTCGCCAGCTCGCCGAACGCGACTTCGAGGTCGTCCTCGCGTCACGCGAGCTCGCCAGAAGGCGGTCGTTCACGAGGGATTCGAGACGAATCTGTTCGGCGCGTGGCGAGTCGTGCAGGCCCTGCTGCCGCTCCTGCGGGGAAGCGACAATCCGCGGATCGTCAACGTCTCGAGCGAGCGCGGCTCACTCGCCTCGATGGGCGGCGGCACGCCCGCGTGCGCCGGTGGGGAAGGGCTACCCAGATGTCGTCGAACGAACGAAAGGAAGCCGATGAGCAGGAAACTCACGACAGAAGAACGGGTCGCGATGAAGGAGGCGCTGAAGGACGCGGAAGGCGAGGAGGTCGTGCTCGCACGGATCGCGGCTATGTCCGACTCCGACCGCGCCATGGCCGAGCGGGTGCACGCCATCGTCATCGAGGCCGCGCCCGGGCTCAAGCCGCGCACCTGGTACGGCATGCCGGCCTACGCGAAGGACGGGAAGGTCATCTGCTTCTTCCAGGACGCGGCGAAGTTCAAGGCGCGGTACGCGACGTTCGGCTTCAGCGACAAGGCCAACCTCGACGACGGCAACATGTGGGCGACCTCGTTTGCGCTGACGAGGCTGACGA
>Ga0070741_10007601_pt1 | contig 22304 bp, 24 predicted proteins | sample Coa_R1_4_FD_66440 | JGI IMG/M metagenome (GOLD analysis project Ga0070741, IMG submission 66440) | Surface soil microbial communities from Centralia Pennsylvania, which are recovering from an underground coalmine fire - Coalmine... | ecosystem: Environmental > Terrestrial > Soil > Unclassified ... | reverse complement strand
ATGAAACGCGAAGGATTGGAACCTCCCGTTCCACGGTCCCAGCAGCAGGGCGCGCAGCCGCCAGCCGGACAGCCGGTTCCAGCCGGGCAAGCTCCCGCGCCGCAAAATCCCCCGGCCCCGCAAAGTCCCGCGACGCCTCCGAAGTAGGGCGTTACGGGATTTCTCTGATGGGAAGAGAAGATCGCCGGCCTGCTAGTGATTAGGACCGGTGCTCTTCTGCGACGCGATCCACTCGTCCACCCGCTCTTCCAGTACGTCGAGCGGCAGGCTCCCGGAGTCGATGACCTCGTCGTGAAAATCGCTGAGAGTGAATTTCTTGCCTAGGGCCTGGCGCGCGCGCTCCCGCAATTCCAGAATCTTCAACTGGCCCACCTTGTAGCCCAGCGCTTGTGCTGGCCACGCGATATAGCGATCAACCTCGGCTTGCACCGTGGGTTCGTCCGCCGTCGAGTGCTCATGAAAGAAGTCCACCATCTGCTGCCGTGTCCAGTGCTTGTAGTGCACCCCCGTGTCCACCACCAGCCGGATCGCTCGCAGCATGTCGTTTTCCAGCCGCCCGTAATCGCTGTACGGATCTTTGTAAAAGCCGACGTCTTTCCCCAGTTGCTCCGCATACAGGCCCCAGCCTTCGATGAATGCCGTGTACGAGGCGTGCTGGCGGAATGGCGGCAGCCCCGGCAGTTCCTGCGCCAGCGACAGTTGCAGGTGATGCCCCGGCACTCCCTCGTGGTACGCCGTCGATTCAATCGTGATCAACTGCCGATGCTCGAAATCACCGGTGTTGACGCGGATGCGCCCCGGGCGCGAGCCGTCAGGTGTGCCCGTTTGATAATCGGCGCCCGGCGCACTTTTCTCCTCGTACATCTCAAAAGGCTGCACGATGACTTTGGCTTTCGGCAGTTTCCCAAAAAGTTTCGGCAGCTCCTGGCCCATCTGATCGATGTGTTGCCGGTAAAGGTCGAGGATCTGTTCGCGCGATGTCGCATACAGCTGCCGGTCCTGCTTGACGTATTCGCTGAAACTTTTCAGGTCCTTGAACCTTAGCCGTTGCGCGATCGCCAGCATCTCTTTTTCGTCATGCTGTACTTCGCGCAACCCGATCTCGTGAATCTGTTCCGGAGTCATGTTCGTGGTCGTGATTTTCCGTACGTAGAACCGGTACCGCGCGGCGCCGTTGGGCACCGACCAGATTCCGAATTCCGTCCGCCCCTTGGCCACGCATTCGTCTTTCACAAATCGGGCCAGCTTCAGATAGGCGGGGTCCACTTCGTTATTGATCGCAGCCAGCAGCTCGTTTCGAATGCGTGCCTGGTCCTGGGCCGCGATCTCCCCGGGCATTTTCGTCAGCGGCTTGGCGAAAGGGCTGGCCTCTCCTTGCTTTTCTCCAATGCCCTGCGCCTGCTCCACAATTTTTTCCAGCAGGTAGCGTGGCTGGACAAACTGATCCCTGATGCCCAACCGCATGTCTTCGGCAATCTGATCAAAAAGCCGCGGCAATTTGTGCAGCCGTGCAATGTAGTTTTCGTAATCCTTTACTGTCTTGAACGGCATGGTGTGCTGCATGGACGCATAGTTCAGGTGCGGCCCGTACATCTGGTTTTCCGGCATCTCCCACGGCTTGAACTGCGCTTCCTCGATGTCTTCCCGCAACTTTCGCTCGGCCAGTGATTTCGTTAGTTGCTGCTGCGCTGAGAGGCTGCCCTTGATCGCCTCGAACCGTGCCAGGAATTCCCGCTTCTTCGCCAGATCGGCGGCAAAAAACTGCGGTGACCAGTCGGTTACCTGATCGTTGTAGCGGTTGTCGCCGAAAATCGTGGCCAGTTCGGGATGCGATTTCAGCGTGTATTCCCACAAGTCATTCAGGGTCGCTTCAAACACCCGGCTGGAGTCACTTACGTTTTGCGAGTTGACCTGTGCCGAAGGCGCCGGTCCGGAGTTCTGGGCGGAAGCACCCGCCATCAGGAACAATTCGAGAGCTGCACAAATCAAAAGCAGTCGCGACAGAAACATCCGAATGCTCCTTTCAAAATTTTGATCCTAGCACAGGAATGAAGAGGGAAGAGAGCGCGGTCGGCTTGTACTTCTAGCTCATTAGATTTAAGGCTTTAGTACGATGACGCACCCGCGGAGAAATTAACGGCAGAGTTTAACGCGAAATATATCCGCTGCAGGTGCACAGGGCGCATAATAGAGCAGCGCCTCCCTCCCCATAAAGGATGACGATGTCCTCCCGCAACAAACGGGCGGTAAAAATACCCGCGTCCTCACGCGCTGCCAGAGACGCTGGCCCGCGCCTGATTCCCCAGACCGTCGAATCCGAAACCAACGCGAAAATGGAGTACCACCTCGAACTGGCCGACATCGCGCTCGGACGTAAGAAGTCAGAGCCAAAGAGAACGCGACTACGCAAGTCTGCTGCCAACTCCTCGTCGTAAATCGACTGTTGCAGGGCAACCCATCCCCGTTGCCTAGTCTCCGATGTTGTTTATGGCCTATGAGGTGGACGATCACGTCCGTCAGGAACTGGGTCGGCTTCAGGCGATCTGCCGCAGGCTGTCCGAATTGCGGATTACCGCCATCAAAGATGAGGTCGAGCAATTGCAGGTGATTGTCTGGGCCATGCAGCGCAACATTGAATACGCCACTACGCAATCCAAGCCCTATCGAAGGGTGGTCTAGGTTCCGGCTGCCTTACTACACCGGTTGAACTAATCATTCCGGCTTCGACGAGTTGTCTTTAGTGCCGGTCCCGTCCACAAACGTGCTGCCGTTCTACATTCATCAGAAGTTCGATGCTGGTGGCCGCAGCGACAAACTCCCGGCACGGAACACACAACGAAATCACCACGTCATTGAATGCCGAGCCGTAATAACGGAAGAACAAACCCACGTCCGAACTCTCGGGCTTCTTTCGTCCTGACATTCTGTTTTCTTTTACGATTGCCGTTGTATCCCTGATGATCGCCGCGGTTGCCATGTTCTCTCCCGATCTTCTCGGTCTTGGCACGAGTGCCACCCTTTCTCCGAGCGCCTTGAATATTGCAGTCCAGCTTCCATTTCAGCCGGATCTGTTGGCGACTTGGACTCGGGTTCTAAGCTGCTTTGATTGAGAGATTTGCAACAATCAATCAACGCGCGCCCATGATCGTCCAGGGCGTACGCCACCCCCTTTTACTATCCGTTCGGATAGACCCTAACCATTCGGTTGGAATGCTAAACTGGCAGTACGCTCCATGGCTGAGATCAAACGCAGAAAGACTTACACCTGTTCGATTGGCGCGGTTCGGGTCGGCAGCGATGCACCGGTTGTGGTGCAGTCGATGACCAATACCGACACCGCCGACGTCGCCTCCACCGTACGTCAGGTTGCCGATCTGGCTCGCGCTGGATCTGAGCTCGTGCGCGTGACGGTGAATAACGAAGCCGCCGCCGCCGCCGTAGCACAAATCGTGGATGAACTCGATGCTCAGGACGTGCACGTTCCCATCGTCGGCGACTTCCATTACAACGGCCACCTGCTGCTTAAGAAATTTCCCGCCTGCGCTCGCGCCTTGGCCAAGTACCGCATCAATCCCGGCAATGTGAGCGTCGGCCGCAAGGACGACGACAACTTCCGCATCATGATCGAGGCTGCCGTCCAGAACAACAAACCGGTGCGCATTGGAGTGAACTGGGGCTCGCTCGATCAGAGCCTGCTCACTCGCCTGATGGACGAGAACTCGCAGCTGCCCGAACCGCTCGACGCTCGTAAAGTCACCATGGAAGCGATGGTGGTCAGCGCTCTCAATTCCGCCGCGCTCGCGGAAAAATACGGCCTTCGTCCCGACCAGATTATCTTGAGCGCGAAGGTGAGCGGCGTGCAGGATCTGATTGACGTTTATCGCTCCCTCGCCGCTCGTTGCCAGTATCCTTTGCATCTCGGTTTGACCGAGGCCGGCATGGGGCGCAAAGGGATTGTCGCCTCCTCGGCGGCTCTCGGTGTGGTTTTACAGGAGGGCATCGGCGACACCATTCGGGTATCACTCACGCCCGCTCCCAACGGCGATCGCACCGAAGAAGTTCTGGTCGCGCAGCAGATTCTGCAATCGCTCGGCATCCGCAGTTTCGTACCCCAGGTCACTGCCTGTCCCGGATGCGGCCGCACCACCAGCACGTTCTTTCAGGAGATGGCGGAGCAGATCCAGTCTTACATTCGCGAGCAGATGCCGGCCTGGAAGGAACGCTACACCGGAGTCGAAGAGATGAAGGTTGCTGTGATGGGCTGCGTGGTGAACGGGCCGGGCGAATCCAAGCACGCTAACCTAGGAATTTCTTTGCCCGGTACTTTCGAGGAACCCAAGGCCCCGGTCTTTGTGGATGGCCGCCTGATGACCACCTTGCGCGGCGACAAGATTGTCGCCGAATTCATCCACATCCTGAACAGTTACGTCGAATCCCACTACGCCGCTCGTGCCGCGGTCGAGACAGCTAGCTAACTTTTCCGTTAGACCCGCGGCTGGTCTCTGACCTGCTCCATGCAGGCCAAAGACCGCAGGACCCACCGGTTTACGCGCCCGCCAGCTTGAAGATTCCGACCACCGCGCTCAACCACACCAGGAATGCCACAACGTTCAATGCCATCCGAATCGGGACATTGTCGATCAGCCAATTGTATTCTGCGCCCATAACCGCCTCCTGAATCTTTTGACGCGGCCTGCGCCAAAAGGTTAGTGATCAGATGTGCCTTCCTCATCTGGCCTTCACCCCTTACTACGTTGGCTGCGGCGTCAAAGTTTCATCAAAGAATTTGTGTGGATAACAAAACTTGCGCCTCTTGTCGATCCTGGACTTATTGTCGAAGAGCGGGCTTTTAGGCCCGCGTTCTGGGTAGAAAAGAGAGGGGCTTTAGCCCCGGCATTTACGATCCAAACTTCTGCGAATCGAATAGCGTGGGCCTCTCCACTTCGCCATGGCTGTCTTTGCCCGGGACGCGCGGCTCCGCTACTTTGCTCAACTCGGGATAACGCTTGATCAACGTCTCCGGCGTCCGCACCTGCCGCCCGGTAATCATCGAGCGCAATTGCAACGCATTGGCCGCCGCCTTCCCTTGAAAATGGTTGTTGGCGACTACAAACGTGACTTCCGCTTTACCGGCAACGTTAATGATTCTCGTCTTCCATTTTTCCAGTTCCGCTTCGCTATACAGGTAACTGTAACGGTCGTTGCGGCTGTCGCTGTCAAACCACTGATCGTAATTTCTTCCATGCAAGCGCACGTATGCCAGCGGAGCAGTCACATGCTCCGTCGGCTCCAGCGAGCGCCCCAACACCGGCTGGTCGATGTTGCAGAACGTCACATTGCGCTCCACGAAGTACTGCAGCGTCGCTTCGTTGTTCCAGCTGGAATGACGCACCTCGACCACCCGCGGATACTCAATGAACTGCCGCAGCAGCCACTCCATGTAGGCGCGATTGGCGTCCGTGTTCTTGAACGAAACCGGAAACTGAATCAGCAGCGCTCCCAGACGTCCTTCGCCCATCAGAACGTCCAGCCCCTCTTTGGCCTGGATCTCATCTTCGTCGGTGGGGCGGATAGTCGCTGCCGATGTGCTTTCGATGGTCGCGACTGGCGAGTGCGTAAATGACCGGTGCAGCTTTGCGGTAAAGATAAATTTCGGGTTCACCGGCGCAACTTTCATGCACCAGAGCTTTGCCAGTTCCGGCCGGATATGCCCATAAAACGAGGTGTTGATTTCCACCAGGTCGAAGTACTGCGCCAGGTACTCCAGGGGATGCTTTTCCTTGGAGCGCATCCCGGACGGGTAAACGATGCCTTCCCAGTCCTTGTATGCCCAGCCCGCTATGCCGACCCGAATCTCCCCGGAACTACTCATTCCACGCAGATTAGCATATTGTCTCCCGCCCCCGCCCGAACCTCGGGTTGTGACGGAAATCACAGCAAGACGTGATTTGCGTCATCGTCCCGCGTTCTGCGTGCGTTTAATTTCTCAACAGTAACGACGCCCAGGCAGATGGCGCCCACGTCGTTGGGGGAAGCAATGACAGAGAAGAAGAAGCGGGAGAAAGTTAACGCCGAAATTACCGTCACTCATCTCATCCAGTTCGCGCGGGAACTGGGCGTGCACATGAGCCGGGAAGAGGCAATCGCATTTCTGAATCATGATGGCAGGGCGTATGGAATGTGGAAACATATGATGCATGCCGCAGAAGAATACGTGAAAGAAAAATTAAAGGCAGCCCCAGCTCGCGGACGTGTCGCAACCCAATACCAGTTCAGTTCCAGTCCCTCTGCCTAGGTTTCATACCGGTCATTCCGTTTAATAAAAAGTGAGGGCCACCCAATACACTGCGTTTGGGTGGCTCGCGCTTTTTGCGAAACACGCGGCCACCGAGAATCTTCGTACCTTGGGATCGGTCACTGGCCGCACTGTGTCCGAAGGCAGCTTGGCTGGATCGGTGGCCGTGTAGCTCACCGTGTAGCGAGGCCGCTTCATTGTCCGTAATCCCGACGTGATGAGCCGGTCCTGCTGCGCCATCTCACAAGCCTGGTCCCGCAGCCCCGGATCAGCCACCCGAGCCATTGCCTTCAAGTCGTGCTGCGCGCGTTCTTTCCGCAGTTCCCCGGCAACCATATCTTCCACTTTGTTGGAAGAATAGTCCGGAAGCCGCCCGGCAAAATCTTCTGTGACGTACAGCAGGTCGCCTTTCTGCACCGCCGCGATCCCAATCGCGTTGTAACCGGAATTAAGAATGTTGGCGCGATGCGGCGGCGAATTCATCAGCCCCTGATGCACATGATCCGCGTTGTCGTCATACGCGACGTTCTCCCCGGAGCGGTCAAAGTGCACGTTGGTGGCGGCAATCCGGTCGGGCACTGACGGCTCTCCTGAAAACTGATGCGAGAGCTCCCCGCGTTCCGCCATAAGTTGCGTGTGTGGGAGCGCGGCCTGCGCCAGACGATCGTCCCATTGCAAATCCGGCAGGCCCGCCTTCTCTCTCTCTTGATTCGTCAGATTGAATATTCTCTGCGCCGCCGATTCATCGTTGCTCGTTGCTGCCTCGGCGCGGATGCTGAACGCCGTCGCCATAACTATTAGCAATAAAATCGCACTCAAATGCCCTGCCTGTGAATTTCCTGTCCACTTGCTTCGCATTCTCATGTAGATGCTCACCCAAACTTTTCTTTTGCTCACGTCCGCTTTCCTTCTAGAATCCAGAGAACGCTCATGAGTTCCCTTCTGATCGCGGTTTTGCTGCTCTCGTTGCTTGCTGCCTTGTCGAGTATCCTTCTGCTCCGCCGTGCCAGCGCAAACTCGGATGCCGCGTCAGACCTGGCTTCCCGCCTTGCGTCGCTCGAGCAATCACTCTCACAAAAACTAAATGGCGCGACCACCGACATCGCTTGCCGTTTGGAGCAGACCAAGGGCGACCTTCGCCAGCAAGTCACCGATCGCCTCGACCACGGCTTTACCAACATCCGCTCCGCTGTCGAAGAACAGCTTGCCGGCGGCCGCGGCGAACAATCGCGGGGCCTCGCCGAGGCGCGCCAGGAGCTCACCAATTCTCTCGCGTCCACCACTTTGCAGCTCAAAGCCGAATTCGACATCTTGAATCGGCGCACCGTGCAAAGTCTGGATGCGATTCGCGATCAAGTCGATGCAAAGTTGCTGGCCATCACCGACCAGGTTCAACAAAAGCTCGATCAGAACATCAAAGAGGGCTTTGCCCAGTTCGAAAAAGTGCAGCAGCACTTGAAGAACGCGGAAGAGCAACTGCGTCAAGTCGGCGTCCTCGGCAATTCCATCCACGATCTGAACACGCTCCTGAAGCTGCCGCACATGCGCGGTCAGTTCGGCGAAGCCAGCCTGGAGCGGCTGCTTGCCGATTTCCTGCCCGCCCACATGTACGAATTCCAGTCGTCGCCCGGCGAGGGTCCGGGCCGCGCCGACGCCGTCATCAACTTTCCCAATCGCCGTCTGCCCATTGACGCCAAATTCCCCCGCGAGCAAATTATCGCGCTGTTCGAAAGCAACGACGAAGCTGAAATCGAAGAGGCCCGCCAGAAATTTGTCCGGGTCATGAAGACCGAAGCCAAGCGCATCCGCGCATACATCCAGCCGGAAAATGGCACCACCGAAATCGCGCTGATGTATCTGCCCAGCGAGACTCTCTATCTCGAAGCCGTGCGCAACCGCGAACTCGCCGACTGGCTCAACCAGCAACACGTTTTTCCGGTCTCACCCAACACTTTGCTCATGACGCTGCAGACCATCGCGCTTGTGCACAAATGGTTCGAAGTGGCCACACGTTTTGAGAACAGCCGCCTGGAACTCGCCAAGGCGCAAAAGTCATTCGATTATTTCCAGACGCAGTTCGAAAACGTCGGCAAGAACTTGAATAAAGCGCAAGAAGCTTTCGATACGGCGGCCAAGCATCTGAAGACTTATCGCGGCCGCGTCAGCGCGCTCAGTGGCCAGGAACAGCTCGGCCTCGAAACTCCCGCCGATGACATCCTGCCTCTCACTGACAAAGCCAGCGCGTAACAACCTCAACGCAGAGGACGCGGAGGAGCAGAGGAAACAGCGCTATCGTTTCGGACAGAATCGTCTTTCGATGCAAGCTCTGCGCACTAAACGAGAAACTCAACTTCCTTGTTTCTTTTGACCTCGGCTTCTCTTCGTCCTCTGCGTTGAAGCTTTTAAATCCCGATTTCGATACGCGACCGTGGATCGAGGTAATCCCGCAGCGCATCCCCGATAAAGTTGAACGAGAGCACAGCGAGCATCACCGCCACCGCTGGAAAAATCACCAGGTGCGGCGCGTCGAAAAGGTGCGAGCGCGCATCATTCAGCATCGACCCCCAGCTCGCAGTCGGCGGCGCCACCCCCAGTCCAAGAAAGCTCATGGTAGCCTCCGCCAGGATCGCGCCAGCCATGCCGATCGCCGCCTGCACAATCACCGGCTGAATGATGTTGGGCAGGATGTGTCGCGTGATCACGCGCCAGTCGCTCGCCCCCAGCGCCCGCGCCGCTTCAACGAATTCCCGCTCCCGCGCCGCCAGCACCTGTGCCCGCACCAGTCGCGCATAACCCACCCAGCCGCCTAGCGACAACGCCAGGATCAGATTGAAAACTCCCGGCCCGCGAAATGCCACGAACGCAATCGCCAGCAGGATGCCAGGAAACGATAGGAACGCGTTCATCACCACGACATTCACGAACCTGTCCACCTTCCCACCGTAATAACCCGCAATCGAGCCCACGATCAGGCCCAGCAGCAACGCTCCGACTACCACGCTTCCGCCCACCAGCATCGAAATGCGCGCCCCGTAGATGATGCGCGACAGAATGTCACGTCCCAGCTCGTCGGTGCCAAACCAGTGCGCGTGCGACGGAGAGCTCAACCGCGAAGGCAGATCGATGAACGCCGGATCCTGCGGCGAGATCCACGGCGCAAACAGCGCGAAGATCAGGAAGATGACGACAAGAATTACGCCCACCGTGGCCAGCGGATTGTGCCGCGCCGCACGACTGAGCGCGGGCATAGGCCGGGTTGTCGCTACACTTGCCACGATAGCTTCTAACTGCGTACTGGGTACTGAGTACTGGATACTGAGTACTGCTCTACTGTCTTATCCTCGGATTCACCACCGAGTACAGCAAATCCGTCAGCATGTTGACCAAAACGTACGTCAACCCGATCGCCAGGATGCAGCCCTCGACCAGGTAGTAGTCGCGGTTGGAAATCGCTTGGATCGTCAAACGCCCGATTCCCGGCCAGGAAAAAATCGTCTCGGTGACGATCGCGCCCGCCAGCAGCGCCCCAAACTGCAATCCCAGCACCGTCAGAACGGGGATCATAGCGTTCCGCAGCGCATGACGGTACACAATCGTTCGCTCCGGCAATCCCTTGGCGCGGGCCGTGCGGATGTAGTCCTGTCCCAGCTCTTCCAGCATGCTGGTTCGGACCATGCGAGTCAGAATTGCAGCCAGCGCGCCTCCCATTGTGATCGCGGGCAACACCAGGTGCGCCAGCGTGCCCGACCCCGACACCGGTAGCGCCCCCAGCTTGACGGCAAAAAACAAGATCAGGATCGGTCCCAACGCGAAATTCGGAAAAGAAAGCCCGAGCAGGCTGACCAGGCTCAGCACCCGGTCCTCCCAACGATTGCGTCTCTGTGCCGAGCGCACTCCCGCGGGGATAGAAATCAGAATTGCCACGATCAGCGCCGCCACCGTGAGTTGCAGAGTGAGCGGGTAACGCGTGGCAATCAACTGACTAACGTTCTGGTTAAACCGGATGGAGGGCCCCAGGTTGCCGTGCAGCACGCCTTTCCAGTAGTTGACGTACTGCTGGCCCAGTGGCATGTCGAGACCGTACACGTGGCGCGCCGCCTGGATGTCGGTTGCCGCCGCGCCTTCTCCCAGCATCTGCTCGATGGGATCGCCGGGCACAAGGTGGATCAGCAGAAAAACAATCGACACCACCAGCCAGATCACCGGCAGGGTGTAAAGAACTCGGCTCCCCAGTTGTCGCAGCATGAATGCGCCTAGAGCTTACCGCACCCATGCTGTGAATGAAAACCGCCGAGCACGCGCAGGACGCAGAGTTCCAAACAATTACAAAAACTTGTCATCCTGAGCGCAGCGAAGGATCTGCTGTTCATGATTTCTTCCGCGCGAAAATGTTCGCACCACCGTGGAAGAGCGGGCCTTTAGGCCCGCGTTCGCGGATCAAAATGACGAGGGCTTTAGCCCCGCTCAGTTTTCATCCCGAACATAGCGAAGGACCTGCTGCTGCTGCTTGAGACATCGTCATCCTGAGCGAGCCCCGGCCAAGCTTGCGAGGCGAGGACGAGTCGAAAGCCTGCCCTGAGCGTAGCCGAAGGGGACCCCCGCAATGCGAACATCAAGACACCGCTTCAGGGAGCTCTCCCACGAACTTACGCGCTCACGCCCCTGCGCGATTTCAGGTCCGCCAGCAACTTGTCGATCTGGTCTTCCTTTTCCAGCGCGGCAAACCGGTCATCCACATTGTCGGCCACCATCTGCGACTTCGCCTGGCTCACCGCTTCCGACCGCGCCACCTTGTCTTTCAAGCGGTCGAAGGTCGCCGCTTTGGAGCCGTCGCCCATGGCCATCTGCGCATCGCTCACCTTGGTGATCGCACGTGACCGCCGATGCTGCGCGATCAGCAGATCGCTCTTGGACTGCGCTTCCGCCAATTTCTGGTCCAGCTTCCGCAGCGCAGTCTTCAGATCCTCGACCTGCAGCTTCTGATCCGCCACCTGCTGCTCGAAGCTGTCCCCGATCTGCTTGTAACTCATGGAGCGCTCCAGCGCCGTGCGCGCGAGATCATCCTGCTTCTTGTCCACCGCGAGCTCGGCCCGGCGCATCCACTCGGTGGACTTGTCCATGCTTTCCTTCTGCTTTTTCTCCAGCAGGTGCTGGTCAGCGATGGCGATCGCAACCTGCGTCTTCACCTGCATGAGCTGGTTCTGCATATCGAGGATGACCTGCTTGATCATCTTCTCCGGCTCTTCCGCCTTGTCGATCAGGTCGTTCAGGTTGGCCCGAATCAGCGTGGAAACTCTCTCTAATAACGCCATTGGTATGACTCCTTCCTGTTACGTCAGCTCTTAAAAGCTCAAACACGGCGGGCCGGCTGACCTCCAATGTCAACCGCCCACCGCGACTTCACGACGCGCCCGCTCCCTTCGACTTTGTTTCATCCGGTCCTGCCGGCGGCAAGTCCGGCCGCGGCGTCTTATCGCCGATTAGCCGCACTTTCGAGAACAGCTCCGACATGCTCATGCCGGACAGCGTCTCGAACAACGCGGGCACCTGTGCCGCCATCTTGGCCAGATCGCCCGTGATCTTGCTCATGCCCGCGGCATCGCCATTTCCCGTTGATACGATCGTGATCTTGTCCACGTTGGCCAACGGGCTGGCCATCGCCCGCACCACCTCCGGAAGGCTGGTCAGCAGTTTGTCCACCACCGCAGCCTGGTTGTACTCTTGGTAGGCCTCGGCCTTGACGTTCATCGCCCGCGCTTCCGCGTCGCCTTTCTTGAAGATGATCTCCGCCTCGGCTTCGCCTTGTGCGCGTATCGCCGACGCGTGACCGTCGGCTTCCATCATCAGGCGCTGCTTCTCAGCTGCAGCCAGCGTCTCGATGCGTTGACGCTCAATCTCCGCCTGCTTCAGCACGGTGGCGATCAGTTCCTTCTCCCGCCGCATGATCTCGGCTTCCTGCACCTTGACCTGCTGCTCTTTCTCCACCTGCTGCACTTTCACTTGTTCTGCAATGACCTGCTGCTGCATGACGTTGGTTTGGATGTCGTACGCCTTATCCGCTTGTGCCTGCTGCTTCTTCATCGCTTCCTGGTACGTCGCCTTCTTGATCTCCAGGTCGCGCTGCGCTTCCGCCTGCTTGGCCATGGACAACGTTTCTGCCAGCACGCGTTCCTGGTCAGCCTGCGCCTTGGCGATGGCCGACTCGCGCTGTGCCAGCGCCCGCTTGATGGCGGTATCGCGGTCGGCTTCCGCCGTGGCCACGTCCGCATCACGCTTGATCCGCGCCACGTCAGGCTTGCCCATGTTGGTGATGTATTCGTTCTTGTCGCGTACTTCCTTGATGGTGAACGAAATCACCTCGAGGCCCATCTTGTTCATGTCATCGGCGCAGGTGGATCGCATGCGGTCCGCCACCATCTCCGGCTGCTTCACGATTTCTTCTACCGTCAGCTGCCCGATGATGCCCCGCAGGTGCCCTTCCATCACCAGCCGGATCAGGCCTTCGCGCTCCTGGTCCGTCTTGGTCAGAAACTGCTCCGACGCGGTGAGAATCGATTCCGTATCCGACTTCACCTTGATCTGCGCCACCGCTTCTACCGTCACCGCCACGCCCTGCTTGGTGTAAAGATCCTGTTGCGGGGCCACATCGAACGACATCAACTCCAGCGAGAGTTCGCGGCAATTTTCAATCATGGGAAAGATTACGGTTCCGTGTCCCTTGATCACACGCGTGCCGCGGAACCCGTACACCACCAGGGCCTCATGTGGCCCCGCCTTGCGATACAGCTGTGCCAGCATGCTCAGCAGGAGCATGAGTGCCACCAGCATCAGCCCGATCAGTACCCATACCCCAGTTGACAACCCGAACATAACGCCCTCCTCAAGTACTGCAATTGAACTCACGAATTCTTGTGTTTACTTCTGCTCCGGTCCGGCCGCGGTTTTGAATTGCGCGTCGCCGCTCATTTCGTCCCACAACCGCACATACGCGATTCCCCGCTCGTAACGCGTGACGATCACCTCTGTGCCTTTCGCGACCGCCTCATCCTTTTCGCTGCGCGCTCCGCACACCCGCCGCGTTCCCGCTTGCGAATAGATAATTTCTCCGGTGCCACCCTGCCGGATGGGGCTCGACACATAACCCAGCACTCCCACCATTTCGTAATCCGCGGCATCCAGATTTTCATTGCGCGACATCAGCACCTTGGACAAAAACCCATACACGATGGCTCCCCCGACCAGACCGCTCAACACTGCAAAGCCCAGACCCGACCAGAACCACACGTCGTAGTAATGCGTCAGCAGATACCCCGTCCCGCCGAACCACGCCAGAAACACTGTGAAAGTGAAAAAATTGAATGGAGACACATGTGCCACCTGTGCTCCTGCGCTCTTGCCTCCACTGTGCCCAGTACCATGGGCGCCCGTGTGTCCCGCTCCGCCTGTATGCGCCGGCCCACCGTGAGGAAAATGACCATGGGCATGAAACGGCAAATCCCAGCGCACCCCGCCGGTGAGGAATGTCAGCACGCTGAGCGCGAGGCCCATCACAAAGCAAATCAGGTAGAAAGTTGCCCAGCTCACCGTCAGCGCCTCCCTTCCCCATCAGGTTTGGAATTGCTCTCACTGCCGGACTGGCTGCCCGACGCCGCTGCTACCTGCTTGCGCGCATCCGGCTTCAGCACCTGTAAAAGCCGCTCCGCCAGGTGCGGCGTCTCCAGGATCGCTCCCAGCAGCACCAGGCATTTGCGTGAATCCTCATGGCGCGCGATCTCCAGCAACGCCTGCCGCACCTCCGGATCACGCCGAAAGCGCTCCGCTCCGTTGATCAGCCACAAGTCCATCTTGTCTTCCTGCGCCCCCAGGTCCGACGTCAACTCATTGTGAAAACCTTCTGGGTCGTCCACCAGGTATCCGGGATGAACGTTGAAGAACCGCGCCAGCAACATGCGCGAGTTATTGGTCAGGTGTGGGCGCGCTCCGCTTTCAATCTGCGACAGGTACGACTGGCTGATGCTCTGGCCCAGCTCTTTCTTGATCGCGTTCGCCATTTCCTGCTGCGTCATCTCCCGATTCAGGCCGCGCAGCGCGCCTTCCACTTCTCTCAGGTAGCGCATTTTGTCGCCGAGCTTCATATCGCAAATCGCAATAATAATATTGCAATATGCAATATAGTCAAGCAGGAAATTTCGCTTGTTTTCAAATGCTTAGGGGGATCCGCCCTTAAGGAATGGCAGTTAGAGAAGCTTTTGGCTGATCTGGAACGAGAAGAGCAACAAGAAGAACTTGGTCATGAGAGGAACACTCCCATGTCGAATCTTTCCTTTTTACCCTGCTTTCTCGGCGTACTCTGCGTCCTCTGCGGTTTTGGTTTAATCGCCGGCTTGCTGGAGCGGCGCCGGCTGCAGTGTTTCGATCTGCACCTTCGCAATCCGGTGCCCTTCCATTTCCACCACGGTGAATCGCCGGTGATCGTGCTCGAAAGTGTCACCGGTCGCCGGAATCTTCTGCAGGCGTGACAGGACGAATCCCGCCAGCGTCTCGAATCCCGCATCGCGCGGCAATTCGATCTCGTACTGCGTCTCCAGGTCGAGAATATTGGTTGATCCGTCCAACACCACCGTTCCAGCGGTTGGCGAAAGCTGTTCCGCCGGCGCGACATCGAATTCGTCCTCGATCTCCCCCACCAACTGCTCGAGTACATCCTCAACCGTCACCAGACCTGCCGTCGATCCAAACTCATCCACCACCACCGCCATATGCCGCTTTCGTTCGCGGAATTCCAGCAACAGATCCGACAGCGCCTTCGTCTCCGGCACCACCAGAACATTCCGCATGATCTGACTGATCGGCATCTTCGCCGTCCGGGCCGCCGCCGGCTGCCCCGGCGTCAACGACAGCCGCAATCTCATCCACCTCATCAGGTCCTTGGCATACAGCACCCCGATGATATGTTCAGGCCCACGCAGCGGGTCATACACCGGCACGCGCGAATGCTGCTCCTCGATGATCCGCCCCGCCGCTTCGTCCAGCGAAGTGTCTCCCGGAAGCGAAAAAATATCCGGCCGCGGCACCATGATCTCGCGCACCGTGATCTCCTCCAGCTCCAGCGCGTGGTGGATCATTTCCTCCTGGAACGCCGGTACCAGCCCGAAGCGCCGGCTGGCCGTGATGATCAACTTCAGCTCATCGGGCGAGTGCACCGCGCCTCGCCGGATCTCGTGCGAGCCAAACGCCCGCAGCACCCATCCCGCGCCTTGCGTCATGACAAACAGGAATGGCCGCGCGATAGTAAGGAAAACTTCCATGGGCGCTGCCACCGCCAACGCCACCCGCTCCGCGCGTTGCAACGCCAGCGTTTTGGGAACGATCTCTCCCAAAATTACGGTGAAGTAAGTAATCAGAGTGAAGGCAATCGCGATCGCGATTCCGTGCGCGTAAATAGCGGCGTACTTGACCCCGGCGAGGGGCGCTTCGAAAATGCGCGCCACCACCGGCTCCCCGATCCAGCCCAGAGCCAGGCTGGCCAGCGTCACCCCCAGCTGCACCCCCGCCAGCACCTCATCGAGTTTCTGGTGAAGTTTCTGGACGGTGCGCGCCCCGATCCGGTGTCCCTCGATCAGTTGCTGGATGCGCGTATCACGGATGCTGACAAGAGCGTATTCGGCGGCTACAAAGAAGGCATTGGCCGCCACGAGCAGGATTACCACCAGCACCCGCAGCAGCGCGAAGGTGACCATGGGATTCCCGGTATTCTACCATCCAACCCCCAATTTCCCACGCACGCTGCCTTTTAAGTATAACGGCTAGTTACACTTACAGATACTCCACCTTTCCGGCGCGGGCCACCTCGTCTCGCTTCCTGGAACAAAGTTCGCCGCCTACTTTTCAGATTCACGTGAATAGCGCAAAATTGAGGAGCCTTCTCATCCATCTGACCGCCCTCTTTCCGGGGAGGTGCGTCTCTGGTGTCGCTTGCTTTCTTTTTCCTTGAGCCTCGGTCTAAGAAGGCGGGCACAGGCTGGTCGGAACGTTTGAATTTTTTCCTGATTCGAGGAACAAACTGCTAATTGCTCTCGTAGAAAAAATCAGGTGAGAGCTCTGTTTGGGCAGGAGGGTTTTGTGGCCAACGGTAACGGCAAAAAAAAGCGTAAACGCTATCTCTACGTCGGTGGCTCCATCTTCGTCGTCATCCTCATCGTGCTCGGCGTCACCGCGGCCACCCGGGGCGGCACCAAAATCGATCCCTCCAAGCTAGCCAAGGTCGAGCGTGGTGACCTCGCCAAGAGCGTGGTCGCGACCGGTAAGGTCGAGCCCATCACCAAGGTTGAAGTGAAGTCGAAGGCCAGCGGCATCGTCAAAAAGCTCGATGTCGATTATGGCGACACGGTTAAGAAAGGCCAGGTCCTTGCCGAACTCGACAAGGAAGAAATCCTTGCTCAGGTTCGCGCCCAGCAGGCCACCGTCGAAGCCGCGGAAGCCAGTCTCGTCTCCGCTAAGGCCGATTACGAGCGCGCCCAGGTGGACGCCCAAGGCCCGGAAATTCCCACTTTGGAGAAGGCCTTTCAACGTGCTCAGAACATGGCCAAGGAAGGCGTCGTCTCCGAAGCCGCTCGTGATGATGCCGAGCGCAACTACGTAATGGCTGTCAACAAGCGCGATGTCGCCCGCGCCCAGCTCGGCGTTTTGAAAGCAAAGATCAAACAGTCTGCCGCGCAGGCAGCTACTTCGCGCGCACAGCTCAAGCAGTTGGAGGAGCAGTACGACTACACCACCATCACCTCCCCGATCGATGGCATCGTGCTTTCGCGTGACGTCGAAATTGGCGATGCTGTCAGCTCCATTCTCGTCCTCGGCTCTTCCGCCACCCTGGTCATGACCCTGGGTGACACCAGCGAGGTTTACGTGAAGGGCAAGGTAGACGAGAGCGACATCGGCAAGGTTTACCTTGGCCAGCCCGCCCGCATCAAGGTCGAGTCCTTCAAGGACAAAACTTTCAACGGCAAAGTCACCAAGATCTCGCCCATGGGCGTGGAAAAAGATAATGTCACCACCTTTGAAGTCCGCGTCTCCATCAACAATCCCGGCGGCGAGTTGAAAGCGGCCATGACCGCCAATGCCGAGATCATCCTCGACGAGCACAAGAACGTGCTGCAGATTCCGGAAGGCTCCATCATCTACGACAAGGACAAGAAGTCTTACGTCGAGATCCCGATTCCCAGCGCCAAGGATGGCAAGAAGAAGATCGCTGTCAATATCGGAATCTCCAACGGCGCCAAAACCGAGGTGCTCAACGGCCTCAAAGAGGGCGACCAGGTCGTCCTGCAGTAAAGCTTAACGACTAACTCCCACGTACTCCGGAGTTCCTATGAAACTACCCCATCTCGCTGTCGTTCTGTTCCTCTCGACCTTGGCATTCGCCGCTGAAGGTTCGTTCCAGCGTACGCTCCAGGTCAGCGGGCCGGTTGACCTCGATGTGCAGACTAACTCGGGACACATCAACGTGCGCACCGGTAGTTCGAACACGGTGCAGGTCAATGCCACGATTCGCTCCTCCAACGATTGGTTCGGCCACGAAGCCGAGGAGCGCGTGCGCCAGATTGAATCCAATCCTCCCCTCGAGCAGCACGGCAACACCATTCGCATCGGCCATGTGAATGACTCGTCGCTCTTCCACAACATCTCCGTCAGCTATGACATCACTGTTCCCGCGGAAACCAGGCTGGCGGCGCAAACCGGCTCGGGCAGCCAGCTCGTGGAGGGAATTCGCGGCCCCGCCGATGTTCACTCCGGTTCCGGCACGCTCGAGATCTCCAATATCGGCGGCAACGTCAGTGCTGAGGCCGGCTCTGGCAACATTACCCTGGAAAAAATTAACGGCAGCGTTCAGGCTCACACCGGCAGCGGTGATGTGCGCGCCTCGGCCATTTCCGGTGGATTCGAATCGCGCAGCGGCAGTGGCAGTGTGCGTCTGGAGCAGGTTGCGGCCGGCGATGTGCGTGTCGACACCGGCTCAGGTGGCGTCGAGTTACGCGGCGTCAAAGGAGCGCTCAATGCTCGCACCGGCAGCGGTCATATTGAGGCTGATGGTGAGCCCGCCGGCGACTGGCGGATTCATACCGGCTCCGGTGGCGTTACCGTGCGCATGCCCTCCCAAGCTGCCTTCGACCTCTACGCTCACACCGGTTCAGGATCGATCTCTGTGGATCAGCCCGTCACGGTTCAGGGAACCGTGGGACGCCACGAACTCCGAGGCAAGGTGCGCGGTGGCGGAACCCGCGTGGAACTCGAAACCGGTTCCGGCAACATCCACGTGGAATAGAAGTTCCTGTCCACCACGGAGACACAGAGGCACAGAGAAGGCGAGTAATTGTCTCGATGAACTGGAATTCAGATATTTCTTCCTCCGTGTCTCCGTGGTGAGTGATTTCTTGTACTCAGTACCCACAACCAACCACTAACTCCTACCTACTAACTCCTAACTACTTATTCTTGAGTTGTTGTTTCCATCCCAGGATGCGCGCCTTGTTGCCCTCGGCTTCAGCCTCGGGGATCATTCCTTTTCTTTGGTAGAGAACGGAAAGACTGGTGTGCGCGAGAATGTCGTCGGGATCAAGTTCCGCGATTCGGTTGGCGACTTCAATCGCTTCATCGTAGCGTTGCAGATCCTGCAAGGCTCGCGCCAGCCCGTGCATGGCCTCGGTGAATTCCGGATCGGCAGAGAGAGACTTCCTGTACTCTTCCACGGCCTGCTCCTGCTGCCCTTCCGCCACCAGGTCGAGGGCCGCGTAGTAATGGTCTTCCGCCGCCTGGCGGGCCGCGTCGTCGGGCATAGTTCGGTCGCACCTCGCGTCAAAAACATTCGATTCTAGCACGCAGAATCGCGCTTCCTCCGCGACCCAGCCTGAGCACTCGCCCTCCGCCATACCCCCGCTATACTCAACTACAGCGTTGATGCGATCCATGCTGCGATTTCTGTGGGATGCTACCCGCGGCCATCACTTGACGCCCTGGCGCAGTCCTTATCTGCGCTGGCGCATTGAAACCTATTCCGGCGTCAAGATGCGCGAGATCGGCTTCCTCGAATTCTGGGAGTTCGTCTGGCGCGAGCGCCAGAACCTCATGCGCTTCCTCAAGTGGGCCGCCGAAATGGAAAACTATGGCCGCCCTAAACCCAAGGGCACCTAGAACTACTTCAGCACATTTGGCTCAACGACTCTGATTTCCAGCCGCAGCCGCGGCTCGCTCATTGGCTCGGTTTTCATCGGCAAGCCGACCTTGCTGTTGATACAGTTTTGCCAGACGCGACCACGCGCCCGCGTCATCCGGTGCAACCCGTGTGGCCTCCTCCTGAAAGGAAACTGCTTTTTCAAGGTCGCCGCTGAGTTCCCAGGCCGCGGAACGACCACGTGCCACGTCAAATCGGAACGACTTCGTTCCAGTCTCCGCCATCGCATCCGCGGGAGCGACTCGAACCGCCTCACTCAGTGACTGCAAAGTCGCCTGCGGTTGCAGAAGCCGGAAATAGTAATGGGCCAGCTTTACCTCGGTCAGGTATGGTTTCGATGACAACTGGCTCGCTCGTCGCCATGCGGCGATGGCTTCCATGGCACGTCCCTCTTGTTCGTAAAGGGTGGCCAGCGACGACCAGGTAACCTCGCTCGGATCCAGCGAGGCGGCAGCATCGTACTCTTCTTCGGCTTCCGCTCGTCGCCCTGCTGCATTGAGCAGAGAACCGCGAAGCCACCGCACGAAGGCGCTGCCGGGAAGAATCGCGATCGCTTCGTCCGTTGCCGACATTGCTTCGGATGTGCGCCCCAGAGCAGCCAGCAAGCTGGCGGCGTTGGCCCATTGATTAAACGAGCCGGCGGCAGAAGTCGCTAACGGCCCGGCGGGCAGAGGTGCGGTTGCACAATCCACCTGCGTGCGTTGAATCAGAGCTTCCGTATCGGTCCGGCGACGCACGAATACCGCTGAAATCTCGTCCAGGTAAACCGGGCGCCAGTTACGGCTCCTGCAGAACTCGCCGATGTTCACTAACTGAACTCCATCAAACCGAGCCAGCGGCAGCAGTATGGTGTTGATGTTGTAGCCTTCCACTTCCTGTCGCCAGGCCTCCGAATCGGGCGAGAGCTGCAGCAACTGTCGAGCCCTTTGAACTTCGGACATTCCAAAAGGTATGGCGCGGCCATCCACATAATCGCGATACTTCGGGCCAAGCTTCCAGGTAATGTATCCGCCTTCGTCGTAGCTGTTGAAGACTTCTGCCGCCAGCTTTTCTCGCTCCACGAACTCCGCCGCGCGCTCCGGGAACCACCAGCCCAGTCCCGCCCCAAACGTCGACTCATCGATGGCCCGCACGTAATGACGGTTGGTGACCAGATCGAAACCGCGCACGCACGCCAGCGCTGCCAGCAAACCAACCGCGGCCCATGCTGCGATGGAACGTACTTTCACCAGCCGCACCCGGGAGCCCAACTCTGATATCGCAGGTGCCAGAACAGACCCGCCCGCCACCACTACCACGCACGCAAATATCGCCGCCATGCGAACATGGCGGATTGCAGGATAGGTTGCGGCCAGCAACAGAATCGCCGCTCCAAATTGTCCCTTAAGCAAGGCCACCCCTGCAGCAAGCATCGCGATCGCCACCAGCAAATAAATCGCCCCTTGGGTCTTGCTCAATGAAAGTGCCGTGGCGAAAGCGGTCCACGTCATGGGCACACCGCTCCACTCCGTAATGTTTAACTGGTGCTGCCCCAGGGCTCGCTCTTGCAGGATGAGCGCCCGATAAATCCCCCAACCCCAGGGGTTTGCCATGGTAATCAGCGCCGTACCGACCAGCCATCCGGACGCATGCCGCAGCCTTTGAATAGCCGAGCGGCGGCGCCCATCGCCGGAAATCATTTCCAGGAGTTCAATTCCCACGTAAGCGACCATCAGCGCCAGCCCGGCGACAAAGCCGAGGTGAAGATTCACCCAAGCCAACATCAGGAGTGGAAGCAACCACAGACGCGCGCTCCCGGTCTGATAGTTCTCCCAAAGCAGGGATAGAAATGCCGCGAAGAGCACCACGGTAAACATCTCAGCACGCGGTGACGTGCGCCAGGCTAAGAGAGGAACCGCGAATATTGCGATTCCTGCTCCAACTGCGCGCCCCCGGCGGAGCAGCAACGCGACTGTACTAATGCACGCTGCGGCGCCCATCCACGAAATCAGACCGTAAGAGCCGATCAGATACGCGGCATAGAAAACGAGTCCGGCGCCCACCGGATAAATCCACGGTTTTCCCTGCGCCGTGTAGGAAAAGACGTCGGTCGAGGGAACATGATGATGTTGGACGACCCACCGCCCCGTGGCCATTTGCCAGCCCAGGTCAAACTCTGAAACGGTGCGCAGCCCAGCTAAAAATGCATAGATGAGTGCGATCGTCGCGAGAATCAGAAACAAACGCTTCTCGACCTGAGAAGTGCCCGTCGCCGGCGTCTCTCCCGTGGTCGAGGTCACCGCTGTGGCTGCTGGAAGCATGGTTTCACTGACAGTCATCCGCCCCCCAGATTTTCACACACTAGCCGTGAAAAGGAGCAATGCGCCCGACGCCGGACCTAAGAGTCCGAAAGGCACCACTTCGATCCCCGTAAAGCAGCAGCAAGAGCAACAATAGCGGCTGCTACTCATGTTCAGGGTAAGAGAACACAAACATGTTTCTCCTACGCTGACCAGTTGTGTCGCTTCCCGCTTCGTCATTCGCGCACTGGGCAACGCGCTGCCATCCTTCGCTAGGGCGTGCCCTCTCATCAGTTTCGCACTTCACACAACTGCACTTTCAACAGGGAATCGCTTTGGATAACTGTCCTTTGGCTATTGTCACCCTCGTCCGTGAACCTCATCACTGACTCCGTTCTGCTAATTGAGCTATATTTAAATATATTTAATATGCATAGAGATAACTACATTGATTTTCAAGATTTTGCATGTAAGTTCTTTGGACTTAAGATCTTACCGGGGC